>Ga0335075_10011231_pt1 | contig 13544 bp, 14 predicted proteins | sample Lox_Sample_24_FD_206723 | JGI IMG/M metagenome (GOLD analysis project Ga0335075, IMG submission 206723) | Soil microbial communities from Loxahatchee National Wildlife Refuge, Florida, United States - Lox_Sample_2.4 | ecosystem: Environmental > Terrestrial > Soil > Wetlands | place: USA...
ATCTCGTGTGTGGCTGGTGCGCTGGCGTCGGTGATCACCGCACTGGCGTTGATGGTCAGGCTCACCTTCAACCGTCAACATCCTTTTGCGCTGCTGGCGGTTTCGTTTCTGGGTCCGATTGCGGCGACGGTGGTGCGGATGGCGGTTTCGCGTTCGCGGGAGTATCAGGCCGACGAATCGGGTGCGGTGTTGACCGGCGACCCGTTGGCGTTGGCGTCGGCGCTGCGCAAGATCTCCGGTGGTGTGCAGGCCGCGCCGCTGCCTCCCGAGCCGCAGCTGGCCGCCCAGGCTCACCTGATGATCGCCAACCCGTTCCGCAACGGTGAGCGGATCGGGTCGCTGTTCTCGACACACCCGCCGATCGGCGACCGGATCCGCCGACTCGAGGAAATGGCCGGGCGATAGTCCCACCAGCCTCAGCAGTCTCCACAAGCAGACCATGTGGTGACTCTGCGTTTCACGGCGTATGTGATATCACCCGCCTATGAATCACTACACGTACCGCGCGGAGTGGTCTGCTGAGCACGGCGAATACGTCGGCCGATGCATCGAATTGTCCTGGCTGTCACGGTGGGCGCCCACCATGCAGCAAGCGATTGCCGACGTGGAGCAAGCCGTCGACGAGTACATCGCAGAGTGCGAGGCGGATGACCGCGAGCCGCCGGCCCCGATAACCGAACGGAAATTCAGCGGCAACTTCGTCGTCCGGACGTCGCCGGCGCTGCATGCGCGGCTTGCGGTCGAGGCGTCCGAGCAGAACGTGTCGTTGAATCAGTGGGCGGTGCAAAAGCTCGCTGATCGGCCACCAATCGGCCTCTTCGACCTCTGATATCGCATACGCATCGTTGGTGAAATAGGAGTGCCCCCCAGCTCACGGTACTGCTGTGACTGGTGAGCTCAGAAGCCCGCGCCGTGCACCTCGTGGCCCGGTGTCTCCGCCGCCAGGCCGCGGTAGGCGTCGTCGACGGTCGCGCCATGGTTGATCACGGCGTCGACTTCGCGCGCGAGCGGCATGTTCAACCCGTACTTGTCGGCGAACTCCATGATCACGCTGGCGGCCTTGACGCCCTCGGCGACCTGGTTCATCGACGAGATGATCTCGTCGATGGGTTTGCCCGCACCGAGTTGCTCGCCGACGTGGCGGTTGCGGCTGCGCTGGCTGGTGCAGGTGACGATCAGATCGCCCATGCCGGCCACTCCGGCGAAGGTGTCGCGCTGCCCGCCCATCGCCTCGCCGAGCTTGGACATCTCGCGCACCGCGCGGGCAATCACCATGGCGCGGGTGTTCTCGCCGATGCCCAGTGAGTAGCCCATCCCGACGGCGATCGCGTAGACGTTCTTCAATGCGCCGGCCATCTCGACGCCGACTACGTCGTCGGTGGTGTACACCCGAAAACGTCTGGTGCGGAACAGCTGCGCGAGGCGGGCGGCGAGGTGCTGGTCGGGCATCGCCAGTACCGCCGCGGCGGCGTAGCCCTCGGCCACCTCGCGGGCGATGTTGGGCCCGGCCAGGATGCCGGCGGGGTGGCCCGGCAGCACTTCGTCGACGATCTGCGACATCCGCATGTTGGTGCCTTGCTCGAGACCCTTGACCAACGACACCACCGGCACCCATGGCCGCAACTCGGCCGCTAGCTCGGTGAGCACGTCGCGGAACCCGTGTGACGGCACCCCCATCACGACGACGTCGGCGGATCTGGCGGCCTCGGCGAAGTCGGTGGTGGCGCGCAGGCTCTCGGACAGGACGTGGTCCTTGCCCAGATAGCTGGTGTTGCGGTGGTTCTCGTTGATGTCGTTGGCGGTCTTTTCCGAGCGCACCCATTGCAGTGTCGGCCCGCGGCGCGCGCAGATGGACGCGACGGTGGTGCCCCAGGATCCGCCACCCAAAACGACGACTTTCGGTTCGCGCATAGCAGCTGCCATGGCGATCAGCGTATTGCCGCCTGCCCGGCCAGCGCCGCCTTTTCGCCAACGCGACCGAACACCATGGCCTCTTCGATCCGGTCGAACCGGTAGTCGATGGCGTCGGCGAAGTAGTTCTGCCGTACGTTCCACGGCCGCTTGGTGCCGGATTTGGGCAGTACGTGCAGCGAGCGCTGCACGTAGCCGGCCTGGATGTCCCACGCCGGCTTTTCTGGCATCGGCTCACCACCGAGATGCGGGTAGGCGTGCGTGTAGCCACGAGATTTCATGTGGGCCAACAGCTTTGCCGTGGCACGGGCGGTCATGTCGGCGCGCAGCGTCCACGAGGAATTGGTGTATCCGACACACCAGAACAGGTTTGGCACATCCTCCAACATGTGCGCCTTGTAGACGAAGCGGTCCTGCGGCTTGATCTCGGCGCCATCGATGCACACCGTCACCCCGCCGAACGCCTGCAGTTGCAGGCCGGTGGCGGTGACGATGATGTCGGCGTCCAAGTGCGCGCCGGACTTCAAAACGATGCCGGTGGAATCGAAGTGGTCGATGTGTTCGGTGACCACGTCGGCGCGGCCGTCACCGATCGCGACGTAGAGGTCGGCGTCGGGGATCAGGCACGGCCGCTGATCCCACGGGTTATAGCGTGGCTTGAAGTGCGTGTCGACGTCGTAGCCGTCCGGCAGGTTGCTGATCGCGGTACGGCGGGCCATCCGCTTGATCAGGGCCGGCGTCTTGCGCGCCAAGAACCAGCCTGTCGCTTCCTGCAGCGCGATGCGTTGCCGGATGATCAAATGGGCAACCCTGCCCGGCAACACTTTTCGCAGTGAATCCGCGAATTTACTGTATCTGGACGACGCGAATAGATAGGTGGGCGAGCGCTGCAGCATGGTCACCTTCGACGCCTGTTCCGCCAGCGACGGGATCAGCGACATCGCGGTGGCCCCACTGCCGATCACCACCATCTTCTTGCCGGTGTAATCGAGGTCCTTTGGCCAATGCTGCGGATGAACAACGGTTCCGGCGAACTCGTCGATGCCGGGGAAGTCCGGGGTATAACCCTCGTCGTAGTTGTAGTAACCGGAGCCGAAGAACACGAAGCGGCCGCGGTAGATCTTTTCTGTGCCGCCCTGCTGGACAGCAACCCGCCAGGTGTCGGTCGAGGAATCCCAGTCCACCGACCGGACGTAGCTGTTGCACCGGATGTGGCGGTCGATGCCGTACTTGCGCGCGGTCGCGTTCAGATATTCCCGGATGTGCACCCCGTCGGCCACTCCTTCTCTGCGGGTCCACGGCTCCCACGGGAAGGACAGGCCGAAGATGCTGCTGTCGGAGCGCACGCCCGGATAGCGGAACAGATCCCACGTCCCGCCGATCTGCTCGCGCCGTTCCAAGACGACGTAGCTGGTCCCGGGATCGCGCGCGGTGATGCGGTAGGCCGCGCCCAGGCCCGAGAGGCCGGCACCGATGATGACGACGTCGAAGGCTGTCGCGTCTCGGCGCGTCACGCTCATGTCACCAGATTAGGCACCCACCGGTTGATTGGGCGAGGGCGCTACCGGTAGTTGACGAACTGCAGCGCGACGTCGAGGTCGGCCTTCTTCAGCATCGCGATGACGGCCTGCAGGTCGTCGCGCTTTTTGCTGGTGACGCGGACCTCGTCGCCCTGGATCTGGGTCTTGACGGTCTTGGGGCCGTCGTCGCGGATCAGCTTGGTGATCTTCTTGGCGTTTTCGCTGCTGATGCCCTGCTTGAGGGTGCCGGTGACTTTGTAGGTCTTGCCGGAGGCCTGCGGTTCGCCGGCGTCGAAGGCCTTCAGGCTGATGTCGCGACGGATCAGCTTCTCCTTGAACACGTCGACCGCGGCCTTGACGCGCTCCTCGGTCGAGCTGGTCAGCTCGACCGCCTCCTCGCCCTTCCAGGCGATCTTGGTGTCGGTGCCGCGGAAGTCGAATCGGGTGGCCAGTTCCTTTGCGGCCTGGTTCACGGCGTTGTCGACCTCCTGGCGATCGATCTTGCTGACGACGTCGAATGATGAATCCGCCATCGGATCCGTCCCCTTCCTGTCGATGTTGGCCGTTTGCGCCCCCAGTACATCCTCGTTGTACTCTTGCTACCCGTACCACACAGGCAGGTTGCCCGAGCGGCCAATGGGAGCGGACTGTAAATCCGTCGGCTTACGCCTACCCAGGTTCGAATCCTGGACCTGCCACCAAGGTAGAGCCTATTTTCGGTATCGGCGACGACCGTGAGGGCAGGCCCAGTCCGCAGCCAGTCCACAGCAATTTCAGCGGCGATCTTCACACACGACCGGTTCGACCGAGCATCAGAATAGGCTGGTCAATAATTGCAACGCTGCCTCGATGTGGGGGAAGGGATCAAGCAGCGCGGCAGTGACCGCTCCTGAGGGGTCGATATCGCGGGCGAGGGCCGACGGGTCAACAATGGTGGCGTCGGACAACCAGGTGGACATCAGGATCGCGTCTAGGCTTGCGCCCTGAGCGGGGGTGATGTCTCCGGCGGCGACCAGATGGGTGGCCTCGACGGCGGCGTTGTAGGCCGGGCCCTCGTAGCCGGGCACGGTCAAAGCATCGTGGTAGTTGGCCTCCCGATGGAATTGGCCTCGGTAAGCGTCTGGTGAAGTTCGGCTTTGGTGACACCAGGTGGTAGGCGGTGAAGGATGCCGAAGATCGCCCGATCCGCCCCGGTGGAGCTGACGGTCTTGCGCGCCGTCGGGCGCGACTTCGTCGGCGGCATCCGCTGGTCGCTGCCCGTGGTCGATCACGTGCAGGATGCATTGCGAAACGATCTCGATTCGGAGATCGGACAGTAAATAAACTGTGCGGATAAGCCATCCTCTGTGATCGCCTCGAATCTCCAGGATTTGCGCTACACATCGACCGTGACGGAATATCGGCCGCACACCCGGCTTCCGTCGTGGGCGCGGCGGGTTCTAACCTCTCCGACCCGGCGCGTCCACCCTTTGGCGAATGTAATCGGTTGTGCCGCCCCGATTTTCAGGTGGACCAGTGGGCCGCATTGCATTCCGCGGCAAGCCGCGGCGCTGGGGGCGACCAGAATCGGCAGCGACGGGCAAAGTCTTTAGCACCGCGTACGACCAAATCGACCAGGCCCGAACAGAACTCGAACACCCTGGGTGAAATGCTCGTAGGACGAGTCTGGCCACCGCGGTGATACTTCCCATGTCACGAACTGAATTGGTGAGTACGCTTGGCGCCCGCGACGGAAACCGCGCCGTCCTGTACATCCGCTTTTCGACCGATGAGCAGAGGGCATCAATCGAAGCGCAACGCGAAACGTGCACCGGGCTAGCAAACCAGCACGGTTATGAGATTGCCGGCGAGTTCGTGGACGAAAACGTGAGCGGCGCAATCGCAATCGAGGAACGTCCGGCGCTCAAACGCGCACTGCGTGTGCTTGGTGACGACCAGTCCGACCGGCTCGTTGTCGCCAAGCTTGACCGGCTTGCCCGCAACGTGCGCGTGGCGCTCGAAATCGATGAGGATTTCGCGACCCGCCATGGGTAGGGAATGATGTTCGGCGACATGGACATCGACACCTCAACCGCCGTGGGCAAGATGCAGCTGTCCGTTGTAGACGTACGCACCGCCCCCACCGGGCAGGCGAGCGCTCAACAGCTTCGCCATCCCCCACCACCGTGACCAACACCTTGCGGTCGTTCACCAACGGGCCGACGGAGACGGCATGAGCGTGACAAGCGGGTGGCGTCGATTGTTCCGTTGATTCGGCTTTTTCGCGCGTAGGCTGATGCCAACGCCGGTGATCAGGCCGGGTAGAACATTTCAGGACCGACCATGACCGCGAAGAAGCAGCAACCGCCGACCAACGCCGACGAAGATCTTCTCACCTAGCGATGGAGGCGACCATGACCCGCTCACTTTTGAACTCCGCCGAAATCCCGTCCGACTTAGCTGAGGCGCTGGACTACGAAGCGCCGTTCCTTGAAGAGAAGCTGCTTAAAGAGTGCGTTGTCGATACGCCGGCGGAGGCCCAGGCCCTATTCATGGAGGTCAAGCGGTACCTCGTCCTGTGTGGTGTCGATGAGACGAAGATCTGGGCGATGTATTCGCGGCGCGTAGACGAGGCCTGGCATCAGTTCGTCCTGTTCACCGACGAGTACGCCAAGTTCTGCGACAAGTACTTCAGGTGGTATCAACACCACAGCCCCGCCAACGCCCCGGACTCGGGTGAAAGCGACACTCCACGAGCCACGTTCGCCGAGTTCGCGCAGCGCTACCGCGAGATCTTTGGCAGGGATCTGCCCGACGTTTGGGACGACTCGACCGGCGTGAGGCCGCACCGGCGGGTCTTCAACGATTACTGCGGACAACTGGCTATGGTTTCGGTCGACGGGAAGGTCCAGCTGAGCGGTCCCAGCGGGCGAGCGTTGTTGCGTGTCAGCGAGATCGCTGCAGAAGCGTTGCGATTTATTGCCAGCACCGGTGCCTTCTATGTGCGTGAATTGCCGGGCGAGCTGACCGATGCAGAGAAGGTCCGGCTCGTGTCCACGTTAGTCGGCATGAACGTGCTCCGTGCGGGCTGACCTGCGGCCGCAACGGTTGGCTGCGTGCATGACGGGCAGTACAACACAACTGGGCTGACCAGCTTGCGGCGCCCGCGCGCTGGATCCGATACCCGGGCATGCTCGGCGTTGACGTCGTACAGGACAAGCCAGTGGTTGTTTTCCCAGTGCACGATCGCCGGCAGCGGCATCGTGTCCAGGCGGCTTTTGGATACCTTCGCGGTGCGCACCGCAAGACCCAGCGACTCTGCGCCGCAGTCCATCTCATCGAGCTGTAACACCTGGGGGAAGCGCCGGATGCGCTGGCGGTACCGGACGAATCCAGCGAGACCCCCGGCGCCAACCTCGCTGTCGGGTTGCTGCGCGTATTCTATTGCGGCGGGACGTGTTTGCTCATCGGCGACCCGGGGACCAGTGGTAGCGGCGGCCCCGATGGTCAGGGTGGCGGGGGTGGCTGCGGCGGCGGTGGGGGCTGGAACGGCTGCGGCGGCTGGAACCCATTCCAGGGTGGCGCCGTCAACGCCTGCTCCAACGGAGTCTGCGGCGGCTGGCACGGCCAACGCGGCTGGGGCCACTTCTAACCAACCGCCGGTAAAGATCAGCCGGCGATAATGCGCTGGTTGCTATGGCAGCCATGGCAGCTGCTATGCGCGAACCGAAAGTCGTCGTCCTTGGGTGCCAGATCCTCGAGGTTGAGACGATCCTCGTGGGGGTCGGTCGGTGGCTGCTGCTTCTTTTCGGTCATGATCGCTCCTAATATGTTCTGCCCGGGCTGATCACCGGTGCTGGCATTAGCGTACGCGAGAAAGCCGAAACAACGGACAGTCGACGCTCCGCCGCAAACACGTGAACGAGTTGCTGCCGCCCCAGCCAGAGCGCCCGTTCTCATCGAGCTGTAACACCTGGGGGAGCGCCGGATGCGCTGGCGGGGCCAGACGAATCCAGCGAGACCCCCGGCGCCAACCTCGCTGTCGGGTTGCTGCGCGTATTCTTCTGCGGCGGAACCTGTTTGCTCCTCGGCGAGAACCTCGGGACCGGCGGCATCGGCGGGCAGCAGTTCCTCGGCGAAGTCGAGCGGAACGCGTGCAACTCGGCGATAGTCGTAGGAGGCGATGCGCTGATCGATGCGTTCCCGGAATTTCGGCTGCTCGGCAACCAGCTGAGCGAACACCTCCGGTGCCAGCGCCCATAGCTCGGCGTCGGTGACCGCCTCGACGCTGGCCGTGCGGTGGGTGCCGCGCAGCAACGACACCTCGCCGAAGAAATCGCCCTGCCGCAGATACGCCCGCGGCTCAGTGCGCACCAGCGCGTTGAACACGGCTCGGTCTAGCTGCAACAGCTGCAGCGAGCTGTAAGCGCGCACTGTGGCGGTGCGCCGCCCCCCGGGTTGCAGCAGCGCGCGCTCATCGAAGGCCTCCCCGGGATGCAAAATGTTAAGTGCTACCTCCTCGCGGTGATCTCCCGTCTTGACCACGCGCGCGGTTCCTGGCCGCCAGGACCGACCGCGACCAGGTAGCCCAATGGCTCGTCGGCAAGCTGCCCGGACGCCGTTACAATTCATCCCCACCGGTGCCAAACGGGGGCACCCTCGGGAAAATGGCAGGGTGACGAGTGGTCTGCCAGGTCATGCCGCTTGTTCGACGCTATGACGATGTAGTCGTGGCGTAGTCGTGGCTGGTGGCCCATGCCGCCTCGAATGCGGCGATGGGCACCCGCTCGTCGCGGCCGTGCCCGTTGCCGCTGTCATTGAGGTGCACCACACCGCGAGCTCTGCCGTCGGCCTCGATGGAACCTCAACGAATTCTTGTCGCTCAAGAACTAAATCGTTTGGTGAACCAGTCCGTCAGTGCGGACTGGGTTTTGGGCAGCGGATAGGGACTGTCAGGCGAATCGGCGATGAACTGGATACCGGTGAAGGTGTTGGTGTCGATGGCCATCAGCGACGGTAGGTCGCGGTCTGATCGGTCAGCGAAACAGTTGTATCGACCGATGGACTTTCCTTGATGAAGCCACGAATCATCATGCCCGCCAGGCGATCCCACGCAACTATGCGGCGCAAGGTCGTTTACCGCGAGTGAGTACCAAGCCTGCGCAGTGTCTTGGTTGGGGTAAGCGATGAACTGCGCGCTCGGTGCTCCGGCTACCAGGTTGTGGACGCAAGCCACCATCGCTGTCGCCGGTGATGCCGGATCGTTGTGACGGCAATTGGCCCTGCCGTACTGCGCGGGGTTGAGCGTTTTCAGCACATCCAGGTCGCTTTGAGTGAAGAAATCAGGATCGACACCGGGCGTTGGCTGCACCGTCGCACCGCCTTGGCGCCACCAATATGCAAGCGCAGCGAGGCCGCCCGGATCTGTCCAGTTGAACACCTGCAACACCGGCGGGTTGTAGTTCGCGATGATGGTGGACGGCGCGGGGGGCTGCACCGTGGTGTCCGAATAACAGGCTTGCCGGCCTATCTCCTTGTGGTTGACGCTCCATGGGCCGTCCGGGCCGGGCGGGTCACCCGGGCAGTTGGTGGCATGAAAGACGGACGTAACGGATTTGTACGCGCCGGTCAGGACGTCGAGGTTGGGAAAGTGAAAAAACCGTCCGCTCGGCGCGCCGACCGCGGCGTTTTTCTGGCACGCAAGCACCGCGTCGGCGCCCAATGTGGGGCTCTGGTGGGTGCAGTTGGTGCGGTTGTATCCCATCGCGGGCATGACCTTGAGCAGGTCGACATCGGTCGCGGTCAAGCTGGACGACGGCGGGTTCGCCGGCCCTGAACCGCGCCCCAGTGCCCAGATGCCAACGCCGACAACCGTTGTCGCCAAGACGGCCGCAATGACGCCGATCGGTATCCAGCGCCGCCGAGCCCCCGCGGCGACGTCCGGCTCTGGTGCGGTCGGCGTAGGGGACGGCGGGTCGACGATGGTGGGCTCGGCCCGACTGGAGGCTGCCTTGGGCGGCTGGCTTAGCGCCTGGCTGGCCGCGGTAGCCAACTCCCGAGCGCTTTGATAGCGCTCGTCGGGGTCTTTTGCCATGCCGCCCGCGATCACGTCATCGAAGGTCGCCGGAACCGCGAGGTTCATCGCCGACGGTTTGGGAGGTTCGACGGTCAGGTGCGCGGTGATCTGCTGCTCGATGCTGTCTCCGGGATACGGCGGTTGCCCGGTCAGACACTCGTGCAGCACGCAGGCCAGCGCGTACACATCGGCGCGGGCATCTGCCGTCCCACCGGCCAGGCGCTCTGGGGCCACGTACGAGTAGGTGCCGAGCATCGTCCCGGTACTCGTCAGCCCCGCTTGACCGGTGGCGCGCGCGATGCCGAAGTCGATCAGGTAAGCGAAGTCGTCTTCGGTGACCAGGATGTTGGATGGCTTGACGTCGCGGTGTACCAACCCGACCCGGTGTGCGGCGCGCAGCGCTGATGCGATCTGATCGATGATGCGCACCGCCCGGACCGGCTCGAGAGGACCGGCGCGCAGCATGCCATCCAGGTCCCGGCCGTCGACGAGCCGCATATTCACATACAGGCGTCCGTCGATCTCGCCGAAATCGTGGATCGGCACGACGTGCGGCTCATTGAGGCCCGCGGCCGCCCGGGCCTCACGGCGAAAACGCTGTTGATACACGTCGTCGTCGGCCAGGTGCGCCGGCAACAGCTTGACGGCCACCACCCGGTCGGTGGCGGTGTCAAACGCCCGCCACACCTCGCCCATGCCGCCCCGGCCCAGCAACTCCAGCAGCCGGTAGCGGCCGAACGGTGTGCCGTCCACGTCCACATCATTGCCGACTCGGCGCCCGAGTTGCGCTGATTTCTCACGCTCCACACTGGGCTGAGGCACGCAACTCCGGGAGTGTGCAGAACGTGTAACCCTTGCCCGGAGGGTTGATTCGATGCATGTACAAGACCTGGGAACCGGTCGAATCGGGCTGGATCGTGGCGAAGTATTGCTCGCCCAGATTGCCCATCCCGGGTCCGCTCCGCGCCACCAGCGACGCCAGCGTGATCGTGATGCTGTCGCTGGGGTTCTTCTTCCACCTCAGCGCCCATTGATCGGTGTTCAGCGCCCCGTCGCCCAGCACCAGCGTGCCGGTGCCGTCCCGAGACAGCTGCAAGCTGCGGTCATGGCCGACCCATTGGTCGAAAAACGACACCGGATCAGCATGGGCAACCGCCGAGGCGCCGAACAGAAGAGCCCCGATCACCACCAGGGCGGCGACTATCCGTCGGACCGCGCAGGTCGCCTTGGAGCTGCAGTGCGTGTAAATGGACATCGCCGAATTCCTTTCTAGCCGCGATGAGTTCGTCGGAGAAAAGGCTCTGGCGTGGCCCTCTATGGATCCTCAACAGAATCTTGTGACGCAGCCGGCGGAGCGAATCAGCGATACCCCGAACCGGGAATGGGTCCCGCAAGAAACCCTTGAGGATCTCTTAAGTGGCTCGCCGCAACCTATGCGGTGTCGGCCACTACGACCGACCCGGTCATCGAAGGGAATCGCAGCCATGAACACCAAAAAATCGTGCAAACTACCCACAAGTCGGTCCTGGATCTGGTTTGTCTTAGCGGCATGCTGGTTGCTGGATGTAACCGAGGACGTGCATGCGGGTAGAACCTACATATGGGACCTGTTAGCTGCGGTTACCGCTGTTTGGCTGGGTGTTTATATCCTTCGGCAAAACCGCGGACAGAAGCGCTGAGGGCCGTCCGATGACATGGCGCAAACAGGTAGGGGCCGTGGTCGCGGCCGCAGTGCTGGCCGCCGGGTGCTCGTCGACCGGTTCGACCGCAGGGCACGGCCCGTCGGCGGCCGTGCAGGCGGCGGGCCACGGGGTAGAGGCCCCGCTCGGGTCCGTGCCCTGGTCGTTGGTCGGCCCCGGGTGGCTACTCGCCACGTCGAGCCCAGCCGCCGAAACCGCCGCCACGACTTTGTATTTGGTCGATCCGGCCGGCGGCCGCTACCCGATCACCACCTTCCCGTCCTCGAACGGCCAGCCGCCCGAGTTGGTCGACTGGTCGCGCGATGGCAGCCGGGCCCTGTTGAAGACGGGGGATACCAAAGCCATTCTCGTCGAGCTGCGCACCGGCAAGCAGACCACGATCACCGTCAGCGGTTCCCCCCGCTTCGCACGCCCCGACGGCAAGGCGATCCTTGTGTCGAGCGGCGGTGACGGCAATGGCCCGGCGACGTTGAAAAGGGTCGACCCCGCCGGCAAGCAGCAACTGACCTACCCGACGGACAAGCTCGGCAGTAGCTTCAACGGCAGGTATTTGACGACACCCGACGGCGCGCAGCTAGTGCTCGGGACCGACAACGGCATGGTGTTGGTGAGCAACGACGGCGTGGTCGGTCGGCGGCTGCCGTCGCCGATGCCGGGGGCCGCCTGCTCGCCGGTCCGGTGGTGGACCCCTACGGTGATCCTTGCCTCGTGCACGGTCCACCCAGCAGACCCTTACACAACCTCTGCTGTGCCGACCCAGCTCTGGCAAGTACCCCTGGATGGCGCGACACCGACCGCGCTCACCGCGGTGAACCCGGGCGATGGCAGTGATCCGGCGTGGGGCGGGGATTTCGCTGACTCCGATGGCTGGCAGCTTCCGAGCGGGACGTACCTGCAGTCCTCGCGGTCATGCGGGCCCCGGTTCCTGTCCCGGCTGACCCCGGACAAGCACACCACCGCGGTGACGGTTCCCGGGGTGGACGGCCACCCGACCGGCGGCGCCGGGGTTATCGGTGTCGACGGCACCGCACTGGACCTGCTAGCGGTAACGACGCCCGGATGCACCGGCCGCGACCGTCAATCGCTGTTATTGCGGTACGACCCGGCGGCGAACACTTCGACCGTGCTGCTGGGGCCATCGGTCAACAGCGGCACCGTTCTCAGCGCGCAGTCGTACCCGGGCCAGGGCTAGTCCGCCTCGCGATCCTTGATTTCGAAGATGAATTCGTGTTGGCAGATTCGGATCGTGTCGCCGTCGGCGAGGGTCGCGGTGCCGCGGATCCGTTCGTGTTGCACCTCGACGCCGTTGGCGGACCTCAGGTCGGTGATGACGAAGCTGGTGCCGGTGTCGATGATGACCGCGTGATGGCGGCTGACATTGGCGTCGACGAGGACGATGTCGTTGTCGGGAAGGCGCCCGATCCGTGTCGCCGCCCCCGGCATTGGATGCGATTGCCCCGACGTATCACGCAGCCGCGCATACGCCGAGTTAGCGTTCACCGCTGTCAGCTGGTCGATCGCCGACACAGCGTCAGCGGCGGTGATCTGGGCCGCGGCTTTCACGTCCAACGGCTCCTGGCGCAGGATCCGCTCATACAGCGAACGCACCGCCGGGCCGGGACCGATGCCGAGGTCGTCGGCGAGGGTTTTCTTCAGCCGCTGATACGCATCGAGGGCGTCGGACTGACGGTCGGCCAGGTAATAGGCCGTGATGAGCTGGGCCCATAGTGGCTCCCGATACAGATGTTCGGCGGTCAGCGCTTCCAGCTCACCGATCACGGCAAACGCACGCCCGCAGGCTATCTCGGACTCCGCCCAGGCGGCGTGGGCCATCATTTTCTCCTCGACAAGCGCGGTGGCGAAGGCATCGACGAACTGAAGATCGCGCAGGTCCTCGAGAACAGGTCCGCGCCATTCGGCCAGCGCGGTCGAAAGCCGTTGGCTGGCTTGCTCGAACCGGCCGGCCGCCGCTTCGTGCATCCCGGCGCTTTTCTCGATCGCGAATCGACCTATATCGCAATCTTGTTCGGCTATATCGAGCCGGTATCCCGGCGGTGCGTTGACCAAGACCTCGGGTGCGCTAGCACCCGTGCCGAGCAGCCTGCGCAGGTTGGACACATACGTGTGCAGGCTGGCTCGCGCACCGGTCGGCGCCGATTCCTCCCACACCGCGGTGATCAAGGAATCCACCCCAACCGGTCGCCTCCGGTTGATGACGAGCATCGCCAGCACTGCCCGCTGCTTGGGCGTGCCCAGTGGCACCGGAGCTTTGTCGACGCTCATCTGCAGCGGCCCCAGCACACCGAACTCGAGACCCATGTTGGGTTTAATCCTCCTCTGGCTCTAATCGCCGGTGCG
>Ga0335075_10011232_pt1 | contig 13543 bp, 9 predicted proteins | sample Lox_Sample_24_FD_206723 | JGI IMG/M metagenome (GOLD analysis project Ga0335075, IMG submission 206723) | Soil microbial communities from Loxahatchee National Wildlife Refuge, Florida, United States - Lox_Sample_2.4 | ecosystem: Environmental > Terrestrial > Soil > Wetlands | place: USA: Florida...
CACCGGTTTTCGCATCGACCGCAACGATGCCGCCGCCGTAGGTGCCGATCCAGATTTCCCTGGGGGTCGCCTCGGCGATGGCGGTGATGCGGTCGCTTTCCAACGTGGAGCCGGCGCCGCTTTCGTGCACGGGATGCGCCACTTCTCCTTCGATAACGAAGGCACCGTGCTCACGCGTACCGGCCCAGATGCGATCGGCGCTGTCTTCAAAGAGTCGGGTGATCGCCAGGTTCGAATCCTCCGGCGTGACCAGTGGTACGGCGGCGAAACGCCCCTGCGACCCGCGCGCACGTCGCCACACGCCGTGCTGCGTGCCAACCCACAACACGCCCGCGTGGTCCACTAACACGGCGGTTATCCCACCCTCGGGCAGACCATAAGCGTGCGCCGGATCGGTGGGTGCCCTGTGTACGATACCGCGAACGTCCATGTGATCCAGCCCTGCTCCGGTACCCAGCCAAAGTCCGCCGTTGCCATCTCCGGTGATTGCCGCCACCGCCGGGTCGCTGAGTCCATCCGCGCTGGAGATCACTGCAAACGTGTCGTGATCCGCGTCGTAGCGCGCCAGGCCACCGGCACTGGTGCCAACCCACAGCCGTCCCCGATCATCGACATGCAAGGCAAGAAGGAAGCTGTCCGGGAGCGAGCCCGGAGTCTGGGGATCCGGGGTGTAACGACGAAAGTGATACCCGTCCCAGCGCGTGAGGCCGCTCTGAGTGGCGAGCCAGATGAAGCCGGCGCCATCCTGGGTAATCGCAGTGCCGGAAGCTGTCTCGGGGTCAGGATGATGTGTGAAGAGAGTGTCGGCGATTCCCGTCCAGCGGGACGTCTGACCGGCGGCGGATGCTGCGGACACAGCAAAAGAGAGCCATACCAGCGCAATCAGCAAATGCCACGACACGACTCTCCTGACTGTCGGCGGCTGATGTAGCGGTCGCGACCGGGACGCTGGTGTGAAACGGGTCATGCTGCCTCGATGTCATAATTTTATGAATCAGGAGGCCCGGCATGAAGCTTCATGCAAGCAATCTGAGATGCAGGCACTGCTGCGGTCATCGGGGGTTTGCGTTTCGTGAGGCGGCGCACACTGTCGGGAGATACTCGAGGCAATGCGCCCGAGCCGGCTCGGTACATCCCGCCATCGCGCCGCGGACGGGGCCGTCGGCCCCGCCGCTCTCAAAGCGCCCGCGCCGTCATCTGTTTGCTGATGTACTCGGCCTGGCGCAACGCCAATGCCACGATCGTCAGAGTTGGATTGGCGGAGCCCGGCGAGCTGAACGCGCTGCCGTCAGAGATGAACAGATTCGGGATATCGTGTGTCTGACCGTGGGCGTTCGCGACACCATCTTCCGGGCGTGCGCTCATCCGGGCCGTGCACATGTTATGGGTAGCAGGGGTCGTCGGGCTCAGGACGACGCGCTTTGCACCGACGGCTTCATACATCTTCCTGCCTTGGCTACGGGCGTGCTGGCGCATGGCCTTGTCGTTGGCATGCTCGTCCACATGAACGTGAGCGACGGGCAGGCCGTTGGCGTCTTTCACTTTCTCATCGAGCGTGATGCGGTTGGTAGCCTGTGGCAGGTCCTCGCCGTTGATGAAGAGGCCGGCCATATTGCGGTAGTCATCAATGAAAGAGGCGAAGTCCCGGCCCCAACCGTAAGGCAGCCCGACCAGCGGCAGCGTGGGCAGATCCAACGCGATCAGCTCGAAGTGGTAGCCGCCGAAGAACCCACGCTTGGGCTCGTTTACGGTCTCATCCTCCACCAGGCCGGCAAGGACCACCCCACGCCAGAAGTGCACCGGCCGGTCGAAAGTCGCCCAGACGAAGCCGTTGATGTGATGGCAATAGTTCCGTCCGACCTGGTCGGACGAGTTTGCCAGACCGTGGGGAAACTTTGCGGACTGCGACAGCAGCAACAGGCGGGGAGTCTCGATGGCATTGCCGGCCACGCAAACCACTCGCGCCTTCTGGCGTTGCTCGCGGCCCGCGCTGTCACGGTACACGACGCCAGTCACCTTTCCGTCAGGACCATGCTCAATACGGGACGCCATGCACTGGGTCCGCAGATCGAGATTCCCGGTCGCCTCGGCACGTGGGATTTCGGTATAGAGCGTGCTCCACTTCGCTCCCGTCTTGCACCCCTGAACGCAGAAGCCCTGTTGGATGCAGAATCCGCGGCCGTCCGCGGGGCGCGTGTTGATGGCCATGTAGCCCGTATGGACCTGCTTGTAGCCGACCTTCTTCGCGCCGGCGTACATGACCTTGAAGTTGTTGGATGCCGGCAAGCCGGGATTGCCGTTGCGGCGTGTAACCAACATGCGGCGCTCCGCGAGCTGGTAATACCCTTTCATCTCGTCGTAGGAAACCGGCCAATCAATCAGGGAGGCACCCGGAACGGCTCCGTAGGTGCTGCGCGAACGGAACTCCCAGGGCCGGATACGCGGCGTGGCGCCGGTCCAGTGGACCGTTGTGCCGCCGACTGTCTTGGCGATCCAGACGGGCAATGTCGGGGATGTCTTCACCGGATCCCAGGTGCCGGACTGGGTGCGCGGGTCCAGCCAGGTCAGCTGGCCGAAAGCCTCACCGGGATCCTGCGAGAAGCTCGCAAGGGACTGCCGCCGTCCGGCCTCCAGCACCACAACCTTGATGCCGCTGCGTGTCAGCTCATGCGCGAGAGTGCCGCCTCCGGCACCCGATCCGATAATGACAACCGCGCCGTCGTCAGTCAGCTCTACGCGTGCCAAATCAACTCTCTCCGGGCACCGGCCCGCTATCGGCCAGTGGTACATCGGGTAGCCAGTGCAGGTCATTGAAGCCGCGCTGCAGGTAGCCTCCCTTGGAGAAGGCCTCGCCCTCATAGCCGAAGCAGGCATAGGCGAGCGGCGTCGAATACAACACCTGCAGGGTCTGCACGCGCAGATTCTGGAAGAACGGGGTCGGTTCGAGCTTACGGAGAGCCTCTACGCGCTCATCTTCAGGGGCGCCGGCGAATCCGGCGCCGAGGCTCGCCACGCCCTCCTCGAGCTGTTTGTGCAGTGCCTCGTCCTTTGCCGCGGCGGTATCCAGGGCACGGATGACGAATGCATAGGCGGCGTCCTCGAGCTTGTCGTGGGGGGCGATGGTGCGCGCGGCCGCCAGAAGAGTTACCCCTTCGGCACTCGTGAGCGATGTCAGCTCGACAGCCCAGGTACGCGAGGGCGCGAGCAGCGCAAGCGGGCTCCCGGCGGCAAGCACACCGGTCAGGAGGCCCGTTTTACGGAGGAACCCCCGCCGGTCGATGTGTATTGTCATGCTTTGGGAATGTGCGCCAGTTGGCGAGGCTTGGCAAATAGCTGTGGGAACCTGTCTGACCCATGATCGCCGCAAGATGCCGCTGGGGCGGCCGACCCCAAAAGCATGAAACAACCTTTACGGCCGCGAACGCGCACCCAGGCACAGGATGTGCCCCGCCGCCGCAGGTGGCGGAGCCTCGGGCAAAAACCACGCTTTTTGCACGAGGCACGCTGAGCCGGGCATGGATGGAATTCGCAATGTACCGACAGTGCACCCCCTATCGGGATGGCCTCGGGCGGGCTACCCTCGCGCCGAAGCGCACGAGTGCTCAGACTCACAACCACTAGGTGGCCAACCAAGGCCCCATAACTTTGCGGAGCCGCGCGAATGGGAATGTTGATCGATGGCGAGTGGCGCAACGCACCTGTTGCCGCGCAGGGCGGCTCGGGCGAGTTCGTGCGCCAGACGAGCGCATTCCGCAACCAGATCACGGCCGACGGCAGCTCAGGCTTCAAGGCGGTGCCGGGACGGTATCACCTCTATGTTGCTCGAGCGTGCCCGTGGTGCCACCGGACGATGATCTACCGGGTGCTCAAGCGGTTGGAAAACATCATTTCCATCAGCTACGTCGAGCCGGCGATGCTGGACCAGGGCTGGACATTCCCTCAGCCTGACCCGATTACCGGGGCGAACCACATCTACGAGCTTTACCAACAGGCGGATCCGCTGTTCACCGGCCGAGCCACGGTGCCGGTGTTGTGGGACAAGGAAACCAACGGCATAGTCAACAACGAATCCTCCGACATCATCCGGATGTTGAATTCCGAGTTCGACGAGATCACCCACGAGCTCACGAACTTCTACCCGGACGCGCTTGCCGGCGAGATCGATGAGATCAATTCCCGCGTTTACGACGCCCTCAACAACGGCGTCTACCGTGCGGGTTTCGCCGCCAGCCAGGCTGCTTACGAGACGGCAGCGCGGCAGGTGTTCGAAACGCTCGACTGGCTGGAAGCCCGGCTGCAGCAGCAGCGTTATCTGCTGGGCGATCTCGTTACGGAAGCCGATTGGCGGCTATTCCCGACTCTCGTGCGCTTCGACGCCGTTTATCACGGTCACTTCAAGTGCAACCTCCGCCGCCTCATCGACTACCCGGCACTGTGGGGCTATACGCGCGAGCTCTACCAGATACCCGGAATCGCCGGAACGGTTGCATTGGACGAGTACAAAGCTCACTACTACGGCAGTCACCGGAACCTGAATCCGACAGGTATCATTCCGATCGGTCCGGCGTTGGATTTCACGACGGAGCACGGCCGTGCGGAATCCTTCCCCCGGCGCGATGGCTCCGCCTCGGTGACGGCTTTGCACATCGCTTCCGAAGAGGAATCCACCGTCGAGGTACCGACCATCGCGCGGGAGTTGCAGGGCTGACATGCCACTGACCAAACTGGAACACTATCTCGTCCTGACGGACGACATGGAGGCGACCCGGGATTTTTACGTCCAGGCGCTCGGGATGCACCTGGGCTTCAGGCCGCCGCTGGCCTTTCCGGGATACTGGGTCTACGTCGGTGATACACCTTGCATTCATATAGCCGAATGGAAGAGCTATACCGCGCACTCGCAAGAGAAAGGTATCGAAGTTTCCACGCGTGCGGACGGCACGGGACCGGTGGATCACATCGCCTTCAATGCCCACGACTACGATGAGGTGGCCGGCCGCCTCGAGCGTTACGGTGTCAAAGCCCGCAAGAACGAACAGCCGGGCGGCCTTCTGCGCCAGTTGTTTCTGCAGGACCCGAACGGCGTCAAGATCGAGATCAACGTCCGGAAGTAGCCTCGCGAAGGACTCGGAATCCTCCTCGCCCGGTGCAACAGGCTTTACGCGAGCCCGAAGGTCAGGTCCTTTTGCGACAGCAAGCGGATGGGTACGCGCGGCACGTGCCAGATCTCATCGGCATACTCCCTGATCGTGCGATCCGATGAGAACAAGCCCGAGCGGGCCACGTTCAGGATCGACATGCGGCTCCACTGGCGCGCGTCCTCGTAGGCATGGGCCACCTGGGCCTGGCAGTCCACGTAAGACTGAAAGTCGGCCAGGAGCATGTAGGTATCCCAGTTCATCAGTCCATCAATGATGGAGCGGAACTGGCTCGGGTCGCCCCGCGAGAAGAAGCCTTCACCGATCAGATCGATCACACCGCGCAACTCGGGATTACTCTCATAGAATGCGCTGGGGCGATAGCCATCGCGGCGCAGGCTCTCGACCTCAGGGGCAGCCAGGCCGAACATGAAGAAGTTCTCCGCCCCCACTTCGCGGCGGATCTCGATGTTGGCGCCGTCGAGCGTTCCGATCGTGAGCGCGCCGTTCATGCAAAACTTCATGTTGCCGGTGCCGGAGGCTTCCTTGCCCGCGGTGGATATCTGCTCGGACAGATCCGCGGCCGGATAGACGCGTTGGCCGTTCGTCACGTTGAAGTTAGGTAGAAACACGACTTTCAGGCGATCCTTCACCTGGGGATCGCGATTGACGACCTCACCCACCGCGTTGATGAGCTTGATGATGAGTTTCGCGGCGTGATAGCCGGGAGCCGCCTTGCCGCCGAAAATGAACGTGCGGGGTGGAACGTCGAAGTGCGGATCCGACTTGATGCGGTGATAGAGCGAGATGATGTGCAGGACGTTGAGATGCTGGCGCTTGTACTCGTGGATACGCTTCACCTGCACATCGAACAATGAGTCCGGGTCGATCGAGACGCCGGTACGGTCGCGTGCGAGTACGGCCAGCTCTTCCTTGTTGGCGCGCTTGATGGCGCGCCAGCTCCTCTGAAACGACTCGTCGGCGGCGAACTTCTCCAATTCCCGCAGCTGCCCCAGGTCTTTGATCCACCCGGAGCCGATCGCCTCACAGATGAGCCCGGCGAGCCGATTGTTGGTAAGGGCGAGCCAGCGGCGCGGCGTGACACCGTTGGTCTTGTTGCTGAACTTTTCCGGCCAGAGATCGTAAAAGTCCTTGAGGAGGCTGGTCTTCACCAGCTGTGAGTGCAGGTCCGCCACTCCGTTCACGGCATGGCTGCCGACACAAGCAAGGTGCGCCATACGCACGTACCGGCCGCCATTCTCGTCGATGAGCGACATGCGCACGATACGCGCCTCATCACCGAAGAACCGGATGCGGACCTCGTCGAGAAAACGCGCGTTGATCTCGTAAATGATCTCCAGATGGCGCGGCAGGACTTTGGCGAATACGGCGATCGGCCAGTGCTCCAACGCCTCCGGCAGCAGTGTGTGGTTGGTGTACGCAAACGTTTTGCGGGTGATCGACCAGGCGGTATCCCAATCCAACGCGTGCTCATCGACGAGCAGCCGCATGAGCTCGGCGACGGCGATGGAGGGATGGGTGTCGTTGAGCTGGACGGCGAACTTCTCATGGAAGCGGGTCACGGCTATCTGCTGGACGCGCAGGATGCGCATCATGTCCTGCAGCGAGCAGCAGACGAAGAAGTACTGCTGCTCCAGGCGAAGCTCCTTGCCTTTCAGGCCTTCGTCGTTCGGGTAGAGTATTTTGCTCAGGTTCTCGGAGACGACTTTCTGATTGACGGCACCGTAGTAGTCACCGCTGTTGAAGGCGGCAAAGTCAAAGGACTCCGGAGCCTCGGCGCGCCACAGCCGCAGTGTGTTGGCCGTGTTGACGCGGTACCCGAGAATGGGAGTGTCATAGGGCACGCCGTTCACGATGCGGTGTGGAACCCAACGCACCCGCGTACGCCCCTCGTGATCCATGTAGGTCTCGGTATGGCCGCCGAGCTTCACCTCCACCGCCCATTCAGGGCGTGGAATTTCCCAGGGATTCCCGAAGCGCAGCCACTTGTCCGTGCGCTCGACCTGCCAACCGTCGACGATCTCCTGTTGGAAGATGCCGAACTCGTAGCGGATGCCGTAGCCCAGGGTGGGAATCTCGAGCGTGGCCATCGAATCGAGGAAGCAGGCTGCCAGGCGTCCCAGGCCGCCGTTCCCGAGACCGGGCTCGTCCTCGCATGCCAGCAGCTCGCCGAAATCCAGGCCGAGCTCGCCAATCGCCTCCCGCACCTGGTCGTAGATTCCCAGATTCACGAGGTTGTTGCCCAGATGCGGCCCCATCAGGAACTCGGCGGACAGATAGGCAACGGTGCGCGAGCCGTGAGTCGTGTAGGTTTCCGCCGTGCTGATCCAGCGATGCAACATGCGGTCGCGCACGGCGTAAGCCAGAGCCATGTAGTAATCGTGCTTGGTCGCCAGGGCAGGAATCTTGCCCTGCACATAGAAGAGATTGTCGAGGAAGGCGTGCTTGAACGCTTCCATGCTCAGAGCGACGCGATCGTCCTCAGGTCCCTCGTCGGAAGGTTGGGTCAGCGCACGTACGTTCATTGCCATTCCGCTGCAAAATCCATGCGTACGGTCGACGGTCATGGGGTGGCGCCAGCGCGGGTCTTCGGGTCGGGCCCCGCACCAGGAAAGGGAATGGCAATGCACATTGCACCGAGACGGTGCAATTACCAAGAAGGCTCCCTCGTGCCGCGGCGAACGACACGCTGGATGTTTTGCATCACACTGCCGGTGCGGAATCGGTCGCGGCTGGCGGCACGTAGTGCGTCTCGAGATCACGGCGCAGGGTGCGCGCAGCGAGATAGTAGTGGATGCTCGCCCACACGAAAGTCAACGACATCAGCATGAGGGCATGACGCAGGCCGGTCGCGGAAGCATCCGCGCAGGCTTGTAGGTGTGCGTCCAGCGCACCCGTTAGCGGACGGCCCCCGGGGCAGGATGCGACAAAGTCGCCGACCGTGAATGCGCTCCTCGCGAAGCGATCGCTGAGAAGGCCGACGAGCGTCGGCCCGAAGCCGATGCCGACGAGTCCCAGGATGAAGTTGAAAACGAAGGTAGAGGAGGCGCGCATGCTGGCGCCGACCATGTTCTGCGCGAGGGCGAGCGTCGGCGTCCAATAAACAAACAGCATCACGTGGCCGAGAATGAGCGCCGTCGCTGCCGACAGAACGGTCGGCTGGTTGAATCCGATGATGAAAGCGGGTGAGGCCAACACCAGCGTCAAGGCCGGACCCCAGGCGTACCAGCGCTTGTCGCGCCGGGCGGCCCAGTCCACGCCGAATCCACCCAACAGCATGCCGCAGGGCATCGAGCCGCCCGCCACGAGTGACAGGATACGGCCGGCTTCCGCGAGGCCGACGTGATAGTTGCGAACGATGAACTGGCCGAAAAACTGGCCGATGCCGTTCATGGAGATGGCCGCCAGAGCGCAGCCGGCGAGCAGATGACGCACAGAACGCTTCGACAAGAGGAATTTCAGAACCTCGAGCATGGAAGGGGGTCGTCCGGACGCGGCGGCCCCGACGGCAGCCACGGCGGCGCCTCCGGGTCCGAGCGCGGTTCCCGCTGGAGAATCCGACATGCCGCGCCGAGGCTCTCGCAGTGTCAGGAAGGCGAGAATCGCTACGACCACGCCGGGCGCGCCGACTGCAACGAAGGCAGCGCGCCAACTGACGTGCTCGGCCATCCACCCGCCCAGGGTGGCTCCGAGTACCACTCCGGCGGGTGCGCCGAGCCAGATGACCGACATCGCTGAAGCACGGCGTGTCATGCCGTAGTGATCCCCGATCAGCGAGCCGACCGGCGGCGCAAAGCCCGCATCGCCTACTCCCACGCCGACGCGGCAGACCAGGAGTTGCCAGAAATTGTTGGCCTTGCTGCACAGTGTGACCATCACTCCGAAGATCGCCACGGCCGCGGAAATGATTTTCGTGCGACTCACGTGCTCGGCGAGGCGCGCGATCGGCAGTGCGAGGACCGAATAGAAAATGGCGAACGCGAGTCCCTGGACGAGCCCCATCTGGGCGTCGGTCAAACCGAGATCGAGCTTGATCGCCTGGGCCGAGGCGCCCAGGCTCTGCCGGTCCGCGAGGTTCAGCGCATTTGTGAGCGCCAGTACGAAGAGCAGCCATGCCCGGTAGCTCTTGGAGAACAGCGGGCGGGCCGTAGACTCGGGCACGGTAGCAGTGGCGCCGGCAGCTTCTTGCATGGTGTCCCCCTCGATGCGGGACTACCTTGCGGCAACGCGCCACTCGAGCGCAAGGGCCACGTGCCGAGTCGCCGCTGAGCGGCGACCGCGTCAGTCCAGTGCGGCGCTATCGAAATAGCGCCGGCCTCGCAGCTCCTGGTAGTGCAACGTGGTCGCCTTGCCCGCAGCCGTTGGCTGCGAAGTGACACTGCCGCGCCGCGTGCGTGCTTTTTCGGATCCGCCGAGCAGAGCTTCCTCCAACACGCGGCCCTGGAGCTTGCCGATGCTCGGCAGCCGCAGACCCAGAATGTGTGCCAGCGTCGGGGCAATGTCGGCATTGCTCACCGGAAGCGGGTCCGTGAAACCTTTTTTGAAGTCGGGGCCGACCGCGGCCATATTGTTGAAGGTGCAATCGCGACCGAAGCCACCGTGCATGCCTTGGCCTTCCTGCAGCGGTGCGTCGGAAATCTGCACTGCCGAGAGATAATCGCCCTTCTTGAGCTGGAAGCTTTTCAGGCTCACGACGATCGAGGGATGTGGCATCTGGGCGGACCCTTCCAGCGCGATCGAGGTGAGCGGCAGCGCACCCGGAATGTTCCCGAAGGACGGCGCGACGAATAGCGCGCCGGTGTAGTCCTGACGACTGAGGAATTCCACAATTTTTTGTGCAGTGGCGCGGTCGTGGTCCGCAACGTAGATGAGGTCCGCACCGCCGCCGGCAGCCACGATGACCTTTGCGTCGATCCGATCCTTGACGGCTCCGGTGCCGCCGATGAGCCCGCTACCCGTTGTGGGATGCTGTCGGGAGGTCGATGAGTTGGGCTTGGTGGGATCTACAGGCTCGTACTGGGATCCGATCTGCGCGTTCGGATCGAATAGAGGCAGGCCGAGAGTATGCGCCAGATCTATCGCCACAAACCCCGGTGGCAGCCAGCCTGGATTGACCGCGGGCTTGCCGTCGGCGCCGAGGTAGGTGAACTGCGTCGAGTAGCTGGTGCTGCCGTGTCCCTCTGCGTCGATTTCGTGCCGGCTGATAGTGGCGAAGCCATGGTCGGAGGTGGCAAAGACGTCTGTGGAGGCACGCAGGGCGGGTACGGCGTCGATGTAATCGAGAAGCTGCTTCAAGTTGGAATCGGCGTTGGCGATTGCGGCTCTGGAGGTTGGGCCGTTGATGCCGGGCTGCAGCTTGTTGAGGCTGTCGCCTTGATTGTGTTGCGACCCGTCGGGATCGCGCGACCAGAAGACCAGCACAAAAGGACGGCCGCTCTTTACGAACAGGGGCAGAACGGCCCTGGTCGCCGCGTCGGCGAACCATTTCTGTTGGCCGACATTCGCGGACAGCGTCCCCGGTATCGATACCGTACCGGCCGGCTGATCCCGCGATGTTGGTTTCGTGCCGAGACCCGCCTGTGTCAAGGCACTCTGAGCTTGCGGCGCGAGCGGCACACCGCCGTCGGTTCCGGTGCTGTCATCCAGGATTATGGTTTGCGGTATGGAGAAACGGTGGTCGAGGGGCTTCAGCTGGCTCACGTCCTGGACGGCTGCCGGACCGACCTTGCCGATAGCTGCCGTGTTGAAGCCGTGCCGGCGGGCCAGTGCGAGCAGCGACTCCTCGTTCAGGAAGTTGCCGTTGTGTACGTGGCCGTCCAGGTCGGCGAGCACCAGGTCATTCTCCAGGAAAGGCGTCGGAGTACCGGCGGACTTGCCGAAATCGCCATGATTGAAGGTTGGGTAGCCCGCGTACTCGCCGTTGCTGAAATCCCCGGTGTCGCCGAGGTAGTGGCCCGTCGCGATTGCAGATGCATTGGGCGTCGTTACTGTCGGAAACAGTGAGTGGCTGTTTACGAAGTGGACGCCACGCCGGCGTAGAGCGAGCAGTGTCGGTGCGTCGGTCGCGTTGACAGAGTCGTGACGCAGACCGTCGGCGACAAAGATGATCACGTTTCTGCGTGGATGGCTCGAGGCGTTTGCTGGAGCATCGGGAACGGCGCTGGGCCGCGCGGCTGGTTGGCCCTTTGCCGCGAGGAGGGGGATCGCGCAAGCGGCAATGGCTAACGCGATTCGCAAGACATCGCGCACGCGTGAACACATCTGGATAGCTCCTCAGGCGCGTGCGCGCCGCTCATCTCACCAAGCGGTGCGTATCCTATACGAAAGGCGCTTCCGGCAGCGCCTCACGCTGAGCCTTGCGGTATCCGAGAGGGGTCTTGCCGGTCCAGCGCTTGAACGCATGCGAGAAACTCGCGCGCTCGGTAAAGCCGAGCTCCTCGGCGATCCGGCCGATGGGCATGTTGGAGACCTGGAGCATCGATTTTGCCCGCTGCACCCTGACCTGGCCGACGACTTCGCTGAACGTCAGGCCCACCTCGGCGAGTTTCCTCTGCAGCGTTCTTTCGCCGAGGTTGAGGCTCCTGGCCACCCGGCCCATCGACATGTCTTCCGAAATGCCTTGCAGTAACAGCAGGAAGACGCGGGAGACGAGGTCGGTCTGTGAATTCATGCGCCGGATGAGCTTCTCGCACAGTCGCCGATAGGTGGCCCCGATCAGCGGGTTCGCGAATGGAAGCCGTCGGTTACCCGCGCCCGGCTCGAGATACCAGCGCGACTGCGGGTGTCCGAAGCTGATTGGAGTACCGTGCAAAGTCGCCGACTTCAACCATGTCGGCGGCTCGGGAAGGGCCGATTCGATTCGCGTGACGGGTGTAACGCCGGAGGCGAGATCCGTAGTGAGCCGGTGTACTGACCCGAGTGCCATCTCCTGGCAGAATTGCCACAGGTCCAACGGAACGCCTTCGTGTGAAGCCTCGATCGCGGCCAGTTCCGCCTCGTTGCGGCACACCCGGTAGCGCAGCAACGAATAGTTCAGGTCCTGAAATGAATCGGCGAAGAGTGTCAGGGCTTCACCCAGCGTCGGCGAGCACAATGTAGCGAGGCCGAGCGCACCGTAGGACAAGGCGTCGTACCGCAATCCGGTCCGGTACCAGAGCCCCTCGCGAGCCCGGGTCAAGCGCGCGAACTCCCTCTGGAGCGCGATCTCCTGGGCGACCGTCAGCTCGAAGTCCGGATCCTCGACCTTCCCGAGCGCGAGGCCGAGCGACGGCAGGATCGCCCCGACGTCGCAGCCTTCCTCGCGCAAGACCTCAACCATGATTCTGGCGCTGTGCGCAGCGACGAAAACGGTCTCGCTAGCGATGCATCTCATGGCCGATCCCCCATCGAACCGCCGGCTCGGCCGGCATCACCCCTGGAGATACTGGACGCGAGCAAGCTCCCGGCTACGCGTCGGAAAAGGGAATCCTACTTCTCGCCCACAACATATTTGTAGCAGATATAGTATCTGAGGGCAAAGCGCCTCCTTTTGCAGGCTTTGTGCTAGCCTTGCCAGGCGCGGACGGAGCTCGAGTAAAAAATGCGCCGACTCACCCAGGCAGAACGGACCGAGCTTTCGGATCGACGAATGGTGGAGGCCGCTATCCGGCTGATCGTCGAGCGCGGCATCTCCAATACCAAGCTGACCGATGTGGGAGTGCAAGCCGGCTACAGTCGCGGACTGGCGGCAATGCGGTTTGGCACCAAGGCGGGGTTGTTGAGTCAGGTAGTGCGCTTGACCCTGTCAAACTGGATCACCCAGGCGCAACGAACGGTTGGCTCAAAGACGGGACTCGCGGCGGTTTATGCAGCCATCGACGCCCAGGACAAATGGTCCCAGGAGTCCTCCGTCGAAATGCGCGCGCTGTATGCGGTCTTCTTCCATAGCACCGATCCCGGGGCCGAGTATCGTGCAAACGTCGCGCGGACTCTGTCGGCACAGCGGCGGGAGCTGGCGAACTGGATTCGCGAAGCACGGGACGGGGGTGAGCTTCCGGCAAACACCAGTCCGGAGCGGGAAGCTCGGCAGATCCTATGCGCGATGCTCGGGATCGTTTATCAGTGGATGATGGACCCCTCTCTCGATGCTCGGGCAATGCACACCGCGCTCAAACAGGATCTCGCGACACTATACTCTGTGCGCGAGACGAACCCGACCGCGGTCCAAGGGAAGCCATCCAAACGTCGCGCTCGGCCGGCCGCCGTCCGGGCTTAGAACTTATACGAGATCGTGGCACCGAAGGTGCGGGGTGGTCCGGGCAGGAGATAATCCATGCCCCAGGCCGACTGGATGTTGATGGCGTAGCTCGTGTATTGCTTGTCAAACATATTCTTGACCCACAAGG
>Ga0335075_10011234_pt1 | contig 13540 bp, 14 predicted proteins | sample Lox_Sample_24_FD_206723 | JGI IMG/M metagenome (GOLD analysis project Ga0335075, IMG submission 206723) | Soil microbial communities from Loxahatchee National Wildlife Refuge, Florida, United States - Lox_Sample_2.4 | ecosystem: Environmental > Terrestrial > Soil > Wetlands | place: USA...
CAAGTCTGAATTCCCGGCCTTTTTGTCCGGGTAGCTAGATGATATTAGTCGCGTGAGCAATAGTCGATAACGTTGACGAAAATTCTTTTTCACATTGTCTTGCCGCGTCTTGCCGCGTCTTGCCGCGCCTTGCCGCAACCTCGCCGGAACCGCTAGCAGGCGCGGAGGCGCGGTCCCAGATAATCGACCACCGCATCGATGGCAACCCGGTCCTGTGTCATCGCGTCACGTTCCCGGATGGTCACGGCGTGGTCATCCAGCGAGTCGAAATCCACCGTCACGCAATACGGGGTGCCGATCTCGTCCTGGCGCCGGTAGCGGCGCCCGATCGCGCCGGCGTCGTCGAACTCCACGTTCCAGTATTTCCGCAATTCGGCCCCCAGATCGCGCGCCTTGGGGCTCAGGTCGGCGTGCCGTGACAGCGGCAGCACGGCGGCTTTCACCGGCGCCAGCCGGGGGTCGAGCCGTAACACGGTGCGTTTGTCGACGCCGCCCTTGGCGTTGGGTGCTTCGTCCTCGTGGTAGGCGTCGACCAAAAACGCCATGAACGAGCGCGTCAGACCGGCCGCAGGCTCGATGACGTAGGGCACGTACCGGGTGTCGTTGACCTGATCATAGAAGGACAGGTCGACGCCGGAATGCTTTGCGTGCGTAGACAAATCGAAGTCAGTCCGGTTGGCCACTCCCTCGAGTTCACCCCACGGGTTGCCGGAGAAGCCGAACTTGTACTCGATGTCGACGGTGCGGTCGGAGTAATGCGACAGCTTTTCTTTCGGGTGCTCGAACAGCCGCAGGTTCTCCCGGTCGATGCCGAGGTCGACGTACCACTGCAACCGGGTGTCGATCCAGTACTGGTGCCACTCCGTGGCGGTCGCGGGCTCGACGAAGAACTCCATCTCCATCTGCTCGAACTCGCGGGTCCGGAAGATGAAGTTGCCCGGGGTGATCTCGTTGCGAAAACTCTTGCCGATCTGGCCGATACCGAACGGCGGCTTGCGACGCGCGGTCGTCACCACGTTGGCGAAGTTGACGAAAATCCCCTGCGCGGTCTCCGGTCGCAGATAATGCAGGCCCTCCTCGGTCTCGATCGGACCGAGGTGGGTCTTGAGCATCATGTTGAACTCGCGTGGCTCGGTCCACTGGCCCTTGGTGCCGCAGTCGGGGCAGGCGATCTCGGTCATCGGCACCGATTCGGGATCTGCGATCCCCTTTTTGGCCGCGTAGGCCTCCTGCATGTGGTCCTGGCGATGCCGATGGTGACAATGCAGGCACTCGACCAGTGGGTCGTGGAACACCTCGACGTGCCCGGAGGCGACCCACACCTCCCGGGGCAGGATGATCGACGAGTCCAGGCCGACGACGTCGTCACGGCCGGTAACGACCGCGCGCCACCACTGCCGCTTGATGTTCTCCTTGAGCTCCACCCCCAACGGCCCGTAGTCCCAAGCCGATTTGGTGCCGCCGTAGATCTCCCCGGCGGGATAAACCAGGCCGCGCCGTTTGGCGAGGTTGACGACGGTGTCGATGACAGACTCCACGAGGTGATGACTCCTGTCTTTCTATGCCGGGACGATCGCGCCGGTGAGCATCCGTCATCGTAACGATCGACCCCGAGCTCTTTGACATGCGTGATCATGCATGTGACAGTGGAGGGGTGTCCCCCGCAGCATCAACTGAGAGCCATGACGACGTCGGCTCCGGTGTCGGTGAACGCCATGAGCACGGTGTTTCTGACTTCAGCGAGCTGCCGGCGCCGCCGCCGCGGGAAATTCTGGAAGCCGCCGGCGAGCTGCTGCGGGCGCTGGCCGCGCCGGTGCGGATCGCTATCGTCCTGCAGCTACGCGAGTCCCAGCGCTGCGTCCATGAACTGGTCGACGCGCTGGGCGTGCCGCAGCCGCTGGTCAGCCAGCACCTCAAGATCCTGAAGGCGGCGGGCGTGGTCACCGGCGAGCGGTCGGGCCGCGAAGTGCTCTACCGGCTGGCCGATCACCACTTGGCGCACATCGTGATCGACGCCGTCGCGCACGCCGGCGAGGACAAGCCGTGACGACCGGCGGCGTGCGCTCAACAAGGCAGCGCGCGGCGATTGCGGCATTGCTGGATACGTTGGACGACTTCCGATCGGCCCAAGAGCTGCACGACGAGCTGCGTCGGCGCGGCGAGAACATCGGCCTTACCACCGTCTACCGGACGCTGCAGTCGATGGCGGCCGCAGGCAGGGTCGACACGCTGCGCAACGACACCGGTGAATCCGTCTATCGACGCTGCTCGGAACACCACCACCATCACCTGATGTGCCGCGACTGCGGGTCAACCGTCGAGATAGCAGACCACGAGATCGAGACATGGGCCGAGGAGGTGGCGGCTAAGCACGGCTTCTCTGATGTCAGCCACACCATCGACATCTTCGGCACCTGCTCGGACTGCCGCGGCCGGCGTTAGCCCGTCAACGCGTGGCGGATTTCCGCGCCCTTGTCGAGAACCATCAGGATCAACGTGCGCAACGCGTCGTCGCTCAGGCCACCGCCGGGAAAGTTGTAGCGCAGCATCACGTCTCCGGTTTTGGTTGAGTTGCGTTTGGCGGTCGGTTCGCCCGGCTTCTCGACCAGTGCTACCGATCCCAGCAGGGTATTGTGCGCCTGCTCGGCCACGTGATCGCGAATCTTTTTGGTCAGCAACAGATCCCACGCCAGGATCTGGGTCAGTGACACCAGGTCGAGGTCCTCGGTGATGGTCACGGCCCGCAATGACGCGATGGTGCCGGCGTGCCGCACGGTCAGCGCGCCGTCGGATTCCTCCTCGACGGGTAGCACCTCGGAAAGCACCGTGAGCAGTCGCTCCTGCAACGAAGGCATCAGCTTGACCCCCTAAGTCGGCCCGACACTCGATGTGCCCACCTCTGAGCGACTCCGCAACCGTTGGGCAACTGTTCGACGGCCAACTGTCGCTCTGAGACGGGCACAACGTACATCCCGAGCTGCATCTAGGCCGTCCCGAATCGTCGATTTCGTGACGCATATTCTTCGCAGGCCGCCCACAGATCGCGGCGGTCGTAGTCGGGCCAGAGGGTGTCCTGGAAGATGTATTCGGCGTAGGCCCCTTGCCACAGCATGAAATTGCTCGTCCGCTGCTCACCCGAGGTTCGCAGGAGCAGGTCCACGTCGGGAATGTCGGGACGGTGCAGGTGGCGGGCAACGGTCGCCTCGTTGACCTTCTCCGGGTTCAGCCTTCCCGCCGCTGCTTCGCGCGCGATATCCCTTGCCGCCTCGGCGATTTCGGTGCGACCGCCGTAGTTGACGCAGTAGTTCACCGTGATGACGTCGTTGTGCATCGTCATCTCCTCTGCGATCGCCAACTCGTGGATGACGCTGCGCCACAGGCGTGGCCGCGAGCCCACCCAGCGTATCTTCACGCCCATCTCGTTCAGGTTTACCCGCCGCCGTCGCACCACGTCGCGGTTGAAGCCCATCAGGAACCGGACTTCTTCGGCTGACCTCTTCCAGTTCTCCGTGGAGAACGCATAGAGGCTGAGCCATTTGATGCCGATTTCGATTGCGCCACAGACGATATCGATGACGACGGCCTCACCCATCTTGTGGCCTTCGACGCGGGTGAGGCCACGCTGGGTGGCCCAGCGGCCGTTGCCGTCCATCACGATCGCAACGTGGTTGGGCAGCTGGGCGGCGGGGATCCGCGGGGCGGCCGCCCTGGAAACGTGTTGTGGGGGTCGGCGCGGAGCGCCACCGGCTGACGACGGCAGCTCGGGAAAGACGACCGGCCAGGTGGATTTGTCGGGAAATGTCGGATAGTCGGCCGGGGCTGGGGGCAGTTGCGGGAAGTCAGCCGGCTTCTGGTTCCGCACCATGGGTCACATCCTGCCTGACCAGAGCTATCCGACGGTCGGCCAGGCTCGAGTAGACGCTGAATGCCGAGTCGACCCGACCTGTCCGCTCGATCAGCGGCAACGTTCGCAGCTGGCGCTCCAAATGCCACTGCAGATGTGCGGCCACCAATCCGCTGACATGATTGCGGGCCGAGGGCGGTGCGGTCTCCGCGGCCTCCCAATCGCCATCGTGCAGCGCCGACATCAGATCCAGCACACCCAGCGGCGGTGTCGTCGCACCGGCGGGGCGGCAATACCCGCAGACGCTGCCGCCCGCGGCGATGTGAAATGCCCGATGCGGGCCGGGGGTGCCACAGCGAGCGCATCCGGTCAGCGCCGGGGCCCACCCGGCGATGCTCATGGCGCGCAGCAGATAAGCGTCCAGCACCAGCTCGCGGGGTCGACGGCCGTCGGCCACCGCCCGCAGCGCACCGACGGTGAGTCGGTGCAATGCCGGGGCCGGTGCTCGTTCCTCGCCGGCGAGGCGCTCGGCGGTCTCCAGCATCGCGCACGCGCAGGTGTATCGGCCGTAGTCGCTGACGATGTCGGTGGCGAACGCGTCAAGCGAGACGACCTGCGTGACGATGTCCAGGTTGCGGCCCGGATGCAACTGCACGTCGATGTGCGCGAACGGCTCCAGTCGCGCGCCGAACTTGCTGCGGGTACGGCGCACGCCCTTGGCCACCGCCCGGACCAGTCCATGGTCGCGGGTGAGCATGGTGACGATCCGGTCGGCTTCGCCGAGCTTGTGCTGGCGCAGCACCACCGCACGGTCCCGGTACAGCCGCATGGATACCAGTTTGTCACCGCTTTGCAACGGCGCCTCATGCACGCGCCGATAATGTCGATACCGATGAATGAATCCGCTGCCCACCGTTTTCCTACCCTTACTGACCAGCTCTACCAGCTGGCCAACGGTGAGGTGACGTCCGACGAGCTGGTCCGCCGCTCGCTGCGTGCCATCGACCTGAGCCAGTCGACGCTAAACGCCTTCCGCGTGGTGCTTACCGAGTCGGCGTTGGCCGACGCCGTCGCGGCCGACCATCGGCGGGCCAACGGGGACCAGTCGCCGCTGCTGGGTATCCCGATCGCGATCAAAGATGACGTCGACGTCGCAGGAGTACCAACGGCCTTCGGCACATCCGGGCACGTCCAGCCCGCCGCCCAGGATGCCGAAGTGGTGCGCCGGCTCAAGGCGGCCGGCGCGGTGATCGTCGGCAAGACCAACGCTTGCGAATTGGGCCAATGGCCGTTCACCAGCGGCCCCGGTTTCGGCCACACCCGCAACCCGTGGTCGCGCAAACACACCCCGGGAGGGTCGTCGGGCGGCAGCGCGGCCGCGGTGGCCGCCGGCCTGGTTACCGCCGCGATCGGTTCCGACGGCGCGGGCAGTGTGCGCATCCCCGCGGCGTGGACTCATCTGGTGGGCATCAAACCGCAACGTGGCCGCATCTCGACGTGGCCGCTGCCGGAGGCGTTCAACGGCATCACGGTCAACGGGGTTCTGGCCCGTACCGTCGCCGATGCGGCGCTGGTGCTCGATGCGGCGTCCGGCAACGTCGCCGGCGATTTGCACAAACCGCCGCCGGTGACGGTGTCCGAGCACGTGGGCATCGCGCCCGGACCGTTGCGAATCGCGCTGTCAACCGGGTTTCCCTTCACCGCGTTTCGGGCCCGCTTGCATCCGGAGATCCGATCGGCGCTTCAAGCGGTGGGCGATCAGCTTCGACTGCTTGGCCACAGCGTGGTTACGGGCAATCCCGATTACGGGCTGCGGCTGTCGTGGAACTTTCTGGCCCGCAGCACTTCCGGACTGATCGACTGGGTCGACAGGTTGGGCGACGGCGTGGATTGGGACGCACGCACGCTGTCGAACGCGCGGACGGGGCGCTTCCTTTCGCAGTCGATCCTGCGTGCCGCTCGGACGCACGAAGCCGCCGATCAGCGCCGAGTCGGCTCGATCTTTCGCATCGTGGACGTCGTGGTGGCGCCGACGACCGCACAGCCGCCGCCGTTGGCGCACGCGTTCGACAAGCTGAGCGCATTTGGCACCGACCGGATGATGATCGCCGCCTGCCCGGTGACCTGGCCGTGGAATGTGTTGGGGTGGCCATCGATCAACGTTCCGGCCGGCTTCACCTCCGAAGGCTTGCCGATCGGCGTGCAACTGATGGGGCCGGCCAACAGCGAGCCACTGCTGATCTCGCTGGCGGCCGAATTAGAGGCGCTCGGCGGCTGGGCGGCCAAGCAACCCGAGGTGTGGTGGAACACCGGCACGGACACGCCGCCGATCTCGAGCGTCGGCACCGAGGTCGATCGATAGCTTAAAAGCCTAGTCGGCCAAGTTGTTTGGGGTCGCGTTGCCAGTTCTTGGCCACCTTGACCCTCAGGTCGAGAAAGACCTTGGTGCCCAGCAGTTTTTCGATCTGCCCGCGCGCCGCGGTACCGACTTCGCGCAGCCGGGCGCCGCCCTTGCCGATCACGATGCCCTTCTGGCTTTCCCGCTCGACGTAGAGGATGGCGTGCACGTCGACCAGGTCGTCACGCCCCTCCCGGGGATTGATCTCGTCGATCACCACTGCCAGCGAATGGGGCAGCTCGTCGCGCACGCCCTCCAAGGCTGCCTCCCGGATGAACTCGGCCATCAGGACCTCTTCTGGTTCATCGGTCAGCTCACCATCGGGGTAATACGCCGGCCCGGGCGGCAGCGTCGCGACCAGCACGTCGGTCAGCACCTCGACCTGCTCACCGGTGACCGCCGAGACTGGCACGATCTCGGCGGAGTCACCGACCAGTTCGCTCACCGCCACGAGTTGTGCGGCCACTTTGTCCTTGGCCACCTTGTCGATCTTCGTGACGACTACGACCAAAGTCGTTGTGGGCGCGACCGACCGGATCTGCTCGACAATCCACCGGTCGCCCGGACCGATCGCCTCGTCGGCGGGGATGCACAGACCGATGGCGTCGACTTCCGCGTAGGTGTCACGGACCAAGTCGTTGAGCCGCTTACCCAGCAGGGTCCGCGGCCGATGCAGCCCGGGAGTATCGACCAGGACGATCTGGAAGTCCTCCCGGTGCACGATGCCGCGGATTGTGTGCCTTGTGGTCTGCGGGCGAGTCGAGGTGATCGCCACCTTCGAGCCCACCAGCGCGTTGGTCAGCGTCGACTTCCCGGTGTTCGGCCGCCCGACGAGACAGACGAAGCCCGAGTGGAATTCGGTCACCGTAGGACGTTGCCTGCGCCGTCGGTGATGAGCTGTGCGTCCTCGGCGTCGAGCGGCTCAGCCGCCATGGTTGACCTCCTGGCCATCGCCCGCACGACTCAGCAACACGGTGCCGATCCGGACCCGTCCGCGATGATCCGGGCCGCCCTCCGCATGCAACCGCAGCCCGTGTGAAACCACTTCGGATCCGGGCAGCGGGACGCGACCCAGCTCCAGGGCCAGTAGGCCGCCGACGGTGTCGACATCGAGGTGCTCGTCGAACTCCACACCGTACAACTCGCCAACGTCTTCGATCGGTAGTCGCGCCGACACCCGAAACCTGTTGTCGCCCAGATCTTCTACTGGCGCAACCTCGGCGGCATCGTACTCGTCAGCGATCTCACCGACGATCTCTTCCAGCACATCCTCGATCGTCACCAGTCCGGCTATCGCACCGTACTCGTCGACCAGCAACGCCATGTGGTTGCGGGTCCGCTGCATTTCGCGCAGCAACGCATCCAGCGGCTTGGAGTCGGGCACGAACACCGCCGGGCGCATGACCTGCGCGACGGTGCTGTCCCGGCCACCGCTGCTCGAGCGATACGTATGCTGGACAACATCTTTCAGATACACGACGCCGACGACATCATCGACGTTCTCGCCGATCACCGGAATGCGGGAATGCCCACTGCGCACCGCCACTGATATCGCGTTGTTGGCCGGTTCGTCGCTTTCGATCCAGATCATCTCGGTGCGCGGCACCATCACCTCGCGCGCCGGTGTGTCACCGAGTTCGAAGACCGACTGGATCATTCGGCGTTCGTCAGCGGCGACGACGCCGCGCTGCTGCGCCAGGTCGACCACCTCGCGCAGCTCGATCTCGGATGCGAACGGTCCGTTGCGGAAGCCCCGACCCGGCGTGAGCATGTTCCCTAGCACCACCAGCAGTCGGCTGATCGGGGCCAGCAGGACCGAAATCACTTGCAGCGGTAGAGCCGCCACCAACGAGATCGAGTAGGCGTTCTGGCGGCCGAGGGTGCGCGGACCGACACCGATGACAACGAAGCTGACCACCACCATCGTGGCCGCGGCGGCGAACAGCCCCCAATCGCGGCTGAGGTGCCGGTAGAAGTAAGCCGCCAGCAACACGGTCGCGCTGACCTCGCAAACGATACGCAGCAGCACCACCAAGTTGATGTAGCGGGGCCGATCGGTCATCACCTTGGCCAGCCGCGTCGCGCCCGGCCGCTGGTCGCGTACGAGTTCGTGAACGCGCGCCATTGACACGGTGCTGAGAGCGGCATCGATGGCTGCGAACAGGCCGCCCAGACCGATCAGCACGATCGCACCGAACAGCGGAGCGGACCCTTTCAATTGTCGAAATACCTTGATTTGTCCAGCAACCGCTGGTCTCTCTCGGTCTGACGGTCGTGGTGGTAGGCCTGAACTTGTTCGGCGACCCATTCTTCGAGCAGGCTGCGCTGCAGGGCGAACATCTCTTTCTCTTCGTCCGCCTCGGCATGGTCGTAGCCGAGCAGGTGCAGCACACCGTGGATGGTCAGCAGCGCCAACTCGTGGCCCAGCGAGTGACCGGCGGCCGCAGCCTGGTCGGCGGCGAATTCGGGGCACAGCACGATATCGCCGAGCATCGCCGGCCCCGGCTCGGGGGCGTCGGGGCGGCCGCCCGGCTCGAGCTCGTCCATCGGAAAGCTCATCACGTCGGTCGGCCCGGGCAAGTCCATCCAGCGCATGTGCAGATCAGCCATCGCCGCGGTGTCCAACAGCACCATCGACAGCTCGGCGGCCGGGTTGACGTCCATCCGGGCGATGACGAACCGTGCGACGCTGATCAATTCCGATTCGGAGACGTCGATTCCCGATTCGTTGGCGACCTCGATGCTCACGGCGCGATCACCGACGGCTGCGGGCACCCGACGCCCGCCGCGCTGCCCGGTTCATCGTCAGACCAGGTTCCTCGTACCGAGCATAGGCATCCACGATTTCCGAGACCAGCCGATGGCGGACCACGTCGACACTGGTCAACTCCGCGACGTGGATGTCGTCGATACCGTCCAGGATGTCGACCGCCGCGCGTAGCCCCGACCTGCCGGGTCCCGGCAGGTCGATCTGCGTAATATCGCCGGTGACAACGACTTTGGAGCCAAAGCCCAGTCGGGTGAGGAACATCTTCATCTGCTCGGCGGTGGTGTTCTGCGCCTCGTCGAGGATGATGAACGCGTCATTCAACGTGCGGCCACGCATATACGCCAGCGGCGCGACCTCAATGACCCCGGACGCCATCAACTTCGGAATCAGATCGGGGTCCATCATGTCGTGCAGCGCGTCGTAAAGCGGACGCAGGTACGGGTCGATCTTCTCGCTCAGCGAGCCGGGCAGAAAGCCAAGTCGCTCACCGGCTTCCACCGCCGGCCGGGTCAGGATGATGCGGGTGACCTTTTTGCGCTGCAGCGCGTTGACCGCCTTGGCCATCGCCAGGTAGGTCTTGCCCGTCCCGGCGGGACCGATCCCGAACACGATGGTGTGGGCGTCGATGGCGTCGACGTAGCGCTTCTGGTTGAGCGTCTTGGGCCGAATCGTCTTGCCGCGTCGCGACAAGATGTCCAGGCTCAACACCTCGGCCGGCGACTCGTTGCCGCTGCCGATCAGCATGGCCACACTGTGACGCACCACCTCCGGCGTCAACGGTTGTCCACCGGCGACGATCGCGACGAGTTCGCCGAGCACCCGCTCGGCGAGCGCAACGTCGGCGGGTTCACCGCAGAGGGTGACCGCGTTGCTGCGGACATGCAGATCTGCGTCCAGGATGCGCTCAAGGGCACGCAGGTTTTCGTCAGCGGAACCGAGCAGGCCCACGACGAGGTCGGGCGGAACGTCGATGCTGCTGCGAACCGGGGATGTCGGCGAATCAGCAGCGGTGGTCTCGCGGGGCGTCACGTGGTTTCTTATGCCTGCTTTCTGCGGGTTGTTCAGCGGGTTAGCGTCTCGAGTCTACCGCCGCGGCGCACGGCGGCGACTAGATCGACGCCAGCGCGGAAAAATGGCGGTGGATTCATACGAACTGGGCACACCGCGCTGACGTCGATCTCGGCGTCCTCGTGCGCGTGCGGCACGGATTCGCCGCTGCGCGCACATCAGTCGGGTGGATCCCACCGCGCCGTCAGCACGCCCAACGCGCCCAGCGCGACCGCTGCCGCGGTCGAAGTGCGCAGCACGGTTGGGCTCAGCCGGACCGCTATGGCGCCGGCGGCCGTCATCGAGTCAAGCTCATCAGGAGCGATGCCGCCTTCGGGGCCCACCACCAACATCACCGACTTCGCTTGTGCCAAGCTGAGGTTCGTCAGCTGACCGGTAGCCGATTCATGCAGGGCCAGCACCATGCCTCCGGTCGCCACCACGTCGCCGATCCGATCGGTCAGCGCCGCGGTGGACAGCACGCCGTCGACCGACGGGATATGTGCGCGACGGGATTGTTGTGCCGCGGCGCGCGCGACCGCGCGCCAGCGCCGCAGGCCTTTGTCGGCGCGGGCACCGTCCCAACGGGCCACACAACGCGCGGCCTGCCAAGCCACCAATGCGTCAGCGCCGGCCTCGGTGGCCAACTCGAGCGCCAGCTCGGAGCGCTCGGCCTTCGGCAGCGCCTGCACGACGGTCACCGGCGGCTTCACCGGCGGCACCTGCCAGCGGTCCAGCACTCGGGCCTGCAGACCGTCGCGGCCGGCCTGTTCGACCACGCAGCGGGCCAGGCCCCCGACACCGTCGCCGAGAACTAGTTCCTCGCCGCGCCGGATGCGCCGCACGGTCGCGGCATGGAAGCCTTCGTCACCCTCGACGAGCACCGGCTCACCGGTCTCGGGCAGCGCGTCGACGTAGAACAGCCCGGGCAATTAGCGCCCGGTAAAGGTCTCACGCAGCCGGCTGAACAATCCACCGGCGGCGGCGGCGTGCGTCGATCGGACTTCGGCCACATCCCGGTTGCGGCGGCTTTTGAGCTCGCGCAGCAGTTCGGTGTCACGGTGATCGAGTCGATCCGGCACCACCACCTCGACGTGCACATGCAAATCACCGCGGGCCCCGGAACGCAGGTGCGGCATCCCGTGGCCGCGCCGGGTCGTGACCGAGCCGGGCTGGGTACCCGCGGGGATGGTGATCTCGGTCAGGCCGTCAAGGATCGCGTCCACGGTCACCGTGGTGCCCAGGGCCGCGTCGACCATCGGCACCGAAACGGTCATGTGCAAATCGTCACCGTCGCGCACGAAGATGTCGTGCGGCTGCTCGTGGACCTCGACGTAGAGGTCGCCTGCCGGTCCTCCCCCGGGCCCGACCTCGCCTTGAGCAGCGAGCCGGACCCGCATGCCGTTGCCGACGCCGGCGGGGATCTTCACGGTGATCTCGCGCCGGGCCCGCACCCGTCCGTCGCCGCCGCACTGGTAGCACGGGTCGAGGATGACTTCGCCGACGCCGCGGCAGGTCGGGCATGGCCGCGCTGTCATCACCTGACCGAGCAGGGAGCGCTGGACGGTTTGCACCTCCCCACGACCACCGCAGGTGTCGCAGGTCACCGGGGCCGAACCGGCGTTCGTCCCGCGGCCCTGGCACCGGTCGCAAAGTACCGCGGTGTCGACGGTGACCTGCTTACTGACGCCGGTCGCGCATTCGGTGAGGTCCAGTCGCATCCGCAGCAACGAGTCGGAACCCGGACGGACCCGTCCGGTCGGGCCGCGCGAAGTCGAGCCGCCGCCGAAGAACGCCTCGAACACGTCACCCAATCCACCGAAGCCACCGAATCCGTTCGCGGCCGATGCGGCGTTCTCCAGCGGGTCGCCGCCCATGTCGACGATGCGGCGCTTCTCGGGGTCGGACAGCACCTCGTAGGCGACGCTGATCTCCTTGAATTTGGCCTGGGCGACCTCGTCGGGGTTGATGTCGGGGTGCAGCTCGCGCGCCAGCTTGCGATAGGCGCGTTTGATCTCCGCATCGCTCGCGTTTTGGCTCACGCCGAGCAGCCCGTAATAGTCGCGTGCCACGCTTGACCTTTCTCAGCCTCGTTAAAGGGACTCGTTAAAGGGAATTGTGCATCGAGTGCGCCTTCATCGCGCACCCAGCACTTCGCCGATGTACAGAGCAACCGCAGCGACACTAGCGATAGTTCCCGGATAGTCCATTCGAGTGGGCCCGAGCACACCCATCCCGCCGTAGACGGTGTCGGTGGTGCCGTAGGCAGTGGTGACCACCGATGTGCCCGCCATCTGCTCGGCCTCGGTTTCGTGCCCGATGCGCACGGTCACCTTGCCGGCTTCCTGCTGGGCGGCCAACAGCCGCAGCACCACGACCTGCTCTTCGAGCGCTTCCAGAATCGACCGTAGGGAACCGCCGAAGTCGGCGGTGTTGCGGGTCAGGTTGGCGGTGCCGCCCAGCAGCAGCCGCTCATCGGTGTGCTCGACCAGGGATTCGAGCAGCACCGTCGCCGAGCGTCCGACTGCGTCGCTGAGGCTCTTCGACTGCCCGCCTCGACCGTCGAGCTGCCCGGCAAGCTCCGCGACCGCGATCGATGCCGCCGAAAGCTTCTTGCCCTCCAGCGCTTGACCGAGCATCTCGCGCAGCTGGGACAGCTGGTGGTCGTCGATGACATCACCGAGTTCGACGATGCGTTGGTCGACCCGGCCGGAGTCGGTGATGACGACCATCAACAACCGGGCCGGGGTGAGCGCGATCACTTCGAGGTGCCGCACGGTCGACGTCGACAATGTCGGGTACTGCACCACAGCCACCTGGCGGGTCAGTTGCGCCAATAAGCGCACCGCCCGTCGCAGCACGTCGTCGAGGTCGACACCGGATTCCAGAAATCCTTGGATGGCGCGCCGCTCGGCCACCGACAGCGGCTTGACGTCGTCGAGTCGGTCGACGAATTCGCGGTAGCCCTTTTCCGTCGGCACCCGCCCCGAGCTGGTGTGTGGCTGGGTGATGTACCCCTCGGCTTCCAGCACGGCCATGTCGTTGCGGACCGTGGCGGACGAGACACCGAGGTTGTGACGCTCCACCAGCGACTTCGAGCCGATCGGCTCCTTGGTGGAGACGAAGTCGGCGACGATCGCGCGCAGCACCTCAAAGCGACGGTCGTCAGCACTTCCCATCCGAATCCACCTTTCCAACGTGGCCCATTTTACGGTGATCAGCAGCCGGTACCCTTTCAGCATCCGCAGCCAACAGCCGGTTCAGGACCGCTAGCCTTACCTCAGTGTCAGGGTGAGGTGCCGCGACGCGTCGGAGGCAAGCTGCGGATGATCTTCAAGGGCGTGCGAGAGGGCAAGCCATACCCGGAGCACGGCTTGTCTTACCGGGACTGGTCGCAGATCCCGCCGTGCCAGATCCGACTCGACGAAATGGTCACCACCACCACAGTGCTGGCGTTGGACCGCCTGCTGTCGGAGGACTC
>Ga0335075_10011235_pt1 | contig 13540 bp, 12 predicted proteins | sample Lox_Sample_24_FD_206723 | JGI IMG/M metagenome (GOLD analysis project Ga0335075, IMG submission 206723) | Soil microbial communities from Loxahatchee National Wildlife Refuge, Florida, United States - Lox_Sample_2.4 | ecosystem: Environmental > Terrestrial > Soil > Wetlands | place: USA...
GTCGCCGGGCTCATCGACCTCGACGACCCCGTGAACGGGGATCTCCGCAGGGAGCGCGCGCAGCATCGCGCCGAACGCGACCGCTGCGGTCTCCTCCCCGGCGAACACGTGATAGGCCCCGTCGCCGAGCACGAAGTGCCCCTCGGGGCCGCCAAAGGTGACCGGATCCCCGACGCTCAGCGACCGCGCCCACCGGGCGCCGGGCCCGGCCGTGTCATCGTGGTCAAACGCGCACAGCTCGATGCCGTCGGCGTCGCGCTGCCAGACCGAGTAGGTCCGCAGCAGGTCCCGCGGCCGCAGCCAGTTCCGCGGGTTGGACATGTCGGTGACGTGCACCCGCAGGTGCTGACCCGCAGTCCAGGCGAGCCGCCCGACCGCGTCGCCTTCGATGCGAATGCGGCGCATGCGCCGGGCGATCGGCTCGATCTCGATGACCGTGCCGACGGTCGCGCGGAACCCGGCCCGGCGGGCGCCAGAACCGGTCGCGGCGGCCGCAGCGGTCGCGCCGGCGCCGGCGCCAGAAGAAGAGGTAGACACAGAGAAAAGATATATCGCGATCAGGTGAAGAGGTCAAGATGCATCGCGTCGGGTCGCGAGTTGTGCTCCGGGTACTCCTCGGCTTGGCATCTATTTGCGCTTTCGGTACGCCAACGTCAGTCGGCGAACCGCGGCGCCCGCTTCTCGGCCGCGGCGGCGATCGTCTCCGGCAGGTCGGGCCCTGCCAGCAGCGCCTCCTGCTCGCGGGACTCCGCCAGCAGCAGCGCGTCCGCGCCGGCGTCCTGCGAGAGGCCGAAAAGTCGCTTGGCGCTCCGCACCGCCCGCGGGCTGCGCGCGGCAATCTGGCCGGCCAGTTCAAGCGCCGCCGCGTGCGGGTCCTGCGCGACCCGGGTCGCGATCCCCAGGGCGACCGCCTCGGTGCCGGAGAACTGGCGGGCGGTGTAGGTCAGCTCACGGGCCACATCGTCGCGGACCAGCCCGCGCAGTAGCGCGACGCCCGCCATGTCGGGGACCAGCCCCCAGCGCGCCTCCATCACCGCGAGCTTCGCGTCCGGGGTGACGATCCGGATGTCGGCCCCGAGCGCGATCTGCAGCCCGCCGCCGAACGCGACGCCGTGAATGGCCGCGATCACCGGGACCGGCAGCGACCGCCAGCCCCAGGCCGCGTTCTGGAACACGTTGGCAATGCCGTAGGCCCGGTCGTTGAGCACGCCGAACGACGGGTCGCTGCCCGCCATCGCGGCCAGGTCGAGGCCGGCGCAGAACGCCCGGCCGCTGCCCGACAGCACCACGACCCGCACGTCGTCCCGCTTCGCGAGCGCGGCCGACGCCTCGCTCAGCGCGCTGAACATGTCGCTGTCGAGGGCGTTGAGCTTGTCCGGCCGGTTCAGCCTGACGTCGGCGATCGCGTCCGCGACGCCGATGGAGATGCGGTCGTTCGTCATGAAATCAAAGCTACCGGGCCCCGCCCTCAGCGCGGGGCGACCAGCAGCGCCTGGGTGACGGTGCCGCACCGGCCCAGGGCATCGGCCAGCGTGCCCTCGGTCAGGCCGATGCCGTCGTGTCCCGGGTCCGATGCGGCGGTCAGCCGGACCCATTCGCCGACCGGGTAGCGGTGCAGGTGCATGGTCACGCCGGGCGGGATGAACCACCAGTCGCGCATGCTCTTGGGCGCGCTGAGCCCGTTGGCGGAGTCGGCGATCACCGTGAACCGGGCCAGGCCGTCAAGCGGCCGCCCGGCGATCAGCGGGATCCGCAACCGGGTCCACACGTCGCCGGCCCCGGTGGTGCGCCCGAAGCCGCCCGAGACCGTCCGCCACTCGGTCGCCCGCCCGTATCCCCACGAGCCGTCGCCGAAGTACCGCTGCTGCTGCGGTGCCGGAAGATCGGCGGGCAGCTCGACCTCAGACGAGCCACTGCGGCCGTCCGCCCCGCCGGCGCCGTCCTCGCCGTCCGCGTCGGGCGACTCCGCCCCGGTCGCGGCCAGGTGCCAGACCCGGGCCGTCGCCGTCGGCCGGTCGCCCGCCCACATGGTCGCCTCGCTCAGCTGCGTGCGCCGCCCCGGCCGGACCAGCCGGGTCTCGACCCGCAGGGCGGTGCGCGGTACCGGCCCGAGGAAGTCCATGCTGATCCGCGCCACCCGCATCGCCGGGCGCCCGAACGCGTCGTCGAGGCAGGTGGCCAGCAGCGCGGTGGGCGGCCCGCCGTGCTGGGCGGCCGCGTCCCACGGGCTGGTCGTCGCGTCCGTGGGATCGAACCGCCCGTCGCCAAGCGGCAGGTAGTAAGCCGGCGGCAGCTCGTCCGGGGCAGACGGCACGGCGGCAGCAGGCGTGGCAGTAGAGGACATAAGCAAACGGTAGCGGCCGCGCCGCTAGCCGATGAGCCCGCCGTCGGCGCCGACGAGCTCGATCAGCTCGCTGGTGTCGGCGAAGGTCTTGCCGATGACGGCGCTGCGCTTGAAGTAGTGGCCGACCGGATACTCCATCGTCATCCCGATGCCGCCGTGCAGCTGAATCGACTCCTGGCCGATCTGCCGGCTGGACAGGTCGACCTGGATCTTGGCCGCGCGCACCGTCCGCTGTCGCGCCGACCGATCCTCGTCCTCCAGCGACAGCCGGGCCAGCAGCGCCATCGACCGGGCCTGCTCGAGGGCGACGTACATGTCCGCCGCGCGGAACTGCAGCGCCTGGAACACCGCGATCGGCCGGCCGAACTGCACCCGCGTCTTCAGGTAGTCGACGGTCATCCACAGCATCCGCTCGCAGACCCCGATCGACTCGGCGCACAGCGCCGCGGTCGCGACGTCGATCACGGTCGTGATGTGGTCGATGGCGTTGGCCGAGGTGCCGAGGAGCCGCGCGGGCGCGTTGGCGAGGAGCACGTCCCCGCCGCGCTGGCCGTCCTGCATGGCGTAGGCGTCGATCGCGACGTCGGCCGCGTCAACCAGGAACAGCCCGATCCCGTCGGGCGTCACCGCGCTGACGATCAGCGTGTCGGCGCTGTCGGCGCTCAGCACCGCGATCTTCTCACCCGAGACCGTCCACCCGTCGCCGTCCCCGTCATCGGAGCGGGCGGCGGTGGTGGCGATGTCGGTCTGCGACCAGCGGGTCCCCGGCTCGGCATAAGCGAACGCGAGCAGCAGCTCGCCCGCCGCCACCTTCGGCAGGATCGCCGCCTTCTGCTCCGGGGTGCCGGCCTCCGACACCAGCGTGCCGCCGAGCACCACGGTCGCGAAGAACGGCTCGAGCACCAGCGACCGGCCGAATGACTCCATCACGGTGGCGAGCTCGGCCCCGCCCATCCCGGCCCCGTCGTATTGCTCGTCGAAGGTGAGCCCGAGCAGGCCGAGCTGGGCGTACTGCTGCCACAGCTCCCGGCTCCAGCCGAGCTCGCTGTCGAGCAGCTTCAGCCGGGAGGCGGGGTCGTAGCGCTTGTCAAGGAGGCTGTTCACGGTCTCCGCGAGCATCCGCTGTTCGTCGGTCGGATCGAAGTCCATCGTTTTATCCCCTTCAGAACTTCAGGATCGCGCGGGCGATGATCGAACGCTGCACTTCGCTTGAACCGCTGTAAATCGAGGCCTTGCGCCAGTTGAAGTACGTCGGCATCGCGTCGACCGCCCCGTCCGGCAGCGCGGCGAAGCCCTCGGAGACCTTGGCCGTCTCCCGGTAGCCGAGCGCGGCCGGCCCGAGCACGTCCACCAGCAGCTCCGACGCCTCCTGCTGGAGCTCGGAGCCGCGCAGCTTCAGCACCGACGACACCGGGTCGGGCTTGCCCGGGTGCTTGGCCTCGTTGGCCAGGACGCGCATGACCGACATGGTGAGCGCGGTCGTCTCGACCTCGAGCGTGGTCAGCCGCGCCCGGAACAGCGGGTCCTCGAGCAGCGGCCTGCCGTGCGACGTGGTCTCGGCCGCGACCTTCTTCAGCCGGGCGATCCGCGCCTTGATGATGCCGGTGCCGGCCACGCCGGTCCGCTCGTTGCCGAGCAGGAACTTCGCGTAGTCCCAGCCCTTGTTCTCCTCGCCCACGAGCTGGTCGGCCGGGATCCTGACGTCGTCGAAGAACACCTCGTTGACCTCGTAGCCGCCGTCGATGAGGCGGATCGGCCGCACGGTGACGCCGGGCGTCTTCATGTCGACCAGCACGAACGAGATGCCGAGCTGCTTCTTGGCCTCCGGGTCGGTCCGGACCAGGCAGAAGATCCAGTCCGCCCACTGCGCGAGCGTGGTCCACGTCTTCTGGCCGTTGATCACGTACTCGTCGCCGTCGCGCACCGCCCGGGTGGTCAGCGAGGCCAGGTCAGACCCGGCGTTGGGCTCGGAGAACCCCTGGCACCACCAGATGTCGAGGTTGGCCGTCGGCGGCAGGAACCGCTGCTTGAGCTCCTCGCTGCCGAACGTCGCGATGACCGGCCCGACCATGGCGGCGTTGAAGGCCAGGGGCGGGGGAACGTGCGCGAGGGCCATCTCCTCAGCCCAGATGTGCCGCTGCAGCGCCGTCCAGTCCTGGCCGCCCCACGCGGCCGGCCAGTGCGGCACGGCCAGCCCGTGCGCGTTCAGGATCTGCTGGGTGGTGACGAAGTCCTCGCGCGACACATGCTCCCCGCGCTCGCCCTTCGCCCGGATCTCGGCCGGGATCTCGGTATGGAAGAACGAGCGCATCCTCATCGCGAATGCCAGGTCTTCTTTGCCCAGGGCAATATCCACGTAGTTCTCCTCCACGCACGCTGTCCACTAGACGTTAGATGACCAGGTACTTCCCAATCAAGTTGCAGAGGCACTGCGAGAAAAGATCAAAATCACAATCCGCCTCTCGAACGGACCGTGCCTCCGCGCCCCGCCCCCAGCGCGTCCTACCGCGCGGCAACCGCCACGCCGTCGCGCGCCCGGACCAGCAGATCGTCGAAGATCGCCTGGTCGTAGCGGCGGGTCGCGGCCTGGTCCTCCGGGTGCCACTGGACCCCGAGGATGCCGGCCGAGGTGTGCTCGATCGCCTCAAGGCAGCCGTCGGGGGCGCAGCCGACCGCGTGCAGGCCGGCCCCGAGCCGGTCGACCGACTGGTGGTGGGCGGACGACACCTCGATGGTGTCCGCCCCGGCGAGCTGGCGCAGCCGCGAGCCGGCCGCGAGCGTCACCGGGTGCAGGGCGCCCTCGTGCTCGACCGGGCCGCCGACGATGTGCTGGCGCAGCGTGCCCCCGCAGGCCACGTTGAGCACCTGCAGCCCCCGGCAGATCGCCAGCGTCGGCGTCGCCGTGCCGATCGCCGCCCTGATCACCGCCAGGTCGAACGCGTCCTGCTGGTCGTCGGGGGCCTCGCAGTCCGGCGACCGGGTCGCGGAGTACCGGCCGGGGTTCAGGTCGCCGCCGCCCGGCAGCACGATGCCGTCGAACCGGGCCACCCGGGTCGGCAGCTCGGCCATGTCACCGGGCGCGCCGCCGTGCAGGATCACCGGCTCGCCGCCCGCCCGCAGCACGGCGTCGAGCAGCGTCTCCGCGGCGACCGTGCCCGAATAACGGAGGACAGATGAATTCGTGGCGCGGCGGCCAACGATGCCAATCAGGGGGCGCATGGAGATCTCATTGCTTGATTGTGCGGATTATCGGTGGTTTCTCCGAACATCCCGCAAATGCGGGACGCTCGGCCATGACAGCGTAAACGAGACAAGCGCGCCCTGCATACCCGCCCCCCTAAAGGCTGGGGCGGCAGCGTCAGCCGGAGCGTGGTGAGGCGGCGGAGGTTTGCCTCGGCGTGCTCCTCGGCGAGCAGGCGCGCCCGCGATCCGTCCTCGGCCCCGATCGCGGCCGCGATCGCCGCGTGCTCTTCGGCCGCGGTGACGTGGTCGGGCGGGACGCGATCGTGGGGGAGGGGCGCGAGCGGCTCGACCTGGCGGCCGGCCTCCCCGCCGGCCTCAGCCGGGAGCCACAGCAGCTCGCCGAGCCGTGCCTGCAGCGCCACCTCGAGCGCGGTCAGCCGCTTCGACTTGGACGCGATCGCGACCTCGATGTGAAACCGGCTGTCGGCCATGATCCGCGCCCCCGGGGTCGTCGCGGCGGAGAGCTGGTCGGCGAGGGCGAGCAGGCGGCGCACGCTGACCGTCGAGGCGCGAGTCGCGGCGAGCCGGGCGGCCGCGCCGGAAACCGCGCTCTGCTCGTCGATCAGGTCGCGCAGAACGCCGGCCGACAGCGTCCGCAGCCGGTCGCGGAGCAGGCCAAGCGGCGGGGCGTCCGGCCGCCGGACGAAGGTGCCGCCGGCCCGGCCGCGGCGGGTCTCCACCAGGCCCTGGTGGCGGAGCATGGCGAGGGCCTCGCGCAGCGTCATCGGGGACACGCCGAGCTGCCCGGCGAGCTCGGCCTCGGGCGGGAGCTGCTCGCCGTCGGAGAGCAGGCCGAGCTGTATCGCCTGGCCGACGCGGAGCACGACCTCCTCCGCGCGGCCGAGGGCGGTCAGCGGGGCGATGAGCGAAACCGCGGGCCGGCCGTCAGCCATGCCCGCAGGCTACCTCAAAACTACAAGATTATAGTTTTGACTGGCCGCTAGGGAGCCGGGACCGCTTCCGATGAGGGCGCGGAAACCGACTCGGCCGTGTTCGAGCCGAGGCCGACGGTCGTCGACAGGTACAGCTGGAGGACGTAGATCCAGATCAGCACCGACAGCGCGACGTGCACCCAGACCAGGCCGGCCGGCAGGTGGTTGAAGTACTGCACGTAGCCGATGATCCCCTGCAGGCCGAGCCCGACCAGGACCACCCAGCCCAGGCGCACCGTGCGCCGCGGCGCGCCCGAGTACCGCAGCCCGACCACGAGGGCCACGGCCAGCGCCCCGATGAACCAGCCGATGTCGGCGTGCAGCTGGGTGACGGCCTCGAGCGAGAAGTGGAACCGGGGCACGGTCTTCAGGTGCCCGTCCGAGTCGATCTCGGTCCCGGCCAGCGGCCCCGTCCCGGTCACGATCGTGCCGGCCGCCAGCATCAGCGCCGTCACCGCGGTCAGCAGTCCGGCCAGCAGCCGCAGGTCGATCCGGACGGCCGGAGCGCCACGGTCCGGCGTCCGGCCCGCGTCCGGCCCGCCCCCGGCGCTGTTAACCGACGCCTTCTCCAGCGCGACCGTGCGGGCGTGCAGGATCACGGCGGACGTCAAGATGATCGCCGTCGAGAGCAGGAAGTGCACCGACACCAGCGCCGGGTTCAGCTTCGTGAGCACCACGATGCCGCCGATGACGGCCTGCGCGACGACGCCAAGAGGCAGGACCGCCGACAGCCAGACGAGGTCGGTCCGGCCGGGTCCGCCCGCCGTCTGCTGCTCCCGGTGCCACAGGAAGAAGGCAATGAACGTGAAGCCGGCGATCGCCACCAGCGGGAAGTTCAGCAGCCGGTTGCCGAACTCGATCCACGAGTTGAGCAGCGTCTGGCCGGTGCTGTGCGAGGCGAAGTCGCTCGACTTGGTGCAGTTCGGCCAGTCCGGGCAGCCGAGGCCCGACGACGACAATCGCACCGCCGCGCCGGTCGCGATGACCACCGCGTTGGAGATCATCGCCGCCAGCGCCCAGCCATGCAGCGCCCGAACCGTCGGGCGGAACACGGGGGCGACTAGACGGGAAAGCACGCGCTCCATCGTAATGCTCCGTTCACTGCGCTCGTGGTCGGCGCATTCGATTCGACGACACCCGGCTCGGTCAACGGGGGCGGAGCGGCCGGGCGGCGGGAGGCTGCCGCTGATGCCGTGACTACGCAGCAAATGCCGACCCACTCGGCCGGGCTCAGGCGCTGGCTGAGCAGGGCCAGGCCGATCAAGGCGGCGACAGCGGGCTGTAGCGACATCCAGACGCCGAAGAGCTGGGTCGATATCCGGCGCAGCGCCTCCATCTCAAGCCAGTAGGGGATGACCGATGAGAGCACGCCGATGGCGGCGCCTATCGCCAGCAGATCGGGGCGGAACATGCGGCTGCCGCCCTGGACAACGCCGGGAATCGTCACCACTGCGGCTGCCACGCACATCGCCACCACCAGGCCGCTGGAGCCGGGCATGCGCTGGCCGGTGGCCTTGCTGCCGAGGATGTAGCACGCCCAGGCGGCGGCCGCCCCGACCCCCCAGGCCACTCCGGCCCAGTTCAAGCGGCCGCCGACGCCGTTGGCGAGCAGCACGACGCCGACCGCGGCGAGCACCGCGCAGCCGAGCGCGAGGGCGCGGCTCCGGGCGTTGGCGCGACCGGCCAGCGCGCCGGCGACGGTAACGGTGAGCGGGCCGAGGAACTCGATGGTGACCGCGATGCCGAGCGGGATCCGGGCGAACGCCTGGTAGATGGCGAAGTTCATGAAGCCGAGGTCGACGCCGAAGGCGGCCGTGACCAGCAGATCCGACCAGGCCCTGCGGCGTCGCAGGTCGGCCACGGCCCGGGCGGTTGGCCGGCCGGCCACGATCAGCAGCACCAGCGCCGCCGCCCAGAGCCGGAGCGTGGTGACCGAGGCCGGGGGCAGCCGACTGAACAGATGAGCGGCGATCCCGGCGCCGGACTGGACCGACACCGCCCCGGCCAGCACCAGGCCGGCCGGCAGGGCGTTGCCGCGCCTTACTCCCACCGGAAGTAGCGGGCCGCGAGGGTGATGGAGATGACCGCCCACACCGCCAGCGTCACCGCGTCCCTGACCGGGAAGACCTCGCCGTTGCCGAGCACGTGCCGCAGCCCGGTGGACAGCGCCCCGGTCGGCAGCAGCTCAAGGAACGAGCGGGCGCCGGCCGGGAACTTGGTCAGCGGGAAGACGACGCCGCCGACGCCGAGCAGCACCACGTAGATGAGGTTGGCGGCCGCCAGGGTGGCCTCGGCCCGCAGCGTGCCCGCCAGCAGCAGCGCGAAGCCGCTGAAGGCGGCGGTGCCGAGCAGGATCAGCAGCGGCACCACCACGATGGCGGCCGGCGAGGCATCCGGGGACCAGCCGAGCGCGAGCGCGACCAGCAAGATGATGACGGCCTGGAGCAGCTCGACGCCGATCACGGTGAGGGTCTTGGCGGCGATCAGCCCGGCTCGCGACAGCGGGGTGGCGCCCAGCCGCTTGAGCACGCCGTACCGTCGCTCGAACCCGGTGGCGATCGCCTGGCTGGTGAACGCGGTGGACATGATCGCCAGCGCGATCACGCCCGGGGTGAGGAAATCGATCCTGGTGTAGCCGCCGCCGAAGCTGATCAGCGGCTCGAGGCTGAATGCGGCCAGCAGCAGCAGCGGGATGATCAGCGTGAGCGTGAGCTGCTCGCCGTTGCGCAGGAGCTGCCGCGTCTCCAGCGCGGCCTGCGCGCCGACCATCTGACGGAACGGGGCCGCGCCGGGAGCAGGCTGGAACTTGTTTTCCAAAACCGCCGTCATGCGCGCAGTTCCCGTCCGGTGAGCTCAAGGAAGACGTCTTCAAGTGTGCGCGATTCAATCCGCAGCGAGGACGGCAGGACCGACCGGTCGGCGCACCAGGCGGTCACCGCGGCCAGCAGGGCGGGCTGGATGACGCCGTCGTCGACCTCGATCAGGTAGTGCCCGGAGGGCGACTCCTTGGCCGCGCTGCCGGGCGGCAGCGCGGCCAGCAGGCTGTCGGTGTCGAGCCCGGGCTCGGCCCGGAACCGCAGCTGCCCGGCCGATCCGGTCAGCTGGCCCGGGCTGCCGGCCGCGACCGACCGGCCGTGGTCGATGATGACCACGTGGTCAGCCAGCCGTTCCGCCTCGTCCATGAAGTGCGTGGTGAGCACGACCCCGACCCCGTCGTGGCGCAGCGCGCTGACCAAGTCCCAGGTGGCGTGCCTGGCCTGCGGGTCCAGGCCGGCCGTGGGCTCGTCGAGGAAGACCAGCTCGGGGCGGCCGATGACGGCGGCCGCGAGCGACAGGCGCTGCTGCTGCCCGCCGGACAGGCGCTTGTACGGAGTCTTCGCGAGACTCGAGAGCCCGACGATGTCAAGGAGCCACGCCGGCTCGTGTGGTTTCACATGGAACCGACTCAGCGTTTTCAGGTACTCCAGGGCCGGCACCGCGGGCGGGATGCCGCCCGACTGGAGCATGACGCCCACCCGGGGCCGGAGCGTGGCGGCGGCGCGCATCGGGTCGAGGCCGAGAATTCGCACGGTGCCGGAATCGACGGCGCGGTAGCCCTCGCAGACCTCGATGGTGGTGGTCTTGCCCGCGCCGTTCGGTCCGAGCACGGCGGTCACCTGGCCCGCCCCGGCGGTCAGGGTCAGCCCGTCGACGGCGGTCACCGGCCCGTACCGCTTCACCATGCCGGAGATCTCGACGGCGGGCGTACTTTCCACGCACGCAGTCTATTGTCCGCCGCTGATTAGCGGGCCGATCGGGTCCGACATTCTGTAGTAGATAGTTTCTTAAGTTTCTTAAGGCGCTTAAGATCCCGCAGGCTGGTGTGGTCGTTGGGCCAGTCCGGGCCGGCCGGCCAGGCCGCCACGATCGCGGGCGCGGTGGAGTGCGGGTTGCGCGCGGCCGACATGAACCGTTCCAGCCGGGTGGCGCCGGGCAGCTCGACCCGGGCCGACTTGAGCTGGACCATGCACTCGTCGGCGGGCCCGCAGCTGACCTCCAGCCAGGAGATCTGCTGGGCGCGCAGGTAGACCGGCGGCGCGCCGTAGACCGTGTCGATCGCCTCGACGACCGAGGTGCACGAGCCGGTGTTGCCGTAGAAGCCGTCCCCGTGCGCGTGCAACTCCGGGTGGTGGGTGTGGCCGGACAGGTAAGCGGTGTACCCCTGGCCGATGAGCTCGTCGGCGCGCTCCCGGGCGGCCGAGTTCTGGTCGTAGCCGCGCCCGGACAGCGCCAGCCTGCTGATCGTGGTCCACGCGTGACGGGAGACCAAGATCAGAACGAGCGCGATGACGGCGATGTCGAGGAGCGCGCCGTAGCCGAGGATCTCCAGGTCGTGCAGCCACCGGCCGGTGGTCTTGAAGCGGTCGCCGACGCGGCCTATCTCCGGCAGCACCAGCCCGAAGGTGGCGATCGGGACCAGCAGCAGCCACCACAGATGGCGGGCCAGCTTCCGGTAGACGAGCCGCGAGGCAAGGAACGAGGGGAAGTCGGCCGGGTCGGCCATCTCGTGCGCGCCGTTGAGCCAGTCGCGGCCGAGCCACTCGATCTTCGGGATGACATCGCGGACGATGTGGTGGCCGAGCGGGGTGTCGAGCGGGTTGCGGGCGTCGTGGAAGCAGTTGTACGGGTCAAGCTGGTGGCCGTGCTCGACCCGGATCAGCTCGCCGCCCGGCAGGTGCAGATCGGCCGCCAGGCACAGCTTCGCGCCGGTGAGCTCGCGGACCGCCGTCGCCGTCTTGAGGTCCCAGGCCAGGTCGCCGTCGTGGTTGCCAACCGTGTAGACGACGTCGCCGCCCCGGGCGGTCACCCCGGCCAGGGCCCGGCAGAGGTCGTCGTGCGCGTCCAGGATGTCCCGCGCGGTGACGCCCGGGTGCGCCAGCATCTCGACGATGTCCCCGGCCAGCACCACCGTCACCGGGCCGGGCTCGGCCGCCAGCCGGCGCGCGAGCACCTCACAGCACCGGCCGGAGACGATGCTCCGCTCCGGCGGCAAATGCAGGTCGCTGACGGCGATGACCTTGCCGCCCGTCGGTACGGTTATGTCGAGCCGATCGGCGACATCTGGCTGTGGCGGAGCCATGAGATCCAGTTCCTTCCCCCGGCATGCTTCCATCATGCACCCGGCCCGGGGCGTCGAGTTCGGTGAGTTGAAGCCCACAAACAGTAGCGCTCTTCCCCATACCAGACGTACCGCTTCACGCAACGGTCTACCGTCGCTTGCGCGTTCCTAACGCAACGGGGGAATCTGCTTGTGACGTGCACAGTTGGGATAGTTCCCGGCTTATGTGCATCGCCAGCGACGCCCCCTTGAAGTCGCCGGTAAATCAGCGTGTACGCAGGGCCAACCTTCAGCCGACGGTCAGCCTGCGCCCCGGCCGGCGGGCGCGGCGGTGATTTACGTCACGCCGGTGTGAGGAAAAACTTGCATCGTGCGTCCCATTTAGGGCACACTGGTGTTGTGAAAAGTCTAGGGGCAGCGGCGACCTCCGCGGCCACGGGGTCCAAGGGAGGCGGGGGCGTCGGCGGCGCGTCCGCCGAGCGCGGCACCCGCGGCCAGGTCGCGCGGCTGATCCTGGAGCTCGGCCCGGCCACGGCGGCCACCCTGGGCGGGAGGCTCGGCCTGACCCCGGCCGCGATCAGGCGGCACCTGGAGAACCTGATCGCCGACGGCATGATCGAGATGCGGACCGCGCGCAGCTACGGTAACCGGGGCCGGGGGCGGCCGGCCAAGGTCTTCGTGGTCACCGACGCGGGCCGGTCGGCCTTCGAGCACACCTATGACGACCTGGCGACGAGCGCGCTGCGCTTCATCGAGCAGGCCGGGGGCCCCGAGGCGGTCGCCGAGTTCGCCCGGCGGCAGGTCGCCGAGCTCGAGCGGCGCTACGCGACCGCGCTGGCCGAGGCGGACGCGACCCTGCCCGCTAGAGTGCAAGCGCTGGCCGAGGCGCTGTCCGGCGACGGCTACGCGGCCGCCGCCGGGCCGGCCCCGGCGGTCGGGCCCGCGAACAGCGGGTCCGCCGACAACAGGGGTCTCGCTAATAACGGAGCGCAGATCTGCCAGCACCACTGCCCGGTCGCGCACGTGGCGGCCGAGTTCCCGCAGCTCTGCGAGGCGGAGACCGAGGCGTTCGGCCGCCTGCTCGACGCTCCGGTGCGACGGCTGGCGACGATCGCGCACGGCGACGGGATTTGCACGACCCACGTGACATGCACCGATAGGAAGACGACGGAAGAAACGAGTCCGGAGGGCTCTCACCTATGACCACCACCGCTAATGACCAGCTCGAGGGTCTGGGCACGTACAAGTTCGGCTGGGCCGACACTGACGTGGCCGGCGCGTCCGCCAAGCGCGGACTATCCGAAGAGGTGGTCCGCGACATCTCGGCCCGCAAGAACGAGCCGGAGTGGATGCTGGAGAACCGGCTCAAGGGGCTGAAGTACTTCGGCCGCAAGCCGATGCCGGCGTGGGGTTCTGACCTGTCCGGTATCGACTTCGACAACATCAAGTACTTCGTCCGCTCGACCGAGAAGCAGGCCGAGAGCTGGGATGACCTCCCCGCGGACATCAAGAACACCTACGACAAGCTGGGCATCCCCGAGGCGGAGAAGCAGCGCCTGATCGCGGGCGTCGCGGCCCAGTACGAGTCCGAGGTCGTCTACCACAAGATCCGCGAGGACCTTGAGGAGAAGGGCGTCATCTTCCTCGACACCGACTCCGCCCTCAAGCAGCACCCGGAGCTGTTCAAGGAGTACTACGGCACCGTGATCCCGGCCGGCGACAACAAGTTCGCGTCGCTCAACACGGCCGTCTGGTCCGGCGGCTCGTTTATCTACGTGCCGCCGGGCGTGCACGTGGAGATCCCGCTGCAGGCCTACTTCCGGATCAACACCGAGAACATGGGCCAGTTCGAGCGGACCCTGATCATCGTCGACGAGGGCGCCTACGTGCACTACGTCGAGGGCTGCACCGCGCCGATCTACA
>Ga0335075_10011238_pt1 | contig 13540 bp, 12 predicted proteins | sample Lox_Sample_24_FD_206723 | JGI IMG/M metagenome (GOLD analysis project Ga0335075, IMG submission 206723) | Soil microbial communities from Loxahatchee National Wildlife Refuge, Florida, United States - Lox_Sample_2.4 | ecosystem: Environmental > Terrestrial > Soil > Wetlands | place: USA...
GTCGACGAGCTGCGGGCAGGCAGCGACGCGATCATGGTCGGCGCGAGCACGATCCGGCTGGACAACCCCCGGTTGCTCGTCCGGTCGCCGCAGCGGCGGCAGCGGCGGAGAGATGCCGGCATGCCGGGGAGCCCGCGCAAGGTCACCGTGACCGGTACCGCGGATCTCGATCCGGGGGCACGCTTCTTCACCGCGTTCACCGAGGCCGATGAGCCACCGCTGGTCTACGCCGGGTCCGCCGCATCCGCTGGCTCCACTGGCCGGCTGGCGGCAGTGGCCACGGTTATTCCCGTTCCCGCTCTAGAGGCGGATCTGGGCTGGGTGCTTGCAGACCTGGCCGGGCGGGGCGTCCGGCGGCTGATGGTGGAGGGCGGCGCGAGCCTGCTGAGCCAGTTCCTCGCGGCCGGCCTGGCCGACGAGCTGCAGCTGGCGGTGGCGCCGGTCTTCGTCGCGGACCCGGCGGCGCCGCGGCTGGCACGAGACGCTGCCGGTACGGGGCGAATGCGACTCGCCGGGGTGAGTCAGGCGGGCGACATGGCTGTGCTGCGATATCTACCCGGACCATGGTGAAGGAGGGGCTGCGGACGGTGCAGGATGGGGGGATGAGCGATACGAAGGCGGCTCCCGGCGGAATGCAGGCCGCGATCGAGCGGAGCGGCTATTACCCCGGCCTGGTGTATGACGCGGTGTCGTCGGCGGTCGGGTCGGAATCGGTAATCTCGTTCGTCGTCGTGCACGACGCCCACTTCGACCCCGCGATGGAGGTTCGCCGGCACGTCACGGTGATGGCCCTCACGCCGACCCGGCTCGTCTACTCGCACACCGACGAGTACCCGGCCGACGAGTCGGAGCCGGGCTCCCGGCCGCAGGCGGAGACCAGCACTGAGGCGGTTCGCCACTCGCGCATCTCGTCCGTAGCGCTGACCAGGGTGATCCCGGATCCTGCCTCGTACGTGGCGGGAGTCACCGCGCCAAGCGAGGTGGTGCTGACGATCGGCTGGAACGTGCTCTCGCACATCGAGATCGAGCCAGCGCACTGCGGCGACGACGCCTGCGAGGCCGACCACGGATACACCGGCACGGTGACCGCGGACGACCTGACCGTGCGCGTCAGCGAGGCCGCTGACGGCCCGGAGGCGGTGGAGCAGGTCGTGTCATTCGCCCAGGCGCTGACGGAGGCGACGAGCCGCCCGTGAACCCGGAGGAGGACACGAACCCGGGGGAGGATCCGGGCGAGCCGCTGCTGCCCGGCTACGGGCACGGCACTCTTGCCGACCTGAGTCAGTCGCTGCTGGCCTCGGCGGGCGTGCCCGGAGCCAGCAACGTGCTCGGACTGCCGGAAGCCAGCAGGGTCTGCCTTCTGCTGGTGGACGGGCTCGGCTGGGACCTGCTGCGTGCGCACGCGGCCGCGGCGCCGTTCCTGTCCGGGCTGGCCGGGCGCCGCCTGACGGCCGGCTTCCCCGCAACGACCGTGACCAGCCTCACCTCGCTCGGCACCGCCCGGCCACCTGGCCAGCACGGCATGCTCGGCTATCAGGTACGGATACCGGCCACCGGGCACCTGGTGAACCTGCTGCGCTGGGACAAGTCGGTGGATCCGATCGAGTGGCAGCCGGGCGAGACGATCTTCGAGCGTGCGGCTGCGGCGGGCATCGGGGCGTTCCGGGTGGCGTCCGGGGCGTTCCGGCACAGCGGCCTGTCAGCGGCGGCTATGCGCGGCGCCGATTACCGGTCGGCCGAGACGCCGGGCGCGCTGGTGGCGCGAACCGCGACGGCTGTGGCGGAGCGGCCGCGAGCCCTGGCCATGGTGTACACCGGCGACCTTGACTCGACCGGGCATGCACTGGGCTGCGAGTCGGCCGCGTGGCAGTTCCAGCTCAGCCATACTGACCGGCTGGCCGAGCAGCTAGCGGGCGCGCTGCCAGCCGGGACGGCGCTGCACGTCACGGCCGATCACGGCATGGTTGACGTGCCGCCCGGCGGGCGGACCGACGCCGACACAGTGCCAGAGCTGCGCGCGGGGGTGACGCTGCTCGGTGGCGAAGGCCGGGCCAGGCATGTGTATGCGAGGCCAGGCGCGGCCGCCGACGTACTGGCGGCATGGCAGGGCGTGCTCGGCGAGCGCGCCTGGACCGTGAGCCGGGAAGAGGCGATCGACTCAGGCTGGTTCGGGCCGGTGGACTGGGACCTGGCGGCGCGGATCGGCGACGTCATCTCCGCTGCGCGCGGCTCGGCCGCGGTGGTAGCGACGGTCACCGAACCACGCGAGTCTGCCCTCATCGGCATGCACGGATCGCTGACCCCGGCGGAGCAGAGGGTCCCGCTGGTGTCTTACGTAGCGTGATGAATGCCGGATTCGCCGGGCCGCCTGGCTCGCGGGTTATCCACAGCGTCTGAGGGGAACCGCAGTGGCCCGCCACTAGTTATGCACAGTTATCTTCGAGTTATCCACAGGCAAGTGAGTAATCCACGGCCCTGCACGGGAAGGTGATCTGGCCGATGTCGGTCGCATCCGATGGCGCTGACGTGCGATCTGTCGCACACCCGGGTCCGCATGACCAGCCTGCGCGGCCCGGCCCGCTGATAAGCGCGGCCGAGCTGGCGGAGGCGGTAGCGCACGGTGACGGACCGGCGCTGCTCGACGTCCGCTGGCGGCTGGGCGGGCCGCCTGGGATCGACAGCTACCGGGCCGGCCACCTTCCCGGCGCGGTGTTCGTCGATCTCGACAGCCAGCTCGCCGGGCCGCCCGGCGAGGCCGGCAGGCATCCGCTGCCCGCCACCGCGGATGTCGAGGCTGCGCTGCGTGGCGCCGGGGTCCGCGATGATGCGGACGTGGTTGTCTACGACGACGGCGACTCCACCATCGCGGCGCGCCTCTGGTGGATGCTCAGGTACTACGGCCACGAGCGGGTGCGGGTGCTGGACGGCGGGTTCCGCGCCTGGTCCGCGGCCGGGCTGCCGGTCAGCACGCAGGACGAGGCAGCCGCACCGGGCGATTTCTCAGCGAAGCCGGGCCAGCTGCCGGTGCTGGACGCGGCCGGAGCGGCTGAGCTGGCCAGGACTGGCATCCTGCTCGACGCGCGGGCGCCCGCCAGGTACCGGGGCGAGACCGAGCCGGTCGACCCGGTTGCCGGTCACATCCCCGGCGCGGTGAGCGCGCCAACTGCGGCGAACGTCACCGCGGACGGCTTCTTCCTGCCGGTTTCCGAGCTGCGGTCCAGGTTCGAGTCGCTCGGCATTGACGGCGACGCCGCGCCGCCGGTGGGCGCGTACTGCGGATCCGGCGTGACCGCAGCGCACGAGGTGCTGGCGCTGACGCTGGCCGGCGTGCCGGCTGCGCTCTATGTCGGCTCGTGGTCTGGCTGGGTAGCCGACCCGGCCCGGCCGGTGGCCACAGGCCCGCGGCCCGGCTAAGGCGGTGTGACGATAAGTCGACAAAGATCGACGGCCTGCTGAGCGGCAACCGCCTGATCCCGCTGCCGGGCAGCGGAAGCCGGTACGGGTGCAACCCAGGTGGCTTTGCCTCCTGACCCATCTCGGTTGACCGCTAGGGTTTCGGAGGCATGGAGAATGCACCTCCGCTCGTCCTTGCCTCCGGATCCGCTGGCCGGCTGCGTGTGCTGCGCGATGCCGGGTTCGATCCGGAGGTCATCGTCAGCGGAGTGGACGAGAGCAACGACGACGGCCTGGGCACGCCGGACCTCGTCGCGAAGCTGGCGCAGCGGAAGGCAGCCGCGGTCGCGTCCATCCGGCCGGCTGCGCTAGTACTTGGCTGCGACTCGATGCTGGACCTGGACGGGGCTGCGATCGGCAAGCCGCAGAGCATCGATGAGGCCGCCGCTACCTGGCGGCGGATGGCTGGCGGCTCGGGCACGCTCTATACCGGGCACTGCCTCATGCACGGTGGCCGCGCGGTGACGAGCGTCGGGGCGACGACGATCAGGTTCGGCACGCCGACGGAGGCGGAGATCGCCGCCTATGCCGCCACCGGAGAGCCGCTGTCGCTGGCGGGCTCGTTCAGCATCGACGGCCGCGCCGCCGCGTTCCTTGATGGCATCGACGGCGACCCGAGCAACGTCATCGGACTCTCCCTGCCCGTCCTGCGCCGACTGCTCGCCGACCTCGGCATCGCGATCACCGACCTGTGGCGGAGCTGACGAGCGACTCCCGCACAAGCGCGACCAGCGCGCACCACCGGGCTGGCTAACCACCGGGGAGGGAGCGCTCCTGAAGGTCGAGTTCCTGCTGCAGCTGGCGCAGCAGGTGATCCGACAGCCGTCCGCTATCTCGCCAGCGCAGCAATTCCTCGCGCTGCGCATCGATCACCGCATAGTGCGCCTGGATCAGCGCTTCCTGGGCTGGCGGCACCGGGACCTCGCCTTCCTCGGCCTCGTCGAGCAGGCTGAGCCTCTCCCGCTCCCGGTCCGCGTGCCGCTGCAGGGAGTCTCGCAGCGGCCCGGCGATCTCGGCCGGCAGCGCGTGGTCAGCCTGCATCTCCGTGAGTGCCTGCATCGCGGCGCGCAGCCCGGCCAGCCGCGCCTCATGCTTGACCTGAGCCTCCTCGGCCGGATCAGACCTGAGGCCGAGCCAGCGCAGGAGCGGGGCGAAGGTGAGTCCCTGGCCGACCAGCGTGACGAGCACGACCATGTAAGCGCACAGCAACAGCAGGTCCCGATCCGGGAAGGGCCGCCCGGCCGCGGTCGTCACCGGCACAGCGAAAATGACTGCCAGCGTGATGACGCCTCGAGTGCCAGCCCAGGTAACGGCGGTGGCCTCGCGGCCGTTGAGCGGGGGGTTCCGGTAGCCGAGGTTCCAGCCCAGGCGGTACGGGATCACCTGGGTGAGGAATAGCCACAGCGGCCGGACCAGCAGCACGCCGGCTAGCGTGACCAGGATCGCGGCTGTGGTCAGATCGGCGGGCTCGGTCTTGAGCCCGCGCAGCACGGCCGGCAGCTGCTGCCCGATCAGCAGGAAGACCAGGCCCTCCAGCACGTAGTCAACGAACTGCCAGACCGCGTCGAGTTGCAGCCGGCTCGCACCAGACTCGCCCGCCGGCGAGTGATGGCTGGCCATCAGGCCGGCAATGACAACCGCCAGCACACCGGACACGTGTGCTTCCTCGCCGGCCAGGTAGGCAGCGAAGGGCGTCGCCAGGGACACCGTGTTGGACAGCAGCGGGTCCCGCAGCAGCGGCCTGGCCAGCCGGATCAGGTAGGCGACGGCCAGGCCGATTGCCAGGCCGCCGCCAGCAGCGAGCAGGAACTTGCCTGCCGCCAGCGCCACCGAGACGCCGCCGCTCACGGTCGCGGCGACGGCGACCTGCCAGGTGGTGATCGCGGTCGCGTCGTTGAGCATTCCCTCGCCGCCGATCAGCGTCAGCAGCCGCGGCGGCAGGCCCGCGCGTCTACCGATCGACAGCGCTGCCACCGGATCCGGTGGCGCGACGGCCGCGCCCAGCACCACACCCGCTGCCAGCGTGATCCTCGGCACGACCAGCGCGACCAGCCCGCCGACCGCGAAGGCGGTGATAAGCACCAGCACGACTGACAGGCTGGTGATCGGCTGCCAGTCTGCCCTGATCGCGAGCAGGCTGGATCGCAGCGCCGCGATGTAGAGCAGCGGCGGGATCAGCAGGACCAGCACGAGCTCAGGGTTGAGGCGCAGGTCAGGTCCCGGCAGCAGCGCGTCCAGCAGACCCAGCAGGACCAGCAGGACCGTGTACGGCACAGGGAGACGATCGGCGATGAGCCGCGCCACCAGGATGACCACGAGCATCGCCAGGACGAAGGCGACTACGGCCAGAAGGTGGCCCATTCCAGTGATTCTGACAGAGCGTTAGTTACCGGTGACGATAGGTGCCCGGCCTGCTGGTTTTCCCATCAGGGAAGGAACGGCTGGCCTCACACCCGGCCGCACGGATATACCGGAAGCATGAGCGCTTCTGACGTCGCGGCCACAATGCGATCGGCCGCCCTGGGGCTACTGCGGGAACTCGACCACCAGCAGCGAGCACTGGCGGCGCTGTCCTTCGGCGACGAGGCGGCACGACGATGGGTCGAGTACCGCCCTGAGCGGCGTCCGGGAGCGTGCCTCGCGCACTTCAGCGTGCCGGGCCGGAAGGCCGCGTACAAGCTGCTCGCGAGCGGCCTGAGCGAGCCGGCCTTCGCTCAGGCGATGGCGATCACCGCGCTGGAGGAAGTGCTCGACCGCCGGGAGCAGGAACGGATGCACCGGCACGTCGGCGACTACTGGGTCACGGTGTTCGGGGATCCGGCCGGAGCGGAGCCGTGGTCGTGGCGCTTCGAAGGCCATCACGTGTCGGTGTCGATGACCGTGCTCGGCGACGAGGTCTCGCCGGCCCCGGTCTTCCTTGGCGCGAACCCGGCCCGGATCGACCGTCGCGGCCGCCCGGTCGTCCGGCCGCTCGGCCCGGAGGAGGATCTCGCGCGGGAACTGCTCGAGGCCATGGGGCCGGCCGGGCGAGGGGTTGCGGTGGTCGCCGGCGAGGCACCGGGCGACATCCGCTCCTCCGTGCAGCCACGGGCGCAGGGCATCGAGCCCCTCGGCGTCCCGGCGAGCGCGCTTGGCCCGGTAGCCCGAGCGCTGCTCGATGACCTGGTCGCGCTCTACCTGGAGCGGCTACCGGACGAGCTTGCCAGCAGCGAGGCGCGCCGTATCGGAGACGCGCACTTCGCCTGGGAGGGACCGTCCGCACCAGGGCTGCGGCACTACTACCGGATTCAGGCAGACGACCTGCTGATCGAGTACGACACGACCGACGACGGGAACCACGCGCATACCGTGCTGCGCCGCCCGCGGGGCGACTTCGGCGGCGACCTTCTGGCCGCGCACTACCGGACGGTGAACCACGAGACTGCTGACCACGGGGCGACTGGCTAGATCTCGTCCTCGTCGAGTGTGTGCACGGCGGACTCCTCAGCGCTCGCCGCGCCGCCGTCGACACCAGCGTCCCTGGCGACTAGGTCAGGCTCGGCTTCCGGGCCGATGCCCTCGCTCTCCGAGACCAGCCGGCCCGAGCGGGGCGTGTACTCAAATTCCTCGCCCTCGTCTTCCTCGTCCTCCGGCTCGTCATCGTCCTGCCAGATCTCCGGCTCCTCCTCGGCGAGCTGCTGGTCGAGGGACTCGCCGTCGAACTGCTCCTCGTCCGTGGTGCCGTATCGCACGCCGGCCGACCACCGTTCAGGCGGGGCGACACCCCGGTCGAGCGGCTCCTCCAGGTCGTCGTCCAGTGTGTCGGACGGCTCCAGCACCGTGTAGTCCTCAAGGTCTTCAGACTCGTGCCTTCGCTCTTCAGACATGCCGTCCCTCCTCTCCGCCGCTACCCTCAGCCTGCCCGGTATCAGCCGGCTAAACGACGCTACACGCCCGCATAGTCTCGCCTGCTGGCGGCTGGCCAGCGCTGCTGCCTGCACCGAGTACCCGGGTTTCCCGGCGAGGGCTCACGTGGGTAGATAGCCATCAAGTCAGACGTTCACTCAGGCACCTAGCGGGTCTCAGCGCCGAGCACAAAAGGGAGGATTTTGCTGCACTTCGTCGTTCTCGCCACCCACTCACCAGACATATGCCCGACGAGCAACGCCAAGACCAAGGGACTGCTGCTGGAACTGGCCCCGCAGATACCCAGCATCGCCCAGAAGCACGGGGTGAACATCGTCGCAGGGCCGTTCGTCAACCGTGAGCACATGACCGTGGTCATCGTGGAGACCGACCGCGCCGACGGCCTGGATGACTTCCTGGTTGATACCCGGCTCGCCCAGTGGAATCAGGTCCGTGTCCTGCCTTCACGTTCCTTGCCGGAGGGCCTGACGGAAATCCAGGAGAGCACCTCATTGTTCTGAGGTAGCCAGAGCCATCGCGGCGGCGGGCCGGTTAAGCCTCTGCGCGCAGGATGAGGCGGCGCCCTACCGGTACGTCACAGTGGAAGGTCCTGCGGTCATCGGGGCCGCCCGCTCAAAGAATGGCTCGATGTCGTCGACCAGCAGCCTACCGACGCGGCTCGGCGAGATGAGACGAAACTCGAGTGCGGGAGCTGTGGTCAGCCCGGTACGGTCCCGGTCATGACCGCGGATGAGTTCGTGCCAGTCGGCTTCGATCCGCCGACCTCACTGACCACCGACCAGTTCCGGCTCGAACCGCTGGGACCGCAGCACAATCAGGCCGATCATGCTGCCTGGATGTCGAGCATCGAGCACATACGCTCCACGCCCGGCTATCCCGACGGCAACTGGCCACCTCCCGACGGCATGACGCTCGAGCAGAACCTCGCTGACCTTCGCCGCCACGCTGACGACTTCACGCGGAGCGCCGGTTTCACCTTCACCGTCCTCGACCCTGGCGACGACGACGTCATCGGCTGCGTCTATCTCTATCCGTCTGCCTCCGAGCAGTGGGACGTGACGGTGCAGTCCTGGGTGCGGGCCGACAGGTCGGGACTCGACGTACCTCTCGCTGACGCCGTCGCCCGCTGGCTCGCCACCGACTGGCCCTGGGAGCGTCTCGACCGCTGCGGTCGCTGAGTCCCGCGCAGGCCCGAACGGCCGTATCGTCGTTGGTTACCTTCGCCCGGCGGTTGGTGCGATGCCGGATCCTGAGATCAGCCTGGTTGATGCCTCTGTCTATGAGCGCAGCCGCTCCCAATCGCGAGCGCGCCGCCGCCTTTGCTGGCCGCCGCGCGACCAGGCAGGCAGGGGCTGCGGTCCGATCCTCCGATTCGGTCCTGGAATGGCCGGATCTGATGTAGCTTTCTGCATATGGGATTGGTTCTTGCCAATTGTCGTGAGTTCCAGCTGAGGGACATTCCGCCGATTCGGACCGCGCCGACCTTATGCATGCGGATGAGTGCATACCTGACGCCCGCGTAGTCCAACGGCAGAGACACCGGCTTTAAACACCGCTTGAATACGGGTTCGAATCCCGTCGCGGGCACGCCCACCGTACTCAGCTGGCTGATGAGGTTCGTTCCAGCCACCGCTCCCGACGAGTCAGCTCACCGAAGCCCAGCCGCCGGTACAGGCTGCCCACGCCATTGTCAACATCTAGCAGGCTCGGCTGGAAGGCAGTGCCAGTGTGACCGGCGTTGCTGCGCCGTGGACTTCGACGCGGTATCTGGCATCGGCGCCCCCGCTCTGTGAGGGAGCGCTCGGCCACTGTCAAATCCTGGCGGTGCGCGGGCGTCGGGGGATGATGGCGATGTCAGGCAAGACCGAGAGGCTTCGGCACGAATATCAGCTAGGTATCAGCTATCTGGTGCTGCGCAGAGTGGTGGGCTGCATCGGCATCCTGCTTCCGCTGGGTCTGTTTGCGGGTAACAGGGTCGTGACGGAGATCCTGCCGGGATCGATGAGCGGGTACTACTACACCGACATGCGCAATCTGTTCGTCGGGGCGCTCTGCGTGCTCGGCGTCTTTCTCATCTGCTACGACGGGTTCGATGCCTGGGACCGCGCGCTGACCAACGTGGCGGGAGCCGGAGCCACCCTGGTCGCATTCCTGCCGACCAAGCCGGCGGTCTGCGGGACGCGCGCCGGCCCGTGCCTCGCGCCGGCCGTGCGGGCGCTGTCGGCGGAACAGACCTGGGTCGGCAACTTTCACCTGATCTTCGCGGCCGTTACGTTCATCGCGCTTGGGTGCATGGCGTTCCGGTTTGCCAGAACAGGACCGGCGGCATACAAGGCGGTCAGTTCAGGCCCGGCTGCGCCGCGGGTCGTGAAGCGTGCCTGGAACGGGCTCGGATTCGGCAGGCCCGTGCCGGACACCCGGACTGCGGAGAAGAAGAAGCGCAACGTCGTCTACCGGATCTGCGGTGCCGCGATCTTCGCGTGCATCGCGCTGGCAGCGGCCTCCAATCTGCTCCCGCAGCCGATACGCGGCGACCTGCCCTGGCTGTTCATCTTCGAGGCACTCGCGGACATCGCCTTCGGCATCTCCTGGCTGGTTAAGGGTGACACTTTCCTCAAGGACCGGCCCGGCCAGTCAGTCAGCCCCGAACCGGCATCGATCCCAGTTCTTCACGGGGCCTGATTCGCGCGAATCGAAGGCCGGTGAATCTCGACTCGGCCTCGGCATATCCTGCCGGAGTGAGCGTGGCGGCCGCGATCCCCTCCGGAACCGTGACGCTGCTGTTCACCGACATCGAGGCCTCGACCCGGATGTGGGAGTCTGAACCGGCCGAGATGGCTGCTGCGCTGCGCCGTCACGACGCGATTTTGCGGGACGCCATCGGCAGGGCCGGCGGATTCGTTTTCAAGACCGTCGGTGATGAGTTCTGCGCGGCGTTCCGGACACCGCTTGCTGCGGTGTCGGCCGCACTGGATGCGCAACGGGCGCTAGCAAGTGAGGCGTGGCCGACCAGCCGACCCGTGTTAGTACGGATGGGATTGCACACGGGGGTGTGCGAGGAGCGGGACAGTGACTATTTCGGCCCGCCCGTGAATCGCACAGCGCGGCTGGAGGCTATCGCGCACGGCGGGCAGGTGCTGCTGTCAGGGACAACCGCCGGGCTCGTCGCCGACGGGCTGCCGGACGGGGTAGCGCTGCGCGACCTGGGTCAGCACCGGCTCAAGGACCTGGGGCGCCCCGAGCAGGTGTTCCAGCTAGAGGCCGCGTTCCTGGTCGCGAAATTCCCGCAGCTGACCTCGCTAGACAATCCCGAGCTGCCCAACAACTTGCCGGTGATCATCAGTCGGTTCATCGGTCGCGGCGCTGAACTGGCCGAAGTGCGCGATCTACTCCGGGATTCGCGGCTGCTGACGCTGACCGGAGCCGGCGGCAGCGGCAAGACCAGGCTCGCCCTGCAGGCGGCGGCCGAGATGCTCGGCGTCAGAAGAGACGGGGTCTGGTTTGCGGAGCTGGCGCCGCTGACGGAGCCTGAACAGGTCCCGGCGGCCGTGGCGGCGGTACTCGGGCTGCCCGATTCGGGCGGCCTGCAGATTGCCGAGGCGGTCATCGACGCTCTCGGCTGCCAGGACGCGCTGGTCATCCTGGACAACTGCGAGCACCTGATCGGCGCCGCGGCCAAGTTCTGCGACGCCGGGATCCGGCACTGCCCGAAGATCCGGTTTCTGGCCACCTCGCGGGAGCCGCTGGGGATCGACGGCGAGCGGGTCTACTCGGTGCCGTCCATGTCATTGCCTGCGGGAGACGCGGCGACTGCTGACGACGTTGCGCATTCAGACGCGGTCCGGCTGTTTGCAGACCGGGCTCGGCTGAGTGACCCTACGTTCGTTCTCGATGACTCGGTCGCGCTGCTGGTTACCTCGGTCTGCCAGCGCCTGGACGGGATTCCGCTGGCCCTGGAACTCGCCGCCGCCCGGCTGACTTCGATGTCGCTGCGCCAGGTCAGCGTGCGGCTGGACTATCGGTTCCGGCTACTTACCGGCGGGAGCCGCAATGCGATGCCCCGCCAGCAGACCCTGCAAGCCACCGTGGACTGGTCGTTCGGCCTACTCACTGCTCAGGAGCAGCAGACGCTGATGCGCCTGTCGGTGTTCGCGGGCGGTTTCGAGCTGGAAGCTGCCGAGAGGGTCTGCGTCACCGAGACAGTCGATGCCTGGGACGTGGCCGACCTGGTCGGCTCGCTGGTGAGCAAGAGCCTGGTCATCGCTGACCACCGAGCCGGCCGGGTGCGCTACCGGATGCTGGAGACCATTCGCCAGTATGCCGCTCAGAAGCTGCTGCTTACCGCCGGCGACGCCGAACTGCGGGCTATCAGGGAAAACCACGCGGACTACTACCTGCAGCTGGCAACTGGGGCCGAGCCCAGGCTGAAAGGCCACGACCAGGGTCAGTGGCTCCGCAGCCTCGATGCCGAGTGGGACAACCTGCGAGCCGCATTCGGCCACCTGGGAGCGGGCAAGCGCGACGACGACGTCCTTACGCTCGCCGTCGCGCTGACGCGACTGGCTGTCACCCGAGGCCACGCCGAGGTGCTCAGCTGCCTGCGGCAAGCCGTCGAGCGGGCTGACCAGGCACCGCGGAGCGTTCTCGCTGCGGCGTTCACTTCGGCCGCCGTCATCACGATGAACCTGCTTATGAAGAAGCCGGGCGAGCTCGCGGCGTGCCAGCGGTATGCGCAGCGGGGCCTGGACATAGCGCGCGCGGTGGGCGATCAGCAGCAGACGGCCCTGGCGCTGGCCGTTGTAGCGGAAGGGATGCGCCGAGATGACATTGGCCCCGCTCGGCGGCTCGCGGAGGAGGCGGTCGCGATGGCCCGCCAGGCCGGCGATGCCCAGTTGCTGGGCGAAGTGCTCGAGGCGTGCGCGTTCGCCGCTCCGGAGGCGAGAAGGCGCGAAATCTACCTGGAGGCACTGTCCTGCGCACGGCAGTCTGGCGACCACCTCGTCGCCGCCAGCGCGCAGCACAGACTGTTCGGCCTTGACCTGCACGCGGGACGGATCCACGACGCCAGAGCGCACGCCGAAGAGGCGGTCGCATTGGCTGAGCGCGGAGTTGGCGGGGACTACTTCCTCTACTGGATGCGCACCGACCTGTGCATCGCGCTGCTGATCGACGGCAGCCCCGGCCAGGCGGAGCCGGTAGTACGCAAGTGCCTGCTGGTAGTGCGCCGGCTGGGTTTCGACGCCGACGCGTCTCAGCTGCTCGTCGCTGCCGCTTGCTGCGCTACCTGGCGCGGCGAGTACCAGAACGCCGCACGGCTTCACGGCGCCGCGAACGTCGACATCAAGAGCGCGCTCGAGGCCGGGGCGATTAACTGGTCCCAGGCAGAGAGGAACCTTCAGGAACGAGACCGCGCTGAACTCCGCGAGATCCTCGGCGAACGCGCCTACGAAGACGCCTACGACGCGGGGGCTCAGCTGTCGCCAGAGCAGGCGGTCGAACTAGCGCTCGGCAGGGCGGCGGCAGCCTGACTCTCCTGCTACACGCCTGGGTGGTCTCGCTTGCCGTTGACCAGAAGCCAGGTCAGCGCACCGGCCAGGATGGCGAAACTGGCCGGCTGCCAGCCCACCGCGGCGACTGCCAGCGCAACGGCAGCGGCGGCTGCAAGCAGCCTGCCTGCTAGCCGAAGTGACCGGCTGCGATCCCGCCAGCCGGCCATCCCGCGGATGCGCCCCGGAAGCCGGTGCGGTGCCGCGTTGCGCAGGTCAGCCAGCGCCTCGCCGCGTCCCGACGAGGTCCGCAGCGTCGTGTAGGCGGCAGCCGCTGCGGCGAACACGGCCGGGTCCCCGCCGTCGGAACGGTCCGGGTGGGTGGCGGCGGCGATGCGCCGCCACGCAGACCGGACGTCGTCGTCGCTCAGCTCGCTGCTAGCGGTCAGCCCGAGCACCTCGAATGGCGTCACGGGCGGCCGCCCAGGTCCGGGCCGAATGCCTCCGCCAGCAGTGCCGAGACATCGGCCGGCCGGGGTGCGGCCGTCTCAGCTGGCTGTGCTGGGCCGGGCTGTGCTGGGCCGGGCTGTGCTGGGCCGGGCTGTGCTGGGCCGGCCTGTGCTGGGCCGGGCTGGGCCGCGATGAGCGCCGGCGGCGTCGCGGTGAGTCGCTTGACCTGAGTGAAGGTGACGCCG
>Ga0335075_10011239_pt1 | contig 13540 bp, 10 predicted proteins | sample Lox_Sample_24_FD_206723 | JGI IMG/M metagenome (GOLD analysis project Ga0335075, IMG submission 206723) | Soil microbial communities from Loxahatchee National Wildlife Refuge, Florida, United States - Lox_Sample_2.4 | ecosystem: Environmental > Terrestrial > Soil > Wetlands | place: USA...
GAAAGGACGGCGAAACAAGTTGATCAGGGCGCGCGCCGAGAGCAGCGAATACTGCTGGACGGCGTTGACTCCCTTTTTTGCAGCGGCGTCGATCGCGGCAAGGGCCATTGGTCGGAACTCAAGTCCTTGGATGCTAGTCAGTCGAAATCGACTCTAAACCGAGACTACCACGGCGGCTTCAACTGCTGATCGATATGACGCCTCCGGACCTGCCGCCGGTGCAACCTGTTCACGCGCCCTTGCATTCCGGGAGCGAGCCGCCTTCCGGGAGACCACGCGCCGGGATACCATCTGTAATGCTGATGAAAATTGCTCTTTTCTCGGACGTTCACGGTAATTCCATTGCACTTGACGGCGTTTTGCGGGACATAGCCGCCCACGGCGGCGTCGATGCCTATTGGGTCCTGGGGGACCTGGCGGCGATCGGCCCGGACCCGATTGGAGTGCTTGAACGCCTTGTGGCCCTGCCCCATGTGAAGTTCGTGCGCGGCAACACCGACCGATATGTGGCCTTCGGTGACCGGCCGGGTCCGACCCTGGAAGAGGCCGTCGCAGATCCCCAGCTTCTGCCGTTCCTGGTCGAGGTGGCCAACACCTTCGCGTGGACGCAGGGCATGCTGACGGCGTCCGGATGGCTGGGCTGGCTCAAGGACCTGCCGCTTGAATTGGAGCTCACTCTGCCGGACGGAACCGGCTTGCTTGGCGTTCATGCCTCGCCGGGCCGAGACGACGGCGCGGGGATTGTTCCTGAGAACACGGATGATGAGATCAGGCAGCTATGGAACGGTTGCAATGCATCACTGGTCTGCGTCGGCCACACGCATCTGCCCTGGGAGCGGCGGTGGGAGAACCGGCATATTGTCAATCTGGGCGCGGTCAGCCTGTCCCTCACCCAGGACAAACAATCGAGCTACGTTCTGCTCGAAGCGGACAAAGACGGCTACCGGGTGCAGTACCGCAGCGTGGCCTACGACCGCGCGGCAGTGATCGAGCAGTTGAAGGCGATCGGGCATCCCGCGCGCGGCTACCTGATCAGGCACCTGTGCGATCCGGGGGAATGATGGCCCGCGCGGCGGCTCTATTCCTTGATGCGCTTCTTGATCTCGATATTGAGGCGCTTGATCTTCTGGTTCAAGGTTGAGAGCGGGACGCGGAACTGCTCGGCGGCTTCGGTCTGGTTCCAGTTGCAGCGTTCGAGCTTGTCTATGATGATGCGGCGCTCGATGTCTTCGAGGATGTCGAAGAGGGAAGCGTCGGCGTTGTGCTCAAGCAGGCTGGTGGAGTAGCTCCGGCCGGTGAGCTGGCCCGGCAGCAGATCGGCTCCGATCACCGCGCCCGATGAGAGCACTACGCCGCGCTCCATGGCGTTTTCCAGCTCCCGGACGTTGCCCGGCCAGTCGTAATCCATAAGCGCGCGCAGGGCATCGGGCGCCAGGCTGCGCGGCGGCAGGCTGTTCTCCTCGGCGTAGAACTTGAGGAAGTGCGCGGCGAGCAGGGGAATGTCCTCGCGGCGGTTGCGCAGCGGGGGCAGCTCAATGTTGATGACGTTCAGGCGGTAGAAGAGATCCTCGCGGAACTTGCCTTCGCGCACCGCCTGACGCAGATCGACGTTGGTGGCGGCGATGATGCGCACGTCGACCTGGATCTCGTGGACGCCGCCCAGCTGCATGAAGCGCTTGTCCTGCAGTACGCGCAGGATCTTGGCCTGCGTGTCCATGCCCATGGTGCCGATCTCGTCGAGGAAGAGCGTACCGCCGTTGGCCACCTCGAAGAGCCCTTTCTTCGATGCGACCGCCGATGTGAATGCTCCGCGCACGTGGCCGAAGAGCGTCGACTCCAGCAGGTCGGTGGGCATGGAGCCGGTGTTTACGGGGACGAAAGGCTTGTCCTTGCGCGTCGAGTTCGAATGCAGGGCCTTGGCGATGAGCTCCTTGCCGGTGCCGCTCTCGCCCTGGATCAGGACGGTAGACCTGCTGGGCGCGACCTGGGCGATGAGGTCGAAGATGCGCAGCATGATGTCGCTCTTGCCGATGATGTTGGAGAAGCTGTAGCGCTGCTTCAGCGCGCGCTTGAGCTGAATGTTTTCTTCTTCGGCGTGATAGCGGCCGATGGCCGAGCGGATATCCGCCAGCAGCTTTTCGTTGTCCCAGGGCTTCTGGACGAAGTTCTGGGCACCGGTGCGGATGGCGTCGACCACGTTGTCGACCTTGCCGTAGGCGGTGATCATGATGACGGGCAGCGACGGGTGACGTTCGCGGATGATGGCGAGGATCTCGAGGCCGTTCTTTCCCGGCAGCGCGAGGTCCAGCAGGACTAGGTCGTAGGCGTTGCGCTCGATCGCGATCAGCCCATCTTCCCCGTTTACCGCCGTCTCCACTGCATAGCCCTCGAGCGAGAGCAGCGTTTCCAGCGATTCGCGAATCGCGGCTTCATCGTCGATGATCAGGATCCGCTCGATGGTGCCCGACTGGTTGGTGGATGGAATTGCAGGAATGGCTAGTGTTCCCTCAGACATGTGCTGCTTTCCTTAACATGGGAAATTCCAGATAGAAGGTGGTTCCTTCTCCTATCTGGCTTTCGACGTGAATCTTGCCGGCGTGCTCCTGGATGATGCCGTAGGTCACGGCCAGGCCGAGGCCTGTACCGCGGCGCTGCCCTTCCTTCGGCGCCGACTTGGTAGTGAAGAACGGATCGTAGATGCGCTGCAAATGTTCCGGAGAGATGCCCGAGCCGGTGTCGGAGATGGCCACGCTCACGTGGCCGTTGACCTCGGTCGCGATGCGCAGCGTTCCGCCGCCGGCCATCGCGTCTTTCGCATTCAGAAAGAGATTCAGAAACACCTGCTGCAGCTTGCCGGCGTTGCCCAGGATCGGCGGCAGGCCCGGCATCAGGACGGCGTCCAGCTTCACCTGCGAGGTCTTGAACTGATGCTCGATGAGGGTCAGCGTGTCGCGAATGATCGCGTTCAGATCGGTCTCGCGAAATTCGGATGTGCCGGTGCGCGAGAAATTCAGCAGGCCGTTCACAATTTCAGAGGCGCGGAAGGTCTGCTGGGTAATCTTTTCAAGCAGCGGTGTGAGGCGGTCGTCGCCGCGAGCCTGCTTGGTCAGCATCTGCGTGTAGGACGAGATCACGGCGAGCGGCGTGTTGACCTCGTGGGCCACGCCCGCGGCCAAAAGGCCGATCGAGGAAAGCTTCTCCGCCTGCGACAGCTGTACCTCGAGCTCCGTGCGATCCGTGATGTCATCGACGAGAATGATGCGGCCGACGGTGGTGAAGTCCCGGGAAACCAGCGGGGCGATGGCGATGTTCGCGGTGCGCACTTCGCCGGTGCGCGTCTCCAGCCGGAACTTGTAGAGGTTGTGGACGCCGGATTCGCTGGTCGCGTGACGGTAGGCTTCCATCAGCTTCGCGGGAAAGACATTGGCCAGGGGTTGATGCAGGGCTTCGGCGCGGGGAAGCGCGTACATGACTTCCATCTGCGAATTCCAGCTGTCGATGCGGTCTTCGAGATCGACGGCGAGAATGCCGACATTGATGGACTCGACGATGTTCTCGTTGAACTCCTTGAGCCGCTCGTACTCGGAGATTTTTTCTTCGAGGCTGGCGTAGAGCCGCGCATTCTGGATGGCGATGCCGATGTAGCTGGCCAGCGATTCCAGCAGCTCCACATCTTCGCTGGAGAGGAAATCGCCGTCGGCGGTGCGCCCCAGGCCGATGACGGCGATGGCGCGGTCCTGCACGCGGCAGGGCAGGTAGTAGTTCAGGTCGAGCAGAGAGGCGGCGCGCCGCTCCGATTCGGTAAGGTGCAGGGCGGCCTGCGGGTTCTCGAGAAAGATATGCGAGCCGGAATCGGGCTGGTCGAAGTCCAGCAATCCGAGATCGAGACCAGGCTCGAAGGCGCTCGACGGCAAGCCGTGCCCCGCGGCCAGCACGAAATGCCCGCGCTGCCCCTCGGCCAGAAAGACGGCAATGCGGGTGACCAGCAAGGCGCGCGGCAGGCGGTCGACGATCGCGTTCAGCAGCGCCTTGAGGTCGGTCTGCGAATTCAATCCCTGGCCGAAGTCGATGAGCGTCTGCCGGTAGTCATAGCGCTTGCGGTCGAAGACGCGGTCCACCCGGTCCTGAATTCGCCTCTTGAGCGGATCGAAGAGCTGCGCGGTGATCACGATGGCGGCGATGACGCCCCAGGCGCCGGCATTGGGCAGCCGCTTGCGCACGACTTCCGCGGCGATGGCCACCAGCACGAAATAAAGCCCGACCAGCGATGCGGTGGCCAGCGTATAGGTGACACCGCGCTTGAAGATAAGGTCGGTATCCATCAGCCGGTAGCGCACGATGGCCCAGCTGAAGGTCAGGGGCAGGAAGACCAGCGAGATGCCGGCCAGCTTGGTTACCAGGTCGGGGACATGGTAATTGGCCAGGTAGGGAATCGCGTACAGCAGCGCGAACGGCGTGACGGCGACGAAGGTGCCGCGGGTGAGCCACTTCAGCTGCTGGCGGCGCAGCGGCGCCGAGGTGCGCTTGTAGCTGACGAAGAGTACGATCGCGGCCAGGACGTAGAACAGCGCGTCGTAGCCGATGCCGATCTGGTCCAACCGGTGCCGCAGCACCTCAGTTGCCGACCACAGCCAGATGGCGGCGATGCGCAGCCCCACCACAAACGCGCCCGGCAGATAGACCAGCGACATCAGCCGCGGACGCCGTCTGCCGCGCTCGTCGGCGAAGGCCAGAGCGAAGTGCAGGAAGAGGGCCGGCTGCAGTCCTTCGGCGAGGATGTTACCCCAGTAGATGGTGTGGTCGAGCCCGTCCATCTTGCCCGTGTATTTGAACGAGTAAAGGACAAACGAGACCAGGCAGAAGATGTAGAAGTGGGTCGAATGCGGCGCGGTCCAGCGCCGGAAGAGCACGTACAGACCGATGCCGAGATAAACCAGGGCAATCAGGCGGAAACCATCGTTGAAGCTGCGATCCTGCGCGTCCAGGATGACCGGCACTTCGATCCGCACACCGTCGCGCATGATGGTGTAGGTGATGGTGTTATAAACCTTGGTGCGAATCATCTGCTCGGCCAGCGATGCCCAGCGCGGAACCGGCAGGTCGTTGGCCTTCACCATCAGATCGCCGGTCTTCAATCCGGCATGTTCCCCGGCGCTGCCGCGCGCGACGCGCTGGGCCAGGAGCCCGCCGTGCGACTCGACCCACACCACGCCGTCGGTGGGCGACAGGTAGCCGTTTTCCTGGACGAGATTCAAAGACGCAAGCACGGCCGCCGCGGCAGTAAACACCGCCAGAAGGACGACCGTGATGCGAGTTTGAAAAGATTTCTCCATAAGAGTGGGAGGGGCGCGATGGTGGAGATTCACCCCTGCCTGTGCAACTCTGCTGCCAAGCTGAAAGCGATTACCGAATCCATCGTGCCCTCCAGTATATCGTTGAAGGGCAAAGAAATACGATCGATTTCATGGGCCGGGAGAGACGGCTTTCTCATGAAAATCGCCACAGCAGATGCAAAATTCCATCGGCTTCTATGAAAAATCATAGCCTACCTCGCTTGATTTTTGCCTGACCCTGTGGACTCAGCAGCTTCCGGGTGGTTCGGTGATCTTCTAATAAACAAGTAACGAAGTTGCACACCTTCCTGGGGCATGAGCCTGGAGCGCTCAGATTCGGACATGACCGGCGCCGGGCGCGATCAGTCCGCCTGCGGTTTGGCTCCCGGCAGGCGCTTTCGCAGCATGGCCACCTGTCCGGTGTGATGGGCTTCGTGCTCGCAGACGTGAAACCACTTGCAATAGTTGTTGGTGGGCCCCCATGGCCAGTCCTTGTCGACCGCCAGCAGCCACGCGTCGTCCCGCTTGCGGAACTCGGCAAGCGTCTTTTCCCGCGCCGTGTGCAGAATGTCGACGTAATACTGACGGTCGTGGCCCTTGATCGTTGCACGGCCGGCGTCGCCGAGGTTCATCGCCGCATCCCACTTCTGCTTCACGGCATCGGACCAGCTGCCCCATTTCATGCCGTCGAAGGTGGCCATCTGGTAGTAGGTCTCGGCGGCTGCGAGGTGCAGCATCAGAGCGCCGATGGTGTTGGCATTCTTGTCGAACAGATAGTCCAGGTCGGCCTGGGTCAGGCCTTCGGTGGCGCGCAGAATTCCGTTGGCGTCGCGCATCCAGGTCAGCTCGGAAACCAGCGCGCCGGTCTGCGGGGAATACCCGGCCTTGGGTCCGAGCAGGTTGAGCTCCGGGCCCACGGTCTGCGCTTGTGCGGCAGCGGGCAGCAGCGCGCCATAAAGTCCCGCGCCCAGCGCCGCGCTTCCTTTGAGCAGAGTCCTGCGGGAGGTGAGATTGTCGGCGACCGAAGAAGCAGATTCGTTCATAGGCATGCTTTTCTCCAATCGGCGGACTCGCCTGAGAGGAATTGGAGGGTGGCCCGCGATGAATACCGGAAGTCTACATGGCCGAAGACGAAGCTGTGCGTCTTTTGAGGCAGCGGATACGGGCTGCCTCGGTGATGATTCACAACGAAAAGGCTCGCCGGCTTAGTGGTGAGACTTGTGATCGGATGAAGCCGGCCGCGTCGCCCAGAGAATCGATACTGCAAAAACTGCTATGAAACTGCCAATCACCAATACAGCCACCGGCGTTCTCCCTTCGCATGAAGCGTCCGCACCAGAATAACCGATTTGCCGGCTGCAGCCACCTACTCCGAGCGCAGGGCCCGTACCGGATCGACACTCGCCGCGCGGCGGGCGGGGATCAGGGTTGCGACGAGGGCCACCGCGGCTACGCCCACCACGGCCGCAGCATAGCTGATCGCGTCGTAGGGTTTTACGCCGAAGAGCTGCGAGCTGAGCAGGTGCGACACCAGCAGCACCAGCGGCACCCCCAGCGCAACTCCCGCTGCGGCGAGCGACAGGCTTTCGCGCACGATCATTCCCACCACCTGCTCCCGTTTCGCCCCCAGCGCCATGCGCACGCCGATCTCCATGGTTCGGTTGCCGACGCGATAGGCCATGGTTCCATAGAGTCCCGTCGCCACCAGCAGAACGGCGATCAGGCCGAAGAATCCCGCCAGCCTGGCAAAGAGCTGCTGCTGTGAGATCGACTCATCGAACTGCGCGCGCTGGGTCATGGGCTGCTGCAGCGGCAGGTTGGGATCCATCTCAGCTACTGCTCTGCGCACCGCGGGCAGAATCGCCATCGGATCGCCGCCGGGCTGCGCGGCCACTCGGAGCTCCACATGCATCTCGCCCGTTCCGCCCTGCGACTGCATATACGGCGTCCAGGTCATCGGGATCGGATCCTCGGTGATGCCGGTGTACTTGCTGTCCTTCACCAGGCCGACGATCACGGCCTGCGATTTGTTCCATCCAAGATGATGCCCGACAGGGCTCTGGTTGGGCAGATAGGTCTTGGCGAAGGTCTGGTTTACGATCACCGCGAGCGGCGCGCTGGCGTTGTCGGCGTCGGTGAAATCGCGGCCGGCCAGGATGGGCACGCCCAGCGTGTGGAAGAAATCCGATCCCACCACGTTGCTGCGGACAAGGCCTCCCTTCGCCGGCCTTGCACCGTCGATATCCGGGGGCGCGTTGTTGTTCGACCATCCCGAGCCGATGCGGTTCTCCATCACCGTTGCGCCACGAACACCGGGGAGCGTCCGCAGCTTCCCGGTCAGCTGGTCGTAAAACGCAATGGCCTGCGCATTGGTGTGCGTGGTTTGGGGATTGAGGCTGAAAACCACCAGCCCATCGGTCTGCAGGCCGAGCGGCAGGGTTTCCAGGTTGTGCAGCGTGCGCAGCAGCAGCCCGGCGCCGGCGAGCAGAGTGAGGCAGAGGGCCATCTGCACGGCGACGACGATCTTGCCGGTTCGCGCTTTGCTCCGGTCGAGATTCGCGGTGGAGGTTGAGGTCTTCAGCACCAAGGCCGGTCCGCTGGAAAGCGCGGTGCGCAGCGGAGCCAGCCCAAAGGTCAGCGCGGCCAGCACCAGGATACCCAGCGTGAAGAGCATTACTGTCCGGTCGGGGGCGAGGCTGGATTCGATCGAAGACCAGTTTGCGAGGGCCCGCGTCGCCAGCACTGCGAAGAGCCAGGCAAGCAGGCCGCCGGCGGTTATCAGCAGCAGGCTCTCGGTGAGCAGCTGCCGGAAGAGCTGTGCGCGGCCCGCGCCCAGCGCCAGGCGCAGCGAAAATTCACGCTGCCGCATGGTGTTGCGCGCCACCAGCAGCATGGTTACATTGCTCAGCGCGATCAGCAGCACCAGCCCCACCATGGCCATCAGCACTTTGATCGGCTGGCCGTAATACTGGTCGTATCCGGGAAAATTCTTGGCGTCGTGCAGCGAGAGCAGGGGAGGCTTTTCGCCCGCCTGCGGCTTGCCGATGCCTTCATAGGCAGCGGCCTGGAAGATGGGCTGCACCTTCGCCACCGCCTGTGCGCGCGAGATACCGGGAGCCAGCCGGACCAGCATGCGCAGGCACCACCATCTGGAGTTGGCGATGTAGACCTTGCCGTCAGAGGCCGCCATTCCCCATGCATTCAATTCGGCCCGGTTCTGGAGCGGGATCCAGAAGTCGGTCGAGTTCCCAGGCTCGACGCCCTCAAACCCCTCGGCCGCGATCCCGACGATGGTCACCGGAACCCCCTTCACCACCATGGTCTGGCCGACGGCGCCCGGATTGCGTGAAAAACGGCGCGTCCAGTACCCGTAGCTGACCACCGCCACAGGCGCATGCGCGGCTTCATCCTGAGCGGTAAAGGCGCGTCCTCGCGCGATGCGCACGCCCAGCCCGGAGAAGAAATTGCCGCTCACCATGTCCGCTTCGGCTTCCTCCGGCGAGCTCCCGATGCGGACCGCGACCTTGCCGATGCTCAGGGGCACATATGCGATGGCGCTCGAGAAAACGTCGGCCTGGCGGCGCAGGGCCTGGTATACGGGATAAGGGAAAGACGTGTCCGAATCGCCAGTATTGGTGGCATTGTTGGGCATGCCGCTGGTGTAAACGTAAAAGACCCGGCTGGGGTCGGCCACCGGCAGCGAGCGGAGCAGGACGGCGTTCATTACGCTGAAGACGGCGCTATTGGCGCCGATCCCCAGGGCCAGAGTCAGCACACAGACAATGGCGATACCGGGGGTTTTGCGCAATTGGCGCAGGGCAAAGCGCAGGTTCTGCTGGAAATTACGCATGGCCAAAGCCTTTCGGTATGAAAACTGAAGAAGTTAGGGATTACTTTCGATTTTCAGCGTAAAGTTATGATTTAAATGCCAATTATGTTGCTTCATGCAGGCTGAAGCCATGCCGGTTGGGGCCGGGGTATCGGGAATCGGCATGGGCTGTAGCAGGGTGTTCATCGCAGGCATGGGAAAATAAGAATCCCCATGAGCATCCGAACCCTCAGCAGCCGCGAAGTCTACCGCAACCCCTGGCTCAGCCTCCGTGAAGATCAAATTGAACGCGACAACGGAGCCAAGGGTATCTATGGTGTCGTCGATAAAGAAGACTGCGCCATCATACTCCCGATTGAGGGAGATACGGTTTACCTCATAGAGCAGTTCCGTTACACCATCCAGCAGCGCGCCTTGGAGCTGCCCCAGGGCGGTTGGGAGAGCCCGGATATTGTTCCGGAAGAGCTGGCCCGGGGGGAGCTGCGCGAGGAAACCGGCCTGATTGCGGCATCGATGACGTATCTGGGCATGCTCTGGATCGCCTACGGCTTTACCAAGCAGAAGCAGTACGTATATCTGGCCACCGGCCTGACTCACGCCGGCACCGATCCTGATCCTGAAGAGCACGACCTGGTTCTGAAGACGGCGACGGTTGCCGAATTCGAGCAGATGCTGCTCGACGGGACGATTCAGGACGCATGCACGATCGCAGCCTGGGGCCTCTACAAGCTATGGAAAGAGAAGCAGGGCCGTAACCAGCCTTGACGGGCGCGGCTTAAATCGACGGCGCCAGCAGTTTCACGATCAGGAACATCAGCACCCCGGCGAAGAAGACCAGTGCCATTCTGATTCCCGGCTCGCGGTTTACCTCCGGAACGAGGTCCGTCGCCGCGACGTAGATGGCCACTCCGGCGGAGAGGGGCAATCCCGCCTCTACCCATCCCGGCAGCAGGTTGATCACCAGCACTCCGAGAACGGTCGTCGAGGCCAGTACCGCGGCGGAGACCAGCGCCGCTCGCCGGCTGCGGCCGGAGGCCAGCATCACCGAGGCGACCGTGAATCCCTCCGGCATCTTGTGCAGGAAGACAGCGAAGAAGATCAGCCAGCCGAGCCAGTTGGAGAGCACGAAGCCGGAGCCGATGGCCACGCCGTCGAAGAGCGCATGCACGGCCAGGCCGAGGAGCACCGAGTAGCCGGTGTGCGCCGAGAGCTCGTGGTGATGGGTCTCCTCGCCGAAGTGGAAGTGCGGCGTAATGGTGTGTTCGAGCAGATGAATCGCGCAGTATCCGCCCAGGATGAGCACCGGGGCCCAGCGCGCCGAGAAGCGAAGGCTCTCCGGCATCATCTCCAGCAGCGCCACCGAGAGCATGAAGCCTGCGCCGATGGCAACGAAGTACCGCAGGTAACGCTTCTCCCAGTTGCGGCGCACCAGGATCACGCCGCCGAGAATGTCGGCGACGGCGGCGATGAATCCGAGCGTGAGCGAAAGCAGCATAGCCGATGAAAGAAGAGATGGCACCGCTTGCCGAAAGAGCGCAAAAATGCCAATCGATCATCATAACAGCGATTGCGATGAGAGACTTGAGGCGGGCCTGGGGCCGGCGTGCGAGGACGTCATCACTCAATTCCGCGTCCTCTTTTCGCGCCCGCGGAATTGAGTTCAGCTGCGGGCGTTCACCTTCGGCCCGAGCGAGAGCAGCACCACCAGCACAATTCCGCCGACGAGCACGCCTTCTTCCACCTTCTCGGAAACGCCGTGCAGTTTGTTGAAGTCCACCCGATGCGGATCGTTGGCCGGTGCCGCATCGATAGCGCCGCCCACGGCGATGCGGTCATTTTCCATCCTGGGGATGATGGAATACTGCGAGTAGGCCGTCAGCCCGAGCATAATGAGCGTCACCACCACCGGCGCGGCGACCGAGCGGGGAATCGCCCGCACCAGCTGCGCTACCAGCAGGAGCAACACGATCAGCGCGCCCGAGAACAGGCCCTCGTAGTGCAGAACGCGCAGACACCTGGCCACGATGGTGCCGGCCATGTGGGTATCGGAGATGGAGCCGAAGGCGGAAGCGGCGACGACGGGAAAGAACATCACCCCGCCGAGCCACAACACTACTAAGAGGAGAATGAGCGCGCGTATCGCAGTCTTCATAGGCTTGTTCGGAACAAACTATCTGTCCTGAACACCATACACGCTGGAACGCCCGATGAGGCGCTCGATGCGCTTGGGAATGGGTGGATGGGTTGAGAAAAGACCGGCAAGATCGCGGGCGCTGATGACCGGAGCCACGATAAACAGGTGCGCCGTCGAGGGAGATGCCGCCATGGGCAGCCGCTTCGAGTACGCGTCGAGCTTTTCGAGAGCGCTGGCCAGCGCATAGGGATTGCCGGTGATATGCGCGCCGGTGGCGTCGGCCTCGTATTCCCGGGAGCGGGATACGGCGAGTTGAATGAGCATGGCGGCAATTGGAGCCAGAATGAGCATGAAGAGCGCGCCGATGCCGCCGCCTCCGCGATCGCGGTCGCGTCCGCCGCCGTAGCCGCCGAAGAGCGAGGCCCAATAGCCCATGCGCGCCAACAGCGTGATGGCGCCGGCCAGTGTGGCGGCAATCGAGCTGGTGAGGATGTCGCGGTTCTTTACATGACCGAGCTCATGGGCCAGCACGCCCTCGAGCTCCTCGTCGTTGAGCAGGTTCAAAATGCCGTTTGTAACCGCCACCGAGGCATGTTGGGGATTGCGGCCGGTGGCGAAGGCATTCGGCGAATCCGAGGGGATGACATACATCTTAGGCATGGGGATACCCATGCGCTGGGTCATCCGCTCGACGACCTGATAGGCGCGGGGTAACTGCTCGCGCGTTACCGGCTGGGCGTTGTACATCTTGAGCGCCAGCTTATCTGAGTAGAAGTAGCTGAAGAAGTTCATGCCGGCAGCGATGACGAAGGCCAGAATCATGCCGTTGCGTCCGCCGTAGTGTTCTCCCAGCAATACCAGGAGCAAAGTCAAAGCAGTGAGGAGAAAAGCGGTCTTAAAAGTGTTCATTTTCATGCCCTCCCATCGGTCGAGCGAGGCATATAGGTTGATTGTTTCATGAACCGGGAAAGTGCCGTTAATCCCGTTTTTCGTAGACATGCTTTGGTTAACCGTAGGATGGCCGGCAATAATAGCAAACTGGGCCCTGACCGACCTTTCGATAAAAACATTAAGTCTATTATTATCTTAGCTTTAAGTTAATTTTATTCAAATTTAAACTAAAGGTATTGCAATTGCATGATTGCGGGCCATGAGAAACAACTGCCCGCATCGCCCAGCGATCACACCAATGCGAATATTTTTCGTTCTTGGTGTGGCATTAGCTTTTGCTCTGGCGACTTCGACAAGTCTCAGGGCGCAGTCCATCATCTCCGGTGATATCACCGGAACCGTAACAGATCCTGCCGGCGCGTCCGTTCCCGGCGCAACTGTCACTGTCACCAGCAAGGCCACAGCAAGCGTTCAGACCGTAACGACGAACTCCGACGGCTCCTACCGCGTTCCTCTCCTCAAGCCAGGGGACTATACCGTGGTGGTTTCTGCAGCCGGCTTCGAGAAGTCGTCCGTGTCTGTCACCGTCTCCCTGGGCGTCATCTCCAAGGCTGATGTTCAGCTCACCATGGGCTCTACATCGCAGACCGTTGAGGTGACGGGAACTGCTCCCGTCCTGCACACAGAAGCGGCTGATCTCAGCACCAGCTTCAGCATGCAGCAGGTTCAGAGTCTGCCTAATCCCGGCAACGATCTGACCTTTGTCGCGCAGACGGCTCCTGGAACCGTGATGAACACGCAAAGCGGCTACGGTAACTTCTCGGCATTCGGTCTTCCCGCCACATCGAACACCTTCACCGTAAACGGCGGATATGAGAACGATCCGTTCCTGAACGTCAACAACTCCGGAGCCACCAATCTGCTGCTCGGCAATAACGATGTATCGGATGTTTCGGTAATCTCCAATGCCTACAACGCATCCTTCGGTGGACTGGGCGGAGCGCAGATCAACGAAACCACGCGCGCCGGTTCGAACAAATTTCACGGCAATCTCGGCTACTGGTGGAATGGCCGAGTATTGAATGCGAATGACTTCTTCAATAACCAGACCAATACTCCCCGGCCCTTCGACAACGTAAATCAATGGGCGGCCGCGGTCGGCGGTCCGATCAAGCGCGACAAGACCTTCTTCTTCGTCAACTATGAAGGTCTGCGGGTCGTCCTGCCCACGCGCTCGACCGTTTATGCGCCGGATGCAAGTTATGAAGCGCAGACCCTGGCTAACCTGGCGGCAGCGGGACATACGGACGAGATCGCCGGATACAACAAGATCTTCTCCTTGTACAACAATGC
>Ga0335075_10011240_pt1 | contig 13540 bp, 12 predicted proteins | sample Lox_Sample_24_FD_206723 | JGI IMG/M metagenome (GOLD analysis project Ga0335075, IMG submission 206723) | Soil microbial communities from Loxahatchee National Wildlife Refuge, Florida, United States - Lox_Sample_2.4 | ecosystem: Environmental > Terrestrial > Soil > Wetlands | place: USA...
GGCTGCGGTGGGCCGGTCCCTTCGACCAGGCGGACGCGAGCCGCCAGTCATCTGCCCTCGAGGTGCTCACCGCTGCCGCCGGCCTCACGGCCGGCTAGGCCGCCGGCTCCAGGTCGATCGCGGTGAGGTGCCAGCGGCCGAGGTTCGCCGTCAGCAGGGTCGGCCCGCGGAACGCCAGGTTCGTCGGGTGGCACAGCAGGTGCGCCGTCGGGTCGTGCGCTACCACCGTCACCGCGCCGTCCGGCTCGAGCCGCAGCACCTGGCTTGGCTCGTAACACCCCACGTAGAGCCCCCCGTCAGGGCCGAACGCCAACCCGTCGGGCACCGTGCCAGGCAGCGTCGCGACCACGTCGCGCCGCCCGGCGGACCCGTCAGGCCGCATCTCGATCCTGCTGACCCCGGGCAGGAACGACTCGGCGACGTAGAGGGCGGCGCCGTCGTAGGCCAGGCCGTTCGCGAAAGCCAGCGAGCCGTCGTACCAGACGGACCCGTGCCCGCTGTCATCGAACGCGTACAGCGACGGGCCGGGCTGGCCGAGCTGGTGGCTGTCCGAGACCAGCAGCCGGCCGTCGCGGTCGAAGACGATGTAGTTCGGGTTCACGAACCGGTGGCCCGCCGCACCGTCGGCGAACAGCTCGGGCTTGCCGCCCGCCACCGGGACGCGGAACACCGCTCTGGCGGCGATGTCGCACGCGTACAGGCTGTCGTATCCGGGGCTGAACGTGATGCCGAGGATGAACCCGCCGGTGGTCGCGACCAGGTCGATTACGCTGCCGTCGGCGGCTATCCGGAAGATCTGCCCGGCCTCGCCGCCGCACCACACGCTGCCGTCCTGATGCACCGCGACGCACTCGGGATGGTCCAGCCGCGGGGTGCTGAAGATGCCGTCGAAGAACGTCCGGGCCCGCCCAGTGCCGCGCATCGCCATGTCCAGGCTGGCGCTCATGACGCGGGGAGCGCGACCGGGCAGCGGGCGAGCAGGCCGCCGTCGACCCGGTACTCCGCGCCGGTGATGAAGGAGGCACGCGGGCTGGCCAGGAAGGCGACCAGTTCCGCGACCTCCTCGGGTCGCGCCACCCGCCCCAGCGGGTGCGCCAGGCCCCAGTCGGCTACCTGGTCGTCCTGGCTCCGCTCGCCGCGGAACCTGTCGGCCGCCCAGCGCAGCATCGGCGTGTCGACCGAGCCGGGGCAGACCGCGTTGACCCGGATCCCGTCGGCCGCGGCGTCCACGGCCATCGCCCGGGACAGGCCGACGATGCCCGCCTTGCTCGCCGCGTAGGCCGCCACCCGGTCCTGCGCGGCGAACGCCTGCACCGACGAGATCGCGACGATCGCGCCGCCGCCCCGCCGCCGCAGTTCGGGCATCGCCGCCTGGCACGCCAGGTAGACGCCCTTGAGATTCACGTCGAGCACCTCGTCCCACAGCTGCTCCGGCGTGTCCTCCACGGTCCCGTAGCGCTGGATCCCCGCGCTGGTCACCACCACGTCGAGCCCGCCGAAGGCGGCGACCGCCGCGGCGACGAACTCCCGCATCTGCGCGGCGTCCGCCACGTCCGCGACCCGCCCGATGATCCGGGACGCGTGGTCGCGCAGCCCGGCTTCCGCCCGCCGCACCTCCTCCGCGTCGATCCCGCAGAACGCGACGCTGGCGCCGGCAGCGGCCAGCCGTGTCACGACGGCCAGCCCGATGCCCGCCGACCCCCCGGTGACCAGGGCGGTCTTCCCCTCGAATTCACTCACTTGGTCCGCACCTCCGCGTCCACTATGCCAACCCGCCACCACAGGTCCCGTGCGTCACCCGGGGGCAGGACGAGCGCCGTGCCGTTGTCCGCCGCCTCGGCCAGCCCGCTGGTCGGGTAGCTGGAGAACGGCTCGAGCCCCAGCACCCGGCCGCCTCCCCACCAGGGGTAATCGCGGGTCGCGCCGAGCTCGGTCCACAGCCACAGGTAAGGCAGCACCGTCGCGTCCCACTCGACCCGGACGCCGACGGTGCCGCCCGGGTCAAGCAGCTCGTACCAGCCGTCGGTGAACCCGGACAGGTACACGATGTCGCTCGGCGTCCCCCACGGCCGCACCACGCTCAGGTCGACCTCGCCGCCGGCCGCCGTGGGGACGACCGGCCAGTCCCAGGGGCCGCCCGCCGCGACTAGCCGCTCCGGCGGGTTAATGGGATCGGGATGGGGAGTCACCACGAGTCCGTTCTGGATATTGATGCGAGAACCGGGGACCAGCAGCGGCGGCCCGTAAGCGAGATGCTGTCCCCACATCGTCGCCACGGGAACCGCCGCCTCATTGGTCACGGACTCGCTGATCGCCAGCTGCGCCGAGCCGGCCGCCAGCCGCATCGACTTGCGGACCCGCAGCGGCAGCCGCGTCGTCCGCACGGTGAACGTCACCTCGACCGCGCCGGCGTCGTCCGCGGTCACCTCGGCGTCCCAGGGCAGCCCGGAGACCTCCGCGTGCTGGGCGAGCGCGGCGCCGCGGTACCTGGAGGGCGCGCCGCCGTTCGGCAGCACCTCCTGCCAGCCGCCCCGGTAATGGTCGAGGAACGCGGACACGTCGTCGGCGGCCGCGCCCGCCATCTGGCGGGGATCGCGCAGGCCTCCGGGCGACAGCCAGGTCGCGTCCAGGTCCCGCGGCTTGTAGCAGAACTCGATCACGTCCGAGCCGAGCCCGGCCAGCACGGTGACTCGCAGCAGCTCGTTCTCGAGCACCACGGCCCGGACGCCCGCGATCGCTATCTCGTGCACGCGGGCGCCCCAGTTGCGGGCCGGGCGGCTGGACAGAGCGGCCATCGCGGCTCAGGACCCCGCGTTCGCGAACGTCACGTCGATGAACCGGGGCCCGTAGATGCTGGCGTCGGAGTACAGGTCGGTGTTCACGAAGCTGTTCACGTTGTACGAGATCAGCAGCTTGTTCCCGGTGCTGACCTCGGGGTGGGCGTGCGCGTTGTAGCCGAAGACGTTCGGATCGTCGCCGTTGCGGCCGCCGTGCCCCGTCTCTGGCTCGTCGTAGACCGCCGTCTTGTCGACGAACGGCCCGGCGGGCGAGCAGGCGAAGTACGCGTCGATCTCCGGGCTGAGCGGCGTGACGGTGTTCTGGGTGATGAGCACGTAGACGTTGCCAAGCCGGCTCACGCTGTACTCGTTGGCGATGTGCAGGTAGCCGTCGGACGCCGACGGGTCGGGCAGCCGGATGGCCGCCGCCTCGCTGGATGACCAGCTCCCATTGCCCGCGTCGTACTGCCAGGGCGCACCGAGCAGGTTGTCCCCCGGCACCCGGGCCAGGTGCATGTACTTGTTGGCGCCGAGATCTTCCACGCCGTAGATATACGTGTAACCGCCCGCGCGCATCAACCAGACACCCCACGCGACACCGGTGGCGGAGGGCAGTGCGGTCACGTCGATCGGCGTGGACAAGTGGCCGGGCGCGTACCGGGCGACCACGTTGCGGTCCCACGCGAAGTCGAACGCGCCGGTGCCTGTCGACTTGTACTCCTGGTACACCGCCTGGAGTACTCCGCCGCCGGTGGCGCTGGTGATCGCGTCGCCCGCCCAGTACCAGTGGCTCGCGTCCGGCGGCGGCATCAGCGCGGTCGGGCTGGCCGCGGTGCCGCCATGGATCGTGGTCAGGTCCGCGTAGTTCGTGTCGCCGTCCGGCTCCTCGACGAACGAGTTGTTGATAAACGGGGTCGTGCCGCCGTCCGAGATCACCGGGGACCGCGAGCCGTCCGGGTTCACGGTGCCGAGGAACGTGTCGGAGAAGAGCCAGAGTTCCTTGTTGCCAGGCAGTGCGGCGGAGTAGGTGCCGTCCGCGCCGGTCCAGTGGCTGTAGGGCACGTCGTCGGCGTAGCTGGTGAACATGCCGTCCATCGTGGTGTCCTTGACCGTGGCGGTGACCGCGGGCGCGCTGACGCCGGGGCAGACCTGCTGGGCCGTAGCCGCCGTCTGGGTAGTAGCCGCCGCGTGGGCGGTTGCGGCAGTGGCTGGTGAGGCCAGCACGGTGGGGAGGGCCGCGCCGAAGGCGACGAGCCCGCTGACAGCGGTGATGGCGACGGTTTTCCTGGTGCGCGTCATGGGCACTACCTCCGGAAGTTCGGGCATCGGCACGCGATGGATCTGTAAGTTAGTCATTAGATCACTTGTTGTCTAGATGTCTCGATAGCCGTAACTGGAGTGATGTGGACGTTCTTGAGAGCATTCGTGCAGCGCGCGTGGTCCCCGTGGTCCGCCGGCCGAGTGCGGTCGAAGCGGCCGACATGTGCGAGCGGCTGCTGACGCTCGGCACACCGGTCATCGAGCTCACCGCGACCACGCCCGACTGGCCCTCCGTACTAGACCGGCTGCGGCGGACCTCGCCGGGCACCACCATCGGCGTGGGCACCGTGACCACGGCGGAGACCGCGCGCCGCGCGGTAGGCGAAGGCGCGGCGTTCCTCGTCTCGCCGTACCCGGCGGCCGCGGTCCGGGCCGTGGCGGACTCCGGCGGCGTGCCGTTCATCGAGGGCGGCTTCACGCCTGGCGAGCTGGCCGCGTCGACCGCCGCCGGCGTCGCCAAGCTGTTCCCCGCCTCGTCAGGAGGGATCCGGCACCTGAAGGCGGTGCTCGATGTCCTGCCTGGCGCGCGGATCATGCCGACCGGCGGGATCGCGCTGGATCAGGTCGGCGACTGGCTCGCCGCCGGCGCCTACGCGGTCGGCGTCGGCACCGATCTGGCCACCCGGCCCGACGCCGCCGAGCTGCTGCGCCGGCTGACGGGCCAGTGACGGCTGGCGCGCCGCGCCGCGCGGCCTTCATCGGCGAGTGCATGATCGAGCTGCGCCACGAATCCCCCGAGCTGCTGCGGCTCGGTTTCGCGGGAGACGTGTTCAACGCCGCCGCCTACCTCGCCAGGTCGGCGCCGGCGTCCGCCGTGACGGTGGAGTTCGTGACGATCACCGGCGACGACCCGTACAGCGCGCGGATGCGCGAGGCCTGGCGCGCGTACGGTGTCGGTGACACGCTCGCGCCCGTGCTGGCAGGCGGCAGGCCCGGGCTGTACTTGATCAGGCTCGACGGCGATGGCGAGCGCACCTTCTACCACTACCGGGCCGAATCGGCGGCCAGGGGGCTGTTCGGGCCGGACCACCCGGCGTCAGTGGACGACGCGGTCGCGTCCTGCGACCTGGTGTACCTGTCCGCGATCACGCTGTCGATCATGACCGCGCCGGCGCGGCAGCGGCTGCTGCGGGTACTCGACGCGGCGCGGGCGCGCGGCGCGCGGGTGGTGTTCGACAGCAACTACCGGCCTTCTGGCTGGACGTCGGCGGCGCAGGCCGCCGCAGTCATCACCGAGACGCTGCGGCATGCCGACATCGCGCTGCCGACGCTCGCCGACGAGCAGGCGGTATTCGGGGACGCGAACGCCGGCGTGTGCGTGCGGCGGCTGCGGGCGGCCGGCGTGCGGGAGATCGTGGTGAAGCTCGGGGCCGATGGCTGCCTGGTCGCCGGGCCTTCCGGCGCGGCGGAGCGAGTCGCCGCGGTCCCTGGCGTGACCGTCGTGGACACGACGGCGGCGGGCGACGCGTTCAACGGCGGCTACCTGGCCGCGCGGCTGCGGGGCGACGAGCCGCTAGCGGCGGCGCAGGCGGGCAATGCGCTCGCGGCCGAGGTCGTGGCCGCCCCCGGGGCGCTGCTGCCGCCGAAAGTGTCTTGACGCGAAGCCTAGACATATCCGGTCATCAAGTGATTAGATCACTTAACTGATTCACGGCCGCTCGCCGCAAGCAGCTGGCGAGCCATACGGCGGGAGACGCGCATGACCGACTACGAGGTGCCCCGCACCACGCTCGCGAGCGCGCTGACCGACCGGGTGCTGGACCTGATCCACGCCGAGGGGCTCGTGGCGGGTGACCGGCTGCCTGCCACCAGGGAACTGGCGCAGCGGTTCGCGGTAACCACGCCCACGCTGCGCGAGGCGCTGCGGCGGCTGGAGGCCACCGGCGCGGTGGAACTGCGGCACGGGTCCGGTATCTACGTCGGGCCGAGCCTGGAGCGGATCGTGCTGCCCAACCCGAACGTCCGCGGGCTGCGGCGCGGGCAGGCGGAACAGCTGCTCGAGACCAGGCTGCTCATCGAGCCTGCCGCCGCGGCGCTGGCCGCCCAGCGAGCGGGCGACGCCGAGCGCACCGCGCTGCGCATCGAACTCGAGATCGCGGCCACGTACCTCGAGGGAAATGACGCGCGGCTGCATGAGGCCAACATGCGGTTCCACCGGGCGACCGTGCGGGCAGCCGGCAATCCGGTACTCGCCGAAGTCGTCGACTCCCTGCTCACCGTGCACGCGGCGGAGCAGCGGGCAATACTGACAATTTTCGATGACCGCGTGCGCGACCACGACGAGCACCGGGCGGTGCTCGCCGCTATCGAGGACGGTGACTCGGCCGCCGCCGAGGAACACATGCGTGCGCACCTCGGCGATGTGCTGACCGTTGTGCGCCGGCGGCTCGAGCCGCCGGAGACCGGTCCGGCCGCATCGTTAGCACGGTGGCGTCCGCCACCGTCAATCTCCCCTGCACACCACCGCATGACCACCACTGGAACAGGAGGACTTCCCGCATGAGACGACGCATGCGCAACGTCGCGCTGGGCGCGGTCGCGAGCGTCAGCGTACTGGCCGCGATCGCCGGCTGCGGGTCGAGCGGCGGCAGCAGCTCGGCCACCACTGGCGTCACGCTCAAGCTCTACAACGACAAGGGCGCGTGGAGCCCGTACTTCAACCAGCTCGGCACGATGTCAAAGAAGGACATCGGGATCGGCATGTCACCCGTCGGCTACACCGACGAGCCGACCTACCAGGCGTTCATCCAGGCCTCGTTCCACACGAACAAGAAGCCAGACCTGTTCACCTGGCAGACCGGCGGTCAGCTCGCTGAGATCGCGCAGCTGCACCAGGTGGCGAACACGACGTCGATCTGGCAGCAGGGCATCGCCGACGGCGACCTGCCGAAGGGTCTCGAGCAGTACTACACGGTCGGCGGCCAGCAGTACTGCGTGCCGCTGAACGTCGCCTACTGGGGGATGTTCTACAACAAGGCGATCTTCACCAAGTACGGGCTCACCCCGCCCACGAACTGGACCCAGTTCATGCACGTCGCACAGGTGCTGAAGAGCCACGGCGTGACCCCGTTCTACGAGACCGACGTGCTGTTCTCGTTCGTCTGGTTCGAGCAGCTGCTCGCCGGCACCGATCCACAGGTCTACGAGCAGCTGTCCACCGGCAAGGCTTCCTACACCAGCCCGGCCGTGGTCAACGTCATGAAGATGTGGCAGACCATGATCAACGACGGCTACATGTCCGATCCCGCCGACAAGACCGACCCGAGCGTCATGCTGAAGAACGGCCAGGTCGCGATGGTGCCGGACGGCTCGTGGTTCAACACGTCGATGACGCAGCAGAACCTCAAGCCGGGCGTTGACTACGGGTACTTCATCATCCCGAACGTCAACCCGTCGCTGCCCAAGACCTCGGTCATCCTGGAGAGCGGGCCGCTCTGCTCGCTGGTGAACGCGCCGGACGAGGCCGCCAGCATGAAGTACCTCAAGTGGTGGATCACGCCCGCCGCCCAGCAGCCGTGGTCGTCTGCCCGCGGTGACGCGTCGGCCAACCCCAAGGTCTCTGTCACTGGCGACACCGACCTCAGCACAGTCATGAAGAACGCGGGCGCGGGCCAGTACAACCTGCTGCTGCGCTACTTCGAGGCCGCGCCGCCGCCGGTGCTCGCCGCCGCACTGGACGCGTTCGGCGCGTTCATGGTGCACCCGAACTCCTACATGACGCAGCTGCAAACCATTCAGCAGGCGCAGCAGACCTACTGGAGCTCGCACCAGGCAGGCTCATGACCACCCGCACTCCACTACGGCTCACGCCGCCCCGCGTTCCCGCCGCCCTCGCGGCGGGGCGCAGGGGGCGGCGCGGCCATGGCGATCGCGCGCTCTTCGGGCGATTCAGGCACGGGTACATCGCCCCTGGCGCGCTGATCGTGGCCGGCCTGCTGTACCTGCCGTTCCTCTGGACCGTCTACCTGAGCTTCACCAACTACGACGGGCTGACCCCGGCCACCTGGGCCGGATTCGCCAACTACCGTGCGCTGCTGCACGACCCGGCGCTGCTCACCTCTATCCGCAACACCCTGATCTGGGTGGCCGGCACCACGCTGCTGCCGGTCGGGCTGGGCCTGCTCGTCGCCGTGCTGTCCTACAACCTCAGAGGCGGCGCCTGGCTGCGGCTGCCATTCCTGCTGCCGTACGCCTTCTCCGGCGCGGGCATCGGGCTGGTGTGGGGCGTGCTGCTGTCACCCGGCGGCACGATCAACCACCTGCTCGGCTTCTTCCACTTGCCGGGCGCCAGCACGCCGCTGCTCAGCTACGCGCCGCTGAACACGATCGTGCTGATCATCGCCATGACCTGGCAGCAGATCGGCGTGAACACGCTGCTGTTCGTGGTGGGACTGCAGTCGATCCCGCGCGAGCCGATCGAGGCGGCGAAGATCGACGGCGCGTCGGGCTGGTCGATGTTCCGGCGGGTGATCTGGCCGCTGCTCACGCCGCTGACCACGGTCGTGGTCGGGCTCGCGCTAGTCGCCAGCCTGAAGACCTTCGACGTGGTCTGGGTGGCGACCCAGGGCGGACCCGGGCGCTCGTCGGAGACGCTCGCCGTGACCATGTACCGGGACACGTTCGTGGCTGACCAGTACGGCTACGGCTCGGCGGTCGCGGTGCTGCTCACCGTGGTCACCGGTGTGGTGTCCGTGATCTACCTGCGTCAGCAGCTCGCCAGGCGGGAGGGACTCAGTGGCTAGGCGCCGTGCCATTACCGGCACGAAAGTGCTCGTGCTCGTCGTGCTCGGCCTGATCTGGCTGGCGCCGGCGTACCTCATGGTGGTCAACGCGGCCCGCCCGGCCGGCGCGTACAACCCGGCGGACGCCTGGAGTCCTGCCGGGAGCTTTGAGCTGCTGTCCAACATGCGCCGGGCCTGGGACGACGCCGGGCTCGGCCAGAGCCTCGGCAGCACGGTGCTCTACAGCGTGCTCAGCCCGGCGCTCGCGATCCTGATCGGGGCGCTGGCCGGGTTCTCCATCGTCACGCTGCGGCTGCGGCACGGGTTCGCCTGGTTCATGCTGATCTTCGGCGGCACGGTGTTCCCCGCGCAGATGCTGCTGGTGCCGCTGTTCATCGCCTACAGCAGGCTCAACCTGTACGACTCGCGGCCCGGCCTGATCCTGATCTATGCCGCGATCAGCGTGCCGTTCGCCGCGTTCGTGATGCGCAACTTCTTCACCGGGGTGGCGTTCTCGATCTTCGAGGCGGCCCGGCTGGACGGCGCCTCCACGGCCAGGATCTTCTGGCGGATGTACCTGCCGCTGTCATGGAGCGCGCTCGTCGCGATCTTCGTTCTCGAGTTCACGTTCACGTGGAACGACCTGCTGTTCGGCATGACGCTGTCGCAGAGCCCGGGCATCCGCCCGGTGATGCCCGCCGTGTCGGCGCTGCAAAGCGACGTCTACGCGGGCACCCCGGTGCCGGTCGCGCTGGCGGTCGGGCTGCTCGTCTCGATACCCGCGATCGCGTTGTTCATGGCCACGCAGCGGTTCTTCACGCGCGGGCTCACGCTCGGCCAGCTCTGACCTGGCCTAGTCATTACTAGAAAGGTGTGCAATTGACCAGCCGACTGCTGCGGGCAAGCCTCGGTTCACCGGACTACGACGACATGAGGGCCGCGCTGCGGCGCGACTCCTCCGTGGTCGTGACCGGGCAGCGGGGCATCTCGCTGCGGGCCGCGGGCCTGCCGCTGCTGCGCGACGGCAAGCAGGCCGTCCGGGTGGAGGTCGAGTGGGGCAGCTTCCCGGTGCCTGGGGGTGCAGAGCTGGTGCTGTCGGCCGGGGGCCGGGTGCTCGACCGCTTGCCCGCCTCGCCAGGCCGGCCGGCCCTGCTGATGGCGCCGGAGGTCAGCGAGCCGCAGGCTGTCGTCGTCGAGCTCCGCGCGGGGACGAATCAAACGACGCTTGCGGCAGGTGAGCTCACGCTCGTCCCGCACCGCAAATGGCACGTGTTCGTCGTGCACCACTCCCACCTGGACATCGGTTACACCGATACGCAGGGCGTGGTGCTGCGCAACCATCTCGAGTACCTCGACGGGGCGCTGGCGCTGGCCAGGCAGACCGACGACTGGCCGGACGACGCGCGGTTCCGCTGGACGGTCGAGTCTAGCCTCCCCGCGCTGCGGTGGCTCGCGGCCAGGCCGTCGGCCGCCGTCGCGGAGTTCACCGAGCGGACCCGCCAGGGCCGGATCGAGGTGACCGCGTTCCCGTTCCAATTGCACACCGAGGCGTGCTCGGAGGAGGAGCTGGCGCGGGTGCTCAGGTTCACCTGGGAACTGCGGGAACGGTACGGGATCGAGGTGTGCTCGGCCATGCACACCGACGTGCCCGGCGCCGTAGCCGGCGTCGTGGACGCGCTCGCCGCGGCCGGGGTGCGGTACCTGGCCGCCGCGCACAACTGGGCGGGCCGCTCGGTTCCGTACCTGACCGGCGGGGAACGGCTGGGACGGCCGTTCCGGTGGCGGGCGCCGAGCGGCAGCGAGGTGCTGGTCTGGTTCACCGACACGCCGCACGGCATGGCCTACATGGAAGGCAACACGGTCGGCCTGGCCGACGGCTACGAGCTGACCGAAGACCTGCTGCCCCGGTACCTGGACGCGCTCGCCCGGCGGCCATACCCGTACGGGCCAGAGGCGTTCGGCTGGTCCGGTCTGCCGGACGGGGCGCCGATGCCTTTGCCCTACCAGCTGGACGCGGTGCACCTGCGGGTGCAGGGCGCGCACGCGGACAACGCGGGACCGAACCTGACGCCCGCCCAGATCGTCCGGCAGTGGAACGAGACCTGGGAGTACCCGCGGCTGCGGATCGCGACGAACGCGGAGTTCTTCCGTCATGTCGAGGCCAGCGCCCCGGACGGCGCGATCGCCGCGCACGAAGGCGACTGGACGGACTGGTGGGCGGATGGGCTCGGCTCAGGCGCGCGGCCGCTCGGCTACGTGCGCCGCGCTCAGTCGGCGCTGCGGACGGCCGAATCGCTGGACGCGCTGGCGGGGCCGGACAGATCTGCGCCTGATTCCCCCGACTTCTCCGCCGCCTACGACAAGACGGCCCTGTTCAACGAGCACACCTGGGGCGCCGCCAACCCCTGGCATGACGCGGAGGATGGCGGCGATTCCGGCGGCATCCAGTGGACGCTGAAGTCCGCCATCGGTTACCAAGCGCACGACGAGGCGCTCGACCTGCTGCACGCCAGCGCGCGGCGGTTCGGCGCCGGATACACCGCCGCTCATGGGACGCTGGCGTCGTTCTTGGTCGTCAACCCGGCGACTGCCACGCGTGCCGACGTGGTCGAGGCCTTCCTGCCCCGGGAGATCGTCCCCCTCGACGTGCCGGTGGCGCTGACGGACTCGCGCACCGGTACCCCGGTGCCGCACGGTGAATCGGTGGTCCACCCAGACGACTGGCCGACCCGGCCGATCGGGCGGAAGCTGCGCGCTGTCGTCCCTGACGTGCCTGGGCTCGGGTTCGTGCGTCTCGACGTGGTACCAGCCGGCGCGCCGGCCGCCGAGCCCGAGGACCTCGGCAGGGACGGCTCGATCGAGAACGAGTTCTACCGGGTGCGATTCGATCTCGGGGACGGCGTCATCACGTCCGTCTTCGACAAGGCGTCGGGGCGAGAGCTGGTGAACCAGGACGCGCTGGCCGGCTTCGGCCAGTACATCCACGACAGGTATGGCACCGCACCGCATGTCAACCACTTGTCCGGGCACGTCACGGTGAAGGACACGACGCTGCTCAGCAGCCGGGAGATCGGCCGCAGGGCGGTGATCAGGAAAGCACAGCGGACACCGGCAGGCGAGCGGCTGGTGATCGAGATGTCCGGGGAAGACCTCGACTGGCTGCGGCTGACGATCGAGCTGCACCGCGGCGTGCCGCGGGTCGACTTGACGTACCAGCTTGCCAAGCGGCCCATCGACGCCAAGGAATCGATCTTCGTCGCGTTCCCCTTCGCGGCGAGCGGACCGCCCGCCGCCTGGGAACTGACCGGCGCCGTCGGCGGCGGGTCCGCTCCACGGGTGCCGGGCTCGGCGGAGCACCTGGCGGTGATCAGGCACTGGGCGGCATTCGAGGATCCCGAGCTCACCATCGCCTGGGCCACGCTCGAGGCGCCGCTGGTGCAGTTCGGGACCATGCACCTGCCGTACGCGCCGTTCCCGCCGACGGTGGACCACGAGCCGGGCACTACTCATGGCCGCTGACCAACATCTGGGACACCAACTTCCCCGGCCAGCAGGCCGGCGAGATGACGTTCCGGTATGCGGTGGCGTCGGCGCCCGCGGTCGCCGCGCGCCAGCTCGGCGCCGCGACGGCGGCCGGGCTGACCGATCCGCTGCTCGCCGTGCTCGCGACAGGAAGCGGCGATCCGGCCCCGGCGTCGCACGCGTTCTGCTCGGTGAGCCACCCCGACGTACGGGCGACCTCAATCGGCAGATCGCGGCTCGGCCATGACCTCGTCATCCGGCTGCGCTCGCTGGCGCCGGAACCCGTCGAGACCGAGGTTGCCGTGCCCGCCGCTATCGCCGCTGCCACCTGCACGGCGGGTGAGCGCGACGCAAGCCCAGCTGAGGTGCGCGACGGGCGAGTGCGGGTGACACTGCCGGCCTCCGGCGCCGTCGAGCTCGCTATCGACCTGGCGGCCGGCGGGGGCGCCGGCGTCAGCGCTGGCCAGCACCAGTCCATCCAGCCGAACACGAATGCCTGAAGGTTCATGAGGATCGTTGACTTGCGGACGACGACTGTCGCCGTGCCGCTCGAAGCGCCGCTGCTGCACAGCAACGGCGCCCACTGGGGACGTTTTGTCCGGACAATCGTGGAGGTGGAGACCGACAACGGCCTCGTCGGCCTCGGTGAGATGGGGGGTGGCGGCCAGAGCGCGGAGGCCGTCTTCGGCGCGGTGGCGCCCTACCTCATCGGGCACGACGTGTTCCAGCTCGAGGCGCTCCGGTTCAAGATCGCTAATCCCACGGCCAGCCTCTACAACGACCGCACCCAGGTGCTTGCGGCGATCGAGTTCGCCTGCCTCGACCTGATCGGCCAGCACCTGGGGGTCCCGGTCTACGACCTGCTCGGCGGCAAGCTGCGCGAGTCGGTGCCGTTCGCCTCGTATCTGTTCTTCCGGCTGCCCGGGCCCGGCGGGGTCCCCGGCGAGGTGCGCACCCCGGATCAGCTCGTCAGCCACGCGAAGGAACTGAAGTCCGCGCACGGCTTCACCGTGCACAAGCTCAAGGGCGGGGTGTTTCCGCCCGGCTACGAGCTGGAGTGCTACCGGGCGCTGGCCGCCGCGCTGCCGGGCGACCTGCTGCGCTACGACCCGAACGCGGTGCTGAGCCTCGGCGACGCGATCCGGTTCGGGAAGGGGATAGCGGATCTCGACAACGACTACTTCGAAGACCCGGTGCTCG
>Ga0335075_10011242_pt1 | contig 13538 bp, 14 predicted proteins | sample Lox_Sample_24_FD_206723 | JGI IMG/M metagenome (GOLD analysis project Ga0335075, IMG submission 206723) | Soil microbial communities from Loxahatchee National Wildlife Refuge, Florida, United States - Lox_Sample_2.4 | ecosystem: Environmental > Terrestrial > Soil > Wetlands | place: USA...
GCTCCGCCGTGACTGGCCTCGATGGCGGCGCGGTATTCTTTTTCCGCGGCTGCGTCTTCTTTATTCTTTTCGTCGATGCGTCCCTTGACCCAATCGGCCATGGCCGGGTCGAGGGGCGCGATTTGGTCAGCTTGAGCCAGCGCCTTGTCTTTGCTGCCTCCGACGATGCCGGGAGCCTCCAGATAAAATTCGGCGAGATCGCTGCGCGCCTCCCAACTGTTCGGCGAAAACTCGACCGCGCGCTCGAACTCTGTGCGTACTTTTCCCGCAAGGCCAGCGGCGGTGAGAAAACCAACGTGATCTGCCTTCTCGCCGTAAATGCGTCCGAGCCAGAGGTGATAGAGACCATTCTCTGGAGCGAGTTCCGTAGCTTTTTCGCAGTCGGGAATGCCGGCGTCCCATGCGCCCAGTTCGAACTGCGCCCGGCAAAGCTCGTTGTAAGCTTCGGGCGACGGTGATGTGCGAATTTGTTGATCGAGGGTTTGGATAGCTTGATCGACGCGGCCCTGGGAGAGAAGATCGGGAATTGTTTGGGCGGCGGCCGGGGCGATTAAGGCGCAGGCGGTCAGGAGTAGGCGAGCCAGATGCGAAACTCTAACGACGGATTCCTCACCGGGCTTGCGCCCGGTTCGGAATGACAAGGACAATCCCGAAACTTTAACCGCGGATTCCTCACCGGGCCTTCGGCCCTGTTCGGAATGACAGGTGTGAGGATTGGTCCAAAGGGTCCGGCTCATTGGCTAACGCACCACGTGATGGATCATCTGTTATTGCACCACTTTGACGCGGGCGCCGTCGGTCAGCGGTTTGGCGTCGACCGACGAGAGGGCCACGATGGCATGGTCGGGAAGGCCACCGGTGATTTCCACTCGTGTGAGGTTTTGCAGAGAGACTTCGACTTCGCGGCGTACCAATTTATCGCCGACCACTTCGTAAACGTAGGGCTTGGTATCGTCCATGCGCACGGCTTCGCGCTGCAGGGTGAGCACATCGCTGTGCTCGGCGGTGATGATGGTCACCCCCACGTTGACGTTCGGCAAAAGCCGGCGATCTTCATTATCGACGGTGCAGGTGACCTCGCCCACGTTGCGCGCGCCGCGCAGTTTTACAGTGGCGGGAATCGTGCTGACGGTGCCGGTCCAGATGCGCGAAGGCAGAGCATCCCAGGTGACTTCAATTTTCTGCCCTGCAGCAAGGCGTCCAATATCGGGTTCGTCGACGAATGTGCGCACCAGCATCTTCGAGAGATTGCCTTCCTGCAAAAGCAAATCTCCGGTCTGCACATACGCGCCTTGCTTTACCGGGAGCGTGTAGACGATGCCATCGAAGGGGGCGCGCACGCTGGATTTCTGAAGCGCATCTTCGGCAGCCTGATAGGCAGCTTGCGCTTCAGCGCCCTGTGCCTGCACCTTGGCAACTTCGGGTTGCGAGTAACGGTCTTTCTGTTTTTGTTCGAGCAGAGTTGCGTCCGCCTGATCGCGCTGGACGGCGTCTTCCGCCTGTTTCACCTCGCCCGCCGAGGCTGCGCCTTGCTGCTGCAAGCGGCGAAGGGAATCAAGATTGCGTTGCGCGTCGGCGAGAACATTGCGAGCTTTAATTAACTGCGTATCGAGGGTGAGCGTTTCTTCGCGCGTCCCGCCGCTGCTCAAATCCGCCTGATCGGCTTGGGCCGCCTTCATCTGAGCCTGGGCGCGAGCGGCCTGGCTGCGCAGGTCGGCATCGTCGAGTTGTAAAAGTAGCTGGCCTTTGTGAACGTGGTCGCCCTCATGAACGAGCAAGCGTTTTACCGTGGTCGCGATGGGAGCATGGGCTTCGAAATTTTCGATGGGCTCAACTTTTCCGTTGGTAGAAATCAAGCTCCGAATGGGACCGCGCTCTACCGTCGTGGTGCGCACCTTTAACGGACCTGGCCGCGTGAAGACGGGAATGACGGCCAGCGCGGCAACTACTCCGACGGCGATCCACAGGCGGCCACGTTTCGTCGCGGGACGGCCATTCGAATTGTTATTGACTGCCAACCGTTTATCTTTTCAGGGTTCGGCGGGGACAACTGCAAGTGTTAATTTACCACCGGAAACGCCCGCGAACGAGTGCACGCCATCCAAGCTGTTATAGGGTTAGATGCTCCTCATGAGCGGTGGATGCTGATCGACCGCTTCGCACCCTGATCGGCATACCTGGGCTCAAACGCTACAATAGTTCCATGGCAAAACAGAATCGCTACACGCCAGAGCACGCCGCCGCCGGCCTTGACGCCAAATTTCCTGAGATTGAAACCTGGCCCAATCAATTTCCTGGATACGAAATTGTGATCGACGACCCTGAGTTTACGTCGGTGTGCCCGAAGACGGGTCTGCCGGATTTCGGCGTCATCACGTTGCGCTACCAGCCCGCGAAGGCCTGCCTCGAGCTGAAGTCATACAAAGAATATCTTCAGAGTTACCGCAACCTGGGAATTTTTCAGGAAAACATTGTGAACCGGGTGCTTGAGGACGTGGTGCGCTGGGCGAAGCCGGTGTGGGCTGAAGTGAAGGGAGACTTCCGTCCGCGTGGGGGGATTTCGACGACGGTCATTGCACGGTGGCCGCGGGCAAGAAAGTAAATGCGTCTGTCACCGGCGTCGATGGCGGTTGCGCTGGCTTGCGAGCTTCCGTCCTAGAACGTTTCTACCGCCAAGTTCCTTCACTACCGCATGAAGTTCGTTTACCATTTGTCGCCTATCCTGGCGACAAATGTCGTCACTAATCAATTGAGGATTGGTGCGTCTTTCGCACAACGAAGCCCTGATTTGTTCGTGCTATATTCGCTGAACTCGTGACCTCGGCCAAACTTTATCCCCGCACCGCGCTGGTTCTGCTGACGGCGATGAACCTGCTGAACTATGTGGACCGCTCTGTATTGTTTGCGGTTCAGCCCCTGGTGCAGAGCGAGTTCCGGCTGAGTAATACGCAGGTCGGATATCTTACCAGCGCTTTTTTGCTCTTCTATATGGTGGCCGCACCCTTTGTTGGGCCGCTAGCCGACCGCTATTCGCGCAAGCGAATCATTGTGGGCGGCGCGATGTTCTGGAGCGGGCTCACTCTGCTGACCGCGGTCACTCACACTTACACCGAGCTTTTGATCCGGCACACTCTGGTTGGAATCGGCGAAGCGACATTTGTGACCATCGCTCCGACTTTCGTTGCCGATCTTTTCCCGGAAGAAAAGCGGGGACGAATTCTGGGCGTGTTTTACCTGGCGATTCCAGTGGGAACGGCTGCGGGATATCTGTTGGGAGGGAATTTAAGTCCGCATTACGGCTGGCGGTTTCCATTTTACATTGCGGCCGCTCCCGGATTTTTGCTGGCCCTGGCCGTTCTGTTTCTGCATGAGCCGGAGCGCGGACAGTTTGATTCGTTAAAGGACGCACCTCGCCAGGTTGTTGCACGCGCCGGCTCGACTATTCATTACGTTTGGGGCTTGTTGACCAATTATCTTGACTACCTCTGGAGCAATCTTTTTCGCAATCCAGCTTTCCTGAGTTCGACCCTGGGCATGGCCGCAATGACTTTTGCCCTCGGCGGCATTCAAGTGTGGATGCCGACATTTTTATCGCGGGCCCGCGGCTATACGCTCGAAGCGGCCAACTTTAAGTTCGGCATCATCATTGTGGTCGATGGAATTCTGGCGTCGCTCGCGGGCGGATGGCTGGGAGATTATCTGCTGCCGCGCATGAAGGGCGCCTACTATTTTGTTTCCGCCATCAGCATGGCGTTGGGCGTGCCCTTTATGATCGTGGCCTTATTTTTCCGAGGACCGATCATGCTGCCCGCCATCGCGCTGGCCGCATTTTTTCTATTGCTCAACACTTCGCCGCTCAACGCAGCCGTGATCAATTCCGTTGGAGCGCACATTCGCGCGACGGCGCTGGCGGTGAACATTTTTATTTTTCATCTGCTCGGGGATGTGCCGTCGCCCACGCTGATGGGTTATGTAGCCGATAAAAAATCGTTGCAAGCCGCATTTATTCTGCCGGTCATCGCGATGGCAGTTTCTTCTGCCATACTGTTTTACGGAATGAAATACGCCTTACCTCTCGGACGCAGTGAAGCGCAGCCCGCGCTCAAAACAGCCGGAAAGAGTTAGCCGGCATGCATTACTTTCATTGGATTGCTGGCTCGGTCCTCGCGTTGGCCTGGTTCTCCCGAATTCTCGATGCGGCAATCGGAATGCCCCATGTTTCCGATATCTCAACACCAGAATGGGATCGCGGTTCGGCGTTGTCGCGACGAACTTCCCCCAGTCCGCGTATTTCCGTCATCGTTCCTGCACGTAACGAGGAACGCGATATTGAGCGGACGCTAACCCAACTGCTCGAGCTTGATTACGATAATTACGAAGTGATCGCGGTGAACGACCGCTCCACCGATCAAACCGGCGAAATTATGGAAGGCGTGCTGAAGAGTCCCCACTTCTCGCAAAGAACGCGAGAAATGGGCCGGCCAGTTCTACGCGTAATTCATCATTGCGAATTGCCCGCGGGATGGCTGGGCAAAACCCACGCTATGTGGACGGCGGCGAATGAAGCGACGGGCGAATGGCTTTTGTTCACCGATGCCGACGTACTCTTCAAGCCGGATTCGCTTCGACGGGCGATGGCGTATGCGGAGGCGGAGAACGCCGATCATGTTGTTTTGTTTCCGCAGATGATCATGAAGCGTCCGGGCGAGTACATGATGATTGCATTTTTCCAGACCATGTTCGTGTTCGGGCACCGGCCGTGGAAGGTGGCCGATCCGAAATCGAAAGACCACATGGGCGTTGGAGCTTTTAACCTGATTCGTCGCAGTGCCTATGAGGCGGTAGGAACTTACGAAGCCCTGCGCATGGAAGTGCTCGACGACATGAAACTGGGCAAGGTGGTGAAAAATGCCGGTTTTGCGCAGCGTAATGTTTTTGGCCGCGACCTGATTTCGATTCGCTGGGCGCGCGGCGCGCGTGGCGTGGTCGATAACCTCACCAAAAACTTTTTCGCCGTCTTGTCGTTTCAGTGGCCGCGCACTCTGATCTCGGCTTTCGGTCTGGCTTTTCTCAACCTCATGCCCTTCATCGGGGTGTGCGTCGCCCATGGCTGGGAGCGTTTGCCTTACGGTATCGCGCTGGCGTCGATGTTCTTAATTTATCTCGGCATGTCATGGCATTCGCGCGTCCCGGCCTATTATTTTGCGCTGCATCCGGTCAGCACCGTGCTGTTCGTATATATCCTGCTGCGGTCGATGTTTTACACGCTGTCGAATGACGGAATCGTCTGGCGCGGAACGAAATATCCGCTGGAGGAGTTGAGGAAGGGAATGGTGTGACGCGAGCTTAGCTTAAATTACCGCGGCCTGCCAAGAGAAGGTAGTAAATTCGGCAAGCTTTTTAAAATCGGCTGCATTGGCGGTGATCACTTGAATCCCAAGCCGCGCCGCGCTTGTTGCGATCAGCGCATCGTTGGTGAGCCTGCCTCGGCCGATTTTCTCATAATCATACTTTTGCGCAACACCCCGCAGAATCTTACCCGCGCCAACCCAATCGTTTAGATTCGGCACGACGACTCGCCCCGCTCGGCCAAAGTCGCGCTCCCACTCTTCCAATATGCCACGATCAGGATCGCGTGCGCCCGCATAGAGTTCCTCTAATACCACGGCGCTCAGCCACAGGTCTGTCTCAGCAGCGAATCTCTCGATAGTAACCGCTGTGTCCGCACGACGCAGCGCAGAAACGTAGATTGAGAAATCGAGAAGGGCTTTCTGCACTCAATCATCCAGTCTGCCGTAGACATCTTCGATGTCAATGCCACTTCTGAGAAAGCGCGAGTTGGCGTCATGGACCAGCCTGTTATTCCGCTCTTCCGCGATTGCCAGATCGAGTGCCCGCTCGATCGTTTCCGTTTCGGTCTTCGCGCGGAGCGCCTTTTGGGCGCGCTTGATCTTCCGTGCGTCCAATTGAAAATGCTTATGGGATCGCTTCGCTTCAGGGGCCATCGCGCTCTCCTTACCTGCTAAAAACAGTTTATCACGCGATGAACACATTATTAGCGTTTATGTACATCCGCGTTTATTACATCCGGCCTGCGGAGCGCAGTGTCTTATTGCGGCTCCTCGCTCCCATCCGCCTCGTTGCCGAAAGTCTGGCTGGTGTTGGGCGTGGAGTAAGTCTTCGCCGGCTTTTTCGGAGGCCGCATTCTGCCCGCACTGTAATGGCCTTGCTTTTCGACGTCGTATTCTTTCGGCAAAGGTGGGATCAGCGTCGAGCCGTGCGTCAACTGGCTCACGCGGCTCAGAACGATTTCGGCGCGGCCGCCATAAAGTTTTACCGGCCCGTGGATTTCGATGACCTGTCCGGTCAAGCGGCGAACGTCGCCCACATCTTTCAGGTCATGTTGAAATACCACAACCGTGAACGGACAGGCCATTTGGTCTTCGCAGAAATCGACGAAATGGACTCCCTTCGCGCCCGCCTTCACGCGCAGAACTTTTCCCGTCACGCATTTGGTTTCTCCGACGTGCTGGCGCGCGTCGCGAATGGATAGGCACTCGGAAGCGAATAGCGATGGGCACAAAAGCAGGGCGGTCGCTGCCCCCAAGTTAATAATGGAACTAGCCTTCATCCTGCGATTCTACGAGGGATTGATCCAGTTCAATTCGTTGTCAGGCTAGAAAAGATCCCCGATTTCCCGGAACGAAACAGAATGAGATGAGACACTCGTTACGGCCGGCGCGCCTCGGCGATGGCCGCCTTTCTTGGAAGACAGAGCGGAAATACAGGAGTTTTGTGCCGATGGATTGTTCTATGCAGAGGCGGCATACTCCCACTTCTCGCCAAGGAAGCGAGAAGTGGGGGACCCATTGTCGTGCGCCATTTTGGCGTGGAATCTACTTGAAGGCCTTGACGGCGGCGGCTTCGTCGTCTTTCACATCAAAGACGGTATAGAGCTTGGTGATTTGCAGCAGGTCGTGCACCTTCTTGGTGAGGTGCAGCAGTTTGAGTTCGCCGCCCTGGTTCTTGGTAGTGGTATAGGCGCTCACGAGTTCGCCGATGCCCGAGCTATCGATATAGTTGACGTCGCCGAGGTTCAAGATAATCTTTTTGTTGCCCTTGGCGAGCAGGTCGCGTACGGTGTCGCGCATCAGGACGCTGCCTTCGCCGAGAGTGATGCGGCCGCTGGCGTCCACGATGGTGACGCCATCCACCTGCCGAGTGCTAAGTTTCATGCTCACTGAGACCCCTCCTTGCCGGCCGCGGATGACCCGCGGACGTGCTTGATTAATTTTATTTCCGTACCTGTCTGGGACGGGCGGATTTCCACCGCGTCCATAAAAGAGCGCATTAAAAAAATCCCCCGCCCCGAAGTCTTCAACAGATTTTCCGGCGCCAGGGGATTCGGAATCCCGCTTAAATCAATGCCTTTGCCCTGATCGCGAATAGTAATGACCAGGTCTTCCGAAGTCCGTTCAAACGCCAGGATCACCTTTTTATCCGGGGCGTAGGCGTTGCCATGCAGCACGGCGTTGACCGCGCCTTCGCGCACCGCCATGGAAATCTGCATGACTTCATCTTCTCCAAAGCCCAATTCCGTGGCGATGCGGGTGGCTTTTTCCTCCGCATGGTCCACGGTTTCCAAAGTGGAATCGAGCGTATAGGAGACGGTTTGCTCCATGGCCGATGAATTCGTTAGATCCGCACTCGCACTCTGCTTGCCCGCAGGGGCTCGCCCAAGCGCCGCAATCGACGATGCGGTAGTTTGCCTGTGAGAGCAGGGAGTTGTCAACGCGGAGGCGGAAGGCGCTTCTCGAATATGCCACTGGGGACAGCTGAGGCGGCTCTCCCGCAGGTCTTCTTGTTAGCGCGTCGTTAGCGCGCCCGCATTTCACCCTTGCTGAATATCTACAGCGTTATACCGAGCCCCGTACAGACATCTAACCAGCTGGTTAATTTCAACCGCACTGGCTCATTTCAACCACACCTAAGTCTATCGTAATCAACAGCATAGCTTGGCATCGTTGACCCGTTCCGCATCATCTAACGTAGTAACGAACAAAGAAACAGAGAAAGAATAGTTCGATTGAATTAGCAGGATTGGAATTGGTAAGGAGGATGAATTTTATGAAGCTGTCTTTTATAAGTCCAGCCGTCAGCCGTAAGTGGCACGGTTTCGCGGGCTTGTTACTGGCAGCGGTCTTGACTGTGCCCGCATGGGGAAGCGCTGCCAGCCAAAATTCCGCTGTGCCGGGAACGCTCAATTATGTCGAGGGGCAGGCCTTTATTGCCGACCAGCAACTCGATCACAACTCGATTCGCAACACCACACTCGACACCGGCCAGTCGCTCAACACGAATCAGGGGAAGGCCGAGATTTTGCTGACGCCTGGGGTTTTTCTGCGCGAAGGCGACAATTCCTCGGTGAAGATGGATAACGCCAGCCTCACCGATACGCGGCTGACCGTCAATCAAGGTCATGCCATGGTCGAGGTCGATCAGCTCTATCCGCAGAACGACCTTCAGATTGTCGAAGGCAATGCCACTGCTCGAATCATGAAGCCTGGACTCTACGACTTCGATTTGCAGCAGAACGAAATGCGCGTCTTCGATGGCGAAGCCATGGTGCGCATCGGCGACAAGCAAATCAAGCTGAAGGGCGATCACGAACTGGCGGTAGCGAACGGTCCGGAAAAAGCCGAGAAGTTTAACAAGAAGGCGTTCGCTGGGGACGATCTTTACCGCTGGAGCAGCCTGCGATCGGACTACGAAGCCGAAGCCAACGTTGACGGCGCGCGCATCGTAGCTGCCGATGGCTATGGCTGGGGCCCCTATTGGGGAGCTGGCTTCTGGGGTCCGGGATGGGGGCCGTGGGGTGGCTGGTATTGGGATCCGTGGTTCTCAGCCTACACCTTCATGCCCATGGGCGGAATCTTCTATAGCCCGTTCGGCTGGGGATTCTACTCGCCGGGTCTGGTATACCGTGCACCGTTCTACGGCGGACACTTCTACCATACCTTTAACGCGGCCAACGTCCGCGCCTGGGGACCGGGACCGCACTACGCCACCAGCCGCGGCTACTCGCACGGCGTCTACACCGGAGCCGGCGCAGCTCGCGGAGCATTCCATTCTGGACCTGCAATGGCCTCGGGAGCAATGCGCGGCGGTTTTGAAGGCGGAGGATTTCACGGCGGTGAAGGCTTCCACGGTGGCGGCGGTTTCCACGGTGGGATGGCACGATAATGAATGGCCGAATAAAGACATGCCAGAGTACGAGTTGGCAGCAAGAAACGGGACGCAGATTGCGTCCCGTTTTTATAGGTACCTATATTCAAAGAATCGAGTAACCAAATCCTTTTTTCGGTCATCCTTGTTAGCAGGTGCCTTATGCGAGCCCTTGCGATAGGATTTTTTCTCGCGGTTCTGATGGTTGCAATGCCGTTGCTGGCTCAGACCGCGATTCCAGCCGGCACCATCCTGCCCATTCAGCTGAATTCGTCGATTAATGCAAAGAAGCTGAAAACTGGCACAGTGGTCACGGCCCGAGTTATGCAAAGCATTCCTCTATCACGAAACAGGAAAATTCCTGCGGGCGCGAAAGTTATCGGCCGCGTCACCGCGCTCGACCGGTCGAACGGCAGCGTGACCCTTCGCTTCGACACACTACTCTGCGGGAAACGCCGCATTCCCATCACCACCAACCTAAGGGCCATCGCTTCCATGATGGAAGTTGAGCAGGCGCAAATTCCCGAAACTGGTCCCGACCGCGGAACCTCAGAGTACGAGTGGATTACTCAGCGCATCGGAGGCGAATCGACCAATCTCATGTTGCTTCGGGTCGCCGAGAAGCCCGGAGCGCGTTGCCGTGGCGAGGTCGCCGACAATAATCGCCCACAAGCTTTCTGGGTGTTTTCTTCCGACGCGTGCGGCGCCTACGGCTTTCGCAATCTCACCATCGCTCACGCGGGACGCACCGAACCGGTCGGGACTATCACCCTCGCTTCCAGCCGCGGAGATATAAACATAAGGGGCGGAAGCGGACTGTTGCTGCGTGTCGACTAAGGGGAAATGAATGCCAGACGTGTTCTGCGCATCTAACTAGAGTCGGAGGAATCTCCATGAATAAATCCAGATTATTGTTTCAGTGCATCCTGGCAATCGCTTTTAGTGCATGCCTTGCAGGCCCGCTTTCCGCCCAGGACACTGCGCCTTCCGTTCACATGCTGGTCACTGCCGAAGCTCGCAAAGGTACCGATGTTCCCGATATCAGCCGCGCCGACGTAATGGTTTTTGAAGGACGCGATCGCGACCAGATCGTTGACTGGGTTCCGCAGGGTGCCAACTCCCCGGTCGAACTTTATATCTTGCTCGACGACGCCTCTAATTTCAGTCTCGGCCGGCAACTGGACGAGCTGGCCAAGTTCATCAACGCGCAGCCGCCGTCGGTGAAAATCGGCGTGGCCTACATGCAGAATGGCATGGCGAAAATGCAGCAGGGTCTTACCACCGATCATGAACTTGCCGCAAAAGCCCTGCGTCTGCCCACCGGAATTCCCGGCATCAATGGCAGCCCATATTTTTCCCTCAGCGATCTCATCAAGCATTGGCCCAGCAGCAACGCGCGGCGCGAAGTCCTGATGGCGTCGGACGGAATCGACGAATATTATGGCCCCGGCAATCCGGACGATCCCTATCTTTCCGCCACCATCGACGATTGCCAGCGCGCCGGCGTTCTGGTCTATGCCATCTACACGCCGGGCGCGGGTCATGAGGGTCACAGCTACTGGCAAAGCTATTGGGGACAGATTTATCTCTCCCGCCTCGCCAGCGATACCGGCGGCGAATCGTATTACATTGGCTATACCGGTTCTCCGGTCACCTTCACTCCGTATCTCGAAGACATGCAGCGTCACCTGAACCATCAATATCTGCTGACCTTCATCCCTAAGCCGAAAAAGAAAAGTGGATGGCAGCGCGTCCGGGTAGCGACTGAAGTCTCCAACGCCGAATTAGTTTCCGCCAACAAAGTGTGGGTACAGGCCGAGCCTCAATAGAAGCCCAGCGGCCTTAAGAGTGGAGGAACAAAGCGCCGCAACCTTTGTGATACTTCTTGTCCTTAGAAGTGATGCTTGAGTAGTGGCTCAGCACTGCATTTTGTCATTCCAAACAGGGCCGAAGGCCCGGTGAGGAATCTGTTCAATTTGAAAACATTTGTCATTCCGAAGCGCAGCTTTATCGCGCGAGGAATCTGCTTTGGCGCGGCCAACAGGACTGGCGATTGTCACCCGCAGATTTCCCCTTAAGATTCCGCTACAATGGCCTCCACTTAAATTGTTCACTCCGACTCAGGGGAACGCCAATGCCGAATCGCCTTGTCTCTCAGTCACGTTATCTCGCAATAGCAGTGGCCGCGTTCTTTGCCGTGCTTCCGCTTGCCGCCGCGTCTTCGGCCAACTCGCAAGCATCGTCCGATCCACATCTGGAAAAAAGCTACCGCTTCCAGCAAGGCGGATGGATCTACGTTCACCTCGAAGGTTCGCCCGCGGACATCGGCTACCAGCATGGTTATCTGCTCGCTCCCGAAATCGCTGACGCGCTCGCCGCCGTCAAACTTGAGGACATTCATGAGACCCAGCGCGATTGGGAGTTCTTCCGCAAGACCGCGCGCGAAATGCTTTGGCCGCATATCGATGCCGAATACCAGCAGGAGCTGCAAGGCATCGCCGATGGCGCAAAAGCCCACGGCACCGAAGTTGATGTCTATGACGTCGTTGCCCTTAACGCCTTCGTCGAAGTTCCCGACTACTACGTGCCCTGGCTCAACAAGCGCGAGAAGCAGGCCAAAGCGCCTCGCCTCAAAGCCCCCGGACACTGCAGCGCCTTCATCGCCACCGGGGCTTACACCAAGGATCATCAGATCGTCATCGCGCACAATAACTGGACTGGCTACCTCGACGGCGAGCGCTGGGTCATCATTTTCGATATCGTGCCCGAACACGGCCAGCGCATTCTTATGGATGGCTTTCCCGGCATCATCACCAGCGACGACGATTTCGGCGTGAACGCCTCGGGCATCATGATCACCGAGACCACGATTACGCAATTCGAAGGCTGGAACCCGAACGGTATCCCCGAATTTGTGCGCTCGCGCAAGGCCCTGCAATACGCGCAGAGCATCGACGATTACGTTCGCATCATCAAGGAAGGCAACAACGGCGGTTACGCCAACGACTGGTTGATCGGCGACCGCAAGACCGGAGAGATCGCCTATCTCGAACTCGGTCTCAAGAACACTCCGCTGTGGCGCACTAAGGACGGCTACTACGTGAGTTCGAATTTTCCCCGCGATCCCAAGCTGATCAAAGAAGAAACCAGCGGCTTCGATTCCGATGACGCTTCCTCTTCCATGAACGCACGCCATATCCGCGCCGAAGAAATGGTGCAGCACGCCAAAGGCACCATCGACGTCGAAATGGCTGAAGGATTTCTCGCCGACCACTACGACAGCTTCGAGAAAAAAGAGCAGCCCAATGAGCGTTCGCTCTGTGGCCACGTTGACGCTTCGCCGCGCGGGGTGAAGGAATGGGGAAGGGAAGCCTACAGTCCCGAAGGCGCGGTGCAAGGCAAAGCTATGGACAGCAAAATGGCCGCCAACATGAGCTTCGTCGCGCGCGCCGGACATCCCTGCGGAGCCGATTTCATCGCCGCCGACTTCCTCGATCAACATCCCGAATTTGACTGGGAGAAGCCGTTGCTGCGCGATATGAAAGCCGGTCCGTGGACCACTTTCCAAGCCGGGCAAAAAGCCGGCCACTAACCATGCTCTTAGTGCACGTTGTGGGTCGGACACTCTTGTCCGACGCCTTTGGTTTTGATTTTGCACGTGTGGGTCGAACACTCTTGTCCGACGCCTTTGACGTTGATTTTTTGAAGGTAACGTAAAGAAAATGAAAGAAGCCGTGCACCAATACGTCGCCCGCATCACCAGCTATGTCGAAGGCCAAAAGCCTCTCGCCGTACAATCCGCTACGCCGAAAAAACTCGAACGCTTAATCAAGGGGATTCCCGCAGCCAAACTGCGCAAGCGTCCCGCGCCCGATCAATGGTCGGTCAACGAAATCCTGGCTCACATGGCCGATACCGAAATCGTCGGAGGATTTCGCATGCGCCTCATCCTCGGCGCGCCCGGAACCCCCATCGCCGGCTTCGATCAGGATGCCTGGGTAATCGCCGGCCACTACGACAAACGCGATCCGCGCAAATCGGTCGAGCAATTCCGCGCCGTCCGCGAAGCCAATCTCAGGCTACTGAAATCCCTTACCCCCGAGCAATGGAAGCACTACGGAATGCACTCTGAGCGCGGCCGCGAGTCCATCGAAGATCACGTCCTCCGCTTTGCCGGACACGACCTCAATCACCTCAAACAAATCGAGCGCTTGCTTGCGCCGCAAAAAATCCAGAAAACAAGCGCAGGGAAGAAAAAGAGAGCTGCTCGTTAAAATCATCAGCCGCTAATCCCGTCCCTCCAGCAGTAGAAA
>Ga0335075_10011243_pt1 | contig 13537 bp, 12 predicted proteins | sample Lox_Sample_24_FD_206723 | JGI IMG/M metagenome (GOLD analysis project Ga0335075, IMG submission 206723) | Soil microbial communities from Loxahatchee National Wildlife Refuge, Florida, United States - Lox_Sample_2.4 | ecosystem: Environmental > Terrestrial > Soil > Wetlands | place: USA...
CGGCCGCACGACCATCACGGCGACCATGCCCGCCACGTCACGCGTGGCGATCGAGACACCGCTCGCGTCATCGACGTAGGCGACGCCGCCTGTCGCACGCGCTGCTAGCGGGACCGGGGCGGAACCGGCGGCCGACGTACCGCCGCCCCGGCGGTCGACGGCGCCGTGGACCTCCATGGGCACCGCGGACCGCAGGATGATGTCCTCGGCCTCCCCGAGGCTGTCATCGGCCAGCAGGCGAACGCTCCAGTCCACCGGGTGGAACCGGCGGGTGAACGGTATCTCGACCCTGCGCACCGCCAGGCCCGCGTCCTCGAAATGCCCGGACACGTAGTCAACCACCCGGTCGGCGGCGGCACTGCCCGCATTGCGGCCCCACAGCCGCTCTCCCGACGCCCTGCTCGCGTAGGAGAAGGCGCAGACCTCCGCAACGTACTCGCGGAGCAGGCCGCCGGACAGTTCGGCCGCGTCACCCACCTCGGGCGCGGGTATCGGCGGCAGGTCCCCGGCGGCGAAGCCGATGACCTGGCCAGTGGCCAGCCCAGGCGCCGGCAGCCCGTACCAGTGGCTGGTGATCGATGACACGTAACCTCCTGGATGGCAATGCATTGCATCTCTTTGACGTTCGTCATCTAATATGTGTCTAGTATATCGATTTGGAGCTGCTCATGACGACCTCATCGACGCCGCCGTTGCGGGTAACCGCCGCGATCAGCCCGGTGCGCCACCACCAGCCGCTGCTCAACGGCGACGTCACGATTCCGGGAGTCGAGCTGAGCCCGGTCCCGCCGGGGCCTGACTACGCCGACCGGTTCAAGCGCATGTGCCGGGACCTGGCGTTCGACGTGTGCGAGCTCAGCGTGATGTCATACTTCGCGGCGCGGGAGTACGATTTGCCGATCTCGGCGATCCCCGTGGTGCCAATCCACATGTTCCACCACCGCGACTTCCTCAAGAACGTGCACGCCGGGATCGAGTCACCCAAGGACCTTGAGGGCAAGCGGGTCGGCACAAGGACCTACACGGTCACTCCCGGCGTACTTGACCGCGGCATCCTCAGCGGCGAGTTCGGCGTCGACCTGGACACGATCACCTGGGTCCTGGCGGAGCCTGAGCATGTCGCCCAGGTTGAGGACCACTACCCGGCCAACGTCGTGCCGGGGAAGGGCGAGGACCTCTTCCCGCGGCTGGCCTCCGGTGACCTGGACGCCGGGATCGCCGGAAGCAACCTGCGCGGCGAACGGTCAGCCGACGTCGCTCCGCTGTTCCCCGACGCCGCCGGACTGGACCGGCGGCAATACGAGCGCTCCGGCATCGTGCCCGCGTTCACCGTGATCACCGTCAGGACCGCACTGCTCGAGGAGCGGCCGTGGCTCGCCGAGGCGCTGTATGAGGCCTTCGCCGCCGCCCGCAGGCACGGGGCCGAGCCTGGCGCGGGCGTGGCCGAGGCCGTGCGCGGTGACGACCCGTCGCCTTTCGGGCTGTCCGCTAACCGGGCGAGCTTCGCGGAATTGCTCGCGCTCGGCCGTGAGCAGAAGATCCTCGCCAGGCCGACGACCGTGGACGACCTGTTTCCCGCGCTTGGCTGACGGGGCCCGGCTACGCGAGGCCCGGCATGTCAAGGCAAACGGCCGTCCATTGAACTGGATGCGAGCGGCGCCATGAGCGGTGAGTCTTCAGCCAGCGACAAGTTCGACCTCGTCGCGCGCAACGTCCGGCGCCTACGGCGAGACCGCGGCTACTCGCTGAGCGAGCTGGCGCGCAGGGCCGGGCTGGCGAAGCAGACGCTGTCCGCCATCGAGGGCGGGCAGGCGAATCCGACCGTGCTTACCCTGACCACGATCGCGGCCGCCCTGGGGATTCCCGTCGCGCACCTGCTCACCGAGTACGGTTCGCCGGTGCTGGTCAGGAGAGCCAGCGACGCCGTATGGGAGGAAAGCCCAGACGGGGTCGTCAGGGACCTCGACCAGGTATACGGGTCCGGCTTCGTGCGCACCTCGATCATCCGGCACGACAGGGCGGGCGATACCCCGACCATGCACCGCAGTCACCGGCCCGGCACGCTGCACCACGTGCTGGTCCTGACCGGGCTGGTCTGCCTAGGGCCGGTCGGCGAGGTGGTCTGCGCCGCGCGCGGCGACTTCGTGAGCTTTCCCGGCGATGTCCCGCATCAGACGCATCTCAGGTCAGCAACCGCCATCCTGCACATGGTGACCACGATCCCGCATGAAGCGCAGCTCAGAGTTCCGCGATGACCGAGGACCTGATGAGGTCCCAGTCGATCCCGATGCCGAGCCCTGGCCGCTCGGGGGCATGGACGAAGCCGGCGGCGTCGATGCTGATTGGCTCGGCGAGCCCGTAGGACAGGTGCCCGAGGTCGTAGCTGCCCGGCTCGTGGATGGCGAGGACCTCGTACATGGAGCACGCGGGCATCGCCATGACCAGGTGAACGGTGGCCAGGTTGCCGATCGCGTTGTAGGCGTCGTGCACCTCGCACGGGAGATGGTGCGCCTGCGCGAGCGCGCCGATCTTCATCATGCCGGTCAGCCCGCCCTTGATGACGACGTCGCCGCGCAGCGCGTCGGTGGCCCGCGCCGTGATCCAGCGCGGCAGTGCATACAGGCCGCCGGCCGTGATCTCCGTCGCCACGACGGGAATCCACAGGTGCTGCTTGAGCCGGACGTAGCCGTCGATGTCCTCGGCGCCCAGTGGGTCCTCGTACCAGTGAAAGCCGAGATCCTGGATGGCGAAGCCCACGTCGAGCGCCTCCTTGTAGGAGTACGCCCAGGCGGAGTCGAGCATCAGGAGGTAATCGGCGCCCACGGCGGCCCGAACCTGGCCGCAGACCTCGATGTCCGTCGTGGCCGGGACCGGGCCGCCGTCGCCTACGGGCATGCGGCGCCGCTGTGTCGGCGGGTGGAGCTTGTAGCCCGCGAGGCCGGCCTCGGCGTAGGCGACCGCCTCCTCGGCGTAGACGGCGTCGTCCGCGTGCACCCACGAGGACGCGTAGCACGGCACGCGGGTACGGCAACTCCCGAGCAGGCGGTGCACCGGCAGGCCGGCCGCCTTCCCCGCGATGTCCCAGAGCGCTACGTCGACGTACCCCTGCACGGTGGGGTCGAGCAGCCGGGACAGCGCGGCGAGGTCGTGCCAGACGGCGCCGAGGTCGAGCGGATTGCGCCCGAGCAGCATCGGCTTTACGGTCGACACGAGCTGCCGGGTGACGTCCGGCCCGGGGGCGGCGACGAACACGTGGCCCTCTACGCCCTCGTCGGTCGCGATCGTCATGACAGCGAGCGGCATCGTGGGCCGCCCGGTGCCGGCCGGCATCGTCCGCTCGTGGACGATGATCCGCAAGTCAGTGATCTTCACGGTTTCTGCTGCCCTCCAAGACCTGCGCCCGCCGAGGCCGGCCCGTCGGCGACCACTCTATGATAGTCGACACATTTTTACAGATACGTCAAGAAACTGGATAACATTAGTGCGACATGCGGATGATCGGGATCTGGGAGTGCTCATGGCGGCGCAGGGCAGGCTGAACGGCAAGGTAGCAATCGTGACCGGGAGCGGCCGGGGGCTCGGCCTGGCATACGCCGAGCGGCTCGCCGCGGAAGGCGCCGCGGTGGTGGTGAACGACATCGACGCGGGCACGGCCGAGGCGGCGGTCAAGTCGATCACCGCGGCCGGTGGTTCCGCGGTGGCCGAGGTCGGCGCGGTGGGCAGCACACAGACCGCCGAGGCGCTGGTCGGCCGCGCGGTCGCCAGCTTCGGCCGCCTCGACATCCTCGTCACCAACGCCGGGTTCCTCCGCGACACGGTCCTGTGGAAGATGACCGACGAGGATTTCGACTCGGTCGTCAACGTTCACCTGCGCGGCACGTTCACCTGCGTGCGCGCCGCCGCGGTGCGGATGCGCGAGCAGGGCGAGGGCGGCCGCATCGTGTGCGTGGGCTCTCCCACCGGACAGCTCGGCAACTTCGGCCAGACGAACTACGCCGCCGCCAAGGCCGGCATCGTGGGCATGGTCAGGACCTGGGCGCTCGAGCTTGCCAGGGCGAACATCACGGTCAACGCGATCGTCCCGGTCGCCGCGACGGCCATGACGGAGACGATTCCGGCCCTGCGGCAGTACGTGGACGCGGTTGCCCGCGGCGAGGCGCTGCCGCCGTTCGCGCGGCGCGAGCTCGGGTTCGGTGCGCCAAGCGACGTCGCGGGACTCGTCGCCTTCCTTGCCTCCGGCGAGGCGGCCGGGGTCACCGGGCAGGCGGTCGGCATCGGCGGCGACAGGCTGACGCTGTGGACGCATCCGGCGGAGGCGGTGGTCAGGTTCGCCGACGGGGACGGGTGGAGTCCCGACGAGATCGCGGCGCAGTGGCCGCAGGCCTTCGCTCCCTTCCTGCAGCCGGTGGGGCAGCGATTTCCAGAAGCGCCCTAGCTGGGTTAGCTGAACGCGAAGGCGAGCTGGCGGAGAATACTAAAGCGCAGATCGCCGGCCCGTGTGATGCGCCCGTGCAGGAGCAGTCCCGCGTCCGGATCCCGCAGGTCGGCGAGGCTGGCCGCCGCCCCGGAGCAGAAGTAGCCCCCGTCGTCGAACGCCGCCGCGGTCAGGTCAGGCCGCTTGAAATAGCCCGGCGTGACCATCGCGCCCTTGACCCGGATCTCATAGGCGTGCTCAGCAGGGACGAGCTTCACCTCGGCGCCGGGCAGTGGCGCCCCGATGCACCGGTAGTCCGTGTGGTCGAAGTTCCCCGTGGTGACCGCGGATCCAGTCTCCGTTGTCCCCCACGAGCCGACCACGGGGACCGCCCGGCCGGTGGTGCGGACTGCCACCTCGCGGAAACGGGCTCGCAGTCCGTCCGGCAGCGTGCCGGCCGCGTTGAACGCCAGCTGCAGCCGGGAGAAGAACCGGCCTGCGAACGCGGCGTCTGCCTCAAGCGCGGGCACCAGCCGGGCGTAGGCCTCGGGGACATTGAAGTAGATCGTCGGTCGCACGTCGGACAGGTTGGCGATCGTCCGGCCGAACTCGTCTCGGGTAGCCTGCCCGTCATCGATGTGCAGGGTGCCGCCGTTGGTCAGCACCATGTTCACGTTGTGATTGCCGCAGAATCCGTCGCTCCACGGCAGCCCGTCGACGACCAGGGGCCGCTCTTCGCGCAGGAACTCCCACGCCTGGCGCATCATCTGCTGGTTCGCCGTCAGCATCCGGTGCGTGATCAGCACGCCCTTATGCTCGCCGTCCGGTCCTGACTCGAAGAGGATCTTGGCGAGCGAGTTGGGGCTCAGTGAGGCAAACGCCTCGCGAATCCCGCCGCCGGGGCGCGTCGCGAGCAGGGACCGTAGCCGGGCGGCGCCAGCGCGCCGGCCGCATCCGATGATCACGGGTATCCCGTCAAGCGCGCCGAGTGCGGCCGCGTAGCCGCCCGCATCTTCGGCGTAGACGGCCCCCGGTTGGACGAGGGCAGCGATGGCCCGCAGCCGCGCGTGAGCACGGCCGCTCAGCGAGGACGGGACGCTGACCGGCGCGACCGGTATGCCCGCGGTCATCGCGCCCAGCGTCATCAGCAGGTGATTGACGGTGTTGCCCGACAGGATCAGCAGCGGCCTCGTCGGCCCAAGGCCCATGCCGAGCAGCGCCTCCCCGATCGCGTCCGCCAGGTACGTGACGGTGCCATAGCTGGACGTGCACCACTCGCCGTGCGCATCGCGCTCGGCGACAAGCGGCTGGTACGGCTGCTTAAGCGCCCACAGCCGCAGGCTGTGAATGACGGTGGCGGGGCAGCTTTCCTGCCGCTGCATCGAGCGCAGCAGCAGGCTGCCGTCGGCGCACTCTCGCAACACTGTTCTCGGCTGCGTCAGCAGCGCGCTTGCTCCGGCCATGGGCTGCTTCCTCTCCTGCCCGCCGACGCTGGCGGTGCGTGGATCAGGTCTGCTTGCGGGACCCAGCCTGGTGCCGCAGAGCCAGGTCCCCTCGCTTGGCTCTAGTAACGTGCGCGAAACCTGTGGCTGTCAAGAGTGACGATCGTCTGTTCTACTGGACGGCCTGACGGCCACAGGGGGGTGCGCTCAGTGCAGGAACCACGCCACGGGGGGAACCACCTCGGCCTGCACCACCGACGGCCACGACGTGAGGATGGCGAGCACGCCGCGGTGCGCGGTGTCGATGAACTGCTCGGTATGCGCACGGATCTTCGCCGGGTCGTCGACCAGGAACCATTCGTCACTGTCGCTCAGTGCGTTCAGCGCGCCCCCGGCGGCGGGATCCTGGTAGATGAGCGTGAACACCCGGCGGAGCTCGTCGACAAGCCGGACGTACATCGAGACCAGCCTGCGGTTACCCGTGGCCTCGGCGAGCCTCGTCCACAGCTCCGTCGCACCCTGGATGACCGAGGAAACGTCACCGTCGCTCCGCGCCGGGTCGAGGCTCGCTCGGAACCGCTCCATGGCCTGAGCGCGATTGTCCGCGGTCATGTTCCGTCCGGCGAGTTCCGCGATCGCGGGCCCGAGGATCCGCCAGACCTGGAACAGGTCGTTGACCGACTCGATGGTGAGCGGAGTGATCTGGTAGCCGCGCCGCGGCAGGGTCCGCACTAGGTCCTCGCTGTCGAGCCGGGCGAGTGCCTGGCGGACCGGGGTCAGCCCGAAACCCAGGTCGGCGGCCAATTGCCGCTCGGTGACCCGCGCCCCGGGGCTCAGCCGGCAGTCGACGATGCGCTCGCGCAAGGCCTCGTATGCCTCGTCAGCGAGCGAAGGCGTCCGGCTGTCATCTGAGGTCACGAGTGCTCCGGTGGGAAGTGCCGACTCAAATCCCGATCATACCGGAACTGCGCGCGGTTGAGGCTTGACATGCTTCATCACTGCGGGCAACTATGGTCCCAGATCGTAAATCTGAAATTTCAGTAGTGTTTCTCGCTGGGGACAGCGGAGCCAAGGAGAACCACATGCCCGCATCGGGGACAGGAGATGAAGGCACGGCGGCCGTCCCGCCGTCGAGGCCGGCCGACGTTGACCCGGGCGCCTTCCGCGCGGTGATGGCCACGGTGTGCACGCCGGTCTCTGTCGTCACCGCGATGGCAGGCGACCGCCCGCACGGCAGCACGGTGAGCGCGTTCGCCTCGCTGTCGCTTAACCCCCCGATGGTCCTTGTCTCGCTGGATCTCGGTTCCGACCTGCTGCGCCATATCCGGGATAGCGGCGCGTTCGGGCTTAATGTCCTGCATGGCGGCCAGGCGGCGCTCGCCGCTTCATTCGCGCGGAAGGGCGACGACAAGTTCAACGGTGTCAGCTGGGTCCTCCAGGCCGGCGTCCCGCGGCTTGACGGGTGCGCGGGTTGGCTGGGATGCGCCGTGGAACGCCTAGTGGACGGCGGTGACCACGTCGTCGCCTTCGGGCGCGTGATCGACGCCGGGCACCAGGCGGCGTCGCCGCTGACCTATCACCAACGCCAGTTCGGCACCCACCAGGCGCTGCCGGATTTCGGTAGGACTGCCAGGCCGCCGCTGCCGGCCAACGTGCGGTACCTGCGGCCCGAGTCAGGCCAGGGCAGCAGCGGCGAGACAGGAACGATTGAGGACTGGTTCGCATTCAACTGAGCGACAACCGGCCGGCCGCGCGGGAGCTCACCGGCAGGCGGCAGGCGGCGATGCTGGTCACGCTTGGCGCGCTGTCGGCGTTCGGCCCGCTGTCCATGGACCTCTACCTGCCGTCCCTGCCCTCGCTCGGCCGGAGCCTCGGCGCCTCCGACGCCCTCGCCCAGCTCACGATGTCCGTCTGCATGGTGGGCCTGGCGGCCGGCCAGCTCTTCGGCGGGCCGCTGAGCGACCGGTTCGGGCGCCGCCGCCCGCTCGTCCTCGGGGTGGCGGCGTTCGCGATCGCCTCGGCGCTGTGCGCGCTCGCTCCCGATATCTGGAGCCTGATCGCCCTGCGGCTTGTGCAGGGCCTGGCCGGCGCGTTCGGCATCGTCATCTCCCGCGCGATGGTCAGGGACCTGTTCCGCGGCGACCAGGCGTCGCGGGTGTTCTCCACGCTCATGATGGTGACCGGGGTCGCGCCGGTCCTCGCCCCGCTCGCGGGCGGCCAGCTCGCCCGGGTCACCGACTGGCGTGGCCTGTTCGCTGTCCTGTTCGCCGTGGGCGTGCTGCTCTTCCTCGCCGCGCTCGGCCTGCCGGAGACGCTGGGGGAGCGGCAGCGGCGGCCCGCTGGCCTGCGCGCGGTCGGCGCGGAGTTCGCGGTGCTCGGGCGGGACCGGCGGTTCACCAGCTACGCGCTTGTCATGTCGCTCACCAGCTGCGCGCTGTTTACCTATATATCCTTCGGCACGTTCGTGCTCCAGGGCGGTTACGGGCTCAGCGCCCAGGAGTTCTCTGCGGTCTTCGCGGTCAACTCGGTCGGCATCGTGCTGGCGGGCAACCTCAACCGGATGCTGGTTGGCCGGTTCTCGCCGGCCGTACTGCTGACGACCGGGATCTACACCGGGCTGGCCGGCGCGCTGCTCGCGCTCGCCGCGGTGCTGAGCGGCCTTGGCCTGCCCGCGCTGCTGCCCGGCCTGTTCATCGTCACCGCCGTCGCGGGCCTCATCGGACCGAACGCGACCGCGATGAGCATGGACCGGCACGGCGACCGGGCGGGCAGCGCGTCCGCGCTGCTCGGCGTCCTGCAGTTCACCGCGGGCGCCGTCGTGCCGCCGCTCGTCTCCGGCGCGGCGGGGGCGACCGCCGTGTCCATGGCCGCGACGATACTGGCCGGGTTCACCGGAGCGCTCGCCGCCCTGGCCGCCGCCGTCTCCAGGAGGGCGAGGGCCGTGCCGGCGCAGCAACCCCTCGTTCTGGATCCGGATTCAGATGATCCAGAACGAGGGGTTGCGCTGCCCGCACCGCCCGGCTAGGCGAGTGGCCCGGGTCTCGGTACCCCGCGGCGGGCGGTGACCGTCGCCGCGGACGAGCATCGGCCGTCAGGACAGGATGAATGTCTCCGCGTGCAGGGCGGGCACCACCGTCTCGCCCATGAGCTTGAGCGACGACACGATCATCTCGTGCGGGAACCGCCGCTCACCGCCGATCACGATGATCTCGATCCGTCCCGCGCCCGTAGCGTCGCGCAGGGACCTGATCTCGTTGAGCACCGTCTGCGGGCTGCCCATGATCGGCGGCTCGAAGGCGAGCTGCGGTGCCATCGACGGATCGGGCTGCACTCCCTTGGGCAGGCCGGCCATGGCCGCGCCGACGGTCGCCATCACGGCCGCGATCTCCGGGTTACCCGTGCCGAACAGGGCGCCGAGGCCTGGCCACCCGTACCGTTCCACGTGCTCGCGCGCGCGCTCGTCGGTGTCCGCGACGTAGCAGAACTGGCGGTACAGGATGTTGTCAGGACCCGGCGTCCACCCGGCCTCGGCCGCCGCCTGCCGGTACAGCGCCGCGTTTTCCGCGCAACGCGCGCGGGGCATGAAGCTGAACCCGATGTCGCAGCGGTGCTGGCCGGCGAACCGCGCCGAGGCGGCGCTGTTACCGGACAGCAGGATGCGCGGATGTGGCTTCTGCAGTGGCTGCGGCCAGATCGAGATGTTGCGGTGGCGGTAGTACCTGCCTTCCCAGCCGAACGGCTCGGGCTCCGTCATCGCCGCGATCACTAGCTCGACCGCCTCGAAGAACGCGTCGCGCGACTCCCACGGGTTGGTCCCGTAGGTCAGGTACTCGTTGGGCGTGCCGCGCAGCAGCCCGATGGCGCCGAGCCGGCCGCCGAGCACGTTGTCGAGCATCGCGTACGACTCGGCCACGCGCACCGGGTTGTGCAGCGGAAGGTCGGTCCCGAGCACCGAGATCGTCGCCTCGGGAAGCTGCTGGCCGAGGATGCCCGCATAAGTGATCGGGTCCGGGCTGAGCTGCGCCGTCGAGTAGTGATGCTCCGCGAAGTTGAGCGAGTCGAACCCGGCCGCAAAGGCGGCCGCGCACTGTTCGAGCCCCTTGCGCATGGAGTCGGTTCCCTGGGCCGCGTCATAGCAGCGCGGCGGCGTCGGCCACGTCTTGGTGTCGACCTCGCCGTAGTAGCTGACCGGCGTGAAGATCTCGATCTTCAACTGCACTGCCCCTTCGAAGCGGCGACGTGGCGAACAGAGAAAGACTACGACTTCCGCAAAGATCGCAGCAAGATATGCAGAGCTTAACCCGAGTGCCGCTCAGCCGACCTGGACCGCCTCGGGCTCTGCGGCGACTCCGGCCGGCTGGAGCGCGGTCTGGGTGGTGAAGTGGCTGGCGAGGTGGGCGAGTTCCGGCGCGTGCGCGGCGATGACCTGGCGGAAGCGGAACTCCGCGAGCGGCCCGAGCGTGTCGTAGGTCTCGGCGAATATCTCGCACGCCCGCTTCTTCGGCCAGTTCGCGGGCAGCACGCTGTCGGGCAGGTCGGGGTCAAGATGAGGGAATGTCCGCCAGGTGTCCATGATGGCGGTGCGCTCGGTGAGCGCCTCGGACACGCTGACCTGGCCGTGCCTGACCCGCTCGAGCAGCGGCCCGAATTTCCCGATGAACTGGTCGTAGTTGCCCCGTAGCTCGTCGAGGTTCCACGCGGCGAGTGGATGGCGCAGGTCGCTGCCCGCTGGGACCACCGGCAGCGACCGCAGCACGGTCGCCTGCGGCACGCCGTACTCGGCGAGCGCGGCCGTCACCTCGGCGGTCATGTCGTGGGGGCTCACCCACACGCCGTCGTCGAGCGGCCCGAAGCCGAGCCAGCGCAGCCTGGTACGCAGCAGGTGCCGGATCTCACGCTGCTCTTCCGGCACCGAGAACACCACGACCAGCCAGAATCCGTCCCACCGCTGCTGGGCGTCGCGCCCGAACGAGAAGACGCGGGCGCGTCCTTCGCGCAGCGTCCGCTCGGTGAGCGGCGTGGGGCTGTAGAGAGTCCTGCGGCCCGACTTGGCCACGCTCATCACCCCGCGCTTGGCGAGCCTGGCCAGCGCGGCCCGGGCCGACGCGGTGGAGATCCCGAACTCGTTCACCAGCGCCACCAGGGCCGCAGAAGGCAACGGCTCCATCCGGCCCGACCAGTAGTCGCCGAGTAGCGTAATGATCAGGTGCTGCGGCTGCGCCCCGGCCTGCGGCCTGGGCAAGGTGACCTGTTCATCGAACTCGCCGGTCGTCATGCCTGAGATGATAGCGGCCCATCAACTCTAGACAGAAAAATGACGAGCGTCGGATACTTGACATCTTTTGGTCGAGAGCCTGACGATGTTAGACACCAACCGTGAAATTTCAGATATCGTCGCTGTTGTCTCGTCTCGAGCTCAGCATAGAGGGGACCTTGCCGCATGTTCGTCCTCGTAGCACCCGGTTTGGGCGGTATACGCCCGCAGTTCATGGACATGCAGAACCTGAACCAGCTGCATGTCGAGTTCCGCGAGGTGGAAGATGCCCCGGCTGGCCAGGCGCTGGCCGACGGCGGGATCGGCACGGTGGAAGACGGCCATGCCTGGCTGCGGATCAGCGCGCTCCGCTCGGCGGGCGACGGCAGTGGCGAGTGGAACGACCGGTTCGACGCCATGCTGCGTTACGCGGAGCGAAACGGCTGGGTGGACGCGGCGGGGTCACGCGTCCGTGCGCACATCGTCAGGAGCTAGGTGCCGGGTTACTGACTATGGGCAAGGGAGAAACGATGAGCGAGACGACCGCGGCGCCGCAGATCTTCGAGGCGCCGGACACCATCAGGCGCATGCTAGTGACGACCTGGGCGCTGCTCTACAGCCTTGACCCCGAGCAGCGCCGCCAGTGCGAGTTCCCGATGGATCACCCGTCCCGGATGGACTGGGACTTCATACCCAAGCCGGACAGGACCGGCGTGCCCCTCACCGTCCTGCGCCCGCACCAGCGGACGATCGCCCAGACGCTGATCAGGGCCGGCCTGAGCATGAGGGGGTACACCAAGGCCCTGTCCATCATGGCCATGGAGAACGTGCTGCGGGAGCTGGAAACCGGAAGCTTCGGGGTAACCGCCGGCGACTTCCGCCATCAGGACCTGTACTTCCTCAGCTTCTACGGCCGGCCCGGTTTCGAGGACACCTGGGGCTGGCGGCTGCTCGGCCATCACCTGTCGCTGTCCTACACGATCATTGGTCAGCGGTACCTCACGGTGACCCCGTGCAACATGGGCGCTCAGCCGGCCAGCGCGGGGATCCTGGCACCGCTTGCCGAGGACGAGGACCTCGGCTTCGCCCTGCTGCGCTCACTTGACGACGGCCTCAGGCGGCGCGCGGTGATCCATCCGGTGGCGCCGGCCGACTACGCCACCAGGCAGGTGCCGCTCATCGGGAAGGTGGAGTACCCGGACTACGTGGACCTCGGCATTCCCTGGTACCGCATCACCGACGCTGACCGGGAGGCGCTGAAGTTCGTCAAGGACGAGCCGAGGGGCGTGCCGGGCTCGGACCTGACCGCCGACCAGGCCCGGACGCTGACCGACTTGGTGCACTGCTACCTGGACCGCATGCCCGAGGAGGTCTCGGCAGGCTACAAGCGCCAGATCGAGCGAGCCGGGCTCGGGCAGGTCTGGTTCTGCTGGGCGGGCGGCACCGAGCACGGCACCAGCCACTACTACCGGGTGCAGACCAACTCGATCCTCATCGAGTTCGACAACGCGATCGACAACGGCAACCACATTCACTCGACCTGGCGCGACTACCGCAATGACTTCGGCCACGACCTGCTGCTCGATCACTACGAAAAGGAGCGCGAGACCGGTCACCACCTGCGCACCCGCCTAGAGTCCTCGGTGCCCGACGTCTGACCGACGTCCCGCCGGGTCAGTCAGCGAGGTGCGTGATGGGATTGGACAGCGCTCCGACCCCGCTGATCTCGATAGTTCGCATTCCGCTGCGTTCCTGCAGGTCGATGTCGCGCAGCCGGTACTTGCCGCGTACGGAGGTGCCGATGTGCACGATGTCGCCGGGTTCGAGCGTGAACCACCTGCTGACGTACGCAATGATCTGCGGGACCCGGTAGACCAGGTTGCCGGTGTGGTCCTGGCTGCACAGCTCGCCGCCGATGGTCAGGTTCACCTGCAGGTCGTGCGGGTCGGGGACGTTATCGCGCGGAACGATCCAGGGGCCGCAGGGGGCGAAGGTGTCGGTGCCCTTCGAGCGGGCGTGGTAGGTGAGCGTCATGTCGCCGAGCTCGAAGCCGCGCGGCCGCCCGCCCGCGATCGCGGGCGCGCCGCCGATGTCCTGCGCGAAGGACTCGGGGAAGACGACGGTGTCGTCGGTCTTGAGGTCGACGGACGTGACGTCGTCGACGATGGTGTAGCCGAAGACGGCTTCCATGGCCTCGTCGGCGGAGACGCGTTTGACCCGGCGCCCGATCACCACGCCGAGTTCCGGTTCCGGATGGGTCAGGCCGTAGCAGGGGCGGATCTCGATCGGCTGGAGGTGGGCGGTCATGGCGGAGGTGGGGTAGCAGAAGACGATCGGGTGATCGGCGATGCGGCTGGCCTTGCGCTCCATGGCGTCGTTGTTCAGCCCGACGCCGAGGATCTTGCCCGGCCGCACGGGAGGCAGCCA
>Ga0335075_10011245_pt1 | contig 13535 bp, 14 predicted proteins | sample Lox_Sample_24_FD_206723 | JGI IMG/M metagenome (GOLD analysis project Ga0335075, IMG submission 206723) | Soil microbial communities from Loxahatchee National Wildlife Refuge, Florida, United States - Lox_Sample_2.4 | ecosystem: Environmental > Terrestrial > Soil > Wetlands | place: USA...
GCTCGGGGCCGCCCGCCACCAGGTCCCAGATCCCGCCGCCGAAGTCCGCCCCGCCGAACAGCGCGTACGCGGCCAGCACGACGAACAGGATCGCGGCGACCGCGATCGTCTCCGGTGAGGGGTTCACAGCCCCTCCGCCCCGCCGGCCGGCGCCCGCGGCTCAGCCCGCGACGTGCCCGCCCCCACCGCGCCCGCCGGAGCCGCCGAGGGACCGTACGGCACCTGCTCGGCGTCCTCTTCCGCAGGGCCCTCGCGCCGCCATCGCCGCGACATGATCATCGGAGTGCCGATCGAGACCACGGTCAGGATCGCGTACAGCACGAGGATCACCCCCAGCGTGACCGTCACCCCGCCCGACGGCGTGACCGCCTGGCTGACCAGCAGGACGTGGTAGACGATCCAGGGCTGGCGGCCGACCTCGGTGACGATCCACCCCGCCTCCATCGCGGCCACCGCGGCGACGCCGCTGAGCGCGGCCGGCACCAGGAACCAGGCGGTCATCAGCACCCGCCGGTGGAACCACCACCACCAGCCCTGCCACGCCGCCAGCACGAACAGGAGGAAGCCGATCCCCACCATCAGGTCGAAGCTCAGGTGGATGAGCGTGTCCAGCGGCGGCTGCTGCGCCGCGGGCACACTGTTCAGACCGACGACCGTGGTGTGCGGGTTGAACCCGACCAGGATCGAGTCGAACGCCGGGATGGAGGCCCCGAGGTAGACGTGGCCGTTGATCAGGATTCCGCCCAGCCATTCCGGAGCGTCCTTCTGGGTCGTGAGGACGTATTCCATCGCCGCGAACTTGACCGGCTGGTTGTTCGCGATAAACCGGGCGATGACGTCGCCCATCATCACCTGCAGCGGGGCCGCGATCCCGGCGATCGTGAACGGGACGCCGAAGCCGAGCCGGTGGTAGCGGTCACGGCGGCCGCGCAGCAGCCCCACCGCGTACACGCCGGCCACGACGAACCCGGTCACCATGTACGCGGCCAGGAGCATGTGGGTCGCCTCGTACGGAGTCGAAGCATTGAAGAACACCGACACCGGGTCGACACTGCTGATCTTGCCGTTGGTGAGCGTGTACCCGGCCGGGGAGTTCATCCACGAGTTCGCCGCGACGACCGAGATCGCGCCCAGGATCCCGGACACCACGATCGGCATCCCGGTCCACCAGTGCGCCCACGGCGACAGCCGCCGCCACCCGTACAGGTACACCCCGACGAAGATGGCCTCGAGGAAGAAGAAGATCCCCTCGAGCGAGAACGGGAGCCCGATCGCCGCCCCGTACCGGCCCATCAGGCCCGGCCACAGCAGCCCCATCTCGTACGACAGCACGGTCCCTGACACGGCCCCGACCGCCACCAGCACCGCCATGACCTTCGACCACCGGCGTGCCAGCAGCATCGCCACCGGGTCCTTGCGCTTGATGCCGATCCACTCGGCGGTCATCGTGACGAACGCGAACGCTACGCCGAAGCACGCGAGGATGATGTGAAACCCCAGCGACGACCCCATCTGCGACCGGGCCGGCACCGGATTGACGGCACTCACGGCCAGAACGTGCGTCATCGTGCCTAGCACGCGCCCCCCTTATGCCCGCATCGCGGCTGTGAACGATCACGCTATGTGTACCGCTACTACACTCCGGGTACACGCGGAGCACCGGCAACGTTCTCGAAGAAATGGCATCCGACCACATGAGCAGCAGAAACGTCGGCGCGGTGGCCCTGGTCATCCTGCTCGGGCTGCTAATTGGCTTCCTCGGCCTCGTCGCGGCCGACCTGTACACCGTCGGGGTGCTGATCCTCACCCTCGGCGGCGTCGGCGCCGCCGCCCTCGCGGGCGAGTACCTGATCCGGTTCCTCCGCACCCACCTGCGCAGTGACGACTAAGCGAGCGGTGGCACCGTCGCCGCCGAGCACACGGTGCGGGCGATCGCGGCGTAGTCCCGGATCAACGGGCTGCGGCGCAGGCTGTCCCAGGCCAGGCAGACCTGATTCGGCGCGATGTCGCAGACCAGGACGTGGCTGAGGTCCGCCCGGGTGTAGAACGTCGCGGTGGACAGCGGCAGCACCACGATCCCGTGCCCACCCGCGACGTGCTCCAGCTTCTCCTCGACGGTCCGGAAGAACGGAATCCGCCCCGGCGGCTGCCCGTCCCTCAGCTCAACGGCGATATCCCGCCATTCGGGCACCGCTTCCGGGTCCTGCAGGAGATGCTCGGCCGCCAGGTCGGCCACCATGATCGAGTCCTTGCCCGCCAGCCGGTGCCCGGCCGGCACGACCGCCACCCGCTGCTCGCTCAGCAGCGGCTCGGCCGTCAAGCCGCGCAGCTCGACCGGCAGCCGCAGGTAGCCGACGTCCACCGTCCCGTCGTGGATCACGTCGGTCTGGTTGATCCAGTCGGTCCGCAGCACCTCGACCGTGACCTCGGGATGGCGCAGGGAAAACTCGCTCACGGCCGGGGTGACGATCAGCCCGGGCATGAACCCGACCGTGAAAACACGCTGGCCGGCGGCGGCGTCCGAGATCCGGCGCCGCGCCGCGTCGGCCGCCGCCAGCAGGGCACGCCCATCGTCGAGCAGGGCCTGCCCGGCCGCGGTCAGCCGGGTCGCCCGCTTGTCCCGCTCGAACAGCTGAACCTTGAGCTCCTGCTCGAGCGCGCGGATCTGCCGGGACAGCACCGGCTGGGCGATATGCAGCGCCTGCGCGGCGCGGCCGAAGTTGAGCTCCTCGGCCAGCGCCACGAAATAACGCACCTTACGCAGGTCCAGGTCCACGGCACGCCCCCTCCGGCCCGCGCGGGATTAATCCCTTCAGCGTACGTCTTGCCCCTCCCGGCACGCCTCCAGTAGCCGCAGCCAGACCTCGCTGATCACCGACCCTGGCGGCGCCGGCGCCCAGTCCCTCAACATCTACGAATAGGCGCCGTATCCGGCCGGTCAAGTCCCACTCGCACCGTGCCGCCCTTACGCCGCATAATGCCCACCTATTCCGGTGAGCCGGCGCGTGATCGCGAAGCCATTTATCCTGCCGAAGGACAAATATCCTATAGGTGCAACAATCCTTCGCGAAAACAAAATGATTCGCGATCTTGGTGCCTTTCAGGCCGGCCTCGCAAAACGCCGGGGGCCGATGTTGCCGCGGCGGCGCGGGTTGCCGATTGGTCGGTTGCGTGCTGCGGTCGGGGCGCTTCAATTCCCAGGATCCTCCGATGGGCGGGTCCGGCCGACGCGATGCCCGGCACCGGATTGGTCGGCCCGCCCCAACCCTGTTACGGTCGGGGCATGCGCGGACCCCAGAGCGTCCCCGGAGCCGGCGGTCCGCGCCCGAGACGCGATCCGCGTGAGGTTCCCGGCTCTGGCTGGGTGCCGGCGTCGCATTCTTGAGGAGGAATATCGCGTGACCACGACCCAGCAAGGCCAGATGACGCCTGCCCAGCGTCGGCAGTTCGTCCGCGAGCACCGGACGGCGATCTTCGGATACGGCCGGAAAGACGACGGGCCCGCCATGACGGTCCTCTACTACATTATGGACGGCGATGACCTTCTGATCTCGACCATGCTGGCCCGCGGTAAGGCCAAGGCCGTGCAGCGCAACCCCAAGGTGTCGCTGTGCGTCCTGGACGAGAACTGGCCGCCGACCTACATCACCCTCTTCTGCGACGCGGTGATCGAGGCCACCGTCAGTGACGACCCGGATGCGGTCACAGACCTGCTGCTACGGGTTCTCGAACTGATGGCGGGCCGCGAACTCGACCCCTCCGCCCGCGAGCACGCCAGGGAGATGGCGATCAAGGAAGAGCGGGTCGTGGTCCGGCTGAAGCCGTACGCGAGCTTCATGACCCCGCCCCGCCACATCGCCGGCGAACAGGACCTCGAAACCCTGACCCACTGGACCAGCTCGTCCCTGCCCTGGAACGCGGAGTAACGGCCAATCTGCCTACTTCGGTGGCCGGCCGAGGTCCGGGCGGATAGGCGCGATGGGCGCCACCGGGTGCCTGCGCGGGCCCGACCACAGGGCCGGCACGGCGTAGACGGCGGCGCCCACGGCGTAGGCGGCCCGCTCGTAGTTGACCCGCCATCCGACGAACTCCGGCCACGCCTCGGCCGGATCACGCTCGATCGGGAAGTCCACTTCTCGCATCCGGGCGATCGCGTCGAGGAACTCCGCGTAGGTCAGCGATATGCCGGCGCCCGGATCGGGCTCAACCGGAATGTCGAAGCCCATCGCCCGGGCGACCCGGTTGAAGCACTGGAACCCACCGCGCAGGCACAACCGGGCCGGTATCACCGGCGCGGACTCCGGGCACAGGGTCAGGAACAGCGCGGCCGAGTCGAGCACCGCCAGCAGCGAGGTAACCCAGGACGACAGCGGCTGCGGCGAGCGGAAACGGACCAGCTGCTGGTACGTGGTGTGGCTCTCGGCGACGTCGGCGGCCCAGCGTTCCCACTCGGTGTAGAGGCCCGGCATCGTGTCCAGGGTCGACATGCCCGACCCGAGCCCGTAGTGGGTGCGCGCGAGCAGTTCAGGGCCCCAGGACGGGAAGCCGCCCCGCGCGTTCAGCAGCGCCACCGCGGTTTCCCTGCGGTTGAAGGCCGCGTACAGGGTCGGCAGATAGGCGATCTGCAGCGCGATGATGACCAGGCCGGTCGCCGCGGCCAGGAACACGATCACGGCCGGCGCCGTCCCGGCGGGCACGGCGAACCCCAGGGTGAACAGCGAGGACCCGGCGTCGACGAAGGCCGACAGCACGCCGCGGATCGCGAACGGCCACAACAGCAGGGCGTACCCGACATACGCGACGACCAGCCACGTCACCAGCTGGCCGAGCAAGATCGCCGCCGCCTCGGTCGCCAGCAGCTGGTCACGCCGCCGCGAATCGGCCGACCGCGACACCACCAACTGGTAGGCCCGGTCGACCGTCCGGTCCACCCACCGCGTCAGGCGGCTGCCGACCGAGCGGGTGACGACCAGCGTCCCGATGAGGCTGGAGACCGAGGTGAGCACGAGCAGGCCGCCGATCACCGCGGCCACCACCCGGGCCGCCAGGGGCGTCACCATCGGGTCTGCCCCACCTCCCCAGCGATGCGAACCTCGATCCCGGCCCGGAAGAACGCACGGCGGGACCATTCACACTGGTACTCGGCGCCGGTCCTGTCGTCACCTGTTCAAGGTGATCCCCGATCGGGAAACGCGCGGTTCGCCGCTCCAGCCGGCCATGAGTTTGTTCATGCCGGCCGCTCCCGTCATCCCGGCGGCGTGTTCCTGAGGAACGCAATGGTCACGAGGACGGCCGTGATCGCCGCGGCGGCCAGGATCTGGCCCGCCTGAGCCAGATAGGCGGTGCCGGCGACGGCCACCACCGACACTCCGTGGCCCAGGGGCGTGGCGGGAGCGCGGTTGTATTCCGCGAGCGTGGGGCCGTGCCATGCTTCGCTGCTCAGCGACGGCCTTGGCCGCATGGCCATCGGCTCAGGCGATCGCGCCCGCAGACGCTGCGCGAGGAGGTAAACGAGGCCGCCAAAGGGGCTGGCACCCACGATGAGAACGGCCCAGGCGAACCTGGGCACGAAATGCGCACTATCGGCTGTCCCGAGGCGCAGCAGACAGAAGACGTCGAAGGCAGCCACGAGAAGGATGCCGAGCAAGATCGCAATCAGCACGGCGGATGCCGAGAGACCTTCCATATCGCGAACGTTACACCGCCGGGCCGTGCCCCGATTCGCCCCGGACCGTATTTCTCCGGCGGTAATCGCAATTCCCCTGGCGGTAATCGCACGTCGCTCTCTACCCGGGATACTTCCAAGATCCCGACGGCCACCTCTGGGAGATCATCTGGAACCCCGCGCTCGACCTCACCCCGGCCTGAGCTGCACCAGCGGACGGTAGCCGGCCCGGATCGCCGCCACGGTGGCGCGGGGCGTCAGCACCGCCGCCGGCCCGTCGAACTGGTCAATCCGGTCGGTGTACCCGGCCGGGGTCCAGCGGCGCAGGCCGCCGTCATGCACCAGCCAGAACTCGTCGTCGTGGGCGATGAAGACGCCTTCGGGCAGCTCGCTGAGCAGCGCCGGGTAGGTGACGGGGGCCCCGTCGACGAGGCGCCGCTGCCAGTGCAGCACCCGGTCGACGTCGTCCGCCGCCGGTTTCGCGGGCAGGGCGCGGGCCGCCGTCCAGGCCGTCAGGAACGACTGGTAGGCGGCGTGGCGGCACTCCGCGCAGGGCCGGTGCCCGGCCGCCAGCGCGACGGCCTCGTCGAGGAAGAACAGCTCGGTGTAGCGGCGGGGCCGCAGGATCGGCCGCCGGCGGCCGCGGAACTCAAGCACGCACACCAGCCAGCGGCGGACCTGGTAGCGCCGGACGAGGGCCAGGTCGTCGTTGTGGAGCACGCCCCGGTTGCCGTACATGGTGCCGCGATGCTCGGTGGCGATCAGCTCGCCCGCGGGCGTCACCCGGTTCCGCAGCGGACGGTCCAGGCCCGCGAGCCGGTCGCCGTCGGGCGGCTGCGGGCGTTCCACGGTCATGACTCCAGTGCACCACTGCATGGCGGGGCCGTCTGGCGGTTTCCGGACGGGATCGGGCATCCAAAATGCAATCTTCCCGTTGACGCGTCACACGATGCCTCACACGGCGGGGGGAGAGGGTCATGCCACCAGGGAGTCATCATGGAAGGAGCACAGACATGCCGATGGTCACGGTGAAACTCATCGAGGGCGTCTTCACGGCCGAGCAGAAGCGGGAGATGATCAGCAAGATCACCGACACGATGGTCGAGATCGAGGGCGAGAACCTGAGGCCGGTCACCTGGGTGCTGGTGGAGGAGGTGCGAAGTGGCGACTGGGGAATCGCGGGCAACGGCCTCACCACCGTGGACGTGCACGCGTTGCAGGGCCGGCCGGTCGCGGCCGCGGCAGGCTGAGCCGTCCCGGCCGTGGTAAGGGTGCGGCTGCTCGGCCCCCCGCGCATCGAGGAGGAGGACGGGCAGCCGCGCCGTCCGGTCCGCGGGCAGAAGTCCTGGGCGCTGCTCGCCCGGCTGGCCATGGCCGAGCGGCCGCTGTCTCGCAGCGAGCTCGCCGCCGAGCTGTTCGCCGAGGCCGATGACCCGCTCGGAGCGCTGCGGTGGTGCCTGGCCGACGTGCGGCGGTCCTGTGACGATCCGGGTCTCGCGCGCGGTGATCCGGTCAGCCTGGCCGATGGCGCGCCGTGGTTCGATGTCCGCGCGCTGCAGGACGGTTCGCTGCCGACCGGGGAGATCGGGGGCGAGCTGCTGGCCGGGGTGGAGCCGCGGAACTGCCCGGCGTTCGACATGTGGCTGATGCTGGCCCGCGGCCGGTGCGCGGCCAGATCGATGGAGGAGCTCCGCCAGGGGGCGCTGCGGCTGCTCGCCGCGGGTGACTTCGAGGCCGCCGTCGAGGTCGCCGGCCGGGCGGCCGCCCGCGACCCGCTGGAGGAGGGGGCGCAGGAGATGTTCCTGCGCGCGCTCGTGGCGGCCGGGCATCCGGCCCGGGCCGCCGTGCACCTGGCCGCGTGCGAGTCGACCTTCGCCCGTGAAGGCCTGCTGCCCTCGGCTGCCCTGCGCGCCGCCGCGCTGGCGCCGGCCGCGCCGCCGCGCGCGGGGCTGCGGGCGGGCGTGGTTGCCCGCTCGCTGCTGCGATCGGGCACGGCGGCCCTGGACGCGGGATCGGCCGACGCCGGCATCGAGACCTTGCGACGGGCGGCCGAGGAGGCCGAGCGCGCCGGGGACCTGTCGCTGCAGGCCGGGGTCCTGCGCACGCTGGGCTCCGCGCTCGTGCACGCGGTCCGCGGGTTCGACGGGGAAGGCGCCGTCGTCCTGCACCGGGCGCTCGTCGTCGCCAGGGCGGCCGGCGGCGAGGGCCTCACCGCGGACATCCTCAGGGAACTCGCGTTCGCGGATCTCCAGGCCGGGCGGCATGCCTCGGCTGCCCGCGCCCTGCAGGAGGCGGTCGCGCGGGCGGAGGCAGTTGCCGACTCGGCGCTGACCGCGGGATTGCTGGCGACCCAGGGGATGAACGAGGCCGACCAGGGCCGCCACGAGGTCGCCGTGCAGCTCCTTGACTCCTCCGCTCGGACAGCGGCGACGGCGGGCAGCAATCGCCAGGAGGCGTGGTCGACGGGGGTGATGGCCCGGTCGCTGTTCCTGGCCGGGCAACTGTCGCGGGCCCGCGCGGCGGCCGAGCGCAGCATTGAGATCTGCGAGCGGGAGCGGTGGAACGCGTTCCTGCCGTGGCCCCAGGCGCTGCGCGCGCACTGCCTGGCCGCCGCCGGAGACTGGAGCGACGCCCGCGACGACGCCGAGCAGTCCTACGCCCTAGCGTGCCAGCTGGGCGATCCGTGCTGGGAGGGAATGGCGGGCCGCGCGCTGGCCCTGCTCGCCCTTCACGAGGGCGACGCCGACGCGGCCAGCGAGTGGATCGTCGACGCCCGCCGGCGCTGTGACCGGCTGCCCGACCGGTACGTCTGGGTGTCTGGCTTCGTCGCGCTGGCCCAGCTGGAGATAGCCGCGCGGCATCAACCCGAGCTCGTCCTGCCACTGGCGCGCCGCCTGCACACCGACGCGGTGCGGACCGATCTTCCGGAGTTCGTCGCCTGGGCCCTGGTGTACCAGGCAGAGGCCGGCGGTGACCTGGCAAACCTGAGCCTGGTCCAGACCATGGCCGGCCAGATCACCAATCCGGCCCTGCAGGCCAGGGCAGCGGCGCTGGCCTAGGCCGCCTGGCTGGGTCGGGCGAGCGGCGGCGACCATGGGCTATCGGCGCCGCTTATGGCCGCTAGCGGCAAGGCGGCGAGCCGGAAGGCAATGCCCGGGCCGCTACTCAAGTTGTGGTCATTCGCGGGGCCGTGAGAGCGGTCGCTCGCCAACGACATCAGAGACCAACAGCAGGGAAAGCGGCTGAAATGAGTGACCTGAAGGGCAAGACAGCGCTGGTGACGGGCGGGAACAGCGGCATCGGCCGGGCTGCGGCGGTGGCACTTGCGGGCAAGGGCGCGCACGTCGTGCTGTCCGGCCGGGACGTCGTGCGCGGCGAACGGGCCGTGGCCACGATCCGAGAGGCCGGGGGGACCGCGGACTTCGTCAAGGCGGACCTGGGGGACGATGCCAGCGCCCGGTCTCTGGCCCGGGAGGCCGAGAAGCTCGGCGGCGGGCACGTGGACATCCTGGTGAACAGCGCCGGGGTCTTCCCGTTCGGCCCTACCCACTGGGCGACCGGGGCGGACTTCGACTGGGTGTACAACGTCAACGTCAAGGTGCCGTTCTTCCTGGTGGCGGAGCTGGCGCCCAAGATGGCGGTGCGCGGCTACGGCTCGATCGTGAACGTCACGACGATGGTGGCGGAGTTCGGGGCGCCGCAGATGGCGCTCTACGGGTCGAGCAAGGCGGCGCTGGTGCTGCTGACCAAGTCGTGGGCGGCGGAGTACGGGCCGGCGGGTGTCCGGGTGAATGCGGTCAGCCCGGGACCGACCCGCACCGAGGGCACCGCGGGCATGGGGGAGGCACTGGACCAGCTGGCATCCGCCGCCCCGGCCGGGCGGCCGGCGCTGCCGGAGGAGATCGCATCGGCGATCGTGTACCTGGCCGGGGACGAGGCGAGCTTCGTGCACGGCGCGCTGCTGCCGGTCGACGGGGGCCGAGTCGCCGTCTAAGCCGACGCGGCCAGCGGGCACGATGAAGAGATGGAGATACGCGAGCTGCGGGCGTTCGTCGGGGTCGCGGACGAGGGGAGCTTCTCCGCCGCCGCCCGGAGGCTGCACGTGAGTCAGTCCGCGCTGTCGCAGACCATTCGGTCGCTGGAACGCCAGCTTGGCGTGCGGCTGCTGGAACGGCACTCGGCCGGGGTAACCGTCACCGATGCGGGCGGCCTGCTGCTGCGGGAGGCCCGCGCGCTTGTGGCTCAGCACGATCGGGTGCTCGCCGCGGTCGCCGGCCAGGCTGCGGTGGGCCCTGCCACCTTGCGGGTGGGCGTCCCGCTCGAGCTGCCGGGGAGGGTGCTGCCGCGCGGGCTTGCGGACATGGGCGCGGCCTTCCCGCAGACCCGGGCGGAGATCAGCCATGCCTCCAGCGCCGCCCAGCTGGCGGCGCTGGAGGCCGGCGACCTTGACCTGGCCCTGGCCAGGGAGTGTCCGCCTGGCCCCGGCTACGACGCCGTGCTGGTGGCCGAGGAGCCTCTCGGCGTCCTGCTGTCAGCCGGCCTGGCCGCCGAACGGGCCGGTCCCGGTCACGGCAGCGTGTGGCTGCATCAGCTGGCGGACCTGGAATGGGCCGGGTTCTCCCGGGCCGAGTCTCCCGCCTGGCATGACCAGGTCACCGCCACCCTGCGCAGCCATGGCATCGTCGTCCGCGGCCGGCCCGGGCAGGGTGGTCAGGGCCTGATCGCCGAGGTCAAGCTCGCCGCCGTCGGCACCGGCCAGGCGTTCGCGCTCGCACCGTCGGACTGGGCCAGCACGATCCCGGACGCCGTCACGTGGTGCCCGCTGGTCGGCAACCCTGTCATCCGCCGCACCTGGGCCGTCTGGCCCGACGACTCACGACGTCGCGACCTCGCCGCCTTCGTCGCCGCCCTCGATATCACCGCTGCCTAACGCCATCGCCGGCTGGCAGAGTCTGAACACCGTGGCCTGCCACACGCGCCGGATATCTCAGAAGCTCGGCATCGGCTCGCGCCTCGAACTCGCCCGCATCGTCATCCAGCAAGCCGGATAAGCCCAGCTGGGATCTGAGCACGTCGAACTCGCAGCCTGGCGAGGACGGGTCGAAGCCGTGCTCGATCAGCCAGCGGGACACCCGCAGGCTTCGCAGCGACCACCATGCGCGGATCACGTCGAGGTCGACGTCGGTGCCGTAGCCCGCGACGACGTCGCCGAGGTGCTCCTCGTGTCCGAGCGTCAGGCTGGCGAGGTCGTACAGGGCATCGCCCCGGCCCGCCTCGGACCAGTCGATCACGCCGGTGATCTCGTCACCGGCGACGAAGACGTGGGTGATCTGCAGATCGCCGTGCGCGAAGACCGGTGTCCACGGCCGGAGCGCAGCCTCGGCAATCTGGCGGTTGCGCCTGACCAGGTCGGCCGGAAGGGCGCCGTTCGCGACGAGCCACTCGCACTGGGCGTCGAGGTCCGACGCGATCTCGTCGAGGCTGGGACCGGGCCATGGCGGCAGCGGCGCGTCGTGCAGCCTCCGGGCGGCGGCGCCGGCCGCGGCCCAGGCCGCGGTCGACGCGGTCGACGGCTCGCCGAGGCGGCCGAGCGCGGTCCCGCCGACGGCGGCGAGTGCAAGGACGGGCGGCTTGCGCCACAGGATCTCCGGAGTGGGGACCGGCGCGATCGCCATCGCCTCGACCTCGACGTCGATGCGCGTCTGATCAGCGTCGATCTTCAGGAACAGGTCGCCGACGCGCACTGTCGCGCGCTCGTTATGAGCGACCACGACCTCGACCTCTTCCACGTTGGCGATTATCGCGGGATGACTACCGACGTCGCACCGGGTTTATCGGCTCCCACACCCCCGCCGCGGGCCGATTCTCACCCCGGTAGGGCGATGCCGACGGCCACGTGACGTGCTTGCCTGGCACCGCCGAAGCTATCGGTAGTGCGTCCAGGCCAGCGGAATCGCCCGGTGCGGCTTAGAGGGAGCGGCTATGACAGCGACGACTGATGGCGCGGCCGGAAGGTCTAGCGCGCGGGCCCATGACTGACGCTCCGGCGGGCTCGGGCCCGCTGGCTGCCAGGAGCGCTCTGCGGACGCCCCGGGCGGCCGCGCTCGCCGGCATCGTCTTCTCCGTGCTTCTGATCGCTGCACTCACCCTGCTGAGGGTTTCCGTCCCGGCTGATCCCGCGGTCGCCGGCGGGTGGCTGACCGATTCGGGGAAAAGAGCGGCCGTGGCGGTCGGGCTGAACCTCATCCCGTTCGCCGGGATCGCCTTTCTCTGGTTCATCGGGGTGATCCGGGACCGGATCGGCGCGCACGAGGATCGCTTCTTCGCGACCGTGTTCCTGGGCAGCGGCCTGTTGTTCGTCGGCATGATGTTCGTGGCCGCGGCGTTCGCCGGCGGCCTTATCGCGGGCACGTCCTCATCCGGCTCTCCGGGGGCGGACACCCTCGCGCTGGGCCGCAACGTCACCTCGATCTTGCTGAACGTGTACTCGATGCGGATGGCCGCGGTGTTCACGCTGACGACCGTGACCATCGCGCGTCGCACCGAGATCGTGTCCCGATGGCTCACCGTTGCCGGGCTTGCGACGGCGCTGGTGCTGCTGGTCGGCGTCGGCATCTCACCCTGGGTGGAACTGCTGTTTCCGGCCTGGATCCTGGCAGTAAGCATCGAGATCCTCGCATCCAGCCCGAGGGCACTCCCCGACCGCGCCGGATCGGCTGGCCAGAGCTGATCGGTGCCTGGCGGGGCAGCGCGCCGGAACTGCGAGCCGTTTCAGCAGGCTTCTAGAGAGCAGCGACCTCGCGCTGAACTCACACCTACGGGGTGAAGTCCTGGCCCCTTCGGGGATCAAGCTTCAGGCAGCACTCAGTCAACCGCTACCCCGCGCTCCAGACTTCGACCCGCGCGAGCCACGCCGTGGACGGGAAAACCAGCGGCCCGTTGCAGGTGGGGCAGATGTTTTTTGGGCCGTCCTGGTTCTGGAAGATCAGTTTCTGGTTGGCCGTTGTGGGCAGCGGAATCTTGCCGAGGGGCGTCTTGTCGTACCAGACCTCGACCTGCTCACCCGTCCGCAACATGGAGACCGTGAGCCAGCCGGTGGAAGTGGAGCCAAGCCGCCCGCACTTGCTGACCGAATTACCGCTGGCACGACCATTTGGCAGCCGTACCCCGTAGTGCGTCTGCTCGCACGAGCGGCCTCCCTGCCCCTCCAGCATGTCGATTTCGCCGTTGTTGGGCCACGGGGAGCCCGTCGACCAGAACGCGGGCCAGTTAGCGGTGCGGCCGTTCTGGCCCGGCGGGATGTACACAAGCCCTTGAACGAACGAGTTCGGTCCGATCACCGCATCCGAGGAGATGAGCTCAGCCCACTGATCCTCACCGGTGACCTCGACCCCGAGCCCGTAGGTGGAGCTGACCGACACCGTGGCACCATTCCCGGGCTGGGTTACCCAGTCGCCCATGCCCTGCGTGGTGAAGTCATGAGCGTAGGTCTCCTGGTAGCCAGCGGGGGCGCTGACGGAATTCGGGAATGGAGGCGCCGCCGAGGCGGGCCTGTTGAAGCCGCGCGGTGAGGGGCTGTTGAAGCCGCCCGCAGAAAAGAAACCCAGCACGGCGATAACCGCCGCAAGGACGCCGGCCAGGACGGCTTTCGCCCTCCCCGGTAGCGCCGCGACGTGCCTATACGCGTCCTTAACGGTGTGCGTCATCCCTCCCGCGGCTCTTCCCCGATAGCCCAGACGCGCGGAGCGGGTCCGGACGATCGGCTCGCGGGTGCGGAGGAACTTGGCCACGCACTGATCATGCCTTATCCCGCCAAATGCTGCGGTCAGCATCGGTCATTCAACGGCGAGCTGGCCCGGCACGGTCGCCG
>Ga0335075_10011246_pt1 | contig 13535 bp, 6 predicted proteins | sample Lox_Sample_24_FD_206723 | JGI IMG/M metagenome (GOLD analysis project Ga0335075, IMG submission 206723) | Soil microbial communities from Loxahatchee National Wildlife Refuge, Florida, United States - Lox_Sample_2.4 | ecosystem: Environmental > Terrestrial > Soil > Wetlands | place: USA: Florida...
CGAAGACGCTTCCGAATTCGACTATCTCGGCACGGCTCGCAGCCTCGCCGCCGCTTGCTATCCGCGCTTGCTCGACGACGCCGAATTGCTCGACGGGCGAACGCTGATCTTTGAATTGATTCATCCGCTGGCCAAAAAGGTGACCGACTACGGCGAACGCAGCGACCTGATTTTGCTGGGCTGTTTCGACATGCGCCGTCTGAGCTACGCCACTTATCCGGAAGTCGTCGCCCTCGCCGAGGAACACGGCTTGACCGTGGTGGATGCGCTATCGCCGCAAGGCACGACCTTAGCGGAGCAGATCGACAACTTGCTTAACGCCTTGTCCGGCACAGATCAGGAAGGCAGCGTCCTCCAGTTCGAGAACCCTCAAGAGGCGATTTACCGCGTCAAAGTGAAGTCGCCGGACTATCTTCGCTTGATGCGGGCCATGGCCGAATGCACTTACGAAAACTTGGCTGCCTTCATGGACGACAATCCGCATCTCAAAAGTTGGCAAGATGTGGAAGGGTTTTTGCGAGCGCGCGGCCGCGAAGCGATGCCGGAGGAAGTGCTGGGCTGTTATCGCCCGCATTACGAACGATTCACTGCCTACCTTGCCGCTTGCGAGCGTTTGTGCCGCTGGGCCATGCAGGTACACGATGAACTCGACCGGCAGCTCGGCGGCCGGCAGGGCCGAGATGCGGCGGCCTATCGCAAGAGCTTCGCCGCCCTGGCGACGCGCTATCGCCATGCCGCGTTGCTGTTCGCCGCGCTGGACGGCCGCCTCGACCGCCAACGACTCCGCCGGCTCATCCGCGATCCCAAACAGGTGCAACAAGCTCTGAGCGATTTGGGCTTAATTTGAGGGGCCGGCTGTCCTGTCTGCAAACGTTTTCTCACCTCGTTGTCATTTTCTCATTACGAAATGCTCATGTTAGAATTTTAATCGCATTTTCATTTGTTGACGCCTAAGCTAGAGGAAGGGTTCTACGCTCTTCCCGCCTTTTCGCTCCCTTAGGTTAGCTCATCAACGGAAATGCCATGAATTTGGTTATCTGGTTTGATGTTCTCTTGATGGCGCTCGGTTTGCTCGCCATGTCGCCGCGGCTGTGGAACGTCCATCCCCGCCGGCGCTCCGTTTGCCGGCCCGCGCTTGGCCGCTCCATGCGAACAGCGACGACCCTGTTGTTCTATTTCGGACTGGCCAGTTTCATGACGGGCGGCATCGACGCCGGATTGGTCGGATGGGATCAGGTGCGGCGTCCGAGAATCGCGGACAACATTCGGAAAAACATGATGGCCCCGGATTTCTGTTTGCCATCGCTGGACGGGGACCGCAACGTTCGTCTCAGCGATTTTCGCGGGCACAAGCCGGTCGTGCTCATCTTCGGCAACTTTTACTGAGACATCTTCTGCGAGCAGGTGGTCCACCTGCCTGAAATGATCGAGAAATATAGCGATTGCGTAGAATTTCTTTTCGTCTACACCGGCGAAGCGGGGATGTCACCGCTGGGGCCGCTCCATCAGTTGCCGGCAGCGCTGCGCCCATTCGCGGAGCCTCCCGGCACGCCGAGAGGCTCTCGGATTCATTTGGCGTCCCGGGTCCGCGCAGGCAAGGAGCATTTCGGTCTGTGCTTACTTTGCCTACTCGACAACGAACAAGGCGTAGCGCAAAAGCTGTACAATGCCTGTCCCAAGCGCTTGCTTATCGTGGATCTAGCCGGCCGTATCGTCCTCGATTCCGGCCACAGACCCGCATTCGCTTTCCCCTGGAAGGAAGCAACCGACTGGCTCGATCACTATAGCGAGTCTATTGATCCTCTATATGAGGAGAAACGCGGTTCGTGATTCCCGTTTCTCGATGTCGGCCGCCTCCTGTTTTCTCTGCTCGGTATGGGAACCAGGAGGATTTTTTTCGTCGATTCCGTCCTCTGCCGCGTTATATCTCTATGGATGGCGAAAGGCTCCTCACGAGCACGGCGGGCATGGAACCGGATGTAGATTGGCGGAACGGCAACCCGGCAGCCTTCGAGATGCTGGTGCGCCGCTGGCAGCAGCCGGTGGCCCGCTTCCTCTTCCATGTCGTCGGCCGCGAGGAGCCGCTCGCCGATCTGTGCCAGGAAGTTTTTCTGCGCGTCTACGAGCATCGCTCGCGCTATCGAGAGACGGGCACGTTCTCGGGCTGGCTGTATCGCATCGCCCTGAACGTGGCCCGCGACGCCTTGCGGCGACGCTGCAAGGAACCACGCGGCTTGGGCGATGTGGAACCGGCCGCTGCCGGGCCGTCGCCGGAGGCGGCCTGCGAGCAAGCCGAACGCGGACGGATTGTCGCGCAGACGGTCGCCGAGCTGCCGGAACCGCTCCGCGTCGTCCTCGTCCTCCGCCATTACGAGGAGATGAGCTTCGAGCAGATCGCTCGCATGTTGAGAGAGCCGGCCAGCACGATCAAGTCGCGCTTCCAAGCCGCTCTCCAGCGCTTGCGCGACCGTCTGCGGTTTTTGTGCGATGACCCCACGGAGTCCGAACGATGAAATGCACCGATGTCCGCGCCGCCCTGCCGCTGTTGATCTATGGCGAGCCGAGTCCCGAAGACACCGCGCTGCGGGAGCATCTCGCCAGCTGTCCCGCTTGCCGCCGCGAACATGAGGCGCTGACGGGCGTTCGACGCTTGCTCGACGATGTTTCCCTTCCGCGCATCGCGGTGGATCTGCCGCAGCTTCATCGCTCGCTGGCCGAGCGGCAGCTGCGGCGAGCGCGGCGCTGGCGGCGCATAGCCGCGGCTATGGGCGCTGTCGCGGCCATGCTGCTGCTCGCCATCGGTCTGCGCTTGGAGGTCCGTCTGGAAGCGAGTCAACTGGTCGTGCGCTGGGGCGAGCCGCCGCCCGTAGGTCGGGCTTTCCAGCCGGACGTTGTTGTCCCGAAAAGTCAGGCTGGAGAGCCTGACCTACTAGACGACCTGCGCGTCCTCAGCGACTTGATACACGCTCTCAAACAAGATGCAGATGAACGCGATCAGCTTTGCGCCGAACGGCTCAACCGTCTGGAAAAACACGTCCGCGCGCTCCAGTCGCAGGGAGACCTGCGCTGGAGCGCGACCGAGGAAAGTGTTGCCGCCCTTTACCTTCTGTCACGAAAAGGAGAAAAACCATGATTCTGCGCTGGCTTCCCTTGACCCTGTTCGTCGCCGTTCTCACACCGGGCCTTCTGCGCGCTCAACAGCAACCGTCTGGTGTCCAGGGTTCACAGCAACCGACCAATGGTACTGGTATTGGTGATTCACCGCGACTGAGCTATGGGCAGTTCGCCCCATCGGCGGGCAACGCCAAGGTTCTGGTTCACCACTACAAGATGTATGAAGACATCGAGATCATGCGGCGCATCCTGGGACGCAAACTACAGCCGCTGTACCCGCGCGTCAGCGTTCCGAACTTGATGAGCAACCCGTACACGAGCACCGTATTAAACTCTCCAGAATACCCTGTTGTTCTGCCCACGAACACCGCGGTAAACCCGAACACCGCAGTAAACCTTACGAGCCCATACACATACAACACATTGACAACCGGTGCGCTAAACCTTACAAACCAGTACACGAACACCGTATCTTCACTCCTTCCGTTATTAAATGCCACGCAAATTGGCGTACCGAACACCTACATCTTTTCGTCTCCCCCATACAAAGAGGAAACCCAACCTACGCTGGAAGGCGTTTACTTGTTAGGCCAAGGCGTTGTCTTCACCGCTACGCTGTCATCGCTGCAACTACCCGCGAAAGCAGAGGCAGACAGTGCGGCCAAATTGTTGGTGGAGGCGATCGTTCAGCAGAACAGCGAATGGGAAAGCCTCCGTAAGCAAATCCGCAACGAGAAGGAAAAGCCCAAAAAACCAGAAGCGAGCAAGCCGCCGTCATTGAGCGGTGTGCTGCTGAAAGTGCTGGCGGAGAACGGCCATCACTTTTCTCTGCTGCCCGAGAATGAAAGCCTGACGCTCGTTCTCACCGTGCATGACACGAATCCCTCTTCGACCGCTACGAACTCCGAGACAAAGTCGGCAAAAACGGAATCGTCTACGGTGCTGGGCGACCACTTCTCCTCCGAGCTCCGAGACAAGGTGCGCGATCTCGAATTGCTGGTCGAGCTGCATTTGAAGCAAGGGAAGTATGGGGAAGCCATTACGGAACTTCGCAAAGCGATGGAAATGACAAAAAGTCCGAAACGACAGGTGGAACTGTGCCGCAAGCTAGCCCAATGCTACCTCATGCGGCAAGATCCGGCCGACTTTAAGAATGCCCGCGCCGTACTAGAAGAGGCTATTCAACTCACGGAAAAGGAATCGGAAGCGAAACCCAAGCCGGCCCCCGCGGCCAAGCCGGTTGCCGCGTTGCCCGTCAAATTGATTATCTCCGCGCCGAAGAAACTGCTCGATCAAGTGAAAGAGGGCAAAATCACCTTCGAGGAATTTCGCCGTCAAGCCAGCGTGGAGACGCTGCGCTTCGTCGATCGCCGCTAGCGGACAAAACTCAACGATCCGGAAGCGTTAGCGACGGCGCATCCACCGTCGCTAACGCTTCCGGATCGTTCGTCCGCAACCTCCGCACGGTAGCAAAAATCGCATCTACATAGGAGGTAAGGTTGGCCCTTGCCCGAGGCGCGCCATTCGTCTCAATTGTCGCCGCACGCCCTCCGGCCGCAGCCATCCAAAACCTGCATAGCCGAGCGTCCGTAGCAGTGACTGGAAATCGTTCTCGGTCCACACCGGCTGTCCTTGGCGTCGGAGCGCCGGTGCGATTTCTTTCTCGGCCGGCGTGGATTGGAACAGCCGAGCCAGCGGCGAGCGGCTGCGCTTGCCTTCCGAGAGGGGAGCGGCGTAGGGAGTGTGCAAAGATAAGAACATCTCCAAATACGGCCGCGCTCCCTCGTCCCAGTCGGCCGGCGCAATGTCGGCCAATTCCCAATCGAGAATCCATACGCGCAGCGTATGGTCGGCGCTGCCGGATAGGGCGAAGCGGCCGTCGGCGCTGAAGGAAACGGACGTGACGGCGTCGGCGTGCCCGGCGAAGGTGCGCAGACATTGACCGCTGGCTACATCCCACAACTTCACGGTGGCGTCGGTGCTGCCGGACAGAGCGTATCGGCAATCGAAACTCAGGCAGACCGAAGTAACGGCGCCGCGGTGTCCCTCGAAGACAACCACTCGCCGCCTCGTGGCCAACTCCCACAAATGGATCACGCCCGATTGTATGAAGCGGCCATTGTCGCGCTGAATGACCGCTTGGCCGCAGCCGGCCAAGGCGAAGCGGCCGTCGGCGCTGAGGCCCACGGCAGTGACGGCATCGGGCTGGTCCTCGAAGAGCGGAAGACAACGGCCGGTCGCCGTCTCCCACGCTTTCAGTTGGCCGCTCGTGAACAGCCGTTCGCCGTCGTTGCGAATAATGAACAGGGAGCTGCCGGACAGAGCCAGTTTGCCGTCGGCGCTGAGGGCGACGGAATGCACCGGGCCGATGTGCCCGCGCAGGACGCGCAGCAGCCGGCCGGCCGATACGTCCCACAGATGGACCGTGCCATCGACACTGGCGGAGACAGCCAAGCGAGCGTCCCCGCTCAACGCCACCGAGGTTAGCACATCGAGATCGTCGCGGCAGCTGCGCAGGCAATCGCCTGTTCGCATGTCCCACAGATTCAGCGTGGCGTTGGTGCTGCCGGATAAGGCGAGTCGGCCATCGCCGCTCAGGGCCGTGGCGGTGACGCTGCCCATGTCGCCCTCAAGCGTGTGCAGACAGCGGCCCTCGGCCGGCTGCCATAATCTAAGAGTGCGATCGGCACTTCCGGACAGGGCGAGCTGGCCGTCGTCGCTGAGATTAACAGATGTCACCGCCTCCATGTGTTCGGCGAGGATGGCGCCTCCCCAGGCGCCTTGCAACGCTTGCCGCGGCAGATGAACGTAGAGGTTGCTCCACAAGGCCATTGCTTCGGGCCGGCGGCCGTGGCCTGCCTGCGAACGGGCTTCGCGGAGGTAATGCGCCGCGCGCACCGATTCGCCGGCGGACAACGCCTGACGGGCGTACTTCAAAGATCGCTCGTAATCCGTCCACGCTGACAAGGCGATGTCACTGGGCAGCACGCGCGACAGGACATAAGGGGCCGATTGATCGGCGGGAACGTTCCACAATGCCAGCGTGGCGTCGGCGCTGGCCGACAACAACTGCCGGCCGGACCCGGCCAGGCAGAGAGAATGCACGGTTCCCGTGTGTCCTTCCAGAGTGGCGAGGCAGCAGCCGGTGTTGCGCTGCCAGATTTTGATGGTGCGATCCTCGCTGCCGGATAGGAGGTAGCCGCCGCCCGCGCTGAAACACACGGAAGTCACGCCGCCCTGATGCCCCTCGAAGACGCGGAGACAGCGGCCGGTAACGGCGTCCCAGAGACGGAGCGTGCGATCGCCGCTGCCCGACAGGGCATAGTGTCCATCTCCGCTAAGGGCTGCGGCCAGCACCTTGTCGGCATGGCCCGAAAAGGTGCGCAGCCGTTGTCCCGTATCGGCATCCCACAGCAGCAGCGTGCGATCGCGGCTGCCGGACAGGACGTGCCGGGCATCGTCGCTGTAGCACACGGCGAGGACGGAACCCTCGTGGCCATCGAGAGTACGCAGGCAAGCGCCCGTGGCCGTGTCCCACAATTTGACGATTCCGTCGCCGCCGCCGGAGAGGGCGAGGCGGCCATCGCCACTCAGGGCCGCGGCCAGCACCCAGTTGCGGTGCCCTTCGAGAACGCCAAGACATTGGCCGTTGTCCGTCTGCCACAACCGCAGCGTGCGATCGGCGCTGCCCGACAGGGCGATTCGTGCATCGGCGCTCAAACCCACACTGGTCACCCACTCGGAATGTCCCTCCAACGTGAGCAGACAGCGCCCGCTCAGGGCGCTCCAAAGTTTTAGAGTGCCGTCGGCGCTGCCGGACAGGACAAAGCGGCCGTTGCGGCCGGCGCACACCGAAGACACCCAGCCGCTGTGTCCGGTGAAGCGGCGCACCATCCGTCCACAGTCTCTCAGACATTCTTGGGCGGCCTCCCGCGCCAGGCGAACTTCGTCGAATTCTGCACCAGACGAGGGCACGCGCTCCAACGTCTCCAAGGCCAAGCGCCAATCGCCTTCCTCCAGCAGCATCCGCGCCAGCAGATAGGGAGGCAGCCATTGGCCGGTGTGGGCCAGGCCGACATCGTGTAGTTGTTGCCGCAGCGCTTCCGCGCTCCATCGGCTCGAGCGCCAGCGTGTCAGGCCGAGATTGTACGTCGATTCGGGATGTTGAGGGCTGATGGTCAAGGCTTCCTGCCAGAGCTGCTCGGCCTCATCGTGCTTGTTCAAGTCGCGCAACGACAGGGCCCGATTGTTCAGAGCATCGGCCCGCGCCTTGGCAGCTTGCGGTGCCGGGCGGCGATAGTTGCGGCCGAGCGCCTGAGCATACAGCCGTTGCAGGACAGCGATAAGCTCCAGCATGTCGCGCGGGCGGTCCTCCGGATTGGGCTGGAAGCACTGGTGGAGCAGCTCGGCCAGCGGTGGCGGCATCGGCGGCAAGTCGGCGCTGGCCGGACCATGTCGCACGTAATCGGCCAATATCCCGGCCGCCAGGTAGCCGGCCGACCAGTAGGTTGAGCCGATGAACATATGAAGTAGGGACACGCCCCAGCTCCAGATGTCGGTCTTGCGCGAAACCGGCCGGCCCTGAATCTGTTCCGGCGAGCAGAACGCTGGCGTCAGTCCCCCGGCACTGACGAAGATGGTGTTTTGCTCCGAGCCGCGACCGTAAGGGAGCGGTGGCGACGACCGCTCCCTTACGGTCGCGGCTCCGACTCCGCTAGGTTTCGCTTTGGCCATGCCGAAGTCCGTGACCTTGGCGATGCCGTCGCTGGTCATCAACACGTTGCCCGGCTTAACGTCCCGATGTACCAACCCCTGCTCGTGAGCGTGCTGCAAACCCCAGGCAAACTGGATGGCGATGTCGAGAATGCGCTCCAGGGCGCGCGTCGGTCCTCCAGCATAGAGCATGCGCGAACGAATCCACTCGGCCAAGCTGCCGCCGGAGACGTATTCGGCGAAGACGTGCGGAATGCCGTCCAGCCGGCGGACGTAATGACAAGCGGTCAGATGGGGATGCAGGCCGAGCTTGACCCAGGTTTCCGCTTCGCGCTCGAAATCGGCCTTGTCTTGTTCGCTTTGGAAAAACTCGGTGCGAGGACACTTGACGGCCAGGTCCATGTGCCAGCCGCGATGATGAACGCGGTAGACCAGTCCGCGTCCGCCGCTGGTGAAGACCTCGCGCACTTCGTAGAGATCGAGGATGACATCGCCGGGCTTCCATAGGTGGGCAACCGTTTCCGCATCCGGCTGGGGGCGCTCTTGCCACGAGAGAGTCGAAGGCAGGGAGGAAGCGAGAGGCTCATCGGAGAGCCACCACCACGGCGACGAACGCTTGGAAGAGCTATCGCCCATAATCTTCACGCCGGCGTTGGCCGAGTCGCAAGGGACTCGCGGAGGATCGATCTACCTTCCAGTAAGGTAACGCAAGCCGGCGTCGCGGTCTACTAAGCGTGCAAACGAGCCGGAAGCGTCAGCGACGGACACTAATCCGTCGCTGACGCTTCCGGCTCGTCGGTGAAACGGCCTGGGAATCACGGGGCGATAGCAGGCGGCGGTGTGTAGCCGGTCTGCGTCACCTCTTCCTCGGCCTGGATGATGATGCGCGGCGTCACCATGATGAGCAAGCTCTCGGCCGAACGTCCGTAGCCGACGTTGCGGAACAGACGGTTCAGATAAGGGATCTTGCTCAACACAGGCGGGCCAAACTCATTGCGGCCCTCCGACAGACGCTTCAAACCACCCATCAGTACGGTTCCGCCGTCCGGAACCGCAACGGTCGTGTTCACCGACACGCGCGTCAGTCGCGGCTGCTGAATGAACTGCGTGAACACCACCGGCTGGCCGGTCGCCGTGCCGTCGAACAGAGGGAAGATCGGCGTCACCACCGGGAACAGGTTGACTTCGCCGTTGACCACGTTGGCCAAGCTGGGCGCCAGCGACAGACGCACGAAGCGCCGGTCTCCGGAGATGACCGCCTGAATCGTCAGGATGATGTTCAGGGGGAACAAGGTGGTGATCGGGTTGTAAACCACCTGGCCGTAGCCGCCATTGTTCACCGAGACGCCGATGGTGAAGAACTGGTAATCCTGGACGGAGATATTAGCCGTCTGACCGTTGAACAGAGTCAGCTTGGGCGCCTGCATGACATTGGAACGTGTGTCGCCGGCCACGGCTTCCATGAACAGGAACACCTGGATGTCGCTGAGGAAAGCCAGACCCAGCGTCAAGCCACCGTAGCCGGGCACGCCGGTGTAGCCGCCGAACGGCGGCACGGCCTGCGCATAAGTCTGGTTGGTGATCGGGATGTTCAGATCGTTTGTCAGCGTCCCAGCCGGCGTCAGGCCGGAGATCAAGTTGTTGGGGGCGAAGTAGTTGATGTAACCCGGTTGAGCGAACGCGCCGGAAGTCAATTCTGGTTGATACTGGAGCGCATCGCGGCTCTTGTTGAGAATGTTCAGGTTGAAGTTGACGCCGATACGCTCGAAGAAGTCCTCGGCGATGCTGATGAACTTGACTTCGACCGCCACTTCCTGATCGATCAACCGCCGCAAGGCGTTGAGCAAATCCTGAATTTGGTCCTGGATGTCGGGCGTCTGGTTGACAACCAGGGCCATGGTCAGCGGATGGAAATCGATGGTTCCCGATCCGCCTTGCTCGGCCCAGCTGTGCGGAGCGATGGTGCTGGTGATTAGCTTGATGAGCATGTCTTCATGCGTCTGCGGGCGTTGCTTGGTCACCTGGACATTGCCGCCGCTGGGGTCGGAGGCGAAATTGCCGGGCGGTACGTTGGCCATTGAGTTGCCGGGCGCTATGCCAGGCATACCGACCGGCTGGCCGCCCGGCATCCCCATCATAGCGGTCGCGGGCATTGTTTGGCTCAGCGCCTGGTTGACGTTGACCATGCCCAGCTGCGTTGCCGGGTCAGGCGTAGTGCCGACCTGGCCGAAGTTCTCCACGGCGATGACCAGATCGGTAACCGGATAGACCTTCTGCTCCAATTTGCCGCGCGCCTGGTCTTCCGTGGTGATCTTCAACACGTCGTCGGCCACCACGTAGGTTAGGTGCGACAGGTTGAGCAGCAGTTTCAAAGCCGATTTGAGGGCGATATTGCTGAGTTTGATCGTCACGGGAGAGTCCAGCTGGATGCCTTTGTCAGCAATGGCCGGCTCATCGATGAAAAGGTTGATGCCTTGGTCGCCGCGGATGTAGTCGAGCGCTCTGCGTAATGGCTCGTTGGTGAAACTGAGGCTAACCGGCTCGTTCAGCTTACGCATGATGTTGCGCTCTTCCGAGGACTTCCGTTGCAGCGGCAATCCGTCCAGCGACGTGCGGTTGCGGATGGCCTCAAGACGTTTTTGATCTTTGCTGAAGACGATGCCGCTCGAGACGGCATCGGGTTCGCCGATGTTATCCACTTCATGCATCGCTTCGAGAAAGACCGCTTCCTTGCGCGACTTGTCGTTCTCGTACTGGGTATGGTTGCGCTGGAACTTGGCCATGGTGACGGCGGCGGTGGCCATGGGGTTATCCGGATCCAACTCCTTGGCTTGCAGGGCCACCATCTCCGCCTCGGGATACTTGGCTTCCTTGAACAGCTCGTTGTAGCGCTTCATTAGCTGGGCAATGTTTTGCTGCTTGACCTGCTCGGCACTCTTGGCCTTGGCCATGTCGTTCTTGACCTTCCGCGACCGATCGTCGAAGCGATTGTTGGCCAAGTCGGACTGCGCCTTGAGCAGTTGGAAATATTGGAGGCGCGAATCGATCGGCCGCCGCAATAGCGACATCTGAGCGGGATCAAGCTGCTCCTCGGCCAACCGGGCAAGATACTCCTGGAGCATATCCACGGCCAGGTCCGGCTGTCCGGTGCGGAAGCGCTCCAGAGCCTGCGCCTGAACGTTCAGCCCTTCGCTGCGGAGCTGCTGGAACTTGACTTCGCGCATGGCGCGTGTCCGTTCCAGAAGCGATTGACCGGGATCATCGGTAGCACGAGCGTTTCCGGCGCCGGCCGTTTGAGAGCCGCTTGCAGGCGTTTGGGCCTGGTAGCCGCCCGCGAGGGTGATGTTGCTGCCGCGGGCATTGGGCTGCATTTCCGGCGTATTGAGCATCTCGCGCAGCCGGCCCCGGCGTCGCTCGTCGAGCTTCGCGGTATCGATGCTGGCCAGGATCAGTCTGGCTCGGCTGTAATCGTGGTTCTGGTACGACTGGACGACTTCGTCGAAAGCGCGATTGGATCGACGCCGATTCTGGGCGTCTTCCTCGGCATCGATGCTGCGCAGCACGGCCAAGCCGGCCTCGCCGGCGCCGAGTTTGACGGCTTCCTCGGCGAAATGGCGGGCGTTGGCCGTCTGACCGCTACGCAGTTCCAGACGCGCCTGGTCGAGCAGCTGCGCCGAGTTCAGAGTTCCGAGCCCTGAGTTCTGAGTTCCAAGCGATGGTTTCTCAGAATTCGGACCTTGCGACTCAGCACTCACGAGGGTGGTGTTGCCGGTGGCGCGCAGCTGATTGACCATCTGCATGGCAGCGTTGATCGGCTGCATGTCCAGGCCGAAGGCAACGGCCAATTGGCGGGCCTGAGTCAAATCGCGCTCGGCGTCTTGGCAGCGAGTCATTGGCGCCTGCGATCCGTAGTGCAGGGTCTCGCCGGTATGATGAATCAAGCTGTCGATGCGTTGTCGTGCCACGACAGCGAGCTGCTGATAGACCTGGCTTGGCGATTCCTCATCGGGCCGGAAGGTGACGCCCAGCTTCCGAGCCTCGGCCATCAACCGGCGAGCGCGCGTCTGGGCAACCAAGTCGTCGCTGTTTCGCATCCCCTTGCCGTCGTTAACGGCTTGACTGGGAAGATAGGGGGAGGATGGCTGCGGCGTATTGGCCGGTTTTTGTGCCACCGCTGTTGCACCATTCCCTTGTGGACGCTGCGACAGGCGTTCGATGTCCTGGTAAATGCTTTCCGGCGAATCGTCTCCCGGCCCATTGAGGACGACGTGCATGTCCCGCACGCGGTCGGCGAGCAGACGCGCTTGCACCAGAGCGCCATTGTTCAGCGCCTGTCGAGCATCCCTCAAGATCTGTCGCGCTTGGTCGGCCTGGACGGCGCTGGTTCCGCCCGCTTGCACGATGCCTGATCCACTCCCCGGTGGGTTCGCATTGTTCGGAGCAACCGCACCCGGAGCGTTTTGGGCCAGCGGTCCGTGGCTCAGATCGGCCTCCTGCCGTGCCATCACCGGCGGATCGGGCAGCTTGATGGGCCGTTCTTTCTGCTTGGCCACCTGTATGTCGGCCAACAGTTTGTCGGGTCGATCACCGAGATCCCAGATGCTATACGGCCCGTGCTTGCTCCGCGCTTCGTAGGCCAGCTTTTCGGCGGCGGCGTAGTCTTTTTTCTCGAAGCGACGCCGCGCTTCGGCGAGCATATCTACGGACTGATGCTTGTCGCGTTGCGAGCGCGCGTGGTCCACGTCGGATTGAAGCTTGTCCGGAGTGTCTTCAAAGAACCCCCAATGGACGTGACGGGCGGAACGGAGCCGAGCGGCCGTCTTGTTTGCCTCATCCAGTTCGCCCTTGTCGAGCTGCTCGCGACCCTTCTTGAGCAGAACAAGTGCTTCGTCCTTGGTCTTGATGACGATTGCCTTCGGAGCGTCGGCCGCAGCAGCGACCGGCGCTACCCCGCTTCCACTGATTCCAGTGAAGCGGGTGAAGCTGGCAATGTCGTCCAGCAGTCGGTCAGGATTGTCCTCGCTCCAGTGCAACTGCGCATTCAGAGCGGACGCTTGCTCGGCGCACTTGCGCGCCTGATCGACATCGCCGTGTGCCAGAGCCTGGCGTCCTTGATGCACCAAGGCACGCGCTTTCTCCGTGTTCGTCGCTGATTCGGGCGGTGCAACGCCTTCGGAGGCGCGGCTGTTGGAGAGCGGCGAACCGCTGGCAGAGGCTTGAGATTCGGGCATCTGACCTCGTGCCGTCTGAATTTCCTTGAGGACTTTGGCGGGCGAGTCGCCCATCATGAAAGTGAAGGCCGACGCCTGTTGTTCGGCAGCGTGGGCATATTTTTCGGCGGCATCGAATTCGGAGCGCTGGAGAGCGGCGCGGGATGCCAGCAAGAGCGTTTTGGCATCGTGGCGCGCCTTGTCCAGATCGTCAAGAACCTTCCTCGGCGAATCTTCTTGCGGCGCGAAGGGGACGCGCATCTGCTCCGCTTGCTGGGCCAAGGCTTCAGCAGCGTCGAGGTTTGCTTGAGACAGCGCAACGCGAGCCTGCCGAATCTTGTCGTGAGCCGCAGCGGCGGTATTGACGTTGACCGCGGGCGAAGCTCCTGCCTGCACGTGCATGCGTTGACAGAGCGACTGGAATCGCTGCTTATCGGCGGGGCTGAGATAAAACTCTTTGGCGGTGATTTTCCTGAGCAGCGCGGCAGCGTCGGCAAG
>Ga0335075_10011248_pt1 | contig 13534 bp, 10 predicted proteins | sample Lox_Sample_24_FD_206723 | JGI IMG/M metagenome (GOLD analysis project Ga0335075, IMG submission 206723) | Soil microbial communities from Loxahatchee National Wildlife Refuge, Florida, United States - Lox_Sample_2.4 | ecosystem: Environmental > Terrestrial > Soil > Wetlands | place: USA...
GCAGACTGAATCGCGGGTTTTTGCGTGATCGCCGATGTCGTGGAATCGATGGCGCAGCGCGTGGGCTCCTGATCTCGTGGAGGGAATGTTGAGCGATCTAAAGCGCAGGAGTTGCGCCCTGGCAGCAGGGGCGTTGCTGATGGCAGGCATGACACAGGCAGTTTTCGCGCAGGAACAGAGGAGACCCGACGAGGCGCGCGCGGCCGACGCAGCCAAGCCAGACGCCGGCAAGAATGAAAACCAGGCGCCGGTTCCTCCCGAAAAGAAATCGGAAACGCATCACGATCTGAATCTGGACGGCAAAACACTGCACTACACGGCGACGGCGGGCACGCTGATCATTCGCGACGGCGAAGACGATCATCCCTACGGCAGCATTTTCTCCGTCGCCTATACGCTCGACGGCGCCGACCCCAATACGCGGCCCGTCACGTTCCTCTACAACGGAGGACCGGGATCGGCGACCATCTGGCTCCACATGGGATCGGTGGGGCCGGTCCGCGTGGTGACCGACAGCCCGAAGGCCACAGGGCCCGCGCCCTATCAGATCGTCCCCAACCAGTACAGCCTGCTCGACAAGACCGACCTCGTCTTCATCGATGCCCCGCTCACCGGCTTTTCACGCGCGGTGGGCAAGGGAACGGCCAAAGACTTTACCGGCGTCGACCAGGATCTGAAGGCGTTCACAAAATTCATCCAGCGCTGGGTGACGGTCAACAATCGCTGGAACTCGCCCAAGTACCTCTTCGGCGAATCGTACGGCACCACGCGCTCCGCGGGCCTCGCCGATTCGCTGCAGGGAGGAGGCATCTCGCTGAACGGCGTGATCCTGCTCTCGTCGATCCTGAACTACAACGTGGAAGGTCCGGGACTCGATGCCACGTTCGTTGGAAATCTGCCGTCGTACGCCGCCATCGCCTGGTACCACAACAAGCTTGCGAACAAACCTGCCGACATCAAGGCATTTCTTGGCGAGGTCCGGACCTTCGCGCGCGGCGAGTACGCCGATGCGCTGTGGCAGGGCGATGCGCTGCCGCCGTCGCAGTTCGACGCGGTCGCAGCCAAAGTCGCGCAGTATACGGGACTGCCGGTCGACTACGTGAAGGAAGCGAAGCTGCGCATCAGTCCGACGCGCTTTCGCAAGGAGTTGCTGCGCGACGAGGGTGACATTCTCGGCCGGTATGACGCGCGCTTTGAGGGAACGGATGTCGACAACGCCGGTGAAATGCCGGGTTACGATCCGTCGGACACGGGCATCTCCGGAGCCTTCATCGCGGCGTTCCACGACTACCTGACGAATCAGCTGAAATACGACACGAACGACGAATACCGGCCCTCGGCGGGCAGCATCGGCGAGTGGGACTGGCACCATCGTCCGCCGGGCGGGGGATTCCGCGGCTTCGGCCGCGATGAAACGCAGCCGGACGTGATCGACGATCTGGCGGATGCGATGCGCAAGAATCCGACGATGAAGGTGTTCTCGGCCAACGGTCTTTTCGATCTGGCCACGCCGTTTTTCATCACCGAAATGGATTTGGCGCACATGATGCTGGCGCCGGATCTGAGCAAAAACGTCGAATTCGGCTACTATCCGTCGGGCCACATGGTGTATCTGAACGTCGATGCGCTGAAGGACTTCCATCACGATCTGGAAGGCTTCTATACGGAGACCGGGCACTAAACAGGAATCGGGGCGCGGGCGGCCTGCCAGCCGCCTCTCATTCTCACCGGAGGTCAATCGTGGCGATGCAGTGTTCGCACGTGAAGGAAATTCACATCACCAGCACGGATACGCATGTGTGCCCGGAGTGCGTCGAGAAAGGCGATCGCTGGGTGCATCTGCGGCTGTGCCTCATCTGCGGGCACGTGGGCTGCTGCGATTCCTCGAAAAACAAGCACGCCACAAAGCACTTTCACGCGAGCCACCACCCGCTCATCCGCTCCATCGAGCCGGGCGAAGCCTGGGTATGGTGCTACGTCGACAATACGGTGACGGGCGAGATCGGCCCGCACGGCTTCGAAGCCAGCTAGAGCAGCGGTTCTCCACGGAAGCCCAGCCGCAGTGATTCGGATGCTCCACATCTGCGCGTTGTTCGCAGATGTGGAGTTCTGCCCGATGAGAACTGCGTCTCTCAGTGCATCTCGTCGGCGCTGGGTCCATAGATCGCCGGCACCTTCGATTCCAGCAAGCGCAGATAGACCGTGAGCTGGCCGCGGTGGTGCGCCAGGTGGCTCAGCACGCCCTCGCGCAGCTGGCTGTAGCGCGGCCCCTGCGTCAGGATCTGACCGCCCATCCGCAGCCCCCACGGCTTCATCAGGTGCTCTTCGGTCGTGCCCTCGAGCGCGGTGCGCGATTTCCCGTGGCCCTCGTCCAGCAGGCGCAGCAGTTCGGCGCGCGACTCGACCGAGCGCGTGCGGAAGCCGGAGTCGGCGCCGTCGATGTCGGTCAGATCCTGGTTGATGACCATCGCAACCCAGCCTGGCATGGTGGCGACCAGCGACGCCAGGTAGCCGAACTCCATCGACCGCGGATGCGGCTTGAACGAGTTGTGCCCTTCCGGAGCGCGCTCGATCGCTTTGCGGGAGGCGGCTGCTTCGATTTCCAGCTGTTCGAGGAAAAACTTCTTCAGATCCATGGGGATTTTCCTTTCTGATCCGCTCGACCGAGCGGTACGGGAACAGAGTGCAACGCGAAATATGACAAGCACTGTCATATTTTAGAAATAATCCTTTATGGCCTGTGGCGCAGAGATGCGCCGGATGAAGAGGGGCGTTGGAACATGAAATCGGAACGGCTGCTTTCGGCATTGTTGCTCCTCCAGGCGCACGGCCGCATGGCCGAACGCGAGCTCGCCGAGCGGCTCGAAGTCTCGCAGCGCACCGCGCATCGCGATATGGAAGCTCTGTGTGCAGCCGGCATCCCGCTCCTCGCGCATCGCGGCATCCGCGGCGGGTGGGAACTGGAGAAGAGCTGGCGGACCCGGGTTCCGGGTCTTGACGACGCCGAGCTCTGGGGCTTGCTGATGGCCGAGCCCCGCGCGCCGGGAGATCGGCGCGTCTCCTCCGCCGCGCGCCGCGCCTTCGACAAGCTGATGGCGTCGATGCCGGCGGCGCAGAAGGCCCAGGCGGAGTCGATCCGCGCGCGGCTGCATATAGACTCCACCGGCTGGCGGCCCGTCGCCGAGGACTGGTCGGCGCTGCCCGTCGTGCAGGACGCGGTCGCGCGCGACGCGAAGCTAACCTTCCGCTACCGGCGCGCCGATGGGCGCGAGAGCGCGCGCACCGTCGATCCGCTCGGGATGGTAGCCAAGCAGGACGCGTGGTATCTGGTGGCGCGCAACGCCGACGGTCTCCGCACCTATCGCGTCTCGCGCATGAGGGAAGCCGTGGCGCTGGCGGTCACCTTCGAGCGCCCGCGCGATTTCGACCTCGCCGCCTGGTGGGCTCAGAGCACGGCAGCGCTTCGCGAAAAGCAGCGTCCCTACACCGCCGTGTTTGCGATGAGCGAAGCGGCCGCGGCGGAATTATGTCCGTGGTCGCCGATGCGGCCAGTTGCGGGCGAGGGCCCGCGTATGCTGCCGAAGGGATGGAAAGTCTACGCGGTGGATTTCGACAGCGCCTACGCCGCGAAGTTTGTGGCGATGGGGATGGGCGCGCGCGTAAGGGTGCTCGGTCCGGAAGAGCTGCGGAAGGATGTCAAGGACGAGCAGCGCCTGGTGATTCGCGTTCGGCGGCCGGCAATCTGAGCTGTCCGGCGAATTACGCTGTCTGTGCCGCCGCCACCGACTGCAGCCCCTGCGCTTCAATCTCAAATTCCCGCATCTTGTATTTCTGAATTTTGCCGCTCAGCGTCGCGGGAAACTCATCGACGAAGCGAATGTGCTCGGGAATCTTAAAGTACGCGATCTGATCGCGGCACCACTCGCGAATCTCGTCCTCGGTGGCAGTCTGATTCGGTTGCGGGCGAATCCAGGCGCAGACAGCTTCGCCGAGCCGCGCGTTCGGGATGCCCACTACGTGCACTTCCGCGACTTTGGGGTGCGTGTAAAGGAACTCCTCGATCTCCCGCGGATAGATGTTCTCGCCGCCGCGGATGATGATGTCGCGCGACCGTCCCGTCAGGTGGATGCAGCCGTCGGCGCGCATCACGCCCAGATCGCCGGTGTGCAGCCAGCCCTCATCGTCGATGGCGAGTTTGGTAGCCGCCGGCTCCGCGTCGTAGCCCTTCATCACGCAGTAGCCGCGCGCGCACACCTCGCCCTGCTCGCCGGTGGGCAGCGTCGCGCCGGTCACGGTCGACACAATCCTGATTTCGGTCTGAGGCATCGGGCGTCCCACAGTGTTCACGCGAATGTCGATCGGATCGGCCGCGTCGGACATGGTGACCACCGGGGACGACTCCGTCTGCCCGTACGCGATGACGATCTCGCCCATATGCATTTCCGACCGCACGCGCTTCATCAGTTCGATCGGGCACGGCGCGCCCGACATCATGCCTGTGCGCAGCGAGGTGAGGTCGAACGACGCGAACTCAGGCAGCGCAAACTCCGCGACGTACATCGCCGGCACACCGTAGAGCGACGTGCAGCGCTCGGTCTCGACAGCCGCCAGCGTGGCGCGCGCGTCGAAGGTCCAGTTCGGGAAGACCAGTGCCGCGCCGGTATTGAGCGCGGTCATCGTGCCGATCACGCAGCCGTAGCAGTGAAACAGCGGCACCGGCACGCAGATGCGATCCTTCTCGGTGTAGTGGAACCCCTGCGCGAGAAACTGCCCGTTGTTCACGATGTTGTGGTGCGAGAGCATTACGCCCTTCGGCAGGCCAGTGGTGCCCGACGTGTACTGGATGTTCGCGACATCGTGCGGCGAGACCGCGTCCGGCAGCCGGCCAGGAGCGTCGAGCAGACCGGCCCAGTCAGGCGAGTCGAAGAAGACGGTGTGCTGCAGCGCCAGATCCGCATGGTCGCCGGTGCTGCTCAGCCCGTAGCGCGCGCGTTCGAGGATCGCCGCGTAGTCGGCGCGCTTGTCATGCGTCCAGAGAAAAATCGCCTTCATCCGCGAGCGCGTGAGCGTGTACTGCAGTTCGTGCGAGCGGTACGCGGGATTCACATTGACGAGCGCGACCCCGGCCCGGGCGCAGCCCATGTGCATCATCACCCACTCCGCGCAGTTCGTCGACCACAGGCCGACGCGATCGCCTTTGCGAATGCCCAGCGCCCACAGCCCGCGCGCCACGCGATCCGCCTGCTCGCTCAGTTGCGCCCAGGTCAGCCGTCGCTGCTGATGGCAGGCAATCACGGCATCGCGATCGGGGAAGCGGCAGGCCGTTCGCGCGAGCAGTTCGCCGATGGTCAGGTCGAGCAGCGGGCGGTCGGTTCCGCGCGTGTGACTGAAAGCCAGGGAGGATTCGGCGACAGGCATTCTGGCCGGAAGTGTAGCGGCCGGCGGAGCGGAAAGATGTGATCCAGGGCACATGCCACAGGCCCCAGGGAATCGCAGCTCGGCGGCAATGGAGCGAGCCGGCACGCCGGCCGAAAGCGTCAGTCAGTCGGCCCGGGCCGGCGCTGGGGGCGCAGCGAATCGAGTATGAGCAAAATGCCTCCGATCACGATGCAGGAATCGGCGACATTGAAGTCGGGCCAGTGGTAGTGAACGATGTGGACCTCGAGGAAGTCCGTCACCATGCCGTAGCGCAGCCGGTCCCACAGGTTGCCGATCGTGCCCCCCAGCACCAGCGCGAGCGCGAACATGGTGGGCGTGCACCGGCGCCCCCAGCGCAGCAGGATGATCAGAATCGCCACCGCGGCAAGAATGGAGAACCATGCCAGCAGCTTGTGCATCAGGAGCGGGTGCGGCGAATCCACGAACAGCGAAAACGCGGCGCCGGGATTGCGCACGTGCGAGAGCCGGAAGATATGATCCCAGACCGGGATCGTTTCACCCTCGGGAACGTGGCGGACGATCCAGGCCTTGCTGAGCCGGTCGAGCAGGATCACGATGGCGCTGATAGCGAGCAGCAGCGGACGGCGATCCTTCATTGGCCGTCCTCGTGGTAGCCCATCTGCGTCAGCGCATCGGCGCAGCGCCCGCAAACGTTCTCCCACGGCCCGAACGCGCGCACGTGCTGCGGAGAATCGTCGGCGTAATAGTTCCAGCAGCGGTTACATTTGGTGCCGGCGGCGGGAAGTACCGCTACACTTACCCGATCTGTATTGTGATCTTGCTCGAATTCCGCAATCTGGACTTGAGAAACGTTGAAAAGCTCTTTCAATACATCGAACCCATCAGTGAGTTTGTGCTCAACCTCGAGCAGACGGAGCAGCGTCAGCGGTTCTCCCTCCGCTGTGATCCTGAGCTTCGCCTCATTGGATTTTCCGATCCGCTTTTCTCGGCGGGCGATTTCCAGCGCCTTGAGAGCTTCATCGCGTACCGGCATCAGCTTTCCGATGCGAGTTGCAGCTGTTTCAGGTGGGAATTGGGCGCCCCAGCTCTGGACCGGCGGCTCAATTTCACCGTTCTCCGGGAAAAGAGCAAGGTGCACGCTGGCCGGGCGAGTGCCTGTGTCAGGCAGATAGCTCCAAACTTCATCTGCAGTAAAGCTCAATATCGGAGCCGTCAGTCGGGCTAGGACGTCCGTGATCGTTAGGATGACTGTTTGCGCCGATCTTCTCTCGAAACTCTGAGGGGCGAACGTATACATCCGGTCCTTGAGCAGGTCGAGGTAGAAAGCGCTCAGTTCGACGATGCAGAAGTCGTTGACCGCCTGATAGACGCGATGAAATTGGAATTCCTCATACCAAGCCCGACACTTGCTATTGAGCAAGGACGTGCGCCGGAGCATGTATTGATCGAGGGGAAGCAGTCGATCATACGCAACTGTGTCCTTTCCCGGAGCGAACCCCGCCAGATTCCCCAGCAAAAACCGGAACGTATTGCGCAGCTTGCGATAATTGTCCGCCAGCCGCTGCATGATGTTCTCGCTGTTCACGACGTCTTCGCGGAAGTCGACGCTGGCGACCCACAGACGTACGATCTCCGCGCCGAGCCGGTTGGCGATATCCACCGGATCGACGCCGTTGCCCAGCGACTTCGACATCGCGCGCCCCTGCTCGTCGAGCGTCCAGCCCGCCGTGCCCACCATGGTGAAGGGTGCGGCGTGCTTCTCGCCCACGCCGACCGAAGTCAGCAGCGAAGTGTGGAACCATCCCCGATACTGATCGCCGCCCTCAAAGTAAAGCTGCGCCGGAGGCGGAAGATCCGGCTCAGCCTCGAGCACCGAGTGCCACGACGAGCCGGAGTCGAACCACACGTCCAGGATGTCGGTCTCGCGCCGGAATTCCAGGCCTCCGCACGTTTCGCAATGCGCGCCGTGCGGCAGCAGCGCGTCCGCCGTGGCCGTGTGCCACACTTCCGCGCCTTCGCTCTCGAAAAGCGAGAGAATGCGCTGGTTGAGCACGCAGTCGTTGAGCGGAGCGTTGCAGGCGCGGCACAGGAACACTGCAATCGGCACCCCCCAAACCCTCTGCCGCGAGATGCACCAGTCCGGGCGCGTCGCGATCATGTTCGCGATGCGCTCTTCGCCCCACGCCGGATCCCACCGCACCGAGTTTTTGATCTCATCGAGAGCGCGCTGCCGGAACTTCACCGGCGTGCCGTCGTCGAGCGTCATCTCGTGGTCGATGTTGATGAACCACTGCTCCGTCGCGCGGAAGATCACCGGCTTGTGGCACCGCCAGCAGTGCGGATACGAGTGGAAAATGTCGGACCGGCCCATCAGCGCGCCGCGCGCGGCCACCAGATCGATGATCGGCTGGTTCGCCTGGAAGACGGTCTTGCCGTCGTACTCGGGCAGTCCGTCGCGCAATCGTCCCGCGTTGTCGACATGGCAGCTCTGGTCGAGCCCGTAGCGCGTGCCGGTGTTGAAGTCGTCGGCGCCATGAGCCGGAGCGGTGTGCACCGCACCCGTGCCCTGATCGGCCGTGACGTAGTCAGCGAGCACGCCAAGAATCGACCGCTCCAGAAACGGATGCTGGAACGTCGTTCTTTCGAGCACTCCGCCCTTGAATTCCGCAATCGCGCGAGCGCTTTCGAGATTGCAGGCTTCCTTCACCGCAGAAGCCAGCGATTTCGCAACGATATAGACATTGCCGTCGCTGTTCTGGAGCGCGACGTAATCAAATTCCGGATGAAACGCCACCGCCAGCGAGGCAGGCAGCGTCCACGGCGTCGTGGTCCAGATGATCGTGAAAACCTTTTTCCCCGCCAGCGCCGCATCGATGGCCCCCGGATCGCTGGTCATCGCGTAGCGCACATAAATGCTGGGGCTCGAGTGCTGCTCGTACTCAATCTCGGCGTCGGCCAGCGCCGTGCGGTCGTGGATGCACCAATACACCGGCTTCAGCCCGCGATAGACAAAACCCCGCTCGAAGAAGCGGTAGAACAGCTCGAGGGTGCGCGCCTCATACTCGCGCGACATCGTGAGGTACGGCCGGTCCCAGCGGCCGAAGACGCCCATGCGGACGAACTGTGACGTCTGCAGATCGACGTATTTCTGGGCGTAAGCGCGGCAATGGTTCAGGAATTCCGCAGCCGGCATGTCGAGTTTCTTCCGGCCCAGTTGCTCGTCCACCTTGATCTCGATCGGAAGGCCGTGGCAGTCGAAGCCCGGGATGTAGGGCGAGTCGAAGCCCGCCATCGTCTTCGCCTTGACGATGAAATCCTTGAGACCTTTGTTGAGAGCATGCCCCAGGTGGATCGGCCCGTTGACGTAGGGCGGCCCATCGTGGAGAACCCAGCGGGGCGCGCCCCGGCGGGCCTCGCGGATCTGGTCGTACAGACGCGATTCCTGCCAGGCCGCAAGGCGAGCCGGCTCATTCTGCGGGAGATTCGCCTTCATCGGGAAGGCTGTCTGCGGCAGTGAGAGGGTGTCTTTGAGGGGCGGGTACTGGCCCGCATTTTTCCCGCCGGTCTGGTCCGGCAGGGGCGGCGCAGAGGACATCGTTTCTCCGTCTGTGAGAAGCTATGTGGATAAAATTTCATTGTATCCGCTTGCCTGACATGACTTCCCACGGCGGCACGCGTCTATTCCTGATAAGGAAACGCGCCCCACCAGGCAAGAGCGAAGCAGGAAAAGCATTTGCAGGAGATTCCAGTCCGGTCGCGCTCCCGGCAGCGAATCGGAAGCTTGCATCGAAGGGCGGGGTCGCTGATAAAGTTCGTTCACGCCCATCCCCAGGGCATCTCAGGAAATGCACCCGGGCCGGAACCCGGGAGAGACAGACAGGGCAGCCGTCGTTGATAATCAGGGGATGCTGGCTTGAGGCCGCCGGCATTGTGGAAGGAAAGCCGATCTTGGCGGATTTTGAATGGAACCCGTGAATACCCACACGCCAGACGAGCAAGGCACGTTTCTCGAGGAAGCCAGTGGTTCCGGCGGGCCCGTACCCGAGCATTCGGGAGCCCTTACGCAAAATCAGCCACAAGCCGCACAGCCCATGAATTCTGAACCCGTATTGCATTTCGCCGGTCTTGACACGGTCGTCGAGGAGCCCATCTGGAAGACCCTCTGGGTCGGCATCCAGGACGCGCTGTTTCCCAAAAAGCTTCCTCCTCTGGTGCTGACCTCCCAGCCGGTCGCCGTCGTCGACCGCATGAAGGTGAAGCGCAGCCCCGCGGCCAGCGCCCTTTCGTTTGTCACACACGCCGTGGTCATCGGCCTCATCGTCCTGTTTGCCATCGAGCAGTGGCATACGCGGATGGTCCAGAAAAAGATGATGCAGACCACGCTGACCAACGTTCCCTTCATCCCCCCATCGCCACTGAAAGACACGATGGGCGGCGGCGGCGGAGGCGGCAATCACGAAACCGTTGAGGCTTCGAAGGGCCACCTGCCCAAGTTCACGAAAGAGCCGCTCGCACCCCCGCAAATCCTCAAGATCGATCATCCGAAGCTGGCCGTTGAGCCCAGCGTGATGATGCCGCAGCCCATCAAGCTGCCCGATGCGGCCAACATGCCGAATATCGGTATTCCGCAGTCGAACCAGCTGGCCTTGGCATCGCAGGGCGGCGGATCGGGCTCCGGCTTTGGATCCGGCTCCGGCGGCGGCATCGGTTCCGGCAACGGCAATGGCGTCGGCCCCGGTGAAGGCGGCGGCTACGGCGGCGGCCTCATGCACCTCGGGGGTGGCGTTTCGGCACCGTCGCTCATCTATGCGCCCGATCCGGAGTTCAGCGACGAGGCGCGCCGCGCCAAGTATCAGGGCGTGTGCATCGTGGGGCTCATCGTCGACGCGCAGGGCAATCCTCAGCAGGCGCACGTGGTGCGGCCGCTGGGCATGGGCCTCGACGAAAAGGCTCTCGAGGCTGTCCGCCAGTACAAGTTCAAGCCCGCGATGTTCAAAGGCAAAGCCGTCCCCGTCGAGATCAACATCGAGGTCAATTTCAGAATTTACTGACCTGGCCACACACCTGAAACTGCGAAGCCGGAGGCGGGAGACATTCCGCTCCGGCTTTTGCTTTTGTGGCGATTGCAGGCGCGGGACAGCGGCCGTTTCCTTTTCCGAAGACTATCCCCGCAGCGCTGCGACCACCGCGTCGTGGAACGCCGGACGCACCTGGCGGATTGCGTCGTTCGTCCGGTCAGGCCAGGTGCGGTTCGTGAGCAGCGCGACCGCGAGGCCCTGGTCGGGATCGATCCAGAGCGATGTGCCTGCGTAGCCCAGATGGCCGATGGAGCGCGGCCCGAAGTGCTGCCCCGAGGACGAAGGCGGTGTCGGCACATCCCATCCCAGCGCGCGCGACTTGCCGTCGGCCGTAGTCTGGCGCGTCGCAAACAGGTTGAGCGTTTTGGAATCAAACACTGGATTGCCCGCTGCCGAACGCCCGGCATCGAGAATGCATTGCGCGAACCGCAGCAGGTCGGGCACATTCGAGAACACCCCCGCATGGCCGGCAACGCCGCCCAGAACCGAAGCGTTTTCGTCCTGCACCTCGCCCTGGATGATGCGGTTTCGGAACCAGGTGTCGCGCTCGGTCGGCGGAATCGCCGCGTGGATTGAAGCCGCCGGCCGGAAACCCGTTGCCGTCAGACCCAGAGGCTCAAAAATCTCGCGAGCGCAGAATGCGTCCAGCGGCTCCCCGGCCAGCACTTCAATCGCTTTCCCCAGCAGCATGAACCCGGGATCGGAATATTCCGTGCGGCTGCCGGGCTGCGCTTCGAGCGGCAACTGCAGGGCCGCGCGCAGCAGCGCTTCCGGCGTCGCGCATGTCTCGAAAAACTTCACGTAGGCCGGTAGTCCCGAGCTGTGCGCGAGCAGCATACGCAGAGTCACCCGGACTTTGCCGCTACCGTGCTCGCTGCCGACAACGAAGCCGGGGAGTATATCGCCCAGCCGCGTATCGAGATCGAGGCGATTGCGGCCGTGCAGGACCATGGCAGCGGCCGTCGTTGCCACGACCTTGGAAACGCTGGCCAGGTCGAAAACGGTTGCCGCTTCCACGGCGCGCGCGGTTTCGTCATCGGTCAAGCGGCCCACGGAATCGAGCAGAAGCACCTGCCCCTGGTGCAGAATGCCGAACGCCGCACCGGGAAAGACGCGTTCACTCACGGCTTTTTCCAGCAATCCGCGCGCGGGCGCGAAGTTCGGCTCGGGGTGGGAGCGGGCGGGCGGCGTTGCGATCGCGATCTCCTCCGTTGGCATGGCACTAGGGTAGCGCGGATCGCCGGGCTGCAATGTATCCGCGGTCACGACCCTCATTTTTCACATCCCAAAATGCGCAGCCCGGCCCTTGCGCCGGAATCTTTCGGCCATATTCCACCGTATCCGTAACCGCCCCCGATCCCCCCGCATCCAACCCCATGAGGAACTGTGCATGAAGAACTCTGAGCATACTGCGAAGCATTCAGGAACCGCTGCCCACGAAGGCAAGCGGGGAGGATTCGATCTCATCACGCCGCGGTGGCGGCAAAGCGCGCGCGAAATTCAGAAGTTCGGCACCGTCATTCGCGACCTGCCCATCGGCCTCGACGAAAGTGCTCGTCGTGAGATTTGCGAGCGGCTCAATTTGCTCCTCGCCGACACGGCATCCCTGCGCGATCTCTACAAGAAGTCCCACTGGCAGGTGGGCGGACCGACTTTTTATCAGCTTCATCTCCTCTTCGATAAGCACTTCGGGGAACAGGTGGAGCTTGTCGACCTGCTCGCGGAGCGCATTCAGATTCTCGGCGGCGTCAGCGTTGCCATGGCCCACGACGTCGCGGAACTTACCCGCCTCGAGCGGCCGCCGAAGGGCCGCGAAGAGGTCCCCGTGCAGATTTCCCGCTTGCTCGAGGCCCATGCGCTCATCATCCGCGACACCCGTGAGCTCGCGAAGCGCGCCTCCGCCATCGACGATGACGGCACCAACGATCTGCTCATCAGCAACGTGCTCCGCACCAACGAAATGGAAGTCTGGTTCCTGAGCGAGCACCTGGTGGAGATGCCGCTGGTCCACGCGGAAAACGCAGATTCCCGCAAAGCCGGCTAACGTTCCTTCATTCAGGGAACTGGATGCTGGCGTATGATGGACGCCGCCCACGAACTCCGCCCCGGGGAGTGTGTCCATCATGCGCCGACGTTCCTGTGTGCCCGAACCCGGCGTGGCTCTGGTCCTGCTGGCAGCGTGTGCGGCCCTTGGGCAAGCTCCCGATCCCGCCCCTCGCCCGGAGACGGCCCAGTCTTCCGACCCCGTTGTAACCTTTCACGCCAACGCCAATCTTGTCCTAATCGATGTCGTCGTGCGGCAGAAGGGTGCGCCCGTCCTGGGCCTGACGCAGCAGGCCTTCCATGTCCGCGAAGACGGCAAGGATCAAAAGATCAGCGTCTTTGAAGAGCACCGCGCCGGCGACGTGCTCGAAGCCGTGAAGAAGCCGAATCTCCCTCCGCATACCTACAGCGATGATCCCCAGTACACCCGGACGAGCGCCACGAACGTCCTCCTGCTCGACGCCCTCAACACCCCGCTTGCCGACCAGATGGACGCGCGAAAAGAGATGCTCAGCTATCTCGGCGCAATTCCGAAAGGAACCGACATAGCCGTATTCTCCCTCGCTTCGCAGCTGCGCATGATCACGGGTTTCACCACCAATGTCGCGGAGATCGCGAACGCTCTTAACCCCGGCCGCGGAGGCCCTGAAGGAAGTTCCCTCCTCGATCCGGACTTCGACAGCGCCCTCGACCTGCAGGCCACGCTGAACCAATCGGTGGGCTTGCCCTCCGCTTCAGTCACGGCCATGCAGCAATTCGTCGACGACACCAAAAACTTCGAGGTTGGGCTGCGCGAAGAGATGGCCATCGGCGCGCTCAATCAAATCGCGCGCTACCTGAGCACGATTCCGGGCCGCAAAAACCTGATCTGGTTTTCCGCTGCCTTTCCGCTGCGCTTTTTAGAGGGCGGTGAGAACCCGAACATGGATCCGGCCACCGACTACGCCGGAATGGTGAGGAGAACCGCGGAGTTGCTGACGCTGGCGCGTGTCGCTGTCTATCCGGTGGATTCG
>Ga0335075_10011249_pt1 | contig 13534 bp, 13 predicted proteins | sample Lox_Sample_24_FD_206723 | JGI IMG/M metagenome (GOLD analysis project Ga0335075, IMG submission 206723) | Soil microbial communities from Loxahatchee National Wildlife Refuge, Florida, United States - Lox_Sample_2.4 | ecosystem: Environmental > Terrestrial > Soil > Wetlands | place: USA...
CTGGAGACGACGGCCGCCGCCGTCCGGGCGGGGGAGTTGAACGCGAACGACCTCATCGACCTGCTGGGGGAGCTGCGCCGAGCCTCTGCCGCCTGTGCGGACGCGTCCGACTGGGCCCTGCTGGCCGCCCGGGAGGAAGGGGCGAGCCTGCGTCAGATCGCGCCGGTTTTCGGGAAGGGCTACGTGCGTGCGCCGGCGGCTCGGCTGGAGAAGCTTCACCGGCAGGCGCAGAACTCGGGGCAGTGGCTGGCGATTCTTCGGCACAAGCAAGGCGGGTAGCGGCCTGTGCCGGGTCTGCGGGGCTGGTTGTCGGCCGAACTCGCCGTGCGCGGTTTCGCTGGCTAGGAGCGCGCGGTAGGAGAGTGCGCGGGCGGGCATCCAATCCGCCAGGGGGAGCCGCCGGACCGGCAGTTCAGTCTGAAGTTCTTCGCGGATCTCCCGATCGCACGCGGCGACTTGTCTTCGACCAGGCCGCCAGGTACGTCGAGAAAGGGCTTGCAGGCAGGGCGGACGAACAGGAACCGAGCGGGCTCGTCCTGGGCGAGGCGGCTCATCCGTGCGATGCGCCAGAACTAGTGTATAACGACCTATACAGCAATCGATTTTAGAAACAACCATTCACACCAACCAAAAACCCAGCAAAGACAGGGAGATCCGAATGGACCGCATCGCCGTCGGGCTGGCCGCGCTCGGGCGGCCTGCGTACATCAACCTCGGGCGGGACCTGCCCGAAGTCCGTGACGTCGCCTCGATGCGGGCGGCGACGCACGCGGTACTCGACGCCGCATACGAAGCAGGCATCCGCTGGGTCGACGTCGCGCGTTCGTACGGCCGCTCGGAGGAATTCCTCGGCAGCTGGCTGTCCGAGCGAGGGCACAGCGACGTCACGGTGTCGAGCAAGTGGGGGTACCGCTACGTCGCCGGCTGGCGGCTCGACGCGGAAGTCCACGAAGTCAAGGAGCACACCCTGCCGCGATTCCGCGAGCAGTGGGCGCAGACGCAGGACTTGCTGAACCGGCACGTCGATCTGTACCAGGTCCATTCGCTCACAGTGGACAGTCCGCTGTTCGCCGACCCGGCGCTGCTGGACGCGCTCGCCGGGCTGGCCGCCGACGGGGTCGAGGTCGGGTTTTCGACGTCCGGGCCGGCGCAGGCGGACGTGCTCCGCCGGGCGTTCGAGCTGGAATCGGGCGGGCAGCCGGTGTTCTCGTCGGTGCAGTCCACTTGGAACCTGCTGGAACCGTCGGCCGGGCCGGCGTTGGCGGAGGCGCGGGCGGCGGGGAAACGGGTGCTGGTGAAGGAAACCCTGGCGAACGGGCGGTTGGCGGTGGAGGCGCCGGAGGCGGTGCGGAGGATCGCGCGGGAGCACGGGGTCGGGCCGGACGCGATCGCGGTCGCGGCGGTGCTCGGGCAGGAGTGGGCGCCGGTGGCGGTGCTGGGGCCGTCGAGCACTGGGCAGCTGGCGGAGAACCTGGCGGCGGTGCGGGTGGAGCTGTCCGGAGCGGACTGGGCGGTGCTGGGCGGACTGGCGGAGGACGCGCGGGAGTACTGGGCGCATCGGTCCCACCTCGGGTGGAGCTGAGCGGCTGCACTACCCTCGGCGCATCCCGTCCCGGGGAGGGACGGACCGGAGCGCGGAGGGGCAAGAGTGCGTCGTCGGCAGGTTCCCGCTGTGGCAGCGCTGGTCGGACTGGGCGCATTGGCGGGGCTCGCCGGGTGCGGGAACCGGCCCAATGATCTGGAGCATTACTACGACGATCCGACGCCGGCCTCGGCGCCGAGCAGTCAGCCGAAGGTCAAGGCGAAGGTGGTGCCGACGGCTCCTCGGACGTCGGCCGCGCCGGACCCGCGGCGGGCGGAGTCGGCGTTGCTGGTCGACGCGGATGTCGCCGAGGAAGGCGTGACGCCGGGTTCGGGGAAGGTTTCCGGCTGTCTGTCCGGGTTGGCGGCGGGCGAGCGGAAGTCGGTGAGCTGGGTTTATCCGAGCGGTTCGGCATTGACGCAGGAGGTCACCGCGTATTCCGGCGGCACCGGTGCGCAGGTGGTTTCGGCGGCGCACTGTGCGGGCGTGGAGCTGGCGTTGCCGCCGCAGTCCGGGGTGGACGGGCAGCGTGCGTGGTGCGAGGGTTCGACCTGCGCGGTGTTGCTGGCCAAGGGGAATCTGGTGTCGGCGCTGAGTGTCGCGGCGAGCACGCCGGAGCGGGCGCAGGACGCGGCGAAGCGGTTGCTGCCGAAGCTGGTGGCGAAGCTGGTGGCTCAGCCGTAGCGGCGGAACCATTCCTGGACGCCTTCGCGGCCGTCGGGGATGAACGGGCGGTCAGGGTCGAAGACCCAGGTGCGGAGTTCGGTGAGGGAGATCCAGCGGCCTTCGGCGATTTCTTCCGGCTGGTGGCGGATTGGCCCGTCCCAGCGCACCTCGAAGGCGAAGTTGTGGCAGCGGATGCTGCCGTTTTCGTAGACCTGGGTGAACAGCGGTTCCGGTTCCACTCCGTGGACGCCGAGTTCTTCGGCGAGTTCGCGGCGGGCGCAGTCGGCGGGGGTTTCTCCGGCTGCGACGACGCCGCCGGCCCAGCAGTCCCAGGTGGACGGGAAGACGTCCTTGCCGGGGGTGCGCAGGTGCACGTAGACGGACTGGCCGTCGCCCGATCGGACCAGTACCACGCCTGCCGCGTGCCAAAGTCCTTCGGCGCGGACCTGGGAGCGCGGGACGGTGCCGATGTCGTGGCCGTTGCGGTCATAGAGGGCAACGAGTTCGTCACTGAGCGGCATGGGGGCATCGTCGCACGGCTTCAACCCGTAGGGTGGTGGCTATGCGTCGGATCATGGGAACCGAAGTCGAGTACGGCATCGCGGTGCCCGGGGATGCCACGGCGAACCCGGTGCTGACCTCGACTCAGGTGGTGCTCGCTTACGCGGCGGCGGCGGATGTGCCGAGGGCGCGGCGGGCGCGCTGGGACTACGAGGTGGAGTCGCCGTTGCGCGACGCGCGCGGGTTCGATCTGACCGGGCCGGGCGGTCCGGGGCACGATCCGGACGTGGAGGACCTGGGGGCGGCGAACGTCATCCTGACCAACGGGGCGCGGTTGTACGTGGACCACGCGCATCCGGAGTATTCGGCGCCGGAGGTCACGAACGCGCGGGACGCGGTGATCTGGGACAAGGCCGGCGAGCGGGTGATGGAGGAGGCCGCGCTGAAGGCGGCCACCGTGCCGGGGCAGCCGCCGTTGCAGCTGTACAAGAACAACGTGGACGGCAAGGGCGCCAGTTACGGGACGCACGAGAACTACTTGATGCAGCGGTCGACGCCGTTCACCGCGGTGATCGGCGGGCTGACGCCGTTTTTCGCGTCGCGGCAGGTGGTGACCGGGTCCGGCCGGGTGGGGATCGGGCAGCAGAGCGAGGAGGCCGGGTTCCAGCTTTCGCAGCGGTCGGATTACATCGAGGTCGAGGTCGGGCTGGAGACCACGCTCAAGCGCGGGATCATCAACACCCGGGACGAGCCGCACGCGGACGCGGACAAGTACCGGCGGCTGCACGTGATCATCGGGGACGCGAACCTGTCGGAGTATTCGACCTATCTGAAGGTCGGGACGACGGCGCTGGTGCTGGACCTGATCGAGTCCGGGGTGCGGTTCGACGAGCTGAAGCTGGACGAGCCGGTGCGGGCGGTGCACAAGATCAGCCACGACCCGACGCTGAAGACGAAGGTGGAGCTGGCGAACGGCCGGAAGCTGACCGGGCTGGAGCTGCAGTTCTCTTACCACGAAATGGTTTCGGCGAATCTGGAGCGCACCGGCGCGGACGAGGCGTCGAAGGAGGTGCTGCGGGTCTGGGGCGAGGTGCTGGACGCGCTGGCGCGGGATCCGATGGAGTGCGCGGACCGGCTGGACTGGCCTGCGAAGCTGCGGTTGCTGGAGGGGTACCGGGAGCGGGACCAGCTGGCCTGGGGTGCGCCGCGGCTGCGGCTGGTGGACTTGCAGTATTCGGACGTGCGGATGGCGAAGGGCCTGTACAACCGGCTGGTGACCCGGGGTTCGATCAAGCGGCTGGTCACCGAGGAGGAGGTGCAGGCGGCGATCACCACTCCGCCGTCGGACACCCGGGCCTATTTCCGGGGGCGGGCGCTGGAGAAGTACGCGTCGTCGATCGCGGCGGCGTCCTGGGATTCGGTGATTTTCGACGTGGGCCGGGAGTCGCTGGTGCGGATCCCGACGCTGGAGCCGTTGCGGGGGACCAAGGCGCACGTCGGGAAGCTGCTGGACGCGGCGGCGACGGCGGAGGAGCTGGTGGAGGCGATCACCGGTTCGGACTAGCGCGTTCCCGGCGTTTCGGGCCGTTTTCAGGCGCGTTTCGTCGGTGCCGCTGGGTAGGCTTAGGGACATCGGCCACATCGGGAGGCGAGATGGCGCAGGAGAAGATCGAGAAGCACGGCGGCGGCGACTCCGACGAGGAGTTCGACGACGCGGGTGCGGCGGGCCAGGAGCGTCGGGAGAAGCTGGGCGAGGACGTGGACACGATCCTCGACGAGATCGACGACGTGCTGGAGGAGAACGCCGAGGACTTCGTCCGCGCTTACGTGCAGAAGGGCGGCGAGTAGCCGTCCGCCTGCCGCGGCCGTCCGTCGGGGCGGTGGCGGCGGGCGCGCTGGGCCGGAGGTTTCGCGCGGTGGCGCCGGGGGCGGGAGCTCCCGGCGGTGCCGGGCACGGACAGATGGGAACCGAGAGCACGTATGGACAACACCTCCTCTGGGTCGGGTTTTTCCGGGCCGGGTCTGCCGTCGGCGTATTTCTCGCCGGCTTCGTCGTCGTTCGCGGATTTCCTGCGGGCGGCCTCGCCTGAGCTGCTGCCCGCGCGCCGGGTGCCGGCCGGTGCGGCGGAGCTGGACGCGCCGCACGGCACCACGATCGTGGCGGTGGCGTTCGCCCGCGGGGTGCTGATCGCGGGCGACCGGCGGGCGACGTCGGGGAACCTGATCGCGAGCCGGGACATCGAGAAGGTGCACGTCACCGACGAGTATTCGGCGGTGGGCATCGCGGGCACCGCGGGGCTGGCCGTGGAGATGGTCCGGTTGTACGCGGTGGAGCTGGCGCACTACGAGAAGATCGAGGGCGTTTCGCTGTCGCTGGACGGCAAGACGAACAAGCTGGCCGGGATGGTGAAGGCCAACTTGGAGATGGCGATGGCGGGCCTGGCGGTGGTGCCGTTGTTCGTCGGGTACGACCTGGAGGCCGAGGACGCGAAGCACGCGGGCCGGATCGTCTCCTACGACGCGGCGGGCGGACGGTACGAGGAGCACGCCGGGTATGCGAGCGTGGGTTCGGGTTCGCTGTTCGCGAAGTCGTCGCTGAAGAAGCTGTACGACCCGGACGCGGATGTGGACGCGGCGGTGCGGACGGCGCTGGAGGCGTTGTACGACGCGGCGGACGACGACACCGCGAGCGGTGGGCCGGACCTGGTGCGGCGGATTTTCCCGAACGTCATCACCATCACCGCGGAGGAAGGCGCCGCGGTGCTGCCTGCCGAGCGGATCGGCACGGTGGTGGAGGCGGTGGTGGCCGGGCGCGCGGAGCGCACGCACCACCGGCAGAGCTGATGCCGTCCTCGCACGCTGACCTTGTGACCGCCGATGTGACCGCCGATTTTTCGGAGAACGTGGAGCCGACACCGTGACGATGCCGTTGTATGCCTCTCCCGAGCAGCTGATGCGGGAGCGTTCCGAGCTGGCGCGGAAGGGGATTTCGCGTGGCCGGAGCGTGGTGGTGCTGAAGTATTCCGGCGGGGTGCTGTTCGTCGCGGAGAACATGTCGGCGACGTTGCACAAGGTGGCGGAGATCTATGACCGGATCGGGTTCGCCGCGGTGGGCCGGTTCTCCGAGTTCGAGAATCTGCGGGTGGCCGGGATCCGGCACGCGGATCTGAAGGGCTACCAGTACGACCGGCGGGACGTGAGCGCGCGGGCGCTGGCGAACGCGTACGCGGCGACGCTGGGCAGCATTTTCACCGAGCAGCTGAAGCCGTTCGAGGTGGAGGTGTGCCTGGCCGAGGTCGGTGCGACCGCGGACGAGGACCAGTTGTACCGGTTGACGTTCGACGGCGGGATTTTCGACGAGTCGCCGTTCGTGGTGATGGGCGGGCAGACCGATCCGATCAGTGCGAAGCTGAAGGATCTGGTGGATCCGGCGCATGATCTGGCGACCGCTTTGGGGACCGCGATCGAAGGGTTGCGGGCGGCTTCGCCGGCGACGAACGGGAACGGTGCGGCGGCCGAGGCGGAGCAGATCAAGCTCGAGGTCGCGGTGCTGGACCGGGCGCGGCCGCGGCGGGCGTTCCGGCGGTTGTCCGGGGCGGCGCTGGAGGCGTTGCTGCCGGCGAAGGCGGAGCCCGTAGAGAAGCCGGCCGACGGCGAAGGCGATTCGGGTGGCGATTCGGGCAAGGACGACGCCGAGAAGAAGTGACGTTCGGCGGCGGGCCGTCAGCAGTGTGCTGGCGGCCCGTTGTCATGTCCGCGGGGAGGGTGCGGGGTGACGTGTGTGCTGGTGACGCCGTGGTGGCGGGTTCGCGGCACCGGGGCGGGTTCAGCCTGGGGCGGGGTGGCGGCGACCCGGATTCTGGACTGGGCGGATCCGGCGGTCCGGGAGCTGGCGGCGGAGGCGGAGCGGATCGCTGGGGTCGCGGGCAATGCGCGGTTCGCAACGGATGAGGCGGCTTTCGCGGACGGGTCCGGGCTGGCGGACAACACTGGGCCGGACAACGCTGGGCTTTCGAGCGGCGTCGGTCTTGCGAGCGGGACTGGGCCTGCGGGCGGTGCTGGGCTTTCGAGCGGCATCGGGCCGGCGGGCGGCAGTGGGCTTGCGGGCAGTGCGGAGCTGGCCAGGTTGCGGGCGGCGCACGGGGTGATCGCGGCGGCGGTGCGGCCGGTGTATTCGGTGCGGGAGCGGCAGCCGATTTCGCGGACGGTGCGGCGCGGGCGAGGTTCGTGCAGTCAGCGGCTGGCGGTGCTGGAGGGTGTGGCGCGCGGGTGGGGGATCGCGACGCGGGTGGGGGGTCTGGCGGTGGACGGGCGGTTCTGGTATCCGCGGTTTCCGCGGGCGCGGTTCCTGGTGCCGTCGCGGGTGGTGCTGGCGTGGCCGGAGTTTTTCGTCGGCGGCGGGTGGCTGGCGGCGGGGGAGTTGTTCGGGATGCGGCCGGGCGGTCCGGGGTTCGCGAACGACGGCGAGGAGACGTTGTTCGACGCGGTCGCGCGGACTGGGGTCGACTGGGACGGCTGCGGCGGCGGGGTGTGCGACCTGTCCGCGACGGTGCGCGCGGAGCTGGGGTATTTCGATTCGCGGGACGAGGTGTTCCGGCGGCACGGGCAGACGTTGTGCGGTCCGTTGACGATGCTGGCGGATCCGGTGCTGAGCCGGTGGTCGCCGGTGCGGTGAGATCGGCGGGCAAAAGCTACTTCGGCACGGTGTAGGCGCATTCCAGGGTGGATCCGGCGGACGCGTGTTCGCTGGCGACTTGCTGGCCTTCGACGGTGATGGTGCAGGCGACCGTTCCGCGGGTGACTTTCGCGGTGATGCGGAGGTCGCCGTAGTCGACGGTGGCGGTTTTGTGCCAGGGCAACGAGGCAGGGCGTTCGGTGCTCGTGGTGCCGGGCGTGGCGGAGGCGACGCTCTCGACCGTGCTGTTGTCGCCGGTGAGTTCGAGCCGCACCTCGTGGCGCACCATTCGGCAGCCGGTGACGGTCATCGCGACCAGGGCGAGGATCGACGCCGGCAGGACAGCACGCTTCATCAGTGATCGCTTTCGGGGAGGGGACCGCAGGGTGTCGATCTTATGCGGGCCCGGATCCGGTGCGCATCGTGCGGCGGTGGTGTGCGGGGTACGCCGTCAGAGGTAGCCGGGATCAGCCTGGGGGCGGAGCCTGCGGTCCGGCTTCGAGTGCGTCGAGGCGTTGTCGCAAGTGGACTCGTTCCGGCTCGGTTCCCGCGCTGGCCAACGCTTCCCGGTAGGCGGCCGCTGCTTCTTCGTCGCGGCCGAGCCGGTGCAGGAGGTCGGCGCGGGCGGCGGCGTACGGGTGGTAGCCGGTGAGCCGGGGTTCGGCGGCGAGCGAGTCGAGCAGTTCGAGTCCGGCGGCGGGGCCGTCGCGCATCGCGACCGCGGCGGCGCGGTTGAGCGCGACCACCGGGGTCGGGGCGAGGGCGAGCAGGATGTCGTAGAGCGCGACGATCTGCGGCCAGTCGGTGTTCTCCACGTCGGGTGCTTCGGCGTGCAGGGCGGCGATCGCGGCCTGCACGCCGTACGGTCCGGGCGGGCCGCCGGTGAGCGCGGCGGGGACCAGTGCGCGGCCTTCGGCGATCAGGTCGGCGTCCCAGTCGCCGCGGTCCTGGTCGGCCAGCAGGACGAGTTCGCCGTCCGGGCCGGTGCGGGCGGCGTGTCGGGCGTGCACGAGCAGCAGCAGGGCGAGCAGGCCGGCGGTTTCGCGTTCGGCGGGCAGCAGCCGGGCGAGGATGCGGGCCAGCCGGAGGGCTTCGGCGGCCAGGTCCGGGCGCTGGACGGCCGGGCCGGAGCTGGCCGCGTAGCCCTCGGTGAACAGCGAGTACAGCACGTGCAGGACGCCGGGCAACCGGTCGCGGAGCTCGTCGCCGTCCGGGACCCGGAACGGGATGCGGTGGTCGCGGATCCGGTTCTTGGCCCGGACGATCCGTTTCGCCATCGTCGCGGTCGGCACCAGGAACGCGCGCGCCACCTCGGGGGTGGTGAGCCCGGCCAGGCAGCGCAGGGTGAGCGCGAGCCGGTCTTCGGCGGCGAGCGCGGGGTGCGCGCAGGTGAAGAACAGTTCCAGCCGTTCGTCCGGGAGGCCGGTCGGCGCGGGCGGGCCGAGACGGTCGGTTTCCGCTTGCAGGATGGCGAGTTTCGCCGCGTACGCCTGGTCCCGGCGGAGCCGGTCGACGGCTTTGCGGCGCGCGGTGGTCATCAGCCAGGCGCCGGGTTTCGGCGGGACGCCGTCGACCGGCCAGCGCACCAGCGCGGCCTCCATCGCTTCGGCGGCGACTTCCTCGGCCAGGTCCAGGTCGCCGAACCGGCGGACGAGCGCGCCGAGGAGGCGGCCGTGCTCCTCGCGGAACACGGCCGCCGCCGACGCTCGTGCGTCAGGCACCGAAATCGGCGATCGGGCGGACCACGATCGACCCGTCGCGGGCGCCCGGGCAGCGGGCCGCCCAGTCCAGCGCGGCGTCCAGGTCCGGGACGTCGAGCACGTAGAACCCGCCGAGCAGTTCGCGGGTTTCGGCGAACGGGCCGTCGGTGGTGATGGTGCGCCGGCCGTCCGGGCCGACCTGGACCCGGGTCGCGGTGACCAGGTCGGCGAGGGATTCGCCGCCGGCGTAGACGCCCGCGTCGCGGACTTCCTTGTCGTAGGCCATCCAGTCGGCGGGTTCGCAGCCGGCCGCGCCGCCCTCTTGGCTGGCGGCGGAAGCGTGGATCAGCAGCAGGTACTTCACGGTCGGGCTCCTTCGTCGGGGCGTGCGGCCCGGTTGCCGCACGCCCACACCACGAACGGCGCCCGCCCGGATGGACAGGGGCCGGAAGGAATTCTCCCGGAAGTTTCAGGACGCCGCTTGTGCCGCCCGGAAGTTCTGGTCGGCGAAGGCGAGCAGGTAGGGCAGCGTCGCGCGGGCGGTGTGCCAGGTGTGATTGAACCCGCGTTCGGCGTGCACCACGACTTCCTGGCCGCGGTGCTGCAGCGACGCGGCGATCCGGTGTGCGGTCGCGACGTCGGTGGGGGCGCCGGTGCCGACGGTCAGCATCACCGAGAGCTTCTGCGGGAACGGCATGGTCGGGATGTAGCGGCGCGGGGTGTTCTGCGCGATCACCGCCTGGTTGCCCTTGAGGATGCCGACCGAGTCGTTCAGGTCGTCATAGGGCAGCGCGATCAGCAGGGTGCTGAACTCGTCGAGGTGGTGCAGGCCGATGTTGAGCGCGCCGAACCCGCCGCCGGACATGCCGCCGAGGGCGCGGTGGCCGCGGTCGGCGAGGGTCCGGTAGTGCTTGTCGACCGACTGGACCAGGGTGCTGGCCAGGTAGGTCTCCAGCTGCGGGCCGCCCGGGACGTTCAGGCATTCCCAGTCGGTGCTCGGCTGGTTCGCGGTCAGGTCGACGCTGACGATGATCATCGGCTGGACGACCTGGGCGTCTTCCAGGCTCTGCAAGGTCTGCGGCGCGGAGCCGGAGGTCAGCCAGTCGCGCGGGCCGCCGTAGGGGTAGCCGTGGATCAGGTAGACGACCGGGTAGCGGCGGTTCGCGTTCGCCGGGCTGTGGTAGCCGGCCGGCAGCAGCACGTAGTTCTCGCCGTTCTGGACGCCGTTCGCCGGGTCGGGGACGTTGAGGACTTCGGTGCTCGCGCCGGTGCTGGGCGGCGGGGCGGCCGGTGCGCCGCCGGCTGGGGGAGCGGCGCTGCTGTCGCCGCCGTCCGGTGCGGCGGACCCGGCGGCGGAGTCGTCGCCGCCCGCTTCGGCCGGGTCGTCGGAGGTGCGGCGGAGCAGGGTGCCGGCGACGTTCATCACGCCGCCCCCGCGCTGCAGCAGCCGGCCGAGGTCGCTGGGCGTGCGGACGTAGCCGACGTAGCTGTTGACCGCGGTCACCGCGGCGACCAGGAACAGCGCGGTCGCGCCGCTGATGCCCCAGCGGCGGGTGCGGCGGTGGTGTGCGAGGGCGATGGTGACGGCGAGGATGGTCGCCGCGGCGCCCGCGGCGGTCAGCCACACCAGCGGGGATTCGAGCGGGCCGACGTCACGGGCCTGCGAGGTGACCGACGGCGGCAGGACGGGATCGACCGCCTGCGGGAACGGGATCATCGGGATCATCCACGGCCTGCCGGACGAGGGCAGGCCGCACCGCCGCGGGAAAGAGAACGCATGAAGACCCCTGGTGTGCATCGGGCGCGACCGTCCGCACCTCGAAAGATCACGCTAGGGACGGTGCGCTGTGTATTCGTTGAGAAGGTGTAAAGAACCGATCAAGAAACGTCGCCGGGCTCGCGGTACACGGTCAGCGCGCTCGGCCGCGACCGGAACCGGAATTCCCGCCCGAGCGGCCCGACCTCGCCGTCGGTGGCCACCCGCCGGTGCCCGTCGAGCAGTTCGACCCGCAGCTCCGGGAGATCGGCCTCCCGGTAGACCCGGCTCGCGTTCAGGCTTTTCGTCACGGCGGCGAGCACGAACCGGGTCCGCGACCAGCGCACGTCCGCTTTAACGTAGCGGACGTCGAGCAGGCCGGTGTCGAGGGCCGGGCGGCGCGACGGTGCGAACCCCTTCGGCGCGTAGGTGCCGTTGCCGACGAACAGCAGCCACACCCGGGCCGGCTCGCCGTTCAGCCGGACGTCCAGCGGTTTCGCCCGGCGCAGCACCCGCACCAGCGCGATCGCCGCGGCCGGCCACTTCGGGTGCCGGTCCTGCAGCTTTTCCCGCAGCCGCACCATCTCCGGGTAGCCGCCGAGGCTGGCGGTGTTGACGAACCAGCGGTGCGAGGGGGCGCCCGACCCGGACACCACGACCTCGCCGAGGTCGACGCCGACCGCGTGGCCCTGTTCGGTGGCCTGGTCGGCGTCGGTCATCGAGCGGACCCCGACGTCGCGGGCGAAGTGGTTGAGCGTCCCGGCCGGGATCAGCGCGAGCGGCAGCCCGCGCTCGGCGGCCACCGACGCGACCGCGGCGACCGTGCCGTCCCCGCCGGCCACGCCGAGCGCCCGGACCGTGCCGCGGGCGTCGATCTCGTCGGCGAGCTGCTCGCGCAGGTCCCGGCGCGAGTCCGGGTACACCACGTCCGCCTTCGGCCAGGCGTGGCGGACGTCCTCGGTCGGGTCCGTGCCGTCCACTCCGGAATGCGGGTTGACGAGGGCGAGCATGTCTTCGCCGTCGCGCATCACCGGCGCTTCGGCGCGGTGCGCGGTGCGGGCCCGTTCGTCGGGGTGCAGCGGCCACCAGTGCCGGGTCAGCGCCGCGACGCCGGCCCCGAGCGCCACGCCCGCGGCGACGTCGCTGGGCCAGTGCACGCCGGTGTGGACCCGCGAGTACGCGACCGCACCGGCGATCGGGACCAGGGCGAGCCCGGCACGCGGCGATTCCATCGCCACCGCGGTCACGAACGCCGCCGCCGAAGCTGAGTGCCCGGACGGGAACGACGAGGACACCGGCCGGTTGCGCAGCCGCCGGTGCTCGGGAACCTCGTCCTCGGCCGGACGGCGGCGCGGGAACACCGGCTTCGCCACCAGATTCGCCAGCGCGCTCGCCCCGGCCACCGCGGCGACCCCGCGCAGCGCACCCCGTCGCGCCGGGCCCTTGCGGACCGCGAGAACCGCCGCCACGCCCCACCAGAGCCGGGATTTGTTCGCGCCGCGCGACAACGCCGTCAAAACCCCGTCGGCGCGGGTCCGGGGAAGCGCCGCGGAACGCCGCATCACCGCCCGGTCGCCCTTGCCGACCTGCCGAAACGTCCGCTCGAGCCGCTTGAACACCCTCGTCCACCTCCGCCCGCTGGGCCCGCGCCGGAACCGGATCCGGCGGGCGGTTTCCCCCGCGATGTCACGACTTGCAACCTACCGACCGCGTGTCGCCGCCCGAACGGCGCACCTTCGGCGGGGCTCCAGCGCCTACTCTGGAGGAATGCAGCGGCGGATCTTTGGCATCGAGACCGAGTACGGGGTCACGTGCACCTTCCACGGCCAGCGCAGGCTCTCGCCCGACGAGGTCGCGCGCTATCTGTTCCGTCGGGTGGTTTCGTGGGGCCGTTCGTCCAACGTGTTCCTGTCCAACGGATCGAGGCTCTACCTCGACGTGGGCTCGCACCCCGAATACGCGACAGCCGAGTGCGACGACCTCACCCAGCTCGTCACCCACGACAAAGCGGGCGAGCGGATCCTCGAAGACCTGCTCGTCGACGCCGAACGCCGGCTCGCCGACGAAGGCATCGGCGGCGACATCTTCCTGTTCAAGAACAACACCGACTCGGCGGGCAACTCCTACGGCTGCCACGAGAACTACCTGGTCACCCGGGCAGGCGAGTTCTCCCGGATCGCCGACGTGCTGCTCCCGTTCCTGGTCACCCGCCAGCTCATCTGCGGCGCGGGCAAGGTCCTGCAGACCCCGCGCGGCGCGGTGTACTGCCTGTCCCAGCGCGCCGAGCACATCTGGGAAGGCGTCTCCAGCGCCACCACCCGGTCCCGGCCGATCATCAACACCCGCGACGAACCGCACGCCGACGCCGAACGCTACCGGCGGCTGCACGTCATCGTCGGCGACTCCAACATGGCCGAGCCGACCACGATGCTCAAGGTCGGCTCCGCGCACCTGGTGCTGGAAATGATCGAAGCCGGCGTCCAGTTCCGCGACTTCACGCTGGACAACCCGATCCGGGCGATCCGCGAGATCAGCCACGACCTCACCGGCCGCCGCCAGGTACGGCTCGCCGGCGGCCGCGAAGCGTCCGCACTGGACATCCAGCGCGAATACCACGCCCGCGCCGTGCAGCACCTCAAGGAAAACGGCTCCAC
>Ga0335075_10011250_pt1 | contig 13533 bp, 13 predicted proteins | sample Lox_Sample_24_FD_206723 | JGI IMG/M metagenome (GOLD analysis project Ga0335075, IMG submission 206723) | Soil microbial communities from Loxahatchee National Wildlife Refuge, Florida, United States - Lox_Sample_2.4 | ecosystem: Environmental > Terrestrial > Soil > Wetlands | place: USA...
CGCGGCGTTGGCGCCCGACAACGCCGCCCACAACGCAACCAGCACGACCGGCAGCCGGGTGCACGCCGAAGCACCGAGTGCGAACATCGCGGGATAGGCACCCGCGAGATAGTACGCTTTGCCGTGTGAAAGGTAAACGCCCAACGCCGTCGCGACGAAGGCGATCGATAGGAAGCGAAAGCTCGCGAGCCGACGCGAGACAAACGGCGCAACGATGCCGGCGATCCAGAGAGGCGCGAGCAGAAAGTTTACCATGAAGACCTGCCCGAGCGCAAAGCCGAGCGGCGTGCCGATGAAGTTTCCGGAATTGTCGTTGCGCACCAGCTCCAAGAACGGCAGTCCGTGAACGGCTTGCCAAACGACGTTCGGCAGAGCGATGACGGCCGCCATGGCGGCCCCGATCCAAAAGTCGCGCGAACGAAACACGGTGCGCGGTCCGGTCAGCGCCCAGCCGATCGCGAGGCCGGCGATCCAAAGCACGATGCCGTATTTCGTTTCGAACGTCAGCCCGGTGACGATTCCGGCCCACCACCACGCCCGCGGTTCGTCGCGCACGATGGCCCGCACCGCGAAGTACGCCGCGAGCGTGAAGCCGAGCGGCTCGAAGGTCGACGTGGTCAAAGTCGCATTGAGTGCGACGATCAGCGTCGCGCCGGCGGCGGCCACCGCGGCCAGCCAGGCGCCGCGGACCGTCGCGCCCAGCAGCTGCGCCAACGCGACCGTCAGCGGCACCAGCAGCACCGCCGCGATCACTGCGGGCAACCGCAGCAGCCAGACATGCGTTCCCGCCAGTTGGGTGGCGGCGGCGAGCAGCGGCACCAGCGGCGGCTGATCGACGTATCCAATCGACGGATGGCGGCCGCAGACGATGAAGTACAGCTCGTTACGAAACGCGCCGTATTGCCCGGCGACGGCCAGATGCACGACGGCCACAACGGCGGCAACGATGCCCGCCGCCCAGGATGCGCCCTTACTCATCGGCTATGAATCCTTCATCACTGCCAGTTGGGAAAGTGACGTACATGCGCCTCCACGGCGCGTCGTCGACGAGGCGCCACTCGTGTCCCGTTCCCGCATCGTCCGTAGCGATCAGCACGTCGCCGGGCTGCAGCGTAAACGCTTCGCCGTCGCGGGTGGTGAACGCCAGCGTTCCGGAGAGCGTGACGACGTATTGCAGCTGCGGGGCATCGTGCCAGTCGAGCTTCGAATGCGGGGGCGATTCGGCGAACCGAATCGTCGCGACGCTCGAGCGGTGGTCTTCCGCAACCCTCCCCTGCAGCACGTGCGAGGCGCCGTCGCGCCCGGTATACAACTTGAACGCGCGAATCATACGAGGCGGACTTTTCGCGCCAGGGCGGCCGCGGCCCGCCGGCCAAAGAACGTGCCGCGATGTTCTCCACCCTCAAGCCGGGTACGCTGGTGGTCGCCTCGGCGTATCCCGATCCGCCCTTCGACGTCGACGCGAGCGGGACGCTCACCGGTTTCGACGTCGAGCTGATGCGGGCTTTGAGTGCGAACATCGGCTTGGCGCTGGAGCCCCAGCGGTATCTCGGCGGCGATTTCAACGGTATCTTCGACGGACTGGCGGCGCGGCGATACGACGCGGTCATCTCCGGCACGACCGTCACGCCCGAACGCGCCGCACGGGTGCGCTTCTCCGAGCCGTACCTCGAGTTCGGACAAGGCGTTGCGGTCGACCGCCGGCGTTCGCCCAACGTCGGCTCGGCCGACGACACGTCCGACGCCGTCGCGAGGCAGCTGCTCGCGCGCGGGATCGTCGCGGGCGTGCGCTACTATCCGTACGACGCGATCGAACGCGCGCTCGACGACGTCGAGTCGGGCGCGATCGGTGCGGTCATCAAACTCGCGCCGGTGATCGCGACGCTGGTCGCATCGCGACCCGCCTTGCGCGTCGCCTTCGAAGTGCCGACCCACGAACGGCTCGCGATCGCCGTCGCGAAGGAGAACGCACCCCTTTGCCAAGCCATCAACGATGCCCTGAGGGATTTCACGGCTTCGGGCGGACTGGCGAAACTTCGAGCGCGCTGGATCCCGGAATCGCCCGGCACGAGCTAGCCGGGAAAGCACGCCGAGGGCGGCGCACAGTGGGCGGTAAAAGCCGCGGGCACGTGCCAGGTCGCGGGCGCGAATTCGCGGACGAACGGCGCGATCGCATCCGCCACGGTCTGGGGCTCTGCCAGAAAAGCATCGTGCCCGTGGTCGCTGACGATCTCGGTATATTCGGTTCGCCCTCCACGCATCGACCACCGGGCCGATGCCTCGCGAACGTCCTTCGCGGGGAATAGCCAGTCCGACGAGATCGCTGCGAACAGCACCGGCGGCACCGGACCGCGCGCCGCCGCTCGGCCGGCGTCGAAACCATCCATCGCGTGCGTGAGCGTCGCGTACGCGAACGGGTTCATACGCGCTTCGAAGCGATCGGCTTGATGCTCGAGATAGCCCTCGACGTCGAAGCGCGCGGCACCGTGGCGGTCGGGGTGCCGTCCGTGGCGTCGCTCGAGCAGCGCGTCGCTCTTGTACGTCAGCATCGCAATCTTGCGCGCTAGCCGTAGGCCGCGGCGCTCGTCCAGCGCGAGCGCCTCGCGCTGAAGCGCGTTGAGCGCGATGCCCATCGTGCTGAAGCGATCGTGCGCGCCGATAACGACGGCTGCGCCGACGGCTTGCGGAGCTTCGAGCGCCCACTGCAGCGCCTGCATGCCGCCCAGCGATCCGCCCGCGACCAGGGCGAGGCGCGCGATTCCCAGCCGTTCGAGCGCGCGGCGCTGCGCGCGAACGATGTCCGCAACGCTCACGCGCGGAAACGCCGCGGAGCGCGCGCCGGTCGAGCCGTAACAGCTTCCGAGCGCGTTGATGCCGACGATGCAGCACTGCTGCGGATCGAACGGGCGCCCGGCGCCCACGAGGCCGGGCCACCACTCGGCCGCACGACTCGAGCCCGTCAACGCGTGCGCGATCAACACGACGTTCGCCCCGTCTTCGCGGGGCTCGCCGTAGATCGTGACGCGCTGCCGGACGGCGGGAAGCGTGCCTCCGCCGTCCAGGTTCAGCGACCCGACGTTCACATCGAGTTCGCGCACGATCTCAGCCCAGCGCTTGGGCAAGATCGGCGACGATGTCGCGGCGGTCCTCGATGCCGATCGAGAGCCGGATGGTCGAATCGTCGACGTCGCTCTGCAGACGTTCTGCCGGCGTGAGCTGCTGGTGCGTCGTCGAGGCCGGATGAATGACCAGCGACTTGGCGTCGCCGACGTTGGCGAGCAGCGAAAACAGCTTCAGCCGATCGATGACACGCCGCGCGTCGCCGCCGTCACCGGCAATCCGGAAGGTCAGGATCGATCCCGCGCCGTTGGGCAAATAACGGCGCGCCCGCTCGTGCGACGGATGGCCGGGCAGTCCCGGGTATGCGACCGAGGCGACGCGCGGATGCGCCGCCAGAAACTCGGCCACCGCCTGCGCGTTGGCGACGTGGCGCTCGATCCGAACGCCCAACGTCTCCAATCCTTGCAGCAAGAGCCATGCGTTGAACGGCGAAAGCGCCGCTCCGAGATCGCGCAGCAGTTGCACGCGCGCTTTGACGACGTAGGCCAGGCTGCCGAAGGCGTCCACGTAGCGCAGCCCGTGATAGGACGGGTCCGGCTCGACAAAATCCGCAAAGCGGCCGGCGGCAGCCCAGTCGAAGCGCCCACCGTCGACGATCGCGCCGCCGATCGCGGTTCCATGCCCGCCGATGAACTTGGTGGCCGAATGTACCACGACGTCGGCTCCCCACTCGACCGGCCGCGCCAAGTAAGGCGTCGCGAGCGTGTTGTCGACGATCAGCGGCACCCCGTTCCCGTGAGCGACGGCGGCGACGCGCTCGACGTCGAGGACGTCGATTTTCGGATTGCCGATCGTTTCGGCGAAAACGGCTTTGGTATTCGGGCGGATCGAGGCGTCGATCGCTCCATAGTCGGCAACGTCGACGAAACTCACCTCGATGCCGAAGCGCGGCAACGTATGCGCGAACGCGTTGTAGGTGCCGCCGTAGAGCGAGTTGGAGCTCACGACGTGATCGCCGGCTCGCGCCAGATTCAAGATTGCGTAGACGACCGCGGCCTGACCGCTGGCGACGCCCAGCGCGCCAACGCCGCCTTCCAGTTGCGCGAGCCGCCGCTCCAACACGTCGGTCGTCGGATTGTTAATGCGCGTGTAGATATTGCCGAACTCTTCGAGCGCGAACAGCCTAGCCGCGTGTTCGGTCGAGTCGAAGAGGTACGAGGTCGTCTGATAGAGCGGGACGGCGCGCGCCTTGGTGGCCGGGTCGCCGGCAAATCCACCGTGCAGTGCAACCGTATCGAAGTGCGGTTGGTTCGGTTTCTCGATCGTGGTGCTCACGTGATGCTAGTCCTTTCCCGGCCCTGAGAGCGCAGCGCTCTGCTGCGCGGCCGGAGCTGCGAGGATGGCGTCGTCCCAGATAGGGTAGTGGGGCAACTCCGCGATGCGCGGCAGTTGCGAGAAGAGCGGCAGGACACCAACCGGCGACGGCGCGGCGGCGCGCGCGCGCGGCCGCCGCAGGGCGTTGCGGTTCTCGTGAATCGAGCGCAACGCGGTAACGACGTCGCCGAGCACCGCCGACGCGGTGGCGGTCCCGCCGGCGCCTTGTCCGCGCAGGAACAGCGTTCCGGCATCGCGCGCGTCGATGCGCACCGCGTTCTCGACCCCGAACGTTCGCGCGAACTCGTGCTCCTCGGGCAGCGCTACCGGCGCGACCTCGGCCCAAATCTCGCCGCCCGCGCGAACGATCGCGCCGACCGAGCGAATCCGCAAGCCGAGCATGCGCGCACGCGCGACGTCGCGCCGGGTGACGCCGGAGATGCCGCGGCGCGCGATCGACGGGGAAACCACGGGAGATTCGAAGGCGAGCTGGGCCGCCAGCGCGAGCTTGTGCGCGGCGTCCACGCCATCGACGTCGTTGGCCGGGTCGGCCTCGGCGTAACCGCACTCTTGCGCGCGACCGAGCGCGGCCTCGTAGCCGGCTCCTTCCTCCATCGCCGCCAAGATGAAGGTCGAGGTCCCGTTGACGGCGCCCGCGACGGCGTCGATGCGGTCGCCGGCTAGCGCGCGATCCAGCACGCGCACGATCGGGATCGCGCCGGCGATCGCGCCCTCGAAGCGCAAGTGCGTCCCGCGTGCTGCAGCGAACGCCCGCAGGCGCGGACCCTGCAGTCCCAGCAGGTCTTTATTCGCGGTGACCACGTGCTGGCCGGCCTCGAGCGCGTGATCGAGCAGCTCGGCCGCCACCGCGGTACCGCCGATCAGCTCGATGACGAGGTCGATTGCAGGATTGCCCGCAACGGCGAGCGGGTCGGTGGTGAAGAGCGCGGGATCGAGCGAGTCGAGACGGCGTTTGTCGGGCCGGCGAATCGCGACGGCGCGCAGCTCGTAGCCGACCCCGGTGCGCGCCTCGATGGCGCGCCGGTCGCGGACGAGACGATCGGCGACGCTGCTGCCGACGTTGCCGCATCCGAGCAGCCCGATGCCGACGGTAAGGTTCACTATCCTGGCCTCCTGGTGAGATGGGAAAGCAAGGAAAAAAGCACGCGCCCTTCGTTTGGACGAAGGGCGCGTGCGTCGATGAATCCTGTTATCCGGTCATCTGCGTTTCACGCCGCGTGCCTTCGCCGCTCGGTTCTGCGAACCGCGCATCCAGCACATCCCGGCCATGACGTTTGACGACATGGGCGCAACCATACCATGGCTTCGATCCAACGTCAAGGGTACGCGGCGGCGCGTTTACGCGATCAGGTGCACGTCGCCGAACTCGTGCCGCAGATAACCGCGCTCCGCAGCCTCCACGTACGCAGACGCGAGAACCTGCGCCGGCAAGAACGCGCGCAGCATCGACTGATGCGTGGCACCGGCGTCGTGAAAGCCGGTGATCAAGCCGCCGCTCACGACCGGTGGATGCCGTTCGTCGACGACCAGCGACGTCCAACCGGAAGCCGCAACGACCGCGCCGTCACGCGCCGCACTTTCGAGGGCGCGAACCACGGTCGAGCCGACCGCGATGACTCGCCGCCCCTCGCGGCGCGCGCGGTTGACCGCCGCGGCTGCAACGGGACCGACGGTGAAGCGCTCCGTCGCGGGACGCTCCGGCAGCTCGAAGCTGGACACGCCGCAGTGCAGCGTAATCGCGGCTATCCCGACGCCGCGACGTCGCAGGGCTCGTACCACGCGGGGCGTGAACGGACGTGCGGCCGAAGGCATCTCGGACGAGCCGGCTTCGCGTGCGAACATGGTTTGATAATCGCTCAGCGGAAATGGCTGCGGGGCGTGTGCGTATGCGATCGGCTTTCCAAAACGCGCGAGATACGCGTACATCGGTACGGGCAGCTGGAACCACGCGTACCAAAGCCGCGGCCGCTGCGGGTCGGCAGGTGCGATCGCCACCGCGCCGGCGCCGCCGGCCAGCTGCAGCTCCTCGCCGAGCAGTATTTCGCCGCGCGGCTCGACCATCCAGAGGCGCTCGTCGATGGCCGTCGCGACGTGCAGGCGGACGGATTCGCCGTTGGGCCGTACGGCCTCGATCGCGGCGGGGATCGTGGCGGAGTCGTTGACGATGGCGAGGTCCCCGTCGTCGAGCAGCGACGGCAAATCCGTAAACTTGGCATGCCGGTGTGCGCCGGTCGCGCGCTGCGTGAACAGCAGCGCGACGCCGTCGCGCGCGAGGCCGCGGCGCTCGGGAGGCGCGGTCGCGTCGCGCAGCTGCGCCCGTTCCAGCGGTAACGCGCTCATGCCGGCACCGCGCCGGCGAGCCGAAGACGCGCGAACGGCGCTTTCGCGGCAGCGATTGCTTCCAATAACGCGCGAGCGCAGTCGCGAGGATCCCGCAACTCGGCGGGATCGGCATCCGGGATTGCATCGCGATGCAGCTGCGTGTTCATATCGCCGGGATCGATCGCGAGCACTCGGATCGGCGACTCGCCGAGTTCCGCCGCGAGCACGCGCGAAACGTGCTCGAGCGCCGCCTTCGAGGCGCCGTAGCCGCCCCAGCAAGGATAGGGCTCCACCGCCGCGTCGGACGTGACGTTGACGATCGCAGCGGCGTCGCTGCGCCGCATCAGCGGCAAGGCGAGTCCGATCAAGTGAATCGGCCCTAAAAGGTTGACGTCGAAGGTGCGACGCAGCGATGCGAGCGAGAGCCGGCCGACCGGCGCGAGCGGAAGCGGGCCTAGCGTCGAAGCGTTGTTGACCAGCAGATCGAGCCGGCCGAACGTTGCGGCGGCGGCAACCAGCGCGCGGGCGTGCTCGGGGTCGGCGACGTCGCCGGCGATCGCCAGCACTTCGCCAAAGGCACGCAGGTCGCGAGCCGCGCCTTCGAGCGTTTGCGCGTCGCGTCCGTCGACGATCGTGCGAACGCCGCGCATCAGTAACTCGGTGGCCAGCGCCTTGCCGAGGCCTCGCGAGCCGCCGGTGACGATCGCGACCCGTCCGAATTCAAACCATGCATCCATAGCGCAACCCTACAACCTCAACTAATGTTGAGGTCAAGAGCGATGGAAGAATTTCTAAGCGTCGGGGAAGTCGCCAAGCGCAGCGGCGTCGCCGTTTCGACGATTCACTTTTACGAGGCGCGCGGGCTGATCTCGAGCGTCCGCACGGCCGGAAATCAACGCCGCTTTCCGCGTTCGGAACTGCGCCGCGTCGCCGTCGTTCGCGTCGCGCAACGCGCCGGCATCGCGCTCGACGAGGTTCGTCGCGCGTTTGCAAGCTTGCCGGCCGGACGAACCGTTTCGGCCGCCGACTGGACGCGCATGTCGAAACGCTGGAAAGCCGAGCTGGACTCGCGCATCCGGCGCCTGACCGCGCTGCGCGATCGGCTCGGCGATTGCATCGGTTGCGGCTGCCTGTCGCTCGACCGTTGCCCGTTGCGCAATCCGGCCGACGTGCTCGGCGACGAAGGCCCCGGACCGCGCCTGATTCCTTAGGACGTCCCAGACGCACTCGGCGCCATGCGAGATGGGCGGGCGGGAAGGTTCGCGAAGGCTGCGCCATGCGCGCGCGTTCCCTGGGCGTCTACGAGACCGGCCACCGGGCCGAGGGAACGCTGCATTATCATCGGCACGATTTGCCCTACGCCGCGATCGTAACGGCGGGGTCGTACGTCGAGGTCGTGGACGCCGTCCCGAAACGCTGTTCGGCCGGCTCGCTGGTGGTGCACGGGCCCGGCGAAGAACACGCCGATCATTTCAGCGCTCCGACGCGATGCCTCAACGTCGAGCTGCCGCCAACCGTCGAAGTGCCGCCGCACGGCGTCGTCGCGGATCGCTTGCTGACGATTGCGATGCGAGGGGTCGTGCGCGCTTACGACGACCGCGATCGCGGGCGCTTGACGGCGTGGATCGCACGCTTGAGCCGGCTGATCGCGCGTCCCGCGCCGGCCGGCCCGGCAGCCCCGGCTTGGCTCGACGCGGTTCTGGGGAGCTTCGAGTGGACGGGCGACGCACCGCTGCGCGACGCCGCGCGCCTGGCCGGCGTGCATCCGGTGCATTTCAGCCGAGAGTTTCGCCGCCGCGTGGGCATGACGCCGCATGCCTTCCGGCGGCGCGCTCGCGTCGAGTTGGCGTCCAAGCTGCTGCTGCGCGGCGACGTGCCGCTGGCGCAGGTCGCGCTGCGCTGCGGGTTTGGCGACCAGAGCCACTTCAATCGCGGATTCGCGCAAACGCTCGGCGTCGCGCCCGGCCGGTACCGGCGCGCGTTTGCGCGCTAAATTTCTCCAAGACGCGCGGCCGCCTTGGTGATAGGCTGCGGTCGATGATCCCATCTCCGCCGCCGATACCATGCCGCGCTCCGCTGCTCTTCTCACAAATGCGCGACGCCGCTGGCGGAGCGGCCTGGAATCGCGTTGCCGAAACGGCCGCGTTCGGCACCGCCAAGATGGCGGGATTGGCCGGAACGGCGGTAATTGCCGACGACCGGCTCGGCGGCCGTTACGCGCGGCGTTTCCGAGTCGCGGTGATGGGATCGAGCGCCGACGTTTTCGACGGAACGACGCTCTGGGCGCAGGACATTTCCGGCGGCGTGCACGCCCTCGACGCGCCGTTCGCGCGCCGGCGCGCGGTGACCGATGCCGCACTCGCGAGCCGCACCTATCTGGCTTCCGGGTCGCATGTCGACGCCACGTGCGCGGGCACCGCTACGCAGGACGGACGCACGGTGCTGCGCGTGCGCATCCGCCCCAACGGCGGCATTCCAGCCGTGCTCTTGGTCGACGCACAAACGCATTTGCTCGACGCGGTACAAGAGCGTCTGCCGACGACGACCGAAGTGACGCGCTACGCCGACTATCGCGACGTCGACGGTCTCGCGCTGCCGTTCTCGATCGAATCGGGCACCCGATCCGAACCGGCCGACGGATATGCGGTAAGGGTGCGCGGCTACCGAGTGAGCCGCTCGGCGAACGCGAGCGACTTCCGACGCCCTGCCGCTCTCGCTCCGGCGCGCATGCTCGACGGCGCGACTTCGACGACGGTGCCGATCGTCGTCGAAGGGCGCCAACTGCTGGTCTGGGCGTCGATCGACGGGCACCCGCCGATGCCGTTCATCCTCGACACCGGCGGTCATGCGATCGTCACACCGCAAGCGGCGCGCGCGCTGGGTTTGCACGCGTCGGGCGCGGGGCAGAGCGGCGGATCCGGTGCCGGCACGATCGGGCTGCAATACGCGCCGGTCGATAGTCTGCGCATCGGCGAGGCCGAGCTGCGCCGGCAGACGTTTCTGGTGATCCCCTATTCGTACTCGTTTTACGAGCGGGGCGCGCGCCAGCCGCTGGCGGGTATCTTGGGGCTCGAGATCTTCGAGCGCTTCGCGACGCGCATCGATTACGGTCGCGGCCGTCTAACGCTGACGCCGTTTTCCGCCTATCGGCCGGCCGCCGGCGCGGCCGCCGTTCCGATTTGCTTTCAAGAGGATATGCCGCTGGGCCACGCTGCGGCCGACGGTCACGCCGCCTTGTTCGGCATCGACACCGGCAACGCCGGCTCCGTCATTTTGTTCGGAACGTTTTTGAAACGCACCGGATTGTTGGCCGCGTATCCAAACGGCAGCGCGGCGGTCGGACACGGAACCGGCGGCAGCGACGCCGGGCGCATCGTTGCGTTACGGCGTTTGAGCTTCGCCGGCGCGACGTACGCCCGCGTGCCTGCGTTCCTGACCGACATGCGGAGCGGCTCGTTCTCGTCGTGGACCGAAGCCGGGAACTTCGGCTACGAAATTCTTTCGCGCGCCGTTCCAACCTTCGACTACGCGGCCGGCACGCTGTACGTGCAGCCCAGTCCGTTCGCGCAAGCACCGCCCAAGAATCGCGCGGGCTTGATTGCCGACAAAACCGTCCCGCAGACTTTCGAGGTCGAGCGCGTCGCGCCGGGTTCGCCGGCCGCCGCGGCCGGCATCGTCAGCGGCGACACGATCGTCGCAGTCGACGGCACGTCCGCGCAACGCCTCTCGTACGGTGACTTGTACCGCCTGGTCACCGCCGCGGCCGGTACCGCGCTGCGTTTGCGCGTGGTGCACGCCGGCACCGCGCGCGACGTCACCCTGATCTTACGCTGAGGCGACCGGCTCGCGCGGGGGGCCGAGCAGGCGCAGCTTGCGCTCGCTCTCGGAACCCGGAGCGGCCGTCAGGACAACCATGCGGATGTCGGCGTCGCCGGGTACGTCGAAAGCGGTGTAGTCGAGAACGAGCTCGCCGAGCTGGGGATGCAAGTAGCGCTTGAGGCCCTCGACCGACCCGAGCACGTCGTGCTGCGCCCACAGCTCGCGAAACTCCGCCGAGCCGGCGCGCAGCTCGTCGATCAACTCGATGAACGACGGATCGTTGGGATATTTGGCGGCAACCGCGCGAAACGACGCAACGCTGCGGCGTTTCATGCACGCCGGATCGCCGACGCGGTACGGGGTCGTCGGATCGAAGAACAAACGGCGCAGGATGTTGCGCTGCGGAACCGATGCGTTCGAATAATCCGACAGCGCATCCGCGCTGCGATTCCATGCCAGCACGTCCCAGCGCCGTCCGCGAACGTATGCGGGCATCGGGTCGAGCGAATCTAGCACGCGTAAGACCAGCGTGCTGACCCGTTCTTCGCCCTGCGGCGGCAGCGTCGCCGCCGGGATTCCCGCCAGGAGATGGAGATGCCGGCGTTCGTCGGAGGTCAGACGCAGCGCGCGAGCGATGCCGTCGAGAACGTCGCCCGAGACGTTGATCGGCAGCCCCTGCTCGAGCCGGGTGTACCACGTGCTGCCGATGTTTGCGAGCAATGCGACCTCTTCGCGCCGCAGCCCCGGCGTGCGCCGCCGGGCACCGTCGGCCAGTCCGACGTCGGAGGGGGCTACGCGTGCTCGGCGCGTTCGCAAAAAGTCGCTGAGTTCGGATCGCCGTTCGGCAGGCGAGTTCATCGCGTTCCTCGGGAGGGTGGCCCAGCCAGTGCTAGGATAAGGTGGGTTCTAGTCATAGTATGACACTCGCAGTATCCTGACGGCAAGCACCGACTCACTCTAAAGACTGCACAACCCCGATGATAGTTGCCGAAAAGCCGGCGGCAGCCGGCCTTGTTCCCGCCCGCCCGAGGCTGGTTTTGCCATCGCCGGCCGATTCGCAGCCGCTGGTCGAGTTCGGCGCGAGGCGCTATCTCGTCGTGGCCGGCGTGATGCTGGCCGCGCTGTTGCAAACCGTCGACCTGACGATCGTCAACGTCGCGCTGCCGACCGTTCAGGGCAATCTCGGCGCGACGGTGGACGAAGGCACCTGGGTGATGACCGGCTACGTCATCGCCAACGTCGTCGTCATTCCGTTGACGCCATGGCTCGCGTTGCGCTTCGGGCGCAAGAACTACTTTCTCGCCTCGATTGCGGGCTTCACGGTCGCATCGGTCTTGTGCGGAACGGCCACGTCGCTGCCGGCACTCATTCTCTTTCGCATCGTGCAGGGCGCATTCGGCGGCGGTCTGCTCGCGACCGCACAGGTCGTGCTGCGCGACACGTTCCCGACCGAACAGCTCGGCACGAGCCAGTCGATCTTCGCGCTCGGAACGATTCTCGGCCCGTCGATCGGACCGACGCTCGGCGGCATTCTGGTCGACAACTTCTCGTGGCCGTGGGTCTTCGACGTCAACGTCGTTCCCGGTATTCTCGCCTTCGTGGTGCTCGCGCGCTACATGCGCGATCGCGGCCGGCCCCAGCGCGCACGCGTCGACGTCACCGGCATCGCTTTGCTGGTCGTCGCGGTGAGCTGCATGCAATACGTGCTCGATCAGGGACAGCACGACGACTGGTTTTCGGACGCATCGATCGGGCTGTGCACGGTTGCGAGCTTGACGGCGGCCGCCGCCTTCGTCTGGTGGGAGCTGCGGGTCGCCGAGCCGATCGTGGATCTGCGCGTCTTACGTCAGCCGGCCGTTGCCGCCGCACTGGCTATCGCCGCGGCCTACGCGGCGGTCGTCTTTCCTCCACTCTTGCTGCTGCCGCAGTTCACGGTCGACGGCTTGGGTTTTACCAGCACGCTCGCCGGCATGCTGATCGGCGTCCGCGCGTTGCCGGTGCTCGTCTTGACGATGCCGGTCGCCCGGCTGACCGGAATTGCGAGCTTCGACCTGCGCTGGTCGATCGGCGGCGGCTTGGCGCTGGCCGGTTTGGGCTCGCTGTGGCTGGCCTCGAACGTCACGACCGGAAGCGGCGTGGCGTCGTTCGTGTGGCCGCTGCTGGTGGTCGGCGTCGGCTCTGCGTTCGTGTACTCCCCGCTGCTGGTTGCGACCATGCGGTCGATGGCACCCGACGCTGCGCCAAAGGCTGCGTCGTTCATCGTGCTCTTCTTTCAACTCGGCGGATCGGTTTCGTCGGCCGGGATCGTGGCATTTCTCGACCGCCGAATGCAGTTTCACCAAACGGTGCTGGCCGCAGAAACGACCCTGTCGCGTCTGCCGGTGGCCGAATACCTTCAGCACTCCACCCGCGCATCGTTGGCGGCGGTGGTTAGCGCGCAAGCCGCCGCGCTCGCGTATGCCGATGCATTCTTGGTCACCGGTGCGTTGGCGATTTTGGTCGCACCCGGCGCGCTGATTCTGGCGCGCAAACGACGCTAGGAGACGATGTTTTGGAGTTCGAAAACGCCTGCGACAGCATCTGCGGCGACATCGCTGGCCTGCTGCTGCAATTTCCTCGCCCGACGCCGCACGTCGCCTATGCGGCCGCGCGTGCGACGCGCGACGTCGCCGACGCGCTGCACCATGCGGCGGGAACGCCGGCCGATCCGCGCTGGCACGATGCGATTCGCAGCGTGGATGAGTTCACCGCGCTCTGCCGCACGCAGCCGAGGGTCGCACGACTGCCGGCGCTCGCGCAGCTGCGGCGCTTCGTCGACGAGAACGCCGATCTGGCCGAGTCCGCCACGCGCCTGCGCGCCGGATAGCGCCGCCTGCAGCCGCGCGTAGCCGGACGTCCCGGTTCGCGCTAGGGCGCGACCATCACGAAGTTCACCGG
>Ga0335075_10011251_pt1 | contig 13533 bp, 15 predicted proteins | sample Lox_Sample_24_FD_206723 | JGI IMG/M metagenome (GOLD analysis project Ga0335075, IMG submission 206723) | Soil microbial communities from Loxahatchee National Wildlife Refuge, Florida, United States - Lox_Sample_2.4 | ecosystem: Environmental > Terrestrial > Soil > Wetlands | place: USA...
GAAGGGGAGCGCGGGATGTCCCGCGCTCCCCTTCGGGTCGCGGCTAAACGAATCACTGGACATGAATCGCCGCGATTTCCTCCAACCCCGGCACCTCGCACAAAGCGCCGGCCAGATGCTCGGCGCGCTCGATCATCTGGCCGGTACGCTCGCTCCCCCTTCCTCTGATAATGCGCTTCTCCTGCATCAGCGCCGCCGCGCGATGGCCACGCATTTCGAGATCATCCTGCCGTTCGGCACACCCTGCGCCGCGGCGATGGGCGAGGAAGCGTTCGAGCTGCTCGACGCGCTGGAAGACCAGATGACGGTGTATCGCGACAGCAGCGAGATTTCCCGGCTCAATCGACGCGCCTTCGGCGGTCTGGTGCGCGTCGAACATCGGCTCTTCGGTCTGCTGGAGCTGGCGGAGCGGATTCATCGCGAGACGGAAGGCGCCTACGACATCACGTCGGGAGCACTCATCAAGGCATGGGGCTTCTTCCGAGGACCCCGGCGCGTGCCGGCCGAGGCGGAGCGAGCCGCGGCGCGCGAGAAGGTCGGCATGCAGTGGGTGACGCTCGACACCGAACGTCGGACGGTACGCTTTCAGCGGCCCGGCCTGGAGATCAATCTCGGCGGCATCGGCAAGGGCTACGCCCTTGATCGCATGGCCCGGCTGCTCGGCGCGGAGTGGGGCGTTACGCGGATGTTGTTGCACGGAGGCACCAGCAGCGTGTACGCTAAAGGGTGTCCTCCGGATGATGAGCGCGGTTGGCAGGTGGCGATCCTACATCCGTGGGATCGGCAGCGACGGCTGGCGCGAGTGTGGCTGCGCGATCGGGCGCTGGGAACGTCAGCGGCCACGCATCAACATCTGGAATACAACGGACAAAAGCTGGGCCACATACTCGATCCGCGCACGGGCTGGCCGGCCTCCGGTATCGCCAGCGCTTCCGTCCTCGCCTCCAGCGCCGCCGAGGCCGACGCCCTTTCGACCGCCTTCTATGTCGGCGGTCTTGAGCTTGCCCAGCGTTATTGCGACACTCACCCCGGCATCGCGGCTATCGTGCTGCCGGAAGGAGAGGGCGCCGAACCGATCGTGATGGGATTGGGGCCACACGAGGTATTCGTTTAGCCGCGACGCGCAGCGGAGCGCGGGGCTATCTGCGCTCCGCTGCGCGTCGCGGCTAAACTAGGTTGACGTGTACCATGAACCGATTCACCGCGTTTTTTCTGATTCTGCTGCGTCTGGCGATCGGCTGGCACTTCTTTGCCGAGGGCTATCACAAGCTGGACGGCTATTGGCGCGGAGCAACGGAAACCGCACTGGGCAAATCGAAGCCTTTCAGCAGCGCCGGCTATTTCCGCGAAGGAACCGGCCCGCTGGCCCAGTACATTCGCCAGCAAATCGGCGATCCCGATCAGGAGGCGCTGGCGCTGTTGGAGCCGAACAAGACGGAGCTGCCCAACGCCCCGCCGCACAAACGCACCCCCTCGCTGCTCCACCAGGAATGGAGCGATTACATCACTCGTTTCGAGGATTATTACAACCTCGACGACGACCAGAAAAAAAAGGCCGAGGAGGCGCTGACGAAGGCCGAGGACGATGTCGTCGGCTGGCTGACGCGCACGGCGGCGGACGAGAAGAACCTCAAGGCCAAAACGCAAGAAGGGCGGCTGCCCATGCCGGCGCGGCTGGCGCAGCTCAAGCAGAAGCTCGAAGAGCTGTCGGAACCGAAGCACAGCCATCTAGTTTCCATCGGCGCCGACGCCGAATCGGAACGCCTGCACAACATCAAGGGCGAGGTGGTCCGCCTCCGCACGTCGCTACTCAACGAGCTGGACGAATACACTCAGGAGCTGAAGAAAAAGCTGGAGAAGATTCCCAGCGACGAGCAGACGAAGGCGGCCCAGAGCAAGGGCAAAGCCCCGCAGCCGGAACAGCCCCCCAATCCCAAGCAACACTGGATCGATCTGGCCACCATGTACGGCCTGGCGATCCTCGGCGCTTGCCTGATCCTCGGATTGTTCTCGCGGACGGCGTGCCTCTTGTCGGCCTCCTTCCTGCTCATGACGTACTTGTGCATGCCGCCGTTTCCCTGGCTGCCCTCGGCGCCGAACAACGAGGGCTATTATCTCTTTGTCAACAAAAACGTCATTGAGATGCTGGCGCTTTTGGCCCTGATGACGACGCGAAGCGGCTACTGGTTCGGCGTGGATGCGATCATCCATTGGATGCTGTTTGGCCGCCGCCGTCCGGCTCCCCCGCCTCAATCCGCCCAATAAGTAATCAACGAAACGCTCTTTTAGTGGAGATACCAAGATGGCTCTCGATCTGACGCCCGAACAACGTGCTACCGGCAAGGGCAACTTCGCGCGCACCGCCGACGGCCTGGCGCGGGACGACAACTTGACGCGGCGCGGCTTCATGAAAAGCCTGGTCGTCGCCGGGGGCGCCGTCGCCGTGGCGGCGCCGGCCACTTACTTCGGCTACCAGAGCATTAAGGGCAATCCGGTCAAGGCCGTCCTCGTCGGCGGCGGCGACGAGGGCGGCGTCCTCGTCGGAGAACACAATCCCGAATACCTCGAATTCGTCGCCGTCTGCGACATCCGCCCCTCGAACATGAAACGCATCTTCGACGGCGAACCCAAGGGGCTGCGCAAAGGGCTCAAGAAAGTCTACGGCGAAAAGACCGCCCAAAAGATCAAGAAGCTCGACAGCTACGACGCCTTCACGCAAGAGCTGCGCAACAATAAGGACATCGAGGCCGTCGTCATCGCTCTGCCCCTGTGCATGCACGCCAAGGCCGCCATCGAAGCCATGAAAATCGGCAAGGAACGCGGCAAACCGATCCACGTTCTGACCGAGAAGCTAATGGCCTGGAACATCGCGCAATGCAAGCAGATGATCCGCACCGCCAAGAGCTGCGGCAGTCTGCTCTCGGTTGGCCATCAACGCCATTACTCCATGCTCTACGCCCACGCCACCGACGTTGTGAATACCGGCGTCCTCGGCGACATTCGCCACATTCGCGCGCTGTGGCATCGCAATTTTTCCTGGCCGTTCGATCCCAAGTCGGCGCCGGACATGGTCAAGGACGTGCCGCAGCCGGCGCTCCGCGACGGCTGGTTCCCGCCGATCCGGCACCTGGATTACGACGCCCTGGCCGACAAGAAGGACATGCTGCAAAAGTACGGCTTCGAGGACATCGAGCACTTGATCCGCTGGCGTCTGTTTCAGGAAACCGGCGGCGGCTTGATGGCCGAGCTGGGCAGCCATCAGCTCGACGCGGCCAGCATCTTTCTGGGCCACGTTCATCCGTTGGCGGTTTCCGGCGTCGGCGTGCGCTCGTTCTTCGGCCCCGGCCGCAACGATCGCAAGATCGACGACCACGTTTTCGCCACCTACGAGTTCCCCGGCAAAAAATACGACGAGAAGAAGGATCCCGACGACGTTGTGGTTGTCACTTACTCGTCGATCAGCACCAACGGTTTCGAAAACTACGGCGAGTGCGTCATGGGCACGCGCGGCACGCTGATCGTCGAGAAAGAGGAATCGGTGATGCTGTTCCCGGAAAACCAGCCGGGCAAGGTCAAGACGCCGGCGCGCGGCACGGAAGTGGGCGTCAGCACCGCCGGCAAGGACAAGCCGGTGCTGGAGTCCGGCTCGACCTGGGGCGGGCCGTCGGTGCAGGTGACGGGCACGTCCATCGGTCCGCCGGTTCGCGTCAGCCGCGGTTACACCGAGGAAATGGAAGATTTCGCCTACTGCGTCCGCCAGTGGGATCCCCAGCAGGGATACGAGAAAAACAGCGACGGCAAATACAAGCAGCGCTTGACGCGCTGCCACGGCGAGGTGGCCCTGGTCGATGCGATTATCGCACTGACCGCCAACCACGCCATGCATACGCATCAGCGCGTCGAGTTCAAGTCGGAGTGGTTCGACGCCGACAAGGACGACGTGCCGCCGGGCGAACAGAAAGCCAAGGTCGAAATCGCCTAATTCAAGAAATAGCCACAGATGAACACAGATAAACACGGATTACAGAATTGGATTTTTCTGTGTTTATCCGTGTTCATCTGTGGCTAATACATTCATCATGCCGGACCCCGATCGTATCCTCGCCACGCTTCGCCGCGCCATTCAGTGTTTCCGCGACACGCCCGGCCGGCGCGGCCGCGTCGTGTCGCTGGAAGGCGCGGCCGAGGTGCTCGTCAGCGGTGATCTGCACGGCAACCTGGAGAATTTTCGCCGCTTGCTGACGAAGGCGAATCTCGCCCAGAATCCGCAGCGGCATTTCGTGCTTCAGGAAGTGATCCACGGTCCCTACCACTATCCGGCCGGCGGCGACAAATCGCATCAATTGCTCGATCTACTCGCGGCGCTGAAGTGCCAGTTTCCTCGCCAGGTACATTTCCTGCTCGGCAATCATGAGCTGGCCCAGTATACGCAGCGGCGCATCGCCAAGGGCGATCTCGATCTGAACCAGGTGTTCCGCGAAGGCGTCGGCACGGCCTACGGCGGGCGAGCGCCGGAAGTGTACGCCGTGTATCAGGAGCTGTTCGGCGTCGTGCCGCTGGCGCTGCGAACACCGAACCGCATCTTGTTGAGCCACAGTCTTCCGCCCGCCTCGCGCCTCGACGACTTCGATCCCGCCGTCCTGGAGCGCGACGTTTCCTCGGAGTCCGATATGATACCCGGCGGGACGGTCCACGCCCTGGTCTGGGGTCGCGATACCCGCGCCGAAACGGTCGCCGCCTTCCTGTCGAAGATGGACGCCGATCTGCTCATCAGCGGCCACGTCCCCTGCGACGACGGCTTCGACACGCCCAACGATCGCCAGCTGATTCTCGACAGCCTCGGCTCTCCTGCCTGTTACTGTTTGTTCCCCACCGATCGGCCGCTCTCCCTGGCGGATCTGGTCCAGCACGTTCAGACGTTGTAATCGCCATGAATCCCGACATTCCCGCCGCTCGTCCTCCCATGCCGGAGACACCCCTCGACGCCCTGGGACCGCCGGTCCGTGAACAGGTCATCGTCGAGGACCGTACATTCGTCATCAGCCGGCCGAGCGAATCGGATCGATTGCTCGATCATCCCATTGTGCGCTCGGCCTTCGCCGCGGACGAGTACATGCCGTACTGGGCGGACCTGTGGCCGGCGGCGCGCATGCTGGCCAAGGCCATCCTTCGCGAAACCTGGACGCCGGGACAACACGCTCTGGAAGTCGGCTGCGGCCTCGGTCTGCCCGGCATCGCCGCCCTGTCGATGGGGCTGCGCGTCACCTTCAGCGACTACGACGCCGCCGCGCTGCACTTCGCCGCCGAGAATGCCCGCGCCAACGGTTTCCCTGCCTTCGACACGCTGCAAATGGACTGGCGCTATCCGCCGGAGAACGTGCAATTTCCGATCATTCTGGCGTCCGATCTAATCTACGAGATGCGCAACGTCGCGCCGCTGGTCGCCCTCATTCAGAAGATGCTTGAACCGGGCGGCGTCTGTCTGCTGACCGATCAGGATCGCGTGCCGTCGCACGTACTGCGCGACACATTGACGGCGGAGGGCTTGCCGTTCACGACGAAGATCATGCGCGCCGGCGAACCGGGCGGCCGGCGCCTCAAGGGCACCCTGTACCGGATCACATGCTCGGCGTGAGCAAACGTCTTTCGATTTGCCGAAAGTTTGGCTACCATACGGGAGATCTCAAGCCGCTTGCGGCTTAGCACGAAAGCCAAGCGGCAAACAAGGAAAGGATAACCCATCATGCGATTTACGAAATTAGGTGGTTTGGCGACTCTCGTGGGTATGATGAGCCTGGCGGCAGCGACGGTCTTGGCCGAGCCGACAGCGGACAAGATCGCGGCTCGTCCCATCACCTACGCCGACCTGGGCAAGCTGGTGCGGAGCCAGCGCGGAAAAGTTATCGTCGTGGACTTCTGGTCTCTCGACTGCATTCCCTGCATGCGAGAATTTCCACATCTGGTCGAGCTACACAAGAAGTACAGCGCACAAGGGCTGGCGGCCATGTCGGTCAGCCTCGACAACGGGGACGACAAGACCGTCCGAGCCAAGGTCGATGAATTTTTACGGAAAAGGGAAGCCACCTTCACGAATTTGATCTCTCAAGGCGACCCGGACGATTGGTACAGCTCGTTGAAGATCGGCGGCATTCCCTGCGTCTTTGTTTTCGATCGCGACAATCGCCGCGTCAAGAAATTGGTCGGCGAGCAGGTCGATTACAAGGCCATTGAGGCGGAGGTCGCCAAGCTGCTCAAGAAGTAACTCGCTACCCGCGCAATCTCAGCGGAGGACGAACCATCCAAGGTCTGGAAATCGAAGCCGTTTACGAACACGGCACGTTGAAGCTGCCGCGCGAATTGCCTCTGCAAGAAGGGCAGAAGGTCACGATTACCATTCAGCTACCGGGCGGCATCGTCGAGCGCGCCCATGGTCGCCTTCAGTCTCCTCTCGGCCGCGAGGATTTGGAACGGGCCGCGCTCGATCCGGAGTTTGACATCGTTGAAGGGCCATGACGTTTGATGACATCGCTTGGTTTCATTCCAACGGAGGACCATCCATGCACGGTCTGCAAATTGAAGCCGTTTACGAACACGGCGTCCTGAAACTACCCCGCGAATTACCCTTGGTCGAAGGGGCCACGGTCACCATCACCATCCACCCGCCGGGACGGCCGGGAGTTATTAAACACCTTCGTATCCCCTGGACGGGAAGTCTTGAAGAGTTTGATCGCTGGCTCAACGACCCCGACGAAGGACAGTGGGGGAGTCATGACGTTTGATGACATCTCCTCCGGCGCCGCTATCTTTCTCGATACCAACTGTCTGGTTTATGCTGTTTTCAACGATCCGCGTTACGGGCCGGCATGCCAACGTCTCTTGGAGCGGATTGATAATCAGGACATCCAGGGCTTTACTTCTTCTCATGTCCTGAGCGAGATGGCTCATCGGGTGATGACTCTCGAAGCGGCCACTCGTTTCAACCGCACTTTGACCGGCATGACAAACTGGCTCCGGCGGCATCCCTCCGAGGTTCAGCAGCTAACTCGTCACCGTCAAGCCATTGACGAGATACAAGTCAGCAAGGTTCAGGTTCTTGCCGTCGAAAGGATAGAGGTTTCTCGTGCCGCCGACTTCAGCGTTGCTTGCGGCTTGCTATCGAGCGATGCTTTGATCGTAACCGTCATGCAACGCCATGCACTGTTTGATCTCGCTAGCAACGATGCCGATTTCGACCGCGTACCCGGATTGACCCGCTACGCTCCCCTTTAGAATAAGTGAATTACTCGATGTCCTCAGCAAGTACCGCCACCCTGTTCGACCGTCTCCGCGCCATCGTCGGCCGCGACGGTATTTTGACCTCGCCGAGCGAGCTGCTCGTCTACGAATGCGACGGCTTCACCATCGAGAAGAACAAGCCCGACGTGGTGGTCTTCCCAACTTCGACGGAACAGGTCGTGCGGATCGTCCAGGTTTGCAACGAGCTGGACGTGCCGTTTCTGCCGCGCGGCGCCGGCACCAGCTTGGCGGGGGGATGTCTGCCGGTCGGCGGCGGCGCCGTGATTACGCTGTCGCGGATGAAACGCATCCTCGAAGTCGATTATCGCAATCGCTACGCCGTGGTCGAGCCGGGCGTCATCAACCTGTGGCTGACCAATCACCTGAAGCCGCACGGCTGGCACTTCGCGCCGGACCCGTCGAGCCAGGGCGCCTGCACCATCGGCGGCAACGTCGCCACCAACTCCGGCGGACCGCACACCCTCAAGTACGGCGTCACCGTCAATCACGTCCTTGGTCTGGAATTCGTGCTGCCGGATGGCCGCATCGTTCGCACCGGCGGGCCGGCGGAGGACCATCCTGGTTACGATCTCACCGGCGTCATCGTCGGCTCGGAGGGCACCTTCGGCGTGGCCACGAAGATCTGGGTGCGCATCACGCGCAACCCGGAAGCGTATCGCACGCTACTGGGCGTCTTCGAGACGGTGGACGATGCCACCAACACCATCAGCGACATCATTGGGGCCGGCATCGTGCCCGCCGCCCTGGAGATGCTCGATACGCTCATCCTGCAAGCGGTCGAGGCGGCGTTTCATTTCGGTTTTCCGCTCGACGCCGGGGCGGTGCTTATCATGGAAGTGGATGGGCTGGAAGCGGGACTTGACAGCGAGGCCGAGCGCATCATCAGCATCGCCAAAAAAAATCGTGCCCGCGAGGTTCGGCGAGCAACCAGCGACGCGGAACGCTTGCTGCTGTGGAAGTCGCGCAAGCAGGCGTTCGGCGCCGTCGGCCGGCTGGCGCCGAGCTACTGCACGCAAGACGGCGTCGTGCCGCGCACGCGCCTGCCGCATATTCTCCGCGAGATCCAGCGCATCGGCGAAAAATATAATTTGCGTATCTGTAATGTCTTTCACGCCGGGGACGGCAACATCCATCCAATTTTGCTTTTCGATGAGCGCGACGCCGAGCAGGTGAAGCGCGTGCTGGCGGCCAGCCATGAGATACTCGAGGAGTGCGTTCGTGTCGGCGGCAGCGTCACCGGGGAGCACGGCATTGGCGTCGAAAAAATTGATTTCATGCCGAAGCTGTTTTCTCCGGAAGATTTAGGTATGATGGTGCGGTTGCGATCCGCGTTCAATCCGCAAGGACGGTGCAGCCCGCGTAAGTTGCTGCCGACGGCCGGAGCCTGCATCGAGCCGAGCAAGGCCGGACGCCGCGCTGCCCTCTGATCTCCTCGATACTCGCATCCGGGGCCTGCCCCGGAGGTGTTCTATGTTCGCCACCGAATTCCCTGCGGTCACCATCCCTTCCTGGGTCGAGCGTGTCGCGCTGCCGAAATATCCGATCATGCCCCTCGCCGGCTATGTGCTGCTGGGCCTCGGCGCTCTGCTGCTGCTGATCGGCTATTTCGCGCCGATCAAGAAGCTGCCGGCTTTGACGGCGTCCCTGGCGTTGATGGCCTACTATCCGTTGTCGTACCTGGCCCTGTGGTTTCTGTTCCGATTCGACGAGAAAACGCGCGCCGACCGCGAGCCGAACAAATTCGAGGAGTTTCTGTTCGACCACACGCATGTTCTCGACTGGTCCATCCTGGGCGCCTGTGCGTTTTTCGGTTTTGTGTTCTTCGTGTTAACGGTATGGTTGACGGTGAGAAAACACCGGCGGGTGCGCGTGAAGGAAGCGGCCACTACAGATAATTCCTTTGCCGCGCAGCCCGCCGCGAGGCCGGTCAGCCCGCCGCAGCCGGCCGCAGCTCGGCCCACTGCCCCACGTCCTGCCGCGCCGCCGCAGGTGCCGCAAGTGAAGAAAGTGTCGAAAAAACCTCCCGCTCCGCCGCCATCGGACAATCCGTTCAACTTCGGATAAGCCGGCGATCGGCCGGCCATGGGGAGATAATCTCACCATGGCCGGCGCGGATAGTGAAGGGTTTAAACCGTGGTAAGATTCGGCTAGATTTGAAGAGTGGCTTCTGAAAGAAAATGCGGAGGCAAATGGGAGGATTGAGCCAGTGAGCACGAACGTGTTGCCGGAGCTTGCCGCGGAGAGTGTGGAGACGGCGGAGCGCCTCATCCGGCTGTCTGCGGGAGAGTGTCTCGATGCAGCCGAGGCCGAATACCTTCTGACGTCGGGACTCGCCGCCATCCAGCGCCTACCTCGGCTTTGGCCGATCATCCGCAGGCGAATCGGCGCCGGCACGACCGGGGCCACGGCTCAGCAGCTCCTGACACGATTGCTGGACGCGGTAGACGGGAACCTGACGCTGGCGGGAGTGTTGAAGGATTCTGCTCGGCTTCTCCGTGAGGAAACGGGGCTGGAGCCGGAAGCTGCCGCTGCATTGGCGACGGGAGAGGAGCAGCTCCGCGCGATCCGCGCCGAGGCTGTCCGCCTTCTGAGGGCCGTTGAGGCAGCGGCGCGGTGGCCGGAAGAAGAGCAATTGAAGAAAGCGAAGGAGCGGATGCAGGGGGGCAACCGGCTGAGCGCAGAAGAGTTTCGTCGAGCGCTGCTGGACGAATAGAGGCACGGAGGCCCATCAATGATCTACCGGGTCGAGGTCTGCGGCGGCGTCAGCGATTACTTGCGCGACCTGCAAGGCTTCACCAGGGTAGGCCGCTTGGCCTTGTACGGTTTCATGGACGTTCTCCGCAACTATGGTGACGAGGCAAGGGAAGGATGCCCGCGAAAAACTCCGGAATCGACGGTGTTTTGCCTGCGCTGGACGTTCGACACGGGACCAGCAATCCGCAGCGTGGACTTCTATGTCGATGACGCGCAAGGCGCGGCCGGGCTTCTTGAGGTTCTTTATGCAGAGCTGGTTCCGCTGCCCGAAGAGGGATGAATCTGACCCATTGCCAGGCGGAACGAAGCCTCCTGGAATGCCGGACGCTAGAGGAGAAGCCGGTAGAGCTTGAACACACTTTGCCACATCGACGACTTCGGCCCTCTCCCCGTCGTGCGGCCGCGGACCATCGCCGACCTCGGCGAGCTGGTGCGCCGCGCCGCCGCGGAAAATCAAGCGCTGTATCCCATCGGCGGCCGAACCCTGCTGGATGTCGGCTTGCCGCCAGCGCGTCCTGGAATGGCGGTCGATGTGCGGGCCTTGGCGCAGGTCATCGATTATCCCGCCCGCGACATGACCATCACCGTTCAGGCCGGCATCACCGTGGCCCAGCTGCAAGCGCTGCTGGCCACGGAGAAGCAGCGCTTGCCGATTGATGTGCCGCGCGCGGAGCAGGCCACACTCGGCGGAGTTCTGGCGGTCAACGTGAGTGGGCCGCGCCGCCTGGGCTTCGGCACGCTGCGCGATTATGTCATCGGCATCAGCACCGTCAACGATGAAGGGCAGGAAGTCAAGGCCGGCGGACGCGTGGTCAAGAACGTCGCCGGCTACGATTTATGCAAGCTGCACATCGGCGCCCTGGGTACGCTGGGCATCATCAGCCAGGTGACGCTGAAGCTGCGGCCGGTGCCGGAGAGCAAGACGCTCGTCACGCTCGGCTGCGAGACGGCGGTGCTGGACCGTCTGCTCGATCGTCTGCACGCGACGCGCACCCGGCCGGTATGTCTTGACCTGCTCAATCAGTCGGCCGTCCGCTCGATGGTCCGCGGCTTACGCATTAGAGCTAGCGGACAAAACTTCCTGAGCGGGGGGCGTCAGCCCCCTGAGACAAGCGAAGCTCAGGGGGCTTACGCCCCCCGCTCAGGGTTTTGTCCGCTGGCTCTTAGCTTGCCGGAAGCACCGTGGGTGATTGTCGCCGGCTTCGAGGACAACAGCGATGCGGTAGACTGGCAGGTGCGGCAGCTGCTGGAAGAGCTTGCCCCCGGCGACATCCAGGGACTGGAAGCACGGGCCGGCGGCGCCAGCGACCCCCTGTGGATGGCCCTTGTCGAATCGCCGGCGAGCGGGGAGTGTCTGACCTTCAAGGCCAACTTGTTGCCTGGCGCCCTGGCCGAGTTCTGCCGGCGGGCGGCCACGCTCCCCGAACCGATGCGGCTGCACGCTCATGCCGGCTCCGGCATCGTGTACGGCCATCTCGACGGCGACTTGACCCTGCCGCGCGTGGCCGCCATGCTGAAGGAGCTAACCGACGCCGCCGTGCGCGCCGAAGGCAATCTCGTGGTGCCGCGCTGCTCCGTCGAATGGAAGCGTGAGCTGCCCGTGTGGGGGCGCGAACGCGGCGACTTCTGGCTGATGCGACAGGTGAAGGACAAGCTGGACCCGCGACATCTGTTTAATCCGGGTCGGTTCCTTGCCGGGATTTGAGAGATTTCATGACTACCACCGCGGAAGCGCAGCGAACCTCCTTGCCGGTGACATCCCTTTCGGGACAGCTCGGCCACAACATCGATTACCAGCTGTTCATGGACTGCGTTCACTGCGGTCTGTGTCTCGGCTCGTGTCCCACCTATGTCGAAACCGGCAACGAGAACGACAGTCCGCGCGGCCGCATTTATCTGTGGCGGGCCGTGACCGACGGGCGGGCGGAGCTGACCGACGAGGTTCGCCGTCATCTCGATCTGTGCCTGGAATGCCGGGCGTGCGAGAGCGCCTGTCCGTCGGGGGTGCAGTATGGCCAAATCATCGGCTCGTACAAGAAAGATGCCGCCCGGCTCGGCTCGGTCTTTTCAACTCTCAATCCGCTTCAGCGCTGGATGCTTTTCCACCTGACCCCGTATGCCCGGCGGATGCGCTGGGCCCTGGCTCCAATGCGTCTGTTGCAGCGATTGGGGCTGGACGGCGTGGTGCGGCGCATGGGGCGACTGTTGCCGCCGTCGCTGCGACGCATGCAAGACATCGTGCCGTGTCTGGCACCGCACTACGGTCGGCTACCGGAATTGCTGCCGGCCGAGGGCCGGCGACGGGCACGGGTGGCGCTGTTTGTCGGCTGCGCCGCCGATGCCTTCTTCCCGCAAACGACGCTGGCCACCGCGCGCGTGCTCCAACGCAACGGCTGCGACGTGTGGGTCCCGCGCACCCAGGTCTGCTGCGGCGCCCTGCACTATCATGCCGGCCTCGTTGAGCCAGCGCAGGGTTTTGCCGCCGCCAACTGTTCCGCGTTCGGCCAGCAGCTCGCCGAGGTGGATGCGATCATCAACAACGCGGGCGGCTGCGGTCCCGTTCTCAAGGAATACGGACATTTGCTGGAGAATACCCCGAACGCCAAGGCCGCCTCCGGATTCGCCGCCAAAGTGCGCGACATCAGCGAATTTCTCGTCGAGCTGGGACCGGTTGCGCCGGAGCATCCTCTGAACATCAAGGCGACCTACCACGACGCTTGCGGTCTGAGCCACGCTCAGAAAATCCGCCAGCCGCCGCGTCAGCTGCTGGAGATGATCCCCGGTCTGGAGCTGGTGCCGCTGGCGGAGAGCGAATACTGCTGCGGCGCGGCCGGCAGCTACAACCTGACGCAGCCCGAAATGTCCGAGCAGCTGGGTCGTCGCAAGGCACGGCACATTCTCGACACCGGAGCGCAGGCCGTCTTCACCGGCAACGTCGGCTGTTTACTGCAAATCGCTCGCTATCTGCGTGAACAGCAGGCCGACCTGTGGGTGGGACATCCCGTCGATGCGCTGTGGGCCAGCTACAGCGGCGAATCGTCAATTCCATAAAAGGCGAGGAGGAATCGATCATGGCAACCGTGACAATCGAAGAGGCCCAAGCACACTTGAACGAGCTGATCGACGGATTGCAACGGGGAGAGGAAGTAGTGATAACCCGTAATGCCGAGCCAGTGGCGAAGCTGGTAGCGGCGGCAGCACCCATGCCGCCGCGCCAGCCGGGATTACTACAGGACAAAATCCTGTACATGGCCGAGGATTTCGACGCGCCCTTGGAGGACTTCAAGGAGTACATGGGATGAAGCTGTTGCTCGACACCCATGCCCTTCTTTGGTTCGTCTGGAACCATCCCAAACTGAGTGCGACGGGTCGCAGCCAGGGCCTGCGCTCCACAGACCGCCCATATTCTTCCCGACCTGTTGATTTGGTCAAGGGTTGAGCCATACGATTCTCCTGGAACCTATCGCTTCACGGAGGAGAACG
>Ga0335075_10011252_pt1 | contig 13533 bp, 17 predicted proteins | sample Lox_Sample_24_FD_206723 | JGI IMG/M metagenome (GOLD analysis project Ga0335075, IMG submission 206723) | Soil microbial communities from Loxahatchee National Wildlife Refuge, Florida, United States - Lox_Sample_2.4 | ecosystem: Environmental > Terrestrial > Soil > Wetlands | place: USA...
CCGCGCGGTGTATCTCGGCGACCCTGACTTCGTGACCATGCCCATCGCGCAGCTCACCAGCCGCGACTATGCCGCCGGTCAGCGCGCCAGCATTCGCTCGGACAAGGCGATGCCGAGCGACCTGCTCCCCGGCATCGAGAGCGCGGCCGCCGGCCAGGACACCACGCACTTCTCCGTGCTCGATGCGCAGGGCAATCTCGTGGCGGGCACCATCTCCATCAACCTGTTCTTCGGCGCCGGCGACATGGTCGCGAAGACCGGCGTGCTCATCAACGACACCATGGACGATTTCTCCATCAAGCCGGGTACGCCCAATACCTTCGGGCTGGTGGGCAATGCCGAGAACGCCATCGCGCCCAACAAGCGCCCGCTCTCCAGCATGACGCCGAGCTTCATCGAGACGCCCAAGGGGCTCATGATCATCGGCACCCCGGGCGGCAGCTACATCATCAGCATGGTGATCCTCGGCACGCTCGACTATCTCGATGGGATGAGCGCGCAACAAGTGGTCGCGGACCCGCGCTATCACGATCAATACCTGCCCGACGTGGTCGAGTACGAGAAAGGCGCATTCACCGATCCGGAGATCGCGCGCCTGGAGGCGATGGGCCACAAGCTTCAGGAGGGCGGCCGCCGCTGGGGCAACATGCAAGTCATCACCTGGGATTTTGCCAGCGGCAAGGTCGATGCGGCGTCGGACCCGAGAGGGGTGGGGGAAGGGCTGGTTTATTAGCCCCGCCGGGCCTGTACCGGGAGCGCCCTCCCGCAATGGCTCAGCGCTGACATTTCGGGCACCAGTAAGTCGAGCGCTGCCCCTGGGCGGCGCGCCTGATCGGCGTTTTGCAGACGCGGCAGGGCTCGCCCGCGCGCTCGTAGACGTAGAGCTTCTGCGCGAAATAACCCGGCGTGCCCTCGGCATTCACGTAATCGCGCAGCGTGGTTCCGCCGATCTTGATCGCCTCCCGGAGGACCTCCTTGACGGCGTGCGCCAGCGCGAGCGCCTGTGCCCGGGTCAGCCGTCGCGCCGCGCGGCGCGGCGAGATCCGCGCGCGGAACAGCGCCTCATTGGCGTAGATGTTGCCCACGCCGACGACAATCTGCGAGTTCATCAGCAGCTGCTTGACGGCGACAGAGCGCTTGCGCGTGGCGCGGTACAGATACTCGGCGTCGAATTCGCGTCCGAGCGGCTCGGGCGCGAGCCTCTTGAGCAGCGGGTGTGCCAGCGGATCGCCCTCGGTCCAGAGCAGGCTCCCAAAGCGGCGCGGATCGTGAAAGCGCAGCACCTTTCCCGTGTCGAGCACGAGATCCCAGTGGTCGTGTGGGCGGGCAGGCACGCCCGCCGGCAGCACGCGCAGGCTCCCCGACATGCCGAGGTGCACGATCAGAGTGCCGTGATCGAGCTCGATAAGCAGGTATTTCGCCCGCCGCTCGACGCGGCGGACGGTTCGATTGCGGACGGCGGACTCGAGGTGCGCGTCGATCGGCCAGCGCAGCCGCCGGTCGCGCACGATCAGATCGACGACCCGATGATCGGCGAGCGCAGGCGCAATGCCGCGCCGCGTGGTCTCTACTTCAGGCAGCTCGGGCAGGAGCTAGACGGCTTCGGCGGGGCTATTTGATCTTCGATTCTTTGTAGGCGACGTGCTTGCGCACCACCGGGTCGAATTTCTTGGTCTCCATCTTGTCCGGATGCAGACGCTTGTTCTTGGTGGTGGTGTAGTAATGACCGGTGCCCGCGGAGGAGACCAGCTTGATCTTGTCGCGCATGAACGATGCTCCTTAGATCTTGACGCCCCGGGCGCGAAGGTCGGCAACCACCACTTCCACGCCGCGCTTCTCGATGGTGCGCAAGCCCCGGGTGCTCACCCGCAGGCTGACGAAGCGCCTTTCGGCCTCCAGCCAGAACCGATGCGTATGCAGGTTCGGCAGGAACCGGCGCCGCTTGCGGTTGTTCGCGTGTGACACCGTGTTACCGGTTTTCGGGCTCTTGCCCGTGACTTGGCAGACTCGCGACATGATTGAGGCCTTACGAGGAAGCGGGAAAGCAGCCGCGCTTTATACCAGGGGAAATTGCGACCGGCAACGCCCCCCGCCGCACGCCTGGGTAAGTATTTGATCATACAGGATTTTATGCGTCAGATGAATCCTACATCAAGCGATTGCGGCGGGCGGGATCGGGCTCGGGCGCGCTCCCCTAGACTAGGGACTATCATGCAGGCCTCGGCTCGTGCATGGCGATCGCAAGATCGCGTGGGACGCGGAGGAGGACCGATGTCGCGATTCGCCGGCTGTTTGCTGTCCCTGGGATGCATGCTGGGTTGCGCACATGTGCCCCAGACCGCGCAGCAGGACTGTCATCTGGAATCAGGCTGGCTGGACTCCACCAATGGCTGCTCCGTGCGCGAGGGATATCCGAGTTGCTATCGGGTGTGCGCGGACGGCACGCGTGTGCTGGTAGGTGGCAACGGAGCTCCCAGGCCCTGACTCCGAGCACCGCCGAGAAGCCCGTCACTTTGCATGGCGCGCGGACCTTGGTCCTATTTTCCATGTGGCACGAATATCGACAGCCCCAAGAGGAATGCGCCGACCACAATGATGAGCGCCCCGGCCTGAGTGGTCTTTTCACTCCCCTCGGCACGGGACCATGTTGAAACGCCCACCAGGGCGAGACCGGCAGCAATCAGAACTGCTCCCATGATCGCCGGCAAATCGTTGACGCTCATTGCTTCGCCTCCCCGTCTGCCACTACCGCGACGTTTGCTCGACCAATTCCTCAGCGTTGGCAGCACAGGTCTTTCGGTCGTTCCTGCGCCCCGCCGGTCTGTACTCAACAACACAGATGCAGGCCAAAAAGTTGCAGTTCGGTAGCCCTGGATTCGACCTTCCCACAGATCGTCCTTCCCACAGATCGTCTCGACATTGCCGGAAGCGGGGTTCGAGGGATACTTCGTGGATTTTCGGCGCGGGATGGTGTCCTATTACCTGCCCGGTGGAGACAGCGTCGAACTCTCGGGCGCGAAGGCCTCGATACCGGTCGGGGCAGCCTTCAATCCCGTAGTGGTGCTGCGCGGGCTACATCGTCTCATTCCTGGGACGACGCGTTCTCTACTTTGGGCGTACCGCCGATGCTCACGTCGAGCACTTTCCCAGCGCGACCGTGAACCCGCCGAAGCGCGACGCAGCCGCGGCCCGGTGCCAACCGCGCTGCGCCGCTGATGGCCGCACCAACTAGAGCTTCTCGACCTTGCCAACCTTGATGCCTTTGACCAGCCAGTGCCCGTTGACGCGCACGAGGTTCATCGAGGTGAAGGCGTGTGCGCCGATGGTATTGTCGTCCACGTTCATCCACAGGCATTCGAAATCAAGCGTGCCGGTGTTTCCTGTGACGTGACTTTTGATCCGCATCGCCGGGGTATAGCCGATCCAGTGATGCTCGGGACGGAATGGACCGCTGACGTCAGCCCAGTAACTGCGGACCTGCTCCTTGCCCCGATACACCTTATTGTCGTGCGCGGTGTCGGTGAGCACGGCGTCGTCGGCAAACAAGCTCATCATCAGATTGAGGTCCTTGTTTGGGAGGACGCTGCCGGCGGTGTGGAATATGATCTCGATATTGCGGACCGCGAGTATGTCCGCCGCAGGACCGCTGTCGCCCTGCGGCTCGGCGAGGGCGGGCAGCCACAGCAGCAGCCCAAGAAGAATGATGAGCGGTTGTCGGATCATTTTTATTCTCCCCGAGGGTTGATGAAGAACAAATTATAATGCGCCTCCTTGGCGCCCTCCCGCGAATGCGCAGGGTTCACATTCTAAAGGAGTCCACGCTCCGCCAGCGACACGCTCACCCCATCGCCCACGATGATGTGATCCAGCAGCCGGATGTCCACCAGTGCCAGCGCCTCCTTCACCCGCTGCGTAATCAGCTCGTCCGCCTGGCTCGGCTCGGCCACGCCCGACGGGTGGTTGTGCGCGACGATCACGGCCGCCGCGTTCCGCTGCAGCGCGAGCTTCACGACCTCGCGCGGGTGCACGCTCGCCCCGTCGATGGTGCCGCGAAACAGTTCCTCGAAGTGGATCAGGCGGTGGCGCTTGTCGAGGTACAGGCAGCAGAACACCTCGTGCTCGAGGTCGCGCAGCCGCGCCGTGAGGAAATCGCGCGTCGCCTTCGGGCTCGCGAGCAAGGGTCCCGTGCGCAGCGACTCGCCCAGCTGGCGGCGCGCGAGCTCCGCGGCCGCCTGCAGCTGCGCGTAGCGGGCGAGGCCCATCCCGGCGCCTGCGCAAAAGCGCGCCCGATCCGCCGCGATGAGCTGCCGCAGCGAGCCGAAGGTTTTCAATGTCTCGCGCGCCAGATCGAGGGCGGAGCGGCCTTTCAGCCCGGTGCGCAGCAGGATGGCGAGGATCTCGGCGTCCGACAGAGCCGCCGCGCCGCGCTCGATGAGCTTCTCGCGCGGCCGCTCATCGATCGGCCAGTCCCGGATCGCCATGCGCCGGAGCATGGCGGCGCGGCGCGCGATTCACCAGCGGCATTTAGGCCGCGTGCGCCGAGATTGGATCGCCGCCGACCCGATTCAGCGTGCGCCTGCCGGACATTTCCTACGCCCGCAGGCGGCGCGAAGCGGCTCGCATCGCCGATTGCTCCGACGCAAACTCGCGGCTGGTGCCTACAGTGGAGGGAGCCCGGGCTTTTCATGAGGCCATCATGGCTGATCCTCGCTGCGTCGCGGTCTGCTGCTACCTCATGCGCGACGTCGCCTGGAATCGCTGCTCGAGGTGCCGCACCGAGTACGGCTGCCTGGGATTCGGCTCGACCGCGGAGCTCGTGCACTTCAACGGGTTGATTCCCGCCTCGATGCTCGGCGAGCCGCTGCCGCTGAACCTCTGGCCGAACCTGTGGAAAGCCATCGAGCCTGAGGCGGAAGCGAGTCTGCGGGGCGAGAGCACCCCGGTGCGGCTGCTCATCGCGGCACTCGGGCTGAAGCGTCTGCAATCACCTGCGCCGCCGCCGAATCCGGACGGATGAGGAGCGCTTTGCGAGCGCATCCGCCCCCTTCAGCCGTGCCCCGAGCTGCCGAACCCGCCCGCGCCGCGCGCCGAGCTCGCGAATTCATCGACCACCTCGAACTCGGCCTGCACCACCGGCACGATCACCATCTGCGCGATGCGGTCCCCGGGATTCACCGTGAAGGGCGCCGCGCCGCGATTCCAGCACGACACCATGAGCGGCCCTTGATAATCGGAATCGATCAGCCCCACCAGGTTGCCGAGCACGATGCCGCTCTTGTGCCCGAGCCCCGAGCGTGGCAGGAGCAGGGCCGCGAGATTCGGATCCTCGATGTGCACGGCGATGCCGGTGGCGATGAGCTCGGCCGCCCCCGGTTGCAGGGTCAGCGGCGCATCGAGGCAGGCGCGCAGATCCATCCCCGCCGAGCCCGCCGTCGCGTGCCGGGGCAGGGGAAAATCCCGGCCGATGCGCGCATCCAGGATCTTGACCTTGACGGTGCGCGGCACGATCAGCGGCGGCTGCGCCGGGCATGCAGCCGCCCGCGCGGCGTCGTCGCGGCCGCGCGGCGCTTGCGCGCACCGCGCCGCGGCGTATTGCCCGGCGGCGGCAAGCGCTTGGCGATCAGCGCGATGAGCTCGCGGGCGACCTCGAGCTTCGGCGCGCGCGCCACCTCGACCTTGCCGCCCGGCCAGAGCACCGTCAGGGCATTGTCCTCGCAATCGAAGGCGAGCCCCTCGCCGACTTCGTTGGCGGCGATCATGTCGAGCTTCTTGCGCTTGAGCTTCGAGCGCGCATTCTCCTCCACGTCGTTGGTCTCGGCCGCAAAGCCGACCACCAGCGGCCGCTTGGCCATGTCCGCCACCGACTTGACGATGTCGGGGGCGGGCTCGAGGTCGAGCTTGACCACGCCGCCGTCCTTCTTGATCTTCTGCTTGGCGACCTTCACCGGCTGGAAATCCGCGACCGCGGCCGCCGCGATGAAGACGTCCGCCTCTGCGACGTGCCGGTGCACGGCGGCATACATGTCGCGCGCGCTCTCCACGTCGATGCGCGTGACGCCCAGCGGGGTCGGCAGCTGCACCGGACCGGTCACGAGCGTCACGTGCGCGCCCGCCTCGCGCGATGCGGTGGCGATGGCGAAGCCCATCTTTCCGGAGCTGCGGTTGGTGAGGTAGCGCACCGGGTCGAGACGCTCGCGCGTCGGACCTGCGGTGATCAGCACGTTCACGCCCGCCAGCAACCCGGCGTTGGCGGGCGGCTCGAGCAGTGTGGTGGCGAGCATGCCCGGTTCCCACATCCGGCCGACGCCCACTTCGCCGCAGGCCTGGTTGCCGGCGGCCGGCCCGAGGATGCGCACACCGCGCGATTCGAGTATCGCGACGTTCGCCTGCGTCGCCTTGTTGGCCCACATCACCCGGTTCATGGCCGGCGCGAGCACCAGCGGCGCCTCGGTTGCGAGGCACAGGGTCGAGAGCAAATCGTCCGCCCGGCCGCCCGCGAGGCGGGCAATGCAATCGGCGCTCGCCGGCGCGATGAGCACGAGCTGCGCCCAGCGCGCGAGCTCGATGTGGCCCATGGCCGCCTCCGCGCTCTCATCCCACAGGTCCATGCGCACCGGGCGGCCCGACACGGCCTGGAAGGTCATCGGGCTCACGAATTTCTGCGCGCCGGGTGTCATGACCACCTGCACTTCGGCGCCGCGCTCGATCAGCCGCCGCACCAGATCGGGACTTTTGTAAGCGGCAATACCTCCGGTGACCCCCAGCAGGATTCTCGTCTTTGACGTCAATGGATGCCTTTGAGCTCTTTGAAGCGCTCGATGTCGCTTTCGAATTGCTGGCTCATGACCGCTTGCTCGGAGCGCTTTTGCCGCAAGTTGTCTTCCTGGGTGTGGATGTCGCTCGCCACCCGCACCAGGTCCTCGGCCAGCTGATCGGACATCGGCGGGGCGTTCGGGTCGCTGCTGTAGGGCTTGTAGCGGCTGCTCGTGGTCTTGAGCTTGCCCATCTGCACGTTCAAGGTCTCGAGGAATTGCTGCTTGAGCTTGATCTGGTCCGACAGCAGGCTGAGGCGCTGATCGCGCAGCCGCTCGATCTCCTGCACCGACACGTAGGTGTTCAACAGGTTGCGATCGCGGTTCTCGCGCTGCTCCGCGTCACGCCTCTTCTGGTCCTCGGCGGCCAGCTGCTCGGCGGTCTTCTGCGCATCGACGTGCGAGATCTCGATGCCGTTGGCGTCGATGACCCGGTGCTCGCGGGAGGCATATTCGGGCGGGATCTGGTCGCCGTAATGGGTGACACCCTGGTCGTCCACCCACTCGTATACCTTGCGCCCCGAGTTGCTCGAGGGCGCGGCGAGTGCCGAGGCGGCGAGCAGGGCTGCGATCGATAGGAGCCAGGCAAGATGCTTCACGGACGTACCCCCCTTGAGGCCGGCGACATTTTGAGCCGCGGGGAGGCCGTTTTCCAGGTTAAATTGCTCAAACTGTGAGGCCATAGCGGTCTCGGTAGCCCTGCATGGCGGCGAGCTCCGCCGAGCGTCCCGCGGCCTCCATGTGCTGCATCAGGTCCGCGAGCGTGATGACGGCGACCACGGGAATGCCGAATTGCTCCCGCAGCTCCTGCACCGCCGACAGCGGGCTCACCGCGCCGCGCTCCTGGCGGTCCAGGGCGAGCAGTACGCCGGCGGTGTGGGCCCCGGCGCCTCGAATGAGGTCGATGGATTCGCGGATCGCCGTGCCGGCCGTGATCACATCGTCCACGATCAGCACCCGGCCGGCCAGCGGACTGCCGACGATCGAGCCGCCTTCGCCGTGCGCCTTCGATTCCTTGCGGTTGAAGGCGAACGGCACGTCCAGGCTGTGCCGGTCGGCGAGCGCGGCGGCGGCGGCCGTGACCAGCGGAATCCCCTTGTAGGCGGGCCCGAACAGCATGTCGAAGGTGATGTCGCAGGCGACGATGGCATCGCTGTAAGCGCGGCCGACGGCGGCGATGGCCGCGCCGGCGCTGAACAGCCCGGCATTGAAGAAGTACGGGCTCTCGCGCCCGGACTTGAGCGTGAAGTGGCCGAACTTCAGGACGCCGAGCCGCATGCACAAATCGATGAATTCGGTCTGGTAGGGCAGGGACATGGCGTCCGAAGTCTCGCAAGGGACAGGCCGCGCCGCAAGCGCCGCACGCCGGCGCCGCGCCCGAGACGCACCGCCCGGCGCACGGCTCGAGACAGGCAGCGCAGCGAGCAGTGAACCCGGTCCTCGGCGCCCGCCACCCGCCTGGTATGATCGCGCGCGATGCTCATCACCCTCGACCGCCCCCGGCCTTGACGGCTCCCGCGAAGCCCACCGTACTCCAAGCCCTTGCCGACAAGCGGATGAGGGCCGTGCTGTTCTTGAGCTTTGCATCCGGCCTGCCTTTCAATCTGACCAATTTCAGCCTTCAGGCCTGGCTCGCCTCCTCCGGGATCGCGGTCAAGACCATCGGATTTTTGTCCCTCGTCGCTCTGCCCTACAACTTCAAGTTCCTGTGGTCCCCGTTCCTCGACCGCTACATACCGCCCATCCTCGACCGGCGGCGCGGCTGGATCGCGCTCTTCCAGGCATGCCTCGCCGTCTGCATCGGCACCATGGGGTTCTGCTCCCCCACGAGCGAGCTCTACGTGCTCGCCGGGGTCGCCGTGAGCGTCGCGTTTCTATCGGCCTCGCAGGACATCGTCATCGATGCCTACCGCGTCGACACCATCCCTGCGAGCGAGCGCGCCCTCGCCGCCGCCGCGAGCGCATTCGGCTATCGCACGGCGGCGATGCTCGCCGGCACCGTGCTCGTGGTCATCGCCGGGCATCTCGGCTGGCGGGTCGCCTTCCTGATGGTGGCCGTGCTCATGGCGGGGACGCTGTTCGCCACTTTCTGGGCGCCCTCGCCGCAGGCGCCCAGCCATCCGCCCCGCACGCTGATCGATGCCGTCTGGCATCCGCTGCGCGAGCTGTTCAGCGAGCGGGGGATGTGGGGATTTCTGGTCCTGGTGCTGCTTTACAAGGTGGGCGATGCGCTCGCGCTGAGCCTCTATAGCACCTTCATGCTGCGCGGGGTGGGGTTCTCGCTGGACGAGCTCGGCGTCGCCGGCAAGCTCAACATGACCGTCTCCACCATGATCGGCGTCACGGTCGGCGGCCTGATGTACATCCGCTGGGGAACGTTTCGCTCGCTGCTGATATTCGGTATCGGCCAGGCGCTCACCAACCTGCTCTACATGTGGCTCGCACTGGTCGGTCGCAAGGTCTGGCTGCTGGTGCTCGCCACCTCGCTCGACACCATGATCGGCGGCATGGGCCAGGCGGCGTTCGTCGCCTTCTTGATGTCGCTCTGCTCCGCGGATTACAGCGCCACGCAGTTCGCGCTGCTTTCGGCCCTCGCCACCCTGCCGCGCAACCTCTCGGGCGCGGCGGCGGGCGCCCTGGTGCCCATCGTCGGCTGGGCGCGATTCTTCGTCATCACCTGCCTCGCGGCGATGCCCGGACTCATCCTGCTGATTTTCATGCGGCGGCCCTTGAACGAGCTCGCCGCGCGCGATGCGGCCCGAAGCTAGCGGCGCAGCGAGCGGTCCTGGGAATTCGACCACGCGCCGCGCGGGTTGTCCTCGAACTCCCGATCCAGGTCTTCGGCTTCGACGTCCACCGCGCCCGACCAGTCTTCCGGGGCGTCGGCGATCTCGATGAGCTCATCGAGCAACTGCTCGTTCCAGGAGTCGAAATCGATTTCGGTGACGGTCCCGTCGAAGTACTGGACCTCTATGGTCTCGTCTTGATCATCGATCGCGACGACTTCGAAGAGCTCGCTGGTATCACCCCGATACCATTGACCTACGATCGGCTTCACTACGTTCATCGCAGTCTCCGTCCGTTGCGCTCGACTCTCATTCAACTCCCAATGAGCCGCACGTGCAATGGAAAATTTTTGCGCGAAGCAACATCCCGGCGCGGCCGACGCACGCGGCTCACGGGGATTTGCCGTAGGCCAAATCCCACACCGTGTGCCCGAGCCTCTCGCCGCGCCGCTCGAATCGCGTCGGCGCGCGGAACGAAGGGCGCTCGACATAGGAGCGCTCGGCGCTGAGCGAGCGCAGCCGCTCGCACGCGTTGCCGATGCGCAGCATCTGCTCGGCATATTCCCGCCAGTCGGTCGCCAGATGCAGCACGCCCTCGGGGCGCAGCTTGGCGGCGAGCATCGACATGAACGGCGCATCGATGAGGCGGCGCTTGTGATGGCGCTTCTTGTGCCACGGATCGGGAAAGAACACCAGGATCGAATCGAACGACTCATCGGCGATGCCGCCCGCGAGCACCTCGACGGCATCGTGCCGGACGATGCGCAGGTTCGTCAGCGCATCCTCGTGAGCACGCAGCAGCAGCCGCCCGACGCCGGCGCGGTGCACCTCGATGCCGAGATAGTCCCTCTCCGGGTGCGCCTTGGCGAGCGCACCGATCACCTCGCCCGCGCCGAAGCCGATCTCCAGGCAGCGCGGCGCGCGGCGCGCGAACAGCGCATCGAGGTCGAGCTCGCGTCCCTCGAAGTCGACGCCGAACGAGGGCCACAGCTCGCTCAGCGCGCGCTCCTGGGCCGGCGTCACCCGGCCGGCGCGCAACACGAAGCTGCGAATGGGACGCCGTGCATGCATGGGGACGAATTCTGCCTGATATCATCGCGCGCATGCGTAAATCCTGGCTCGCCTGCGCGCTCCTGATCCTCGCGGGTTGCGCGAGCCTGCCGCAGCACGTCAAGAAATATCCAAGCAGCGCCCTCGCATCGCCCCAGAACACCGCGCTCGGACACATCGTCGCGCACAGCGAGGATGGCAATCCACGCACCCTGTCGGGCGTGCGCCTGTTGAGCTCGGGCGAGGAGGCGCTCGACAGCCTGATCGCCCTTGCCGACCACGCCCAGCGCACGCTCGACATCCAGTACTACATCATCCGGCAGGACGAGTCCGCGCGCGAGCTCCTCGATCGCGTGCGCGCGGCGGCCGACCGCGGCGTGCGCGTGCGCCTGCTGGTCGACGATTTGAACACCGCGGGCGAGGACCGGCGCTTCATGCATCTGGGCCAGCACGTCAACGTCCAGGTGCGCGTGTTCAACCCGTTTCCGGGCGGCCGCTCCGCCGTCTGGAGCCGCATCCTCACCTCGATCTCCGACATCCCGCGCATCAACCATCGCATGCACAACAAGCTGTTCGTCGCGGACAACGAGATCGCCATCACCGGCGGGCGCAACATCGGCGATGAGTACTTCATGCTCGACAAGCACAGCAACTTCATCGATCTGGACGTGGTGTGCGCGGGCCCGGTCGTGCCGCAGCTGTCGGCCTCCTTCGATGCCTTCTGGAACAGCAAGTACGCCTATCCGATTGCATCGATCGCCGAGGCGGGGCCGCCGGCACCGCCCGAGGGACCGCCCGCGCCCGCCCCGTCCGCAGCGCCGGCCGGATCTTCCGCGCCGGCAGTCACCGACCAGGGCGCCGACTGGCTGGAGCGCGAGCTCGACGCGCGTGAGCTCGAGCTCACCTGGGTTCCGGCCACCGTGCTCGCCGACCGCCCCGCCAAGATCGCGAGCGACACCGCCCCCGACCAGGTGGAGACGATCGCCAACAGCATCGCCGCGCTCATGCGCTCGGCGCAGCACGAGGTCGTCGTGATCTCCCCGTACTTCGTGCCGGGCAGGGAGGGCGTGGCGCTGATGCGCCAGCTCATCGAGCGCGGCGTGCATATCAGGATTCTCACCAACTCGCTCGCCTCCACCGACGCGCCCATCGTGCAGAACGGCTATGCGCGCTATCGCGTGGCGCTCTTGAAGATGGGCGTGGAGCTGTCCGAGGTGCGGCCGCGGCTCGGGCAGAAGCGCGCGCGCTTTCACCCGTTTCGCAGCGCCAACGCCAGCCTGCACGCGAAGGCGCTGGTCATCGACCGCCGCACCGTGTTCATCGGCTCGCTCAACATGGACGAGCGCTCGAAGCGCTTCAACAGCGAGCTCGGGCTCGTGATTCGAAGTCCGGAGATCGCGCGCCAGGTGATCGGCCTGCTCGACGACATCAGCGCCGACGGCAGCTACCGGCTCTCGCTCGATGCATCGAATCACATCGTCTGGTCGATCGGCGAGGGGGCCGACGAGAGGATCTGGCACACCGAGCCGGAAACCACCCGGATGCAGCGCTTGCTGCCGAAGCTGCTCGCGCCGTTCGCGCCCGAGGAGCTGCTCTAGCTCTAGCCTAGCTCCAGCTACTTTCCGGCGCGGGATTTTGAAATCCCCGCGGGTCGATTCGCCAGAGCCGCCCGCGGCGCATTTGCGCCCGGCCTTGCCGGCCGCTCGGCCTCAGGGCGTGATGCGCAGGGTGGCGAGGTAGTCCTTCACCTTCGCCCGATAGCCCTCGCTCGAGGTCACGGTGGCCCCGCCGGCGAGCACCAGGATGAAGTCCCCGCGCAGCGTGCGGTTCACTTCCTTGAGATAATTCATGTTGACCAGGCAGGAGCGGCTGATGCGCAGCATCGGCTGCGAGCGCAGCGCCTGCTCGGCCTGGCTCAAGGTGCTGCGCGCGTGAAAGCTGTCGCGACCCACCCGGATGGTGACGTAGTTGCGGTCCGCCTCGATCATCTCCACCTTGGTCACGTCGAGCACGTGCAACCGTCCGTTGAACTCCGCCAGCAGCCTCGGCCGCTCCTCGCTCGGCGGGCGCGCGCCGCGCTCGAGCTGCGCGAGCAATCCGGCGAGCAGCGCCTGGCGCTCGTCCGCGCCGCTCTGCGCATGCCGCGGGCGCACGCGCGCGAGCGTCTTGCGGAAGCGCTCCTGATCGAAGGGCTTGAGCAGGTAGTCCACCGCGCACACCTCGAATGCCTCGAGCGCGTAGGCGTCATAGGCCGTGACGAACACGAGCGAGGGCAGCTCTTCCGGGGCGAGCGCGCGCGCCAGGTCGATGCCGTTCAGGGGATCCATCTGGATGTCGAGGAACAGCAGCTGCGGGCGCTTGGCGCGGATCTCGGCGAGCGCGGTCTCGCCGTCCGCGTACTCCCCGATCACGGTCAGATCGCTCTCCGCCTCGCAGAACTCGCGCAGCGTGCGCCGTCCCGCCTGCTCATCGTCGACGATGATGACGTTCATCATGCGGGGGCGAGCGCCGCGCCGCGCCGCGCGCCGCGGCGCTCGAGCGAGGCATGGATCTCCGGCAGCGTGATCTCGGCCACCCACTCGGCGCCGGATGCTCCGGCGACCAGGCCCGCGCGGCCCTCGAACTGCACGGCGAGCCGCTCGCGCACGTTGCTGATGCCGATGCCGGGAGGGCCGGCGGTCTTGTGGGGCGCCACCGTGTTGATCACGCGCAGCGCGAGCGAGTCGCCCTCGCGCCGCACGCTCACGCGCACCGTCACCGCGCCCTGGTGTCCGGCCAGCCCGTGCACCACGGCGTTCTCCACCAGGGGCTGCAGGATCAGGCTCGGCACCCAGGCATCGACCACATCCTGCGCCGCCGGCATGATCACCTGCAGCCGATCGGTG
>Ga0335075_10011253_pt1 | contig 13532 bp, 9 predicted proteins | sample Lox_Sample_24_FD_206723 | JGI IMG/M metagenome (GOLD analysis project Ga0335075, IMG submission 206723) | Soil microbial communities from Loxahatchee National Wildlife Refuge, Florida, United States - Lox_Sample_2.4 | ecosystem: Environmental > Terrestrial > Soil > Wetlands | place: USA: Florida...
GCGCGCAGTTGCTTCTTCTCCACCGAATCGGAAGGAGAAATCTCTTTCACCCCGTCATAGGAAGGCCGGAATTCTTGCCGCACCCACGCCGCCAACTTAACCCGATCCTCCGGCGTTGCAATTCTCTCGTCGATGGCCTCGATAGCTCCCGCCAGGTTTTCGATTACATCCGCATTTGGATCATTACGCAAGACCGCCACAAGGTCCAGGTAATTGCCAATGCCGCTGCGTCCGGAGCGCATCAGTGCCCACTCGTTGCCCGCGAATCCAATCCGTACCGCGGGCGAAAGTTTCGTTTCCGCCATGCTCAGGATTTTGTCGTAATCGGCAGCATCGTATAGCGTGCGATAGTACCCGCGATCATTCGCGTTGGCGAAAAAGAAATCAGCGTTCGGCACCGGCAGCGTCTGCTGCGCCGAGGTCAGAAGCTCGCACTTAGGATCTCCATCCGTCCGGAAACATACTGGCACCGTCCACGTCTGCGGATGATCGGCATGCGTCTCCGGATCGAGGAAAAAGCGCTGCTGGGAAACCTCTGTCGATCCGCCCTCCGGCGAACTGAAGGTCAGTAACGGAACGCCCGGCTCTGTAATAAAGCTGTCCATCACTTTATTGATCGGTTTTCCGCTGACTTCAGTTTGTGCATTCCAGAAGTCTTCCGCGGTCGCATTGCCGTACATGTGCGCTTCAAGATAGTTATGCACGCCTTTGCGGAAAACTTCCGGCGTCTCATAGTTCTCCGTCATCGCCAGCACAGCACCCCCCTTTTGATACGTGATGCCATCGAACATTTCGTTAATCTCGCCCGGCGTGTCCGCCTTGGCGCGAATGGCCCGCGTTATTTTGCCGGCATCGTAATTCAGCACGCCATCCAAATCGAGCGCCTCATCCTGCGAAAGATTCCATTGCGGCTTCCATGCATTCACTGCCTTCGATTCCATCCAGGTGGCAAAGCCCTCGTTCAACCACAGATTGTTCCACCACTTCATCGTGACCATATCGCCGAACCACTGGTGCGCCATCTCGTGAGCTACGTCAATGGCAACGGTTTTCTTGGCATTGGTCGAGGCAGTTTTTGGATCAATCAGGAAAACGGTTTCGCGGTAAGTGATGGCGCCGAAATTCTCCATCGCGCCCGCTTCAAAATCTGGAATTGCAATCATGTCGAGCTTCGGCATCGGATACTTGATGCCGAAATAGTTGTCGTAGTAGTGCAGGAAGAACTCTGACGCCTTCAATGCGTAGGCGCCCATCTGCACTTTATCCGGCGTGGCGCAGGCACGGATGGGAACGCCATCGCTCTCTCCGGATAGACATTTAAAATCCCCCACCAGAAACGCGACCAGATAGGTGGACATCTTCGGCGTAGTAGCGAAATGGATCGTGTGCTTGTCAGCGGTCGGGCCTGGTTCGTCAGAGACGATGTTCGTGTTCGAAATCGCAGTGTCGCCCTTATCGACGATCAGCGTCGTCGAAAACGTCGCCTTCATCGCCGGCTCATCGAACGAGGGGAATGCACGCCGCGCATCGGTCGGTTCAAATTGCGTGACAGCATAGTTGCGATGGGCGGCCTTGGACAAGTAAAACCCGCGCAGCTGACCGTTCAGAATTCCGGTGTACTCGATTTTGATGGTGGCCGCACCTGCCGGAATTTCCTTGTCCACATGGAAGGTCACCTGCTGGTCAGGCTTATTCTCGGTAACCTTCGCCGTCTGCGTATTCCCATCGATAGTGATCGTCACTGTCTGAAACGTGATCTGCGCCGCATTCAAGGTAATGCTGTTCGACGGGTTCTTCAGTGTGACATCGATTTCTTCCTTGCCCGTGAATGTGGCCGCCCTCAAATCCGGTTCCAATGTCAACGAGTAATGTTGCGGAATCACATCTGTGGGTAGGCGCTGAGCCTGCAATGCCGGAGAAGAAGTAAATGAGATGAGCGCTGCGCACGTTGCGAAGATGCCTGCGAGTGAAAGACGAGAACGATGGTGCAAGTGAATTCCTCCTGAGGATAGACGCAAAACTACAGGGGCCAATGTACAGGGCCCAGCACAGTTACGATACGCGCCGAACCATGGTTCCGTCACCTCGATAGGCGACGCTTTCGCCCTGCCATCTGGACCTCAGGCCTCGCGATAGTTCAACAAAACCAGCCCGATGCATATCAGGCACACCGGCCACACCCATGCGCCAATCAATTTTCCTCGCCCCGATCCGCGCAGTTCCAGCCAGCGAGTCCAGCCGGCAAACACCGCGAATAACGCGATGGCTGTGTGGCTTATTTCCGTCAGCAGTTCCTCTTTCACGTTTCCCAGAGTGTGATTGTGAGTCAGTAAGAGAGCACCTCCCAAAGCGCAGACCGCAGGAAAAACCAGCGCCGCTTTCGATGATCGCAAGCGTTTTGTTTGCACGCTCCATTCAAACGCAACAAAACTGATAATCAGCAAGATAAAGAGGCGATGCTGCAGATCCTCCGGATTGTAAAAGCTGGCCCAAAAACCGCGCGGGCCCAACGGCCATGCCTCCGGATCAGCACGCAGAAACAGAAACAACGCCAGCCCCAGAAACGCCAGCGGCCAATGCCGAGCCCAGCGGGCGCGATCCCAACGACCCAGAATCGCCAGCAACCCGGCCATCAGGACAACGATCCCAGCCCAATGGTGGTTATAGTCCGACCACTCCCGCTCCATCTTGTTATTGGCGGCTTTGGCGTCATCGGGAGCTAGTGCGTAGGTCTGGATAGCTGCCTTCATCGACTGTACAGGCGGTAAAGCTCGAACCGATGGCGTTGAAAAACTCGGCCATTGTGGCGTCATCCGCGCCGAAATCTCCGGCAGCGTTAGCCGATTCTGCATCAGGTCGACTGCGGGCGGCTGCGCGGTGAGCGAAGCCGCGGCTAGAATGATGGTGAATCCAATTCCAATCTCCGCTTCAGAGAATTGACCAATACGTAACAACCACGGTGACGAATTGAACCGTTGCTCTCGTATCAACAGGAAATTTCCTGCACCGAGCACCAGCACCACGGCCAACATGATCGACTTCGCCACCAGGACCACGCCATAAGCGGTCCCATAAACAGCGCTCCAGGATTGCGTATAGACCCATGCCATGGTCACACCAGCCGCCACCAATACGATGACACTGGCAACCGACATCGCGGAATATCGCCGCACTGCCTGCACCGCATCTTTGTCCTCGAGCTTACTGTCGGCGGCTCGTGATGAGATCAGCAACCACAGATACGGCATGCCGCCGATCCACAGTGCGGCCGCGAGTTGATGCAGGCCTGTCAGCAGCATCAACGGAATTTGATGTTCCAGTCGCGACGCCCCGTGGCTGGTCCAAACCGTCGCAAACATCAGCGGCGCAACAAACAAGGGCCATGCCGGCTTCCGCGGCAATCCCAGGCGGGTCGTCAACAAAAAAATCACGGCTGTGAAGAAAAGCAGCAAGCCCGCCAGAAAATAGTTCGCTGTATACAGGTCGGACAGTCCCAGGCCACTGGTGCTCATCAACATGGCCGTGTCCAGCACGACAAAAATGGCCTGCGCTGCGGCGAGTCCAATTGCACCGATGCGGAGCAAGCGCAGTGCGCGCGGCGAAAATTTCGCGTAGATCGGTGAGGAGGTAGTGGATCGCGGCAGCACCATTGTGCAAAACACGATGCCGCCAATCAGCAGAGAGTTGAAAGCCAGAGTTGCCGCTCGCAGCAGCACAGCAGCCAGTGGATAATCACGCAGAAACCAAAGCAATGGAATCTTCCTCGGGCCGTGGAGGCATGCGCTTCACCGTTTCTACTGGGCGGCAACGGTAAAGCTAACATCACCACGAGTGATGTGACCATCGCTCGCCAGCACCTGCCAGTGAATCTGATATTTCCCGTTTGCCAAGCCATGAGCAACCGCGTTCAACTCCGAAGGCTTGGCACTCTGCTCCATTTGCAATGCCACCGGCTTGCCAGCTGCATCTGTTAATTTCACCGTGCAGCGCCTGGCTTCAATCCTGGAGTCGTAGTCCAGCGCAATGTTGACCTGACGACTGCGCACAACGGCTTGATCGGCCGGAGACGAGTGCACCAGCATGGCGTGCGCAAACGCCGCCGGCGATCCAGCGAGAAGCATCAGAGTCAGAGCCCCAGCCCAACCTAAGAAGCGTGTCATTCGTAGTGCCCCCTATTTTATTTCTGCCTTAATGTGATTCAAAATATGCGGCGCGGCGCATGTACCTTAGACGGCCACGTGGATCGATGCAGCTCGAATCGAGCGCCCAGAAATTTCAGCTGCCCTCATCTCAGCATAGGAGGCAGCGCCCATCAATGCCGCGCGACTTTCCAGAATGATGCGCACCGGCATGGTGGAAACCAGATCGTGCATGCGGCCCTTATCGCAGAATCCGTGCATGAACGTGCCATCCTGCATCTTTTTCAGAATCTTCGGAGCGATCCCGCCACCAATATACATTCCGCCGTGCGCGAGTATTTTCAACGCCAGATTCCCCGCTTCCGACCCATAGATGGAAACAAAAACGTCCAGGGCCTTGGCACACAATTCATCGCTGCCAGACTCACCCAGTTCGCCAATCACCGCATTCGGGTCTTCTTCCTGCATCCGCTGGCGCAGCGCTGCAGATTCATTCATCTTTTTGCAGTCACGCAAAAATGTATAAATATTCTTCAGCCCAGGTCCGGAGCAGACTCGCTCCCAGCTGACGTGGCCGTTCATTTTTGGATCGGACCGCAGATACCGCAAGAGATCGATCTCAAGGTCGTTGTGCGGCCCAAAATCGCCATGACCGCCTTCCGACGCCATCGGAACATGGGTTTTTCCATCCCAAATCAATACGCCCTCGCCCAGTCCGGTACCCGCGGCAATCAATCCACGGTTGCCAACCTGACTGTTGTCGCCCTCGCTCAGCGTAAAGATCTGATCGAGACGAAGTTCGGCGATCCCATAGCCGTTGGCTTCCAAGTCGTTGATCAGGAAAATATGCTCGATGTGAAGATCGCGCGACAGCTCGTGGGTATCCAGTGTCCAGGGCAAATTGGTCAACTGAATTATGTTCTTGCGAACCGGTCCCGGGGCGCCGAAGCAGGCTGCTTCAATCCCCTCGGAATCCTGTTGCTCTTTCGGTCCTAAGAATTCGCGAACGATGGCTTGCAAATTTGGATACTGTTGCGCCGCGAATTTTTCGTCGCGGACGTGTTGCAATGTGCCTTGTTCAAAGCGATACAGCGCCAGATGCGCCTTGGTACCACCCACGTCACCAGCAAGAATCATCGGCTCACTTCCAGCAATCCTCGACCATTCGCGTCCGGCTGCGGCAACTTCGCGGCCGCGGCTCGATCCAGCAAAAAGCTCAATTCACCGCTCTCCGGCTGAATCAGCTGCGACGGCAATGTCTCGGGCTGATACGGCCCCATCAACACTTCTCGTAACACTTCGGCTTTTGACCCATCCTGGATTAGAAAGAAGATTTTATCAGCATGGTTGATTACAGGCCACGTAAGAGTGATGCGCCATGGATTTTTGTCCTCCACGTGGTTGGCAACCGCCAATCGCATCATCTCATGCAGCGCCTCGGAGTTCGGGAACAAAGAGGCCGTGTGGCCGTTGGTGCCCATGCCCAGCACGATCAGGTCGAATCGCGGCAGTTGCGCCCCCTCCAGCCGAAATCGATTGCGTATAGCCGACTCATAGCGCGCCGCGCCTTCCTCAGGCTCCAGTTCGCCTTCAATCCGAATCACATTCTCTTCTGGCAGCGGCACCTTCGACAAAAAGGTTTCCTTCGCTAGTCGATAGTTGGAGTCCGGACTGTTCGGCGGCACGCATCGTTCATCCACAAAGAAAATCAGCAGCCGCTTCCAGTCGATGCGAGAACGAAATGGATGAGCTGGGTCAGCCAGCAATTCGAACATACGTTTCGGGCCTGTCCCTCCAGAAATCGCGATCCTAGCAACTCCCCGCGCACGCACGGCCAACTCCGAGGACGACGCAACCCAGTCCGCAGCCGTCAGGCTCATCGCTTCTTTGTCGACTTCCACTTGATAGTGAACCTGAATCTTCTTCGGCATCGTCATCCCCATTCCGCCATTCTGCTCACTTACTGGTGGTGCCATTTGCGGCCATCGCGTGCAAGTAGCTCACCGGCAGCCGCCGGTCCCCAGCTTCCCGCCGCATAATTGGGGAAATCCTTGGGCGGATTGGCTGCCCACTCCTCCAGAATTGGGGTCATCAATGCCCACGTCGCCTCCACTCCGTCGCGATGAGCAAACAGCGTGGCGTCCCCCATCATGGCATCGAGAAGCAGGCGTTCATATCCATTGGCAGAGGAAACCCCGAACGCAGCCGCATAGTCGAAATCCATCATTACCGGGCAGCTCTGCATGGTTGGCCCGGGAACTTTCGCGGCAAAGCGCAGTGAGATTCCTTCATCCGGCTGAATTCGCATCGAGATAATGTTGGGCTGGATTTCTCCACACTTGCTGGTTCCCACATTGTCTTTGAACAGCATCGTCGGCGGTTGTTTGAACTGGATCGTGATGTCGGTAAATCTTTTCGCGAGACGCTTACCGGCGCGCACGTAGAACGGAACGCCCGCCCAACGCCAGTTCTCAATCTGAAATTTCATGGCGGCGAACGTCTCGGTGTTGGATTTTGGATCGACGCGGTCCTCCTGTCGATATCCAACGACGGGCTTGCCGTCAATTGTTCCAGGACCATACTGCCCGCGGACCGTATCCTCCATCTTGATGGGTTGGATCGCCTTCCACACCTTCACCTTTTCCATACGTATAGGGGCTGAGAAAAAGGTGACGGGCGGCTCCATGGCAACGAACGAGAGCAACTCCATCACATGGTTTTGCACCACGTCGCGCAACGCTCCTGCCTTCTCATAAAATGGACCGCGGCCTTCAATTCCGATACTCTCCGCTGCGGTGATCCGCACGTGATCGATATAACGCCGGTTCCAGATTGGCTCGAAAATCCCATTGGCAAAGCGAAATACCAAAATGTTCTGAACCGTCTCCTTGCCAAGATAATGGTCGATGCGAAAAATCTGATCTTCCGACAACACCTGGTTGATGTCATCGTTCAATTCCCTGGCGGACTTCAGGTCGTGACCGAAAGGCTTTTCTATGATGCAGCGGATAGTACCTTTCTGTGATTTGGCCATGCCGTGCGCGCCCAGTTGATGCACAATCTCTGCGAAATAGTCGGGCGCCGTGGCTAGATAAAATAACCGATTGCCGTCGGTCCCGTACTTGTTATCGAGCGAGTCCAGCAGCGCCTTCAGACGCACATATCCATCCGGATCGTCAAAGTTCATCGCATGATAGTTCACTCTTTGCAGAAATTCGCGCAGTTTCGGGTCATCCGCTTCAACACCGCCGCCTTTGATGATTCCGTCCCGCATGTCGTTGACGAATTCATCCTTCAGCGGACGCCGGGCGACACCGACGACGGCAAAGTTCGCGGGCAACAATCCTGCCTGTTCCAGGTGATACAGCGCAGGCAGCAATTTTCGTTTCGTCAGATCGCCGGAGGCGCCGAAGATCACCACGATACATGGATCCGCCACCCGCTCCGGAACGCGTGACGCCTGTAATTCTTCAGGAGAAACTGATATTTCCGTAGTGACCATGGCTACTCTCCTTATCAGAGGAAATAATTGTCTTGCTGTTGCCGATGCATTGCATGTTGCGGAAAAGCAACTTGTGCCGACCGGCTAGGTCGATTTCTTGACCGCGTGACCGCCGAACTCATTCCGCATGATCGACAGCATGCGATCGGAGAAATTGTTTTCTTCGCGTGAGCGAATTCTGCGAATCAACGACTCCGTAATCACTGGCGCAGACACGTTCAGGTCAATCGCCTCAACGACCGTCCACCGGCCTTCACCGGAGTCGGCAACATACGCTTCCAGGCCTTCCAATTGAGGATTCTTCTCGAGCGCATCGGCAGTCAAATCCAATAGCCAGGAACGAACCACGCTGCCGTACCGCCATATCTTGGCGATCTGCGTCAGATCCAGGTTGAGCGACTCTTTGTGCTTCATAATCGAGAAGCCCTCGGCATAGGCCTCCATTAGCCCGTATTCAATGCCGTTATGCACCATCTTCACAAAATGCCCCGCACCCGAGGGACCCACGTGGCCCCAGCCTTTATCGGCTGCCGGCGCCAGCGTTTCGAAGATCGGCCGCAGATTTTCGACTGGCCCCTTATCGCCGCCGACCATCATGCTGTACCCCTCTTTCAATCCCCAGACCCCTCCAGAAGTTCCTACGTCGACAAAGTTGAAGCCCTTGGCGGTCAGTTGCGCGTAGCGCCGTTGAGAATCCTTGTAATTCGAATTACCGCCGTCAATGAAAATATCGCCCTTTTGCATCGAGGTTTCCAGCTTGACGATCGTCTGATCGACTGGATCTCCAGAGGGCACCATGATCCAGACAGCACGCGGCGCTTTCAGGTTCTTCACCAGGTCATCCAGCGATGACACCCCCACCGAACCGGATGCGGTGAGATTCTTGACAGCTTCGGCATTGAAATCGAAGCCGACAACTTTGTGCCCGCCCAGGCGCAGCCGCTCTGCCATGTTGAAGCCCATTTTTCCCAGACCGATCAGGCCAATTTCCATGTATTCTCCCGTTGTCGAAAATTCGTTTCTGTCATGCGGCTTGATCGGCGACGATTCCCAGCCGGCGAAGCTCCGCGATCACTTGCTCCGGAGATCTCATGCGGATGCCCTGAATCCCAACTTGCCGCGCACCTTCCAGGTTCTCTTCGCGATCATCGATGAATACGCATTCTTCGGGCTGACGTTGAGAAATATCGAGGGCGCATTGAAAAAATGCAGGCTCCGGCTTGCGCAATGCGATGTAGGCCGAAACCAGGTAGGCGTCAAATAATCCAGATAATCCAAACGTCGGGATGCGATATTCCATCAACTCCCGCGACTCATTGCTCAACATGTACGTGCTGTTATCTCGGGGCCCCTGCGCACGCAGCTCACGAAGAAATTCAATCATTTTGGGATACAAAACCTGGCTCACATCGCGCATTTTCGCGAAAAATTCATCTTCAGAAAATGGCCGTGGAACGTAAAAAACGGTCTCTCGAAGATATTCATGAATATCAATCTTGCCCCGCTCCCACAGGTCGTTGGCGGGGATATGGCGCTGCTCAAACTCCTCGAAGTTCAGGCCAAAATGTTTCGCCACCCGCTCGCGAGCGTGCTCATCCCATCCATTGGTCAGCAGAACGCCGCCGCAATCCCAGAACGTTGCGCGAATCTTCGCCATCCAAGCTTCCCCGCACTCCCTTTGGGTATCTTTCCCGCTAGCTGTCCCACTTGTTCGTCATAAAGCGTGCTTCGATGGCGTTCACTTTGTTCAGGCGTCGCACAAAACGCGGCTCGTTGGATTGAAATTGCGCTTTCAGAAACGCGCCCACCACCTCATTCGCCAATGCGGACCCGATGATCCGCGCTCCCAGAACGATCACGTTCATGTTGTCGTGTTCCACTCCCTGGTGCGCGGAATAGGTGTCGTGGCACATCGCGGCGCGCATCCCCGGCATCTTGTTCACCGCGACAGAAACGCCGACGCCAGAACCGCAGATCAGCACACCCCGCTCCGCTTTTTTCTCATGCAGCGCGGTCCCTACAGACTCGGCGAAATCAGGGTAGTCGTCGGTTGGATCTTCTTTGAACGCACCTACGTCAAGCACCTCATGTCCCAGGTCGGCGATAAATTTGCGAACTTCTAGTTTCAGCTCAAATCCAGCGTGGTCACATCCGATCGCGATTTTCATTCCTCTCTCACTTTCCTGCCACGGCGGTCGTCTTACCTGCCCGCGCTACAATCGCGGTTGCTTTGCGAACCACGTTATCCACGCTGAATCCAAGTTTCTCCATGGCGATCTCTCCCGGCGCCGAGGAACCAAATCGATCCAGCCCCAGAACATCTCCGCTATCACCGGCAATCTTCCACCAGCAGATCGGGCTCGCCGCTTCAACCACCAACCTGGGAACTCCACTGAGCAGGATTTGCTTCTGATATTCCTCCGGCTGCGCATGAAACAAGCGCCAGCTCGGCATGGAGACAACACGCACATGCAGCCCTTGCGACTCCAGCTCGGTCGCGGCCTTCAGGATCAAGCTCACTTCGCTGCCGGTCGCGATCAGCACTACGTCGGCCGAGCCGTCCCCATCGCGCAGCACGTAGGCCCCACGTCGCACACCGTTCAGAATGTCGTATTTTGTCGGATCAATGATAGGCAGGTCCTGCCGCGAGAGCGCAAGAAATGAAGGCTTGCGACGCTCCAGAATCACCTGCCACGCCGCCGCGGTTTCATTCGCATCCGCCGGTCGGAAATCCGTGAATTCCGGAATCGCTCGGAGCGACGCAATCTGTTCGATCGGCTGGTGCGTCGGGCCATCCTGTCCTAGTCCAATCGAATCATGCGTGAACACGAACGTCGACGGCACCTGCATCAACGCAGCTAATCGCAGCGCCGGGCGTGCGTAATCGCTGAAGACGAAGAAGGTTGATCCATACGGAATCAGGCCGCCGTGCGCCGCCATTCCGTTCACGAAGGCGCACATGCCAAACTCGCGCACGCCGAAGAAAATGTTGCGACCGTTCGGATCCACGTGGAAACTGGGGCTGTCTTTGATCGTGGTCTTGGTCGAAGTCGAAAGATCAGCCGCTCCTCCAATCAATTCCGGCACCTTCAGTGCGATGCCGTTCATTACGGTGTTGCCGGCAACGCGGGTTGCAACCGGTTTCGAGTCCGCAGCAAACTTCGGAATGCCAGCTTCCCATCCGGCCGGCAGTTTTCCGGCAAACACCCGCTCGTATTCCGCAGCCAGCTCAGGAAATTGCTGCTTGTACTTCGCGAACAATTCATTCCATTCGGCCTCAAACTTTGCGCCCCGGTCTTTCGCCTTCGCCCAGTTTTTCGCGGCTTCCTCTGGAACATAAAAGCTCTTGTCCGCCGGCCAGCTGAGTTGTTCCTTGGTAAGTTTCGTGTCTTCTGCGCCCAGCGGTTCTCCGTGCGCCTTCGACGTACCCGCCTTGGGGCTGGCATAGCCAATAATCGTGCGCACCGCGATGATCGAGGGCTTATCCGTCACAGCTTTCGCCGCCTCAATCGCCTTGGAAATCGCTTCCAGATCATTTCCGTCGGCCACTCGCTGCACATGCCAGTGATAGGCATTAAATCTCTCTTCGACATTTTCTGTGAACGACAAGTCCGTGGGGCCGTCCAGCGAAACTAGATTGTCGTCATACAGCAAGATCAGCTTGCCCAATCCCAGCGTGCCTGCGAACGATGCCGCCTCGTGCGAAACGCCTTCCATCAGGTCACCGTCGCCGCACATCACGTAGGTATAGTGATTGACAATCTCCAGCCCAGGCTTGTTGTAACGCGCCGCCAAATGCCGTTCCGCCGCAGCCATTCCAATCGACATGGCAAGGCCCTGGCCCAGCGGACCGGTCGTCACTTCCACTCCATCCGTCAATCCACGCTCAGGATGGCCCGGAGTAATAGATTCGTACTCGCGAAATTGCTTCAGGTCTTCCAGCGTGATCTTGTAGCCTGCCAGGTGCAACGCAGAATAGAGCATCGCCGACGCATGTCCGTTCGACAGCACGAAGCGATCGCGATTCGACCATTTCGAGTTCGCCGGATTATGACGCATGAACTTGTGGAACAGCAGATACGTCATCGGAGAATCACCCAGCGGTGCGCCAGGATGCCCGCTATTCGCCTTCTCTACGGCATCGACAGCCAGAAAACGCAATGCATTAATCGACAACTGATCCAGTTCCGTCATTCTTGCTCTCCAAACATCAGCCCAGTGGGCGGTTTAGTCTCTCGTCAATAATTGTATAGATGCGCGCCGTCAGAAATGGCCGCAGACGGATTTAGCAGCTTTTTAACATCAGAAGATTGGGACTTCATAATTGCGCCCCTCCCAGCGATCCTCCAACGGCCAGTACAGAGTGAACACCAGATCTGCCGGCCTCTGCTGACCGATCGGAATATCCGCGTAACAGACGCACTCACCCATATGCTTTGAGTCGGCGGCCTGCTGCGTTTTCCAGTCATCCTGTGTCCAGACCACCTGAAAAGGGCTGCACTCGACAATTCGCATCGTTTTTCCGGCGCCGATCTTGGTCATCAGATGGCTGCGTTTGCATATTTCGATGGGCAGGTCGCGCCGCACCCCGCCATAGCGACTCCAAACGGGCCCAACCCGGTCAAAGACTTCCCCATCCTCCCGGGAACGCAGCAGCTTGATGTACTCCGCATGCGCCCACGCCAGCGGCATGGCGGCGCCGGAGGGTCGACCCAAATACATCCCCTTCTCCGGCAGGTCAGGCGCGTCCCAAATTTGCTCCGGAAGCATCCCACCCTCAGAGCTGAACTGCTCGATGGCCCGAACCAGACTCTGAATATCCCTTCCGGCCGCCAACTCATAATGCGCGCGTTCGCCGGTCAGCAGCGGCCACGCGCGACCCTGCCCCCAGCCTTCGTAGGGTCCACCATCGTGCTTTTGCCCATAACCATCGTGGTTGTAGCGACGCCAGCATGGTCCGAACGGCGTATTTACCTGCAATACCGCATCCACCACCTTCAGCGAATCCACAATCAAAGGATCGTGCGGGGAACGGATTCCGTAGCGAACCAGCTCCAGAAAACCCGCATCAATCACTTCCCGCGCATCGAAGTTGGATTTCTCTCCAGGTCCGCGATTGGACAGTTGTAATCTTCCTTCGCCCAACGAAGGATTGTAATAACGATCGCCGGGAGCTGGCGGTCGAATGCGCATGTAATGGCGACGCACGTCCGGCAACAGTACGCCATCATCGGTGACAGTCCATTTCTCCAGGTTCGATTCAATCCAGTCTGCGAAGACGGCATAAAAATCCGCCATCTCAGGCGCGCCGTGCGCACAGACCAATTCACTGGCGCAAATCAGCCCCGTAATCACCACGGCAAGCGTCGAGGGCGAGTACCCGGAATTTTCCTCCCAGCGTTCCTGCTGCGTTACAGGTGCAAACTTCATCAGGCAACCGGCGGCGCGTTCCACAAATGGAAAGATGTCGACGATATCCAACGCATCCTGCTTCCACAAGCGCCACGCCAGGATGATAGGGAAAGCAACCTCGTCCAATTGCATCCCCGACCAGTACGGAGTACCGTTCACCCAGAAATTTTGCGCGAAACTGCCATCCGGCCGCTGCGCGCAGATCAGATATACCAGGGCGCGCAACGCCGTTTCATTTCGGCCCACCGCCATGAGTGCTGTCGCCGTCTGAACCATGTCCCGCGTCCACACCAGGTGATAGCCGCCCAGGTCATCATCGCCTTTCGTTTGTCCCCATGGAATCGATGCCGAAGCTATAAATGCTCCCTGAAACGTCTTGTCTTCATGGGCCAGCAGAATGCTCTGGCTGATGTGCAGCAGATGTCCATGATCGCCGGCCGAAGAGACCAATTGCAGCGGACAACGAACGCGATGCCACT
>Ga0335075_10011254_pt1 | contig 13531 bp, 10 predicted proteins | sample Lox_Sample_24_FD_206723 | JGI IMG/M metagenome (GOLD analysis project Ga0335075, IMG submission 206723) | Soil microbial communities from Loxahatchee National Wildlife Refuge, Florida, United States - Lox_Sample_2.4 | ecosystem: Environmental > Terrestrial > Soil > Wetlands | place: USA...
TCGGTCGGCTCTTCCGCGAATTCGCCATGACGGTGACCGCCGCGGTGGTCGTCTCCGGCTTCATTTCGCTCACGCTGACGCCGGTCATGTGCTCGCGCTTCCTGAAGCACGAAAGCGACGAGAACACGGGACGGATGAACAAGGCCGCCGAGCGCTTCTTCGACGGGATGGTCGACGCCTACGACCGGGGGCTTCGCTGGGTGTTTCGCCATCAGCCGCTCATGTTGGTGATGACGCTCGGCCTGATCGTGGTCACCGGCATCCTCTACGTCGTCATTCCCAAAGGCTTCTTTCCCGAGCAGGACACCGGTTTCATCTTCGGCGAGGCGGAGGCGCGTCAGGACATCTCGTTCGCTCAGATGTCGCAAATCGAGGAGGATTTCTCCAAGACCATCCTCACCGACCCGGCCGTCGCGGCGGTGGTCGGGTTTGTCGGCGCGACCGGCGGCAATCCAAGCGAAAGCACGGCGCGCATGTTCATTCAGCTGAAGTCGTTCGGCGAGCGGAGCGTCTCGGCACAGCAGGTCATACAGCGTCTCAGACCCAAGGTGGCGAACGTCGAGGGCGCCGCCTTCTACATGCAGGCCGGCCAGGACATCACGGTCGGCGGCCGCCTCTCTCAAGACGAATATCAATACACGCTGAGCGACACCGATACCGAAGAATTGAACCATTGGGCGCCGATCATCCAGCAGGGCATGCAGAAGCTTCCCGAGCTGCAGGACGTGGCCTCGGACCAGCAGATCTCGTCGCCGCATATCGCCATTGAGGTGGATCGCAACGCCGCCTATCGGCTTGGCCTCACGGCCGGCCTGATCGATCAGACGCTCTACGACGCCTTCGGACAGCGGCAGGTCGCGACGATCTACACCTCGACGAGCCAGTACAAAGTGATCCTCGAGGTGCAACCGCAATTTCAGACAGACCCCGCGGCCTTGTCGCGCATCTACCTGCCGAGCGACACCGGCCTGCAGGTGCCGTTGAGTACCGTCGCCCATTTCACCAACAAGGTCGAACCGCTCACGGTCAACCACCAGGGGCAATTCCCGTCGGTCACGCTGTCCTTCAACCTCGCCCCCGGCTTTGCGCTCGGAGAGGCGGTCGACCGGATACAGGCGCTCGAGGCGCGGCTGCGGACGCCGATAACGCTTCAGGGGTCGTTCCAAGGGACGGCGCAGGCCTTTCAGTCCTCGCTGAGCTCGACGCCGTTGCTGGTGCTCGCGGCAATCTTCGTGGTCTATATCGTGCTCGGCATGCTCTACGAGAGCTGCATTCATCCGATCACCATTTTGTCGGCGCTGCCGTCAGCGGGCGTGGGTGCGCTGATCATGCTGATGGCGTTCCGGTACGACCTCAGCGTGATCGCCATCATCGGCATCATTCTGCTGATCGGCATCGTCAAGAAAAACGCCATCATGATGATCGACTTCGCCCTGGAGGCGGAGCGCAACGAGGGCAAAAGCTCGCTCGAGTCGATCCACCAGGCCTGCCTGCTGCGCTTCCGGCCGATCATGATGACGACGATGGCCGCGCTATTCGGCGGCCTGCCGCTGGCGATCGGGACGGGTGCCGGCTCCGAGCTGCGCCGACCCCTGGGCATCGCCATCGTCGGCGGGCTGCTCGTCTCGCAGTTCCTCACGCTCTACACGACGCCGGTGATCTACCTCTATCTGGACCGGATCGCCCATTGGTCGGGCGTCCGGCGGCAACGCGCCGGTGCCGCGATCGTGGTGCCGGGTGAATGACGAGCAAAGCGTCTCAGCCGGCAAGCGGCGAATTGAAGTGCCCGCGGCAGCCGCATCAAGCGACGCGGTATCGCACCGCCTGCCAGCGGAGCGACGATTTCGGCCAGATGCTGGGCACGCTGCTTCATGACGCGTCGCGGCTGATGCGACGCCGCTTCGTCCAACGCGCCCGGGCGGAGAAATTGCCGCTGAACCGCTCACAAGCGGCGACGCTCCTTTCCCTTGCCCGCTGGCCCGGAACGAGCCAGGCGGCGTTGGCGGCGCGGCTCGACATTGCACCCATCACGCTGGTGCGGTTGCTCGACGGCTTGCAGAAGGCACGTCTGATCGAGCGTCGCCCCCACCCCACGGATCGTCGCAAGCGGACCCTGTGGCCCACGGACACCGCCGATGCGGTACTGCGGCACATTCGCGCGATCGCCCGGGCGGTGGAAAGGGAAGCGCTGGCCGGGTTCCATGCCGACACGCGGATGGAGCTGACGAGCGCGCTCGTCCAGGTCAGAGACAACCTCACGCTCGCCACGCGCCGCAGACCAACGCGCCCCGCGGCCGCAACCCGCCTCCCTCCATCGCGGCGACGCCAGAAGGGCCACGAAGCGGCGTTGTGATGGCGATGACGGCAGGAGAACCATGATGGCACGAACATTGCCGAGCCCTGGCGACCAGCCTGGCTCAGGAGGACACGCATCCGTCCGGAAGGCGTCGTTCGCCCTCCTGTTGCTGATCGCGACGTGCCTCTCCGGCTGCGACCTCGGACCGGACTACCGGCGCCCCGCCGTCGCTCCACCCGCGGCGTGGCGCGAGGCCCAAGGACCGGGAACCTGGCCTTCGACGGCCTGGTGGCAAGGTTTCGGCTCGAGCGAGCTCAATGCGCTGATCGCCCGAGCGCAAAGCGCCAATTATGATCTCGGGGCCGCGATCGCGCGGGTCCGCGAGGCCGATGCCGAGGTCCGCATCGCCGGAGCCGCATTGCTGCCCTCGGTGGCAGCCACCGCCGGGGTCACCAGCCAGCAGGTCCTGGCCACGGGGTCCGGAACGAAGGTCAACTACACCGCCTATTCGATCGCGCCAACCGCCTCCTATGAGGTCGATTTCTGGGGAAAGAATTCGGCGGCGCTGCAATCGGCGAAAGCCTCCGCAACCGCCAGCCGATACGATCAGGGGGTTGTCGACCTTACCGTGGTGACGAGCGTGGCGAATACCTACTTCCAAGTGGTCGCGCTCCAGGATCGGCTGCAAGTCGCCCGGCAAAATCTTGGCAACGGCGAAACCGTGCTGCGCGGCATCGAAGCGCAACAGCGGGCCGGAACGGCCACAGAGCTCGACGTCGCTCAGCAACAGACCGTCGTCGCCGGGTTGCGCGCCGCGATCCCGCCGCTGCAGCAGCAGCTGGTGCAAAACATCAACGCGCTGGCGATTCTGATCGGGACGCCGCCCGAACAGGTGACCGTGCCCGAGAGCTCGCTGACGGCTCTTGCGATCCCGTCCGTTGCACCGGGCTTGCCGTCCGAGCTTCTGATCCGCCGCCCGGACGTCCAGGAGGCCGAAGCGGATCTCGTTGCCGCCAATGCGAACATCAAGGTGGCGCGCGCGCAGTTCTTTCCCGACGTCACGCTGACCGCGGCCGGAGGCTTCGAGAGCATGGCGCTGTCGACGCTGTTTACGTCGGCCGGAGGCGTCTACAGCCTGGCGGCATCGGCCACCCAGCCGATTTTCGAAGGCGGCGCTTTGGAAGGGCAGCTGCAATTGTCCCAAGCGCGCTACGACGAGCTTGTCCAGGATTACCGGAAAGCGGTGATCTCGGCCTTTGGCGACGTCGAGAATGCGCTCATCGCGACCCGCAAGACCGACGAGCAGCAGGTCGCCCAGGCGGATACCGTCGCCAAGGCGCGACGCGCCTTCGAGATCTCCGAAGCGCAATACCGCGGCGGCACGGTCACTTTGCTCACGGTTCTCAACACCGAAAACGCATTGTTCCCAGCGGAAGACACGTTGGTCCAGGACAGGCTCGCCCGCCTGCAAGCGATCGTCAGCCTGTTTCAGGCGCTCGGCGGCGGCTGGGAAAACCGCGGGCGCCTCTCATAGATCTCGCGCCGGCGCAACTTCGTCTCTTCGCCAACGCTTGCTATGGTGGGCCGCCCAGCTCGCGCTTTGCGCAGCCGTCGCGCGTGAATATTCCCGTGGTGTCGAGGATGCAGGGATCAGAATTTGCCGAGCTCGCCGCTTTCATCGCCATCGCGGATCACGGCAGCTTCGTCAAAGCGGCGGGAATTCTCGGCATTTCGACGTCGACACTCAGCAAAACCATACGGACGCTCGAGGAGCGTCTCGGCGTCCGCCTCTTCAACCGGACAACGCGCAGCGTCGCATTGACGGAAGCGGGGGAACATCTGAAGGCAAGAGTGCGTCCGGCAATGAGCCAGCTCGGCGACGCGGTCGAAAGCGTGAACGCCTTCCGCGACGCACCGGCCGGCCTGTTGCGCCTCAACGTATCGAATCTCGCCGCCACCATGGTGATCGCGCCCATCCTCGCCGGCTTCGCCACCGCCTTTCCGGGGATCAAACTCGAGGTCAGCGTCGAGGGCGGCTCGGTCGACATTGTCGAAGGCGGCTTCGACGCCGGCATCCGGCGCGACCGGCGGATCGAGCAAGACATGATTGCCGTGCGCATCACCCGCGAATCCCGTTTCGTCGCCGTCGCTTCGCCCGGGTATCTGGCGAAGCATCCGCGGCCACAGACACCGCAGGAGCTGCGCGCTCACAATTGCATACGATTTCGTATGCCTGACGGCACGATCTCGCCCTGGGAATTCGAGCGGAACGGCAAAAAGCTGGTTCCCCCCGTCGACGGCTCCCTCGTCGTCAACAATGTCGATCTGTTGCTGCGCAGTGCGCTGGACGGCATCGGAATCGGCTTTCTGCTTGAAACCTACGTTGCGGCGTTCATCCGCGAAGGTCGTCTGACACCGGTTCTGGAGGCCTGGTCACCGCGCTTCTCGGGCTGGCACATCTATTACCCCAGCCGCCGACAGATGCGCACGCCGCTGAAGGCGTTCATCGAGTTCGTTCGCAACACCCCCCTGCTCTCTTGAGCGTCGTGTCGAACCCGCGTCAGCGTCGCAGCACGAAATCCTGCCACGGCCGGCGCTGTTCCCAGCCTTCGCGCTCGAGCTCGGGGGTGAGGGCCTCGGCCTGCGGATAGCCCAAGCAGAAATAGCCGAGAAAGATCCACTCCGGCGGCACGTCGAGCGCCCGCATCACCTCGGCCGGATCGAGGATCGACACCCAGCCGAGGCCAAGTCCTTCGGCGCGCGCCACCAGCCAGAGCGTGTGGATCGCCATCACCGCCGAATACTCCGCCATCTCCGGCATGGTGCGGCGGCCGAGACCGTGGCCTTGCGCCGTGCCGCGATCGGCGAAGACGGCCAGCTGCAGCGGCGCTTCGTCGAGCCCGGCGAGCTTCAGGCAGGCATAGCGCTGCGCCCGCTCGCCGGCATAGGCAGCGAGCGCGTCGGCGTTGCTGCGCTCGAAATTGGCGCGCACGGCGGCGCGGCGGGCGCCCGCCTCCACCAGCACGAAGCGCCAGGGCTGGCTCAAGCCGACGGAAGGGGCGAGGCTCGCCAGCTCGATCAGGCGCTCGACCGTGCCCGGCGGCAAGGGATCGCGGCGGAAGCGGCGGACATCGCGCCGCCAGCGAATCAGTTCGCGCAGCTTATCTTGAAACGCCTCGTCGAACCCGGTCATCGCTTGCCGCGCGCATCCACCGGCCAGATATCGACGAGCGTGTCGCCGCGCACGAGGTGATAGACATCGTGCAGATTGACGGTGGGATCGCAATGCGGCGTCACGCATTCGAGGATCGCGCCGAGCGGCGGCCGTGGCGCGCCCGGCGGCAAAACCAGCTTGCCATGCTCGTCGCCGAAGAACTCGTAGCGGCTGCCCGGCGGCGCGCCCGCAGCCGGCTCCGGCGCCGGCCCGTCGGTGGCAAAGCATTTGAGCCCGGCATCGCAGGTGACATAGCCCGGCGCATTGACGCTCACCACCGAGGTGGCGACGAAGAGCGCGGTCTCGAAAGGCGGCGCGTTGCGGCCGTCTTTCAATGCGCGGAGATAGTCGACGTCCATGAAGATATAAGAGCCGACCTGCAGCTCCGTGAGGATGCGTGCCTCGGGATCGAGGTCGAAGGTGCCGGTGCCGGCGCCGCTGACGATCGGCACGGCGATGCCGGAGTCGCGCAGCCGCCGCAGCATACCGCCGAGCCGCTCCAGCTCGGCAAGCGTGCGGGCGCGGCGCTCGGCGCGGCGCGCGATATGCTGGAGATTGCCGGAATAGGATTGGATGCCGCGAAACTCGAGCGCCGCGGCCGCAACGGCGGCACGCGCCAGCTGTAGCAGCTCCGCCTCGTCGGCGCAGCCGGTTCGGCCATGGCCGGCGGAAAAATCGACGAGCACGGCGAGCGGACGCCCGGCCGCGCCGGCGGCGCGATCGAGCGCGGCGAGGTTCTCGGGGTGATCGACGACGACGCTCAAGCCGCGCTCCGCCCGCTGATTGAGCGCCATGAGGCGCGCGATTTTGGGCGGGGTCACCACCGGCGAGGTGATGTGCACGCCGGGCAGGCCGCCCTCGACCATCGCCTCGGCCTCGCCCAAGGTGGCGCAGCAGATGCCGAGCGCGCCCGCCGCCACCTGCATCTCGGCGATGCGCGCGGATTTGTGTGTCTTGGCGTGGGGCCGGAGCGCCACTCCCGCCGCACGGGCGGCCATCGCCATCGCGGCGATGTTGCGCTCGAGCGCGTCGAGATCGACGATGAGCGCCGGGGTGTCGAGAGCGGAGCGGCTGCCCGCTCGGCCGATCAGCGCCTCATTGGGTCCCAATCCCGCCATGCGGCGCATCATCGCGCGCGAAGGCGGCCTTGTCGACCTCGCGCAGATGGCAGGCGACGAATTGCCCCGGCCGCAGCTCGCGCAACTCCGGCTCCTCGACTCGGCAGCGCGGCTCGGCATAGGGGCAGCGGGTGTGGAAGCGACAGCCCTTGGGCGGGTTGATCGGGCTCGGCACATCGCCCGAGAGGATGATGCGCTCGCGCTTCACATCGGGATCCGGCACCGGCACGGCGGAGAGCAGCGCCTCGGTATAGGGGTGGAGCGGCGCCCGGAACAGCGTGTCGCGGTCGGCGAGCTCGACGATGCGGCCGAGATACATCACCGCGACGCGGTGGCTGATATGCTCGACCACGGCGAGGTCGTGCGCGACGAAAAGATAGGAGAGCTTCAATTCGCGCTGCAGATCCTTGAGCAGGTTCACCACCTGCGCCTGGACCGAGACGTCGAGCGCCGAGACCGGCTCGTCGCAGACGATGAGGCTGGGGCTGAGCGCCAGCGCCCGCGCGATGCCGATGCGCTGGCGCTGCCCGCCCGAGAATTCATGCGGATAGCGCCGCATCGCCTCTTCGCGCAGCCCGACCTTGGCGAAGAGTTCCGCGACCCGCTGCTTCAGCGCCGGGCCGCGGGTGATGTCGTAGTTGAGCAGCGGCTCGCCGACGATCTCACCGGCGGAAAGACGCGGGTTGAGCGAGGCATAGGGATCCTGGAAGACGAGCTGCATCTCCCGGCGATAGGGCCGCATCTGCGTCTGCCGCAGATGATCGACGCGCTCGCCGCGCAGCTTCACCGTGCCGGCGGTCGGCTCGATCAGCTTCAGAATCGCGCGCGCCGCCGTCGATTTGCCGCAGCCGCTTTCGCCGACGAGGCCGAGCGTCTCGCCTTCCTCGATGCGGAAGCTGATGCCGTCGACGGCGTAGACATAGCCGGCAATGCGCGAGAAGACGCCCTTGCGCACCGGGAAATGCTTCTTCAGCCCCTCGACCTCGACGAGCGGCGGGATCGCGCGCGCGTTCACGAGGCGAGCCGCATGGCGGCGAAACAGGCGGCGAAATGTCCCGGCGCCTTTTCCTCGAGCGGCGGCGCCTCGCTGCGGCAGCGCTCGGTCGCGTAAGCGCAGCGCGGCGCGAAAGCGCAGCCGCGGATCTCCGCGCGCAACGAGGGCACCGTGCCCGGAATCTCGGCGAGCCGCGGCGCGTCGCGGCCGTGAGCGGCGCCGAGCCGCGGCACCGAATTGAGAAGGCCGCGCGTATAGGGGTGGAGCGGACGGCGGAAGAGCGCGCGCACCGGCGCCTCCTCGACCTTGCGGCCGGCATACATGACGACGACGCGCTCGGCCATCTCGGCGACCACGCCGAGATCGTGGGTGATGAGGATGATCGCCGCGCCGATCTTCGCCTTCAGCTCGCGCATGAGATCGAGGATCTGCGCCTGGATGGTGACGTCGAGCGCGGTGGTCGGCTCGTCGGCGATCAGCAGCTTGGGATTGCAGGCGAGCGCCATGGCGATCATCACGCGCTGGCGCATGCCGCCCGACAGCTCATGCGGATATTGCCGGGCGCGGCGCTCGGGCTCGGGAATGCGTACCAGACGCAGCATCTCGACCACCCGGGCCAGCGCGGCACGGCCGTCCAGGCCCTGATGCAGCCGCAGCGTCTCGCCGATCTGATGCGACACGGTCAGCACCGGATTGAGCGAGGTCATCGGCTCCTGAAAGATCATCGAGATTTCGTTGCCGCGGATGCGGCGCATCTCGGCCTCGGGCAGCTCGAGCAGGTTGCGGCCCTGAAAGCGGATCGCGCCGCCGACGATGCGCCCGGGCGGCGACGGCACCAGGCGCAGGATCGAGAGCGCGGTGACGCTCTTGCCGCAGCCGCTTTCGCCAACCACCGCCAAGGTCTCGCCCGCGCGCACCGCGTAGGAGACGCCGTCGACGGCACGCACGACGCCGTCGCGGGTGAAGAACTGCGTGCGCAGGTCGTCGATCGCAAGAAGCGGTTCGCTCATGCGCCGCTCACATGCGCCGCGCGAGACGCGGATCGAGCGCGTCGCGCAAGCCGTCGCCGACCAGGTTCACCGCCAGCACCGTCGCCGACAGGAAGACCCCGGGGAAGATGATGAGGTATGGCCTGATCTCGAAATAGAGCCGGCCCTCGGCCATGATGTTGCCCCAGCTCGGGATCTGCGGCGGCGTACCGGCGCCGATGAAGCTCAGCACCGCCTCGGTGATCATCGCCGAGGCGCAGATATAGGTCGCCTGCACCAGCACCGGGGCGATGGTGTTGGGCAGGATGTGGCGCCAGAGCGTGCGCAAGAGCGGCGTCCCGGCCGCCATCGCCGCCTCGACGAAAGGCTGCTCGCGCAGCGACAGGACGACGCCACGCACGAGGCGGGCGACGCGCGGCACTTCGGAGATGGTGATGGCGATGATGACGTTGCCGAGGCTCGCCTTGGTCAGCGCCATCAGCGCGATGGCGAGCAGCACCGGCGGCACCGACATGAGCCCGTCCATGACGCGCATCAGCAGCGCATCGGCGAGCCGGACGAAGCCGGTGACGAGGCCGATGGCGAGGCCGAAGACGGTGGCGAACAAGGCTACGCCCAACCCGACCTGCAGCGATACGCGCGCGCCGTAGAGCGTGCGGCTGTAGACGTCGCGGCCATAGGCGTCGGTGCCGAACCAGTAGAGCTCGGAGGGAAAGCGCAGGCGCTTCACCGGCGCGACCGCGATCGGGTCGACGGTGCCGAGATAGGGCGCAAAGATCGCCATCGCTAACATCGCCAGCAAAATCAGCGAGCCGGCAACCACCGTGGGATGACGCCGTACCGTCTCGCGGAGCCAGCGGCGACGCGGCGCGCGGACGACGATATCGGCGGAGATCGCTGCCATCTCAGTACCTCACGCGCGGATCGAGCAGAGTATAGCTGACATCGACCAGCAGGTTGACCAGCACATAAGCGGCCGAGAACAGCAGCACCACGCCCTGGATGATGGGATAGTCGCGGCGCAGAATCGCATCGACGGTAAGCCGGCCGATGCCGGGAATGGCGAAGACCGTCTCGGTCACGATGACGCCGCTGATGAGCAGCGCAACGCCGATGCCGATCACCGTGGCGATCGGCACCGCCGCGTTCTTGAGCGCATGCCGGAGCAGCACCTGGTCATTGGCGAGGCCTTTGGCCTGCGCCGTGCGGATATAGTCCTGGCTCAGCACTTCGAGCATGCTGGCCCGGGTGAAGCGGGCGATGAGCGCGCCATAGACCAGGCCGAGCGTGATGCTGGGCAGGATGAGATGCTCGATGAACGGCAGAAAGCCGTCATGGAAGCTGACATAGCCCTGCACCGGCAGCAGATCGAGCTTGATCGAGAAGGCGAGGATGAGGAGATAGGCGAGCACGAAGGCGGGCAGCGAGAAGCCCGCCACGGCGACGATCATCACTACGCGATCGATCCAGGTGCCGGCCTTCCAGGCGGCGATCACGCCCAGGGGAACGGCGAACACGATGGTGACCACCAAGGTCGTCAGGGTCAGCGCCAGGGTCGGCTCGAGCCGCTGGCCGATCAGTTGCGTCACCGGCAGGTTGGTGAAGATGGAGATGCCGAGATCGCCGTGCAGAACGGCCCAGAGCCAGTGGCCGAAGCGTACGAGGAACGGCTCGTCGAGGCCGAGCCTCTTGTGGATGGCGGCGATCTGCTCCGGGGTGGCGAAGTCGCCGGCGATCACCGCCGCCGGATCGCCCGGTGCGATATAGAGCAGCGAGAACACGAAAAGCGCGACGACGCCCATCACCGGGATGGTGGCGAGGAGACGGCGAACGAGATAGCCGAACATCGCTATGCCCGAGGCGTGCGCGACAGCACGGTCAGCCGGACGAAGAGACCCGCGCCCTCACTCCTTCGACACATTCCACAGGAACACGACCGGCGCCGGCACCACGCCCGTTAGATTCTTGCGGAAGGCGGTCGGCATGACGAACTGGCCCGTGGGAATATAGGGCACGCTGGTAAAGGCCTCTTCCTGTATCTCGGTGGCGATCTTCTTCTGCGTCGCGAAATCCGACGCCTCCATCCATTGCCCCCGCAGCGCGACGATCTTGTCGTCGGAAGCCCAGCCGAACCACCCCTTATCGCCATTGGTGTTGAGCGGGAAGTTGAGCGACGGGTTGAGCATGTCCGCGCCGCCAAACCAGGTGAAGAACATGTTCCAGCCGCCTTTGTCGAGGGGCGCCTTGCTGGCCCGGCGATTGACCAGCGTGCCCCAATCCATCGCCTGCAAGTCGACATTGAGCCCGACCGCTCGCATTTCGTCGGCGATGACATTGGCCTGCGCATTGATGCTCGGCTGATCGGTGGCGGTCATCAGCACGATGCGCTCCCCCTTATATCCTGCCTCCTTGATAAGCGCCTTGGCTTTCGCCGGATCACGCTCGCCCATCAGGGGCGCGGCGCCCGCCTCGCTCGCCAGAGGCGTGCCGCAGGCATAAAACGAATAGCAGGCCTTCCAGTTCGAGGGATCGCCGGCGACCGCGGTCATGACGTCGGTCTGATCAACGATGTAGAGCAGCGCTTGCCGCATCTTCACATTGTTGAAAGGCGGCAGCAGCTGATTGAAGCGCGCGACGCCGACGCTGCCGATCGGATCGGTATTGGCGACCACCACGTCCTTGTTGCGCTTGAGCATCGGCACCAGGTCGGGGGGAAACTGTTCCCACCAATCGACCTCGCCGGCATTGAGCGCGGCGGCGGCGGTTGCGCTGTCGGGAATGACGTCCCATTCGACACGGTCGACCTTGACCACCTTGCCGCCCGCCGCCCAGCTCGGCGGTTCCTTGCGCGGCACGTAGTCGGGGTTTTTGACGAAGACCGCCTTGCTGCCCGGCACCCATTCATCCTTGAGGAATTTGAACGGGCCGGAGCCGGTCGGATCGGTGATCTGAGTGTTGGCGTCGGTCTTGGCAATGCGCTCTGGCATGATGAAGGGCACGTTGCTCGAGAGCTTGCCGATGGCATCGAGCAGCAGCGGGAACGGCTTCTTCAGCACGATCGAAAACGTGCGGTCGTCGGCGGCTTTCATCTCGCCGACCGCCAGGGCCATGGCCTGGCCGAGGGCGTCGCGCTTCATCCAGCGCTCGAGCGAGGCGATGCAATCGGCGGAGCGCACCGGCATGCCGTCGGTGAATTTGAGGTGGTCTCGCAAGGTGAAGGTGTAAGTGAGCTTGTCGTCGCTCACCTTATAGCTGCCGACCATCTGCGGCTGCGGATGCAGGTGCTCGTCGAGCGCAAAGAGAGTGTCATAAACCATATAGCCGTAATTGCGCGTGATATAGGCCGTGGTCCAGATCGGATCGAGGACGCGCAAATCGGACTGCGGAACGAATTTGATCGTTTTGCCCGAAGTTTGGGCATGCGCCGGCGCCCCCAGCAATGCCGCCAGCACCGCCGCCGCCGCCAGCCGCGGCAATCCACGCTTGATGCTTACCATACCGAGCCTTCCTCTGATTATTCTTTGCCACCCGCGCCTCCTTTGCAAGTTCGATGCCGGAACCGCCGCTTGTCGGGACCCGCGGCCTTGGCCGATAGTGGCGTCGTCCTGGACGCGAGGTTCCCTTGACCGAATTCTCCGAGCGTGAGATCGCCTTCCTGACCGCCGGCGAGCTCGTCGATGCCTATCGCCGCAGAAGCCTGTCGCCGGTCGAGGTGACGGTGGCGCTGCTGCGGCGGCTCGACCGCCTCGAACCCCAAATCAACGCCTTCGCCCTGGTGGCGCGGGACAGCGCCCTCGCCGAGGCGCGCGCCGCCGAAGCGCGGTGGATGAAAGGCGCGCCGATCGGGCTCCTCGACGGCGTGCCGGTGACGATCAAGGATCTGTTTCTGACCAGGGGCTGGCCGACCTTGCGCGGCTCGACCTTGGTGCAGCGCGACCAGGCCTGGGACGAGGACGCACCGCCGGTGGCGCGGCTCAGGGAGCATGGCGCGGTGCTTCTCGGCAAGACCACCATGCCGGAATTCGGCTGGAAAGCCGTGGGCGACAGCCCGCTCACCGGCGTCACCCGCAACCCCTGGAACCTGGCGCACACCCCCGGCGGCTCGAGCGCGGGCGCGGCCGCAGCGCTCGCCGCGGGCATCGGTCCGCTCGCGCTCGGCACCGATGGCGGCGGCTCGATCCGCATTCCCTGCGCTTTCTCCGGTCTGCCGGGGTTGAAGCCGAGCTTCGGGCGCGTGCCGCATTACCCGCCCAGCATCTTCGGCCTCGTCGCGCATAACGGGCCGATGGCCCGCAGCGTGCCGGATCTGGCGCTGCTGCTCACCGTGATCGGTGGTGCTGACGACCGCGACGTCTATGCGCTGCCGCCCGAGGCCACGGACTGGCGCCAGGGGCTGGAGGATGGCGTCAAAGGCCTCAAGATCGCCTATAGCCCGACGCTCGGCTATGCGCGCGTCGAGCGTGAGATCGCGGTCGCGGCGGAGGCGGCGGCGCGGCGCTTTGCCGAGCTGGGCGCCGAGGTCGAAACCGTCGAGCGGGTGTTCGACGATCCCGCCAGCGCCTGGCTCACCTTGTGGTGGTCGGGCGCGGCCAAGGCCTTGAGCGCCTATTCCGCCGAAGCGCGGCGCCGGATCGATCCCGGGCTCGAGGCCTCGGCGCAGCAGGGCGCGCGGCTCAGCGCCGTCGATTACGTCACTGCGGATATGGCGCGCAGCATGCTCTCGCTCGAGATGGCGAAATTCCACCGGCGCTTCGATCTGCTGCTGACGCCGAGCGTCGCGGTGCCGGCGCTGCCGGCGGGCGCGTTGCTCAGCGATCCCGCGACCCAGCGGGAATGGATCGAATGGGCGCCCTTCAGCTATCCCTTCAACCTGACACGCCAGCCGGCGGCAAGCGTCCCTTGCGGCCTCACCCGCGCCGG
>Ga0335075_10011255_pt1 | contig 13530 bp, 11 predicted proteins | sample Lox_Sample_24_FD_206723 | JGI IMG/M metagenome (GOLD analysis project Ga0335075, IMG submission 206723) | Soil microbial communities from Loxahatchee National Wildlife Refuge, Florida, United States - Lox_Sample_2.4 | ecosystem: Environmental > Terrestrial > Soil > Wetlands | place: USA...
TCACCGGCGCCGCGCGCGGCCAGGGTCGCTCGCATGCCGTGCGGCTGGCCGAAGACGGCGCGGATATCGTCGCGATCGATATCGCGGCGCCGATCCCGACGGCGTATTATCCCGCGGCGACGCCCGTGGATCTGCAGCTCACGGCCAAGCTCGTGGACGGTGAAGGCGTCAGGGTGCTGGCCGCCGAAGCCGACGTTCGGGATCAGGCCGCCCTGGACCAGGTGGTCACCAGGGCGCTGGCTGTCTTCGGGCACATCGACATTGTCGTCGCGAATGCAGGGACGGCAACCCATGCACCCACCTGGGAACTGGCTGACGACCAGTGGCAGACCGTGGTGGACGTGAACCTGACGGGCGTCTGGCGGACCGTCAAAGCGTGCGTTCCCTCGATGATCGCTCGCGGTCAGGGTGGCGCGGTGGTGCTCACTAGTTCGCTGGCGGGGCTGCACGGATACGGCAACATCGCCGGCTACGTAGCAGCCAAGCATGGCGTCAACGGCCTGATGCGCACCCTGGCCAACGAGCTCGGACCGCACAACATCCGGGTGAACACCGTCTGCCCAGGGCTGATCAACACCGACATGATGATGAACGACGGGACCTACGCGATGTTCCGGCCAGATGTGGACCGCCCGACGCTCGACGACGCGAAGGTCGTGTTCCGTACCATGCAACTGCTGCCGCTTGACTGGCTCGAGCCGCGCGACGTCAGCAACGCCATCGCCTTCCTGGTCTCGGACGAGGCCAGGGCGATTACCGGCGTTGCGCTTCCGGTGGATGGGGGCCAGCTGCAGCGCGGCTAACCGTCGACCGGCGCGCTGCCATCGCGCGAGGTCAGGGAAAGGCGACTCCGGCCCACAGGCCGGCAACCTCTGGCGGCGGGTCGGCGACAAGCTGGTGCTGCGGCGCGAGCAGCAGCGTGCTGGGGCGGTCGGCCCGGTACTCGTCCCAGCCAGGGTTGCCAGCGCGGGCGAATGTGGCGACGAGTTCGACTAGCCGGGCCCGCACCGCCCGTGCGGCCCGGTCCTTAACTACCGTCTCCGGGCCCGCGTCCGGTCCAGTCAGGTAGGCGCCGACCAGACCGTGATGTGCACCGCCCGGCGGCCCGAGTCTGTCCGAGCCGAAGCCGAAGATCAGCGACCAGGCGCGCCCGCCGGCCGCGACTTGGTCGGCGGCGAGCGCGGCCGAGCGTGCGCGGTAGATGTAGTCGGTCAGGTAAGCCGTCCGGAGCCGGGCGAGGTCGGCACCGGGATGCACGCCGCGGTAGTAGCGAAGCAGGACGTCCGCGCGCTCTGCGCCTACCCCGGCCGTCATTTCCCGCAGTAGCGCAGCCTCGTCGGCCGGCGCGTAGGCGCGCCCGTGACGGACCTCGAACAGGCGCATCTCGTCCGCGGTAGCGCAGGTGAGCACCGGTACGGCGCGGAGTGCCCCGCGGCGGACCGCCTCCGCCGGGTGTGTGGTCATAACGGTGCCGTCGAGCACGCCTCCCCAGAACCGGCCGCCAGGGCCGTTGCGCCTGCCGATGTCGTGGTCGATGGCCTGGTCCTGAGCGGCGAGAATTGACCTGGAGGAGACCGTCGCTAGCTCTGCGGGAGTCGCCGCCCCGACGCGGTGGCAAACGTCCCTGGCCTCGGCGGTAGCGGTGCCGGCAGGCAGCACGCGGCTGGCGCCGCCACTGACCAGCAGCAGCTTGTGGAACAGGCCGGCTGCGGCAGGGACCGCGGCCAGAGCGGCACCGGAGAACGCCCCGGCCGACTCTCCCGCCAGTGTGACGTTCGCCGGATCCCCGCCGAAGGCCGAGATGTGGTCCCGGACCCAGGTCAGGGCGGCGATCTGGTCGAGGTGACCGAGGTTCGCATCGTTTGCCCAAGCGTCATCGAGGCCGGCCATGTGCATGAAGCCGAGTGCTCCAAGCCGGTAATTCGGCGTGACGACTACGAGACTGCCCAGCCGCATCATGGCCTCGCCGCTGGTCTGCGGTGGAGAGGCCGACCCGCCCTCGAACCCGCCGCCGTACAGCCAGACGACGACCGGGCGCCTGCCGTCCGGGTCGGGAGTCCAGACGTTGAGGTACAGGCAATCTTCGGCGCAATCCCGAATGCCAGGAATGAAGTCATGCGGCTGCACCGGGGCAGGCGGGAACGTGTCTGCGGCACGCGAGCCCGCAGGCAGGACGGCGGGCTGCGGCGACCGGAACCGCCGCGCGCCAACTGGCGGTGCCGCGAACGGCACCCCCGCGAACAGGTGGCCTCCCAGCGGCAGAGCCGAGCCATGCAGGGTCGTAGTGCCGAGCGTCACCTGCGGGTCGACACCGGTCACAAATGCGTCGCCAATCGCTCGGGCGCTGCCCGGTGTCCTGGTCGGGTGCGGGATATGGTCACGTGACTCTCACCGCGAAGTCCGCTCCGCGGCGATAGCGGCGGACCAGGTCTCGCGCTCCAGCTGCAATGGATCGTCCCGGATCCCTGACCCGTCGCCGAAAATCATCACCGCACGCCGTGTCGTGTCGTAACGCGGCCAGCCCGGGTCGCCGTCGGCAACGAAGCGCACCCACGCCCGGTGCATGTCGGCGGCCAGGGCGGTCGGCGCTCCGTCGCCTGTCACTTCCCGGACGCCCGGCTCGCCGAGCCCGTCGAACACGAACGGGATGTCCAGGCAATGAATAGACAGACCACGCAGCGAATCGGCCCGCGAGGGCCACCGGAAGTCGTAGACATACGCTGCGCCACCGCCCGTAGCTTGCGTGGCGGCGAGTTCCTGTGCGGGAACGCGGAACGTACGGTCAGTCACAGCTTGTCCGACGATCTCGCACGGCTGACGCGTGCCCTGCCATCCGAGATAGGCGTCAACCTGGGGGACTGGCACCCCGGCCTTGGCCAGTCCTGACCGTACGACGTCGGCGGTAATCCAGTCTTGCTGTCGCCAGCCGATGCTGAACTCGCCAGCAGTCGCGCCTGTCAGCAACCGGACGCCGCGATGGCCGGCGGACCTGACCGCTTGCCACGGATCCTCGGTCACGACGTCGCCATCGACCCACGGCGCCCACGGCAGCCGGATCCCGGCAAGCGCCTCGATGACCGACTCGGGATCGTGGCTGCCCGCCCGCGCGGGCATTGCGGCCTGCTGCGCGGCCAGAACCGTTTCCGCAGATAGGGCCTCCACCGCATCCCGGCTCAGCGATACGCCGAGATGCTGCGCGAGCAGGTCCGCCGCGGACCGGACTCCGCTGGCCGTCTGCTGCAGCGTCGCCCCGCCGCTCATGCAGATAGCGGAACGGAAGAGCCCCCGCGCGGCAGGAACGCCGAGCAGGGTGGCGCAGGCACCGCCACCCGCCGACTGCCCGGCGATCGTGACCTGTGCCGGATCGCCGCCGAATGCCGTGACGTTGTCCTGTACCCATTCCAGCGCCAGAACCCAGTCGCGCACCGCCCGGTTGACCGGGGCATCCGGCAGCTCCAGGAAGCCTTGCGCGCCGAGCCGGTAGTTGATGCTGACCAGCACGACCCCGTCTCGCGCGAACGCCTTTCCCTGGTACCAGGGCGAAGCGTTGCAGCCGCCAAAATAGCCTCCGCCATGGATCCAGACCAGGACCGGCAGCCCTGACGCACCGAGGTCGGGCGTGTAGACATTCAGGTTCAGCTCGTTGTCTCCGGCGATGATCGGCTCGGGAATGATGGTGACGCCGCGGTCCGGCTGCGAGGATGTCGCCCCGTATGCCAGCGCGTCCCGGGTGCCCTCCCAACTCGGGTGCCGGATAGGCGCGCCGTACCGGCCGGCGGTGGTCGGCGGCTGCGCGTAGGGTACGCCGAGGAACCGCAATGCCTCGCCGTCCCGGCTGCCGCGCAGCCTGCCCGCCGGGGCCTGCGCGATGACTTCGCCCGTCATTCTCACTCTCCTCAGCTAGCCGGAGCCAGATGCAGGGCCACGACCTCCGCCTGCTCGCCACCAGGGGTCGGCACCTCGTAATCGTCCGCGGCGGTCGGCCATCCGGTCACCTTGTTGGTCGTCCACTCGGAGAACAGCACGTTGTAGAACAGCGGTATCACCGGCACCTGAGTCGCCATGAGCTTCTCGATACCGTCTTCGGCCTGCTGGCGAGCCGCCGCGGTCGTGGCGTTCGCCCACTGGGTCAGCAGCGCGTCCGCCTGCGGGCTGTCATAGTGCTCCTGATCGCCAACCGACGGATGCCCGACGGGGCTGGCCAGCGCGCTGTTCAGCAGTTCGTTGAAAGACCCCCATGGGTCGACAATCTCAGCGCTCGGGGCTGCCGTGATAGTCACCTGGTACTGGCCGGTCTGTGTCTGCTGCAGCCAGGAGTTGACCGCTTCACCGTCGATCGTCACCGTTGCGCCGAGGTTGCGCCACTGCTGGGCCACGACCTGGTAGTCGGCCATAACGTCGGTGTAGGCCGACGGGCCGATGATGGTCAGGCTGAAGGGCTTGCCGTTGGGCTCGTACAGCCGCCCGCCGGAATACCGGAAGCCAACGGACTTCAGCAGGGAACGTGCCTTGGTCAGGTCCGGCTGTCCGTAGCGCGCGGTGTACTGCGGAGCTAGTTCGCCGTCCTGCAGCGGAATCACCAGTCCGGTCGGCGACAGTGCAGGGGGCTGTTCGCCGTACTCGCCGGCGTCGACGACTGCGGCCCGGGCCAGCGCCAGGCTCAGGGCCTCGCGGACCTGAGGGTACTGGAACGGGTACTGGGTCAGGTTGACGATCATGTAGGACGTACGGTACGGCGGGAAGCCATAGAACCGGTGACTTGGGTCGCGCGACTGGTAGACCTGCTTGATGTGCGGCACGAAGTTCCCCGCCCAGTCGAGCTGGCCGTTCTCCAGCGACAGGTTGGCGCTGGTGTTGGAGTCGTAGACGACGTAGTCCAGTTTGCCGATCTTCGGGAGGCCAGGCTGCCAGTAGGACGGGTTGCGCGTCAGTTCTATGCCCTGGCTGGTGATGGACTGGACTAGGTAGGGGCCAGTTCCCACGGGCTTGGCGTCGGCGAAGGCGGCCGGGTTGCCGACCTTGCTCCAGATGTGCTCCGGGACCATCGGGGTAGCGCCGGCGATGTTGTAGAGCTGGACGTACGCTGGGCTGGCAAACGTCAGCACCACCTCGTACGGATTCGGTGTGGACACCGAAGAGAAGGTGATGCCCAGCGAGTTGATCGCCGGGTACTTCTTCAGCATGTCGAAGGTGAAGGCTACGTCAGCGCTGGTGAACGGCTTGCCGTCGCTCCATTTGACGCCGTGCCGCAGCTGGAAGGTGAGCGTCTTGTCGTCGTTGGAGAACGCGTATGAGGTGGCCAGCCAGGGGTAGGTCTGCCCGGGCTTGGCCAGGTTGTACTGGAACAACGGCTCGTACACCATCGAGGTGGCGCCGAGCAGGTTACCGGGCGAGGTGCTCCCGAACGGATTGAAGTTGTCCGCGATCGGACCCGTCGGGGATGCCTCGACGTTCAGTGTGAGCGCAGTTCCGCTGCTGGCTCCGGAGCCGGGGTTGTTGCCAGCCGAGCTGCAGGCAGCGGCGACGAGGGCCATCCCGGCCAGTGCCGCGACGGCAGTCGCGGGCCTTGTCATACGTCGGCGGATCCGATCGCGCGAGTGCTTCACGGGAGTCTCCTTTGCCGATTGCGCGGTTGAAAGGTTCGGCTTGATCGCCGGTTAGGGGTTGTCGGCCTGGCGCCAGCAGGCGGCGAAGCGGCCGTCGCCGACCGGGACCTCCGGAGGGCGTTGCCGGATGCACAGGTCGACGGCGTGGGGGCAGCGGTCGGCGAACGCGCAGCGCGCGCCGCCGGCGGCAAGGGCTAGACGGCGCCGCTGCGGCAGCGGCTCGGGGTGTCCCGCGCCGCCCCTAGGGGCGGCGGCGACGAGCAGTCTTGTGTAGGGATGGGACGGGGTGTCGACCACGTCGGCGGCCGGCCCGCGCTCGACGATCCGGCCCTTGTACAGCACCGCGATCGAATCCGCGAAATACCGGGCTGAGGCGATGTCATGCGTGATGTACAGCAGCGCGAGGTCCTGCTCGGTGGTCAGGCGCCGTAGCAGGGTGAGGATCTCAGCCCGGATCGACACATCGAGCATGGACACTGGCTCGTCGGCAAGCAGCACCGTCGGGCCGACGGCCAGGGCTGCAGCGATCGCTGCGCGCTGTCGCTGCCCGCCGGAGAGCTCGTGCGGTAGCTTGCCGAGGAAGTCTTCGCCGGGCGACAGGTTGACTTGTTCAAGGATCCCGGCCACGGCGGCAGGCAGCTCGGCTCGGCGCTGGCAGTGGCCATGGATGAGCAGTGAGCGGCCGACGTGGTAGCCGATGCTGTGCGCCGGGTTTAGCGATGCGAAGGGATCTTGGAACACTAGCTGAACCTGCCGCCGCTGCGCGCGGCGGATCCTGGCCGGCATGGCGTGTCCGTCAAGCAGGATGCTGCCGCCCGTCGGAAGTTCGAGATGGCAAAGGAGCCGCGCGATGGTCGACTTTCCCGAGCCGCTCTCGCCGACCAGGGCGAGCGTCCGGCCGCTCTCGAGCTGCAGGGTGACGTCATCGACCGCGACGATGCTCCGGCCGCCCGGCGACCCGCGGCGCTGCCGGTAGTTCTTGACAAGACCGACTGCCTCCAGGGCGGGAACCTCACGAAGCACCGGGCTCTCCCTCCTGGACCGCCCCGACCGCCTGCGCGGCGGGCATCGGGTTCCAGCACGCCACCGAGCAGACCGAGCCGGCGGCTCGCCGGACCGCGGGAGCGGGCATCTTGGTGCGGCACGTGTCCAGTGCTCTCGGGCAGCGCGGATGGAACGGGCAACCTGACGGGTAGGAGCTGGCGGCCGGCGGCGAGCCTCCGATGCTGACGAGCCGTTCCTGGCGGTCGACCGTTGGGAAGCTGTGCAGCAGGGCCGAGGTGTACGGGTGGGCTGGCTCGCCGACGAGCGCAGTTACGGGCGCCTCCTCCATAAGCAGGCCGCCGTACATGATGGCCACCCGGTCCGCGAGGTCCAGCAGCAGCGACAGATCGTGGGTGATGAAGAGAACCGCGAACCCGAGCCGCCGCTGCAGCGCGCGGATCTCGTCCAGGATTTCGCGCTGGACCACGACGTCCAGCGCGGTGGTCGGCTCGTCCATGATGACGATCTCGGGGTTGAGCGCCAGCGCCATCGCAAGCATCGTCCGCTGCCGCATGCCGCCGGATAGCTCGTGCGGGTAGCTGCGAAGCCGGCCTGCGCCGACGCCGACGAGATCGAGCAGCTCGGCACCGCGCTCGCGGCATGCCTTGCGTGAAACGGTGCGGTCGTGCGCCCGGATCGCGTCGGTAATCTGCGCCCCAACGGGCAGCACTGGATTCAGGCTGTTCATGGCGCTCTGGAACACCATGGCAAGGCTGCGCCAGCGGAACTGGCGGAGTTGCTCGCCAGTCAGCTGCAGCACGTCGGCCGGTTCGCCGACCGCCTCGCTAGCAAGCGGCCAGTACAGTACTTGCCCGCTCGTGACGTGGCCGGATGCGGGCAGCAAGCGGGCAGCAGCGTGCGCGAGCGTCGATTTGCCGCAGCCGCTCTCGCCTGCCAGGCCCACGAGCTGCCCGCGACCGAGCGTCAGGCTGACGCCGCGGACCACCGGCACTTCGCCGGCCGGAGAGTTGTAGCTCACCCAGAGGTCACGGATCTCCAGCACCGGGCCTGGCTCGGTAGCCGGCCGGGCTTCCGTTGCTGGCGCGGGCAGGCCGTCGGGAGTCACGCTTCTGCTCCGGATGTCAGGGCGGGGACGTCAGCGGCCGCCGGCCCGGTCTGCGCGGTTGCCCGGCGGCTGGCAGGTTGTGCGTACCGCAGCCTCGGGTTCAGCCGCTCGTCGATGGCCAGGTTGAGCAGGCCGAGCGCGGTGCCTACGAGGGCGATGCAGATCCCCGGCGGGACATACCACCACCAGGCTCCGATTGTGAATGCCTCGGCATTCTGCGCCCAGTACAGCATCGTTCCCCAGCTCCATGACGACAGGCTGCCGAGGCCGAGGAATGCTAGAGACGCCGCGGTCAGGATGGCGAAAACCGTGGTGAGCAGCAGTGCCGAAATCACGATCCCGAGCTCGTTCGGGAGGATCTCGAGCACGACGATTCGAAGGACGCTCTCGCCCTTGATGCGAGCTGCTTTGATGAAATCACGCTCTCGGATAGACAGGGTCTGAGCGCGAAGTACTCGTGCGCCGAAGGCCCAGCCAGTCACGCTGATCACCACGGCAACGGACAGCGGGCCGGCGCCCCTGAGGTAGCCGGCCAGCACGATGACCAGCGGCAGCGCGGGAAGCACCAGGAAGATATTCGACAGCGCCGAGAGTCCTTCGTCGGCTATGCCGCCGAGGTAGCCGGCCGTGACTCCGATCAGCACGGCAAGCGAGGTAGCGACCAGGCCAGCGACCACTCCGATGAGCAGCGTGACACGGCAGCCGACGAGTAGCTGGGAGAGCACATCCTGCCCGGTTTGCGTGGTGCCAAGCAGGTGGGCTGCGGACGGCGGCTGCAGGATGGCACCGGACGTCGCGGATGGATCATAGGGAGCCACGTACGGCCCCACGATCGCGATGATCACGAAGACCCCGAGCAGGATGAGCCCGGCCAGGCTCTTGCCGCGCGGCCGGGCCAGCCGGCGGCGGCTGGGCTGCATGGGTTCGAGGTTCAGGCCGGCAATGGCCTCGCCGCCGGCTGCCGCTGCGGTCATGACGTCACTCCCTGGCGGATGCGCGGATCGAGCGCCGCATAGAGGACATCGGCCAGCAGGTTGGCCGCGAGGACGGCCAGCGTGATGACGAGGAAGATGCCCTGCATGAGCGGGTAGTCGTCGTTGCCGACGGCGTTGAACAGGATGTAGCCGACGCCGGGGTAGGAGAAGACGATCTCGGTGACGATGGCGCCGCTGACGATGAATCCGAGTGAGAGGGCGAAGCTGGACAGGCTCGGCAGGATCGCGTTCCGGGCGGCGTAGGCGAACATGATCCGCCGCTGGGTAAGCCCCTTGGCCACCGCCACCGTGATGTAGTCCTCTGACATGGTTGTCACGGTCATGTTCCGCATGACAAGCAGCCAGCCGCCGGCGGAGCTGACGACGATGGTCGCCGCCGGGAGGATCGCGTGGTACAACACCGTTCCGATGAACGCCGGGTCGAATCCGCCGGGGATTCCCTGGCTACTTCCGCCCGCTAGCGGGAACCACCTCAGGCTGACGCCGAACACGGTCAGCGCGAGCAGGCCCATCCAGAAGTACGGCACACTCGAGAGGAAGGTGCTGACCGGGACGATCGCATCGACGGTCCGGCTGCCTCGCCGCCAGCCGGCGAATATTCCGGCCAGGGTGCCGAGCAGGAAGCTGACGACGGTGGCCGTGCCGACCATCCCGATGGTCCAGGGGAGGCTGGCCCTCAGTTCCGAGCTGACCGAGGCCGGGAAGTAGGTGATTGAAAGGCCGAGGTTGCCATGAGCGAGCTGTTCCAGGTAGCCCCAGTACTGTGCCACCAGGCTCTGGTTCGTGTGCAAACCGAAGGTCTTCTCCAGGCCGCGCACGGCCGCTTCGGCCAGTTGCCCATGGAACCGGCTGATCAGCAGCTGCACAGGGTTGCCTGGCATCAGGTGCGGAATCAGGAAGTTGATCGTCAGCGCGGCCCACAGCGCGACGACATAGAAGCCGATGCGGCGGGCGAAGAATCTCACGGTTCCTCCGGGTGTCGGACCGGTCCGGAAGGAGGCGGAAGGTTGCCGTACTCGGCCGCGCCCGCCGCGCGCCACAATTCCGCGCGGGCGGTGATCGCCATTGCCTCGTCGACCATCACGCCGTCGACAACCACGGCGCCGCTGCCGTTGGCCGAGCCGTTCTCGACAGCCGCGATGATGCGCCGGTAGCGCTCGATCTCCTGATCGCTGAGCGTGAATGCGCGGTTGATGATGGCGACTTGCGACGGATGGATCGCTAGCATGCCGGCGTAGCCGATCTGGCGGGTCAACTCGGCGAACTGCTGCAGGCCAGCGGAGTCATGTAGATCGGTCCATAGCCCGCTAACCGGGTTGTGGATCCCGGCGGCCCGGGCTGCGAGAAGGACAGAGGAGCGGAACATCAGCGTTTCGGTGCCCTCGCGCGTCCACCGGAACCCGACGGACCGCTCGATATCGCCGCCCCGCGAAGTCACCGCGCCGAGATAGGCGACCCGGCCAGCTGTCCGCGCGATGCCGTAGGCGTCCCAGAGCGCGGCCGGGGTTTCCAGCAACGGCACCAGCGCAACGGTCCCGGCAGCCAGGCCGAGTTCGGCCTCGCACCAGCCAAGCAACCGGTCGGCGAGCAGCACGTCCCCGCGGCAGCGGACCTTCGGCAGCATCACGCCAGACAGCCGGGGCCCGACGACGGAGCGCAACTCATCGATAGATCCGATCCCCGTAAGCGGGTTGATCCGGACGAAGAGCCTGGCCTCGGATTGCCACCCGGACACGATCTCCGCAACGGTCTGCCTGGCGTCGGCCTTGCTGTCGGCGGGCACTGCGTCTTCCAGGTCGAGAATTACGGCGTCAGCCCCGGCCTCGATCGCGGTTTCCACCCAGGATGGTTTCGTGCCCGGAACGAACAGCAGCGAGCGCAGCAGCGGACGGGCCGGCACGCAAGTCCGCGCTTCCGGCTCAGATGACGCCGCGAGCACGCAACTGTCCAAGCTCAGTGGCCGGAACGCCCAGCCACGACCGGTACACCAGGTCGTTGTCCGCGCCGAGAGGCGGGCCCGCTCGCCACAGCCGCCCCGGCGCGATCCGGAACTGCGGGATGACGGCTTGCATGCGCACCGCGCCAAGTTCCTCGTCGTCGACGGTGACGACGTCGCCGCGCTCGGCGTAGACCGGGTCGGCGCAGATGTCTGCGACCGAATAGACCTTCGAGGCGGTCACTTCCGCGTCGGCGAACGCTTTCAGGCACTCCTGCGTTGGCCGGTCCGCAATCCACGCGTGGAGTCGCCGGTCCAGCGAATCGCGGGCGGCTAGCTGCTGCTCGGTGGTCGCGTACTCGTCGGTCGGCAGGCCGAGCAAGCGCACGATGTTGATGACGGACCGTCGGGTCGCCGAGGTGACTGTCAGCCAGTCCCCGTCGCGGCTCTGATAGGTGTTGATCACGGCAGCCGGGGCTACCGGCAGCTGATTCCCTGCCCGCTCCGGTACAGTGCCGAGCTGATCGTGGACAATGACCTGCCACTCGACGAGCCGGAACAGCGGCTCGAACAGCGCGAGGTCGATCCACTCGCCGTCAAAGTCCGGGTCGTTCGCCCTGCGGTAGAGCGCCGCGCCGATGCCGAAGGCACCCATCAGGCCGGTAATCGCGTCACCATGCGAGAAGCCGGTGTGCACCGGCGGTCCGCCGGCGAGCCCAGTCAGATGGACAACGCCGCTGCGCGCCTCGCCGGCCTTGCCGAATCCCGGTTCGTTGGCTGCCGTCGAGGTTGCCCCCGAGCCGGAGATCTGCAGCACGATCGCCCGAGGGTTAACCCGGTGAATGCCGGGCCAGTCGAGTCTCCATTGCGCGAGCTTGCCGGCCCGCATGGCCACGATCACCACGTCCGCCCAGGCAACCAGCCGGCGAGCAAGATTGCGGCCCTCGCTGATATTGAGATCTAGCGTCACCGATCGCTTGTTGCGACCAGAAACCTTGAACCACAGCGGGACCCCGTCTTTGGCCGGTCCCATCGTCCGCGCGCTGTCGCCCGTGCCCGGCGGCTCGACGTGCACGACATCGGCACCCTGATCGGCGAGCATCGAGCCGGCCATTGGCCCGGCCACCACGTGCGCAAACTCGACGACTTTCAGCCCGGTCAGCTGGCCGGTTCCGGCCGGGGCCGCCGCCTGCGTCACCCGTTCCTCCCGAATGTGTGCGCCCGGCAGACGCCGCCGCTGTGTCGAATACTGGGTTGGTGCGCACCATGTTGCTCCGGGTCCTTTTTATGTGTCCAACATCAATTTCCGATTGATCTATGCTCTCCTGGTATGAATCTAACGTTGCGGCAACTTGACGTTTACGCTCACGTAGCACGGAACCGAAGCTTCACCGCCGCTGCAGCTGAATTGCATGTGGCGCAATCGGTCGTCAGCCGAACGGTCAGCGATGTCGAACACTGCGTCGGCGCACGGTTGCTGACGCGCAGTACGCGCAGCGTCATGCTCACGCCGGAAGGCGAGCACCTGCTGCGTCTAGCCGAGGGCGTGCTGCGCGCCCACCACGACGCTGGCCTGGCGTTCAAGCGGTACCTTCGCGGCGAGGAAGGGAGTGTCGAGATCGCGGCGCTGCCGTCGGTTGCGGCGGTCCTGCTGCCTCCTGTCGTGAAGTCGTTCCTCGCCGTCCGGCCCGGCGTTCACCTGCGAATCCTGGACGTCCTTTCGCACTCGGTGCTGGAGAACGTGGCCTCAGGAGCCACCGAGCTCGGCATCACCATCGGCGACCACCTGCCCAGCGGCCTGGATTCCAGGCCGCTGGTGACCGACCGGATCGCGGTACTTCTCCCGCCCGATCACCGACTCTGCCGGCGACGCTCACTCACCTGGGCCGAGGTGGCGCACGAGCAGATCATCTCGCTCACGACCGACAGCAGCGTCCGCGGGCTGACCGACCGGGGGTTCGCCGCAGTCGGCGCCAGGGTCGAAACGATGATTGAGACGGGCAATATCGCCACGGTGGGCGGGCTGGTCGCCGCCGGCCTCGGCATCGCGCTGCTGCCCTCCCTCGTCCACCCGCTGCTGAGCTTCGCCGACCTGGTCGCCCGGCCGCTCGTCGAACCAGTCATCGACCGGCATCTGGCCGTGATCACGAGGACGGACACGCCCCTGTCACCGGTTGCGTCAAGCTTTCTCGCGCACCTTCAGCGTGCCGCGCCCGCCGTCGCAGGCGACGTGGTGCCCGCCTGCTAGTGCTTAGACCGCTCGAGGACCGCGGCTCAGGTCAGTCCACGACAAGTCCCGTGACGGCACGAGCGGATGGGCTGGCGCGGTGTCGGGGAGGGTTGAGAACGCTCGACCTAACTGCAATCGCGGACCTGCCGCCGCCTGAAGAGTTCCGGCTATCAGGACTGGCTGTCGTGCGGCTGGCGCGCTTTCCTACTGGTGACAATCCTGCGTTTACGCAAGGACTCGAGCCATTCCTGCCCGCTGAGCAGTCGCGTGGTCTTGCCCGACCTGACCTCGCCCGCCGCGGCAACTGCCATCGCGACGCTGGCAGCGGTCATGTCATCAGGTGCCTCATACACCACGACCACGTCATACTCGCCAAACGGAAAGCCCGCCACCACGATCGTGGCTCCCAGCTCCTCCAGGGCCGGCCGGATCAATTCCACCGGGTCTTGCGGCTCCTTAAGCTGATCCGCCATTGACTTCGCGGTATAGGAGGCCTGGTACATGTAGAGCGGCATCGAGTTTCCCCTTGGGCAGGAACAAGCGAACAGATCACCAGCCAGTTCCCGTGCCAGGCCGCGGGGTTTGCCGACGGGTGCACGGCAACGGACTGAAGACCACTGCGGTCCAAAGATCGTAGACTGGCACAGTCGGGC
>Ga0335075_10011256_pt1 | contig 13529 bp, 9 predicted proteins | sample Lox_Sample_24_FD_206723 | JGI IMG/M metagenome (GOLD analysis project Ga0335075, IMG submission 206723) | Soil microbial communities from Loxahatchee National Wildlife Refuge, Florida, United States - Lox_Sample_2.4 | ecosystem: Environmental > Terrestrial > Soil > Wetlands | place: USA: Florida...
CGTCGATTGCCAGCGCGGTTCCGGTGACGGACCCGGCTGCAGGACTCGCCAGGTAAACGATGCCCGCGGCGACCTCCACGGCGCTCACCATCCGGCCCATCGGCTGGCGGGCTTCCAGCGCGGCGCGTTCGGCTGCTGGGTCGCTGGCCTGATCGAGCAGCCGCCCGATCCACGGCGTGTCGGCGGTACCCGGGTTCACGCAGTTGACCCTAACGCCCTCGGCGATGTGGTCGGCCGCCATCGCGAGAGTCAGCGACAGCACAGCGCCCTTAGTGGCGGAGTACAGCGCGCGCTGCGGCAGGCCGGCAGTGGCCGCAATCGAACAGGTGTTGACTATCGCGGCGCTGGCCGACCGGCGGAGATAAGGCAGGGCAGCACGGCTGACCCGTACGATGCCCAGGACATTCACGTCAAAGACGTCGCGCCACTGCTGGTCAGGATTGTCGGCCACGGTACCAACGGCCCCGATGCCCGCGTTGTTGACCAGGATGTCGATGCCGCCTAGCCGGGTCGCGGCTGTCTCGATAGCTGACCGGACGGACGCGTCGTCGGTAACGTCGGCACGCAGGCCGAGGAACTCCTCGCCTGGCGCAAGGTCCAGTACTGCGACGCGGGCGCCCCGCTCGGTCAGCAGGCGGGCAGTCGCCTGGCCGATTCCCGATCCGCCCCCCGTCACCACCGCCGCCAGGCCGGTCAGCTCGCCCGCCATCAGCTCGCCGCAACTATGTGCTGGTACGCCCGCCCGAGCTGGTCGATCTCCAGCTCTACGTGGTCACCAGGCCGGAGGTAGGGCTGTTCGGCGAGCCCGAGCGCGACGCCCGCTGGTGTTCCGGTATTGATGAGATCCCCAGGCTCCAGGACCATGTACTGGCTGAGGTACCAGACCAGGTAGCTCACGTCGAAGATCATGTTGGCGGTGCAGCCGTCCTGCCGCTTGACCCCGTTGACCCGTAGCCGCAGCCCGAGCGCGTGCGGATCGGGTACCTCCTCGGTGGTTACGAGCCACGGTCCGAGCGGATTGAACGTCTCGCATGACTTGCCGAGGTCCCACTGCGACGACAGCTCCAGCTGGAAGGCCCGCTCGGACACGTCATGACTGATGACGTAGCCAGCCACGGCCGCAAGGCCATCCTGCGGCGTTGTCAGGTACCTGACACGGCTGCCGATGACGACGCCGAGTTCCACCTCCCAGTCTGTCTTTTGCGAGCCGCGCGGGATACGCACGTCGTCAAACGGGCCCACTACCGTGGCGGGATCCTTCAGGAAAACCACCGGTCGCGGCGGCGGGGCCTGCCCTGTCTCGGCGGCATGGTCGGAGTAATTGAGCCCGATGCACACGACCTTGCCCGGCCGGGATATCGGGGCGCCAATCCGGCCGCGCGCCTCCGCCAGCCCGCCGCGGCTGATGGCCGCCGCCGCCTGACGCAAGCCGTCACCGGCAAAGAATGCAGGCCCGATGTCAGCCACAACGTCCGACAGATCGCGCATCACGCCGTCGGCATCCAACGCAGCCGGCCGCTCCGCCCCTGGCTGTCCGATGCGCATGAGCTTCACCCAAGGCTCCCTACTCTGCGAGCGCCGGCTGACTCTGCGGTCGCCGTCCAGGCTGAGCCGCTCGGGTACTGGTACCTGCGCAGCGATTCCGGTCGTAGCGTCGCCGAGAACCCGGGCGCACTCGGCACCAGGTAGCGGCCGTGCACGACGCGGACCGGGTCAGTGAAGTGCTCATGGAGGTGATCAACGTACTCGAGCACGCAGTCTGTTGTGCCCGCCGACACTGCGACGTAGTCGAACATCGCAAGGTGCTGGACCATCTCACATAGCCCGACACCGCCTGCGTGCGGGCAGACGGGAACGCCGAACTTGGCGGCGAGCAGGAGTATCGCCAGGTTCTCGTTGACGCCGGCAACCCGGCAGGCGTCGAGGTTCACGAAGTCCAGCGCGCCGGCTTGCATCAACTGCTTGAAGATAACCCTGTTAGCGACGTGCTCGCCGGCCGCGATTTTGACCGGCGCTACGGCGCTTCGGATCGTGGCCAGGCCGAGGATCTCGTCCGGGCTTGTCGGTTCCTCGACCCAGTACGGCTCCAGGGGCGCTAGGGCGCGAATGTTAGCGATCGCGCTGCCCACGCCCCACCGCTGGTTTGCGTCGACAGCTATCCGGATGCTCGGACCGACAGCTGCTCTGGCAAGCTCCACTCGTCGCACGTCAGTATCACGATCGGCGCCGACCTTGAGCTTGATCTGCGAGAACCCGTCGCTGACTGCCTGCCTGCAGAGTGATCTGAGCTTCTCGTCGGTGTATCCGATCCAGCCTGGCGTCGTGGTGTACGCGGGGAATCCGACCTGCTGCAGGCGATCGATGCGCTCGAGCCTCCCAGGTTGGGCGGAACGGAGGATTTGCAGGGCGTCCTCAGCAGTGAGGACATCGTCGATGTACCGGAAGTCAACGAGGCCGACGAGCTGCTCCGGCGAGAGATCAGCAAGCATCCGCCACACCGGCTTGCCGGCCATCTTTGCAGCAAGGTCCCAGGCAGCGTTCACGACAGCGCCGATGGCCATGTGCATGACGCCTTTTTCCGGACCGAGCCACCGGAGCTGGCTGTCGCTGATCAGGTCTGCGCTGAAAGTGCCGAGGTCTGCGGCTACATCTTCGGCGCGCCGGCCCATCACGTGCGGTCTGAGGGCTTCAATCGCCGCGACTACCACCTCGTTGCCGCGCCCGATGGTGAAACACAGAGCTGTCCCGTCCGCACCACCGGCGTCGGTTCGCAGGACCGCGTAGGCGGCTGAGTAGTCCGGATCAGGATTCATCGCATCTGACCCGGCTAGCGTCTGCGACGTTGGAAACCGGACGTCGACGCAGTCGAGCGCGACGATCCGATCTCCAGGGCGCAGTCGGGGCAGCGCGACCGCAGCCGGGCCTGCAGGGTTGACTTCGCTCACTGGGCCTCCTTCATTGCGTCGTGGCGCGAGCCGACGTTGATGTTTGTCAGGCGGCCGATCCCTGATATCTCGATGGCGCGAGGCAGCGAACTGCTGGCCAGGGAACGGAAACTCGGCTCGAAGCCGAACAGGCCCGATACGACCGCCTCAGCGATCGCCACGCCGCCGATGGACTCCCGGTTCGAGACCCCCTCCTCGGCTACTCGCACCCACTCGCCGCGGTCGTCAGCGACGATCTCCATGGCCTGGCCCCACAGGGCGCCCGAAGTGGACTCGTGCACGACCCTGAGCAGATCTGCGGCGAGGTCCGGCCGACCGAGCTTGGCCAGCCCGTATGCGGTGACGCCTGGCCAGGCGCAGAACGCCCCTGCTGCGCCATGGTCAGGCCGGTTCGAGATGGGGGCTGCGGGATCATCTGCCGCCAGGGCGCGCATCCAGGTGGATGCCACAAGCTTCTCGGTCACGAACTGGATTGCCTCGCCGCGCTGCGCCGGGCTGAGGTCAGCATGCAGATGCGCCGCGACAAGCCCGAAGTCAAGGCAGTGGCCGATGGACTCAGTGCCGCCTGGATGCCTGATCTGCCAGCGCCCGCCGGGCATCGACATCTCAAGTACGGCCCTGGCGAGGGAATCCGCGTCCGCATCGGCAGCCGATGCGGCCTCGCCATCGCCGAGCATCCTGAGCAGCCCGGCAAAAGACCGGGTCATGCCGACGTAGGCGGCGTTGAACGAGGCCACGACGTTGACGTAGTTAGGCACGCACTCCAGGAGCCGCCAGGGGTCCGCGCCGAAGTCAGCCAGGACGCCTGAAGCCGCCGTCTGTCGCGCCTTCCAGCCAAGCGCCATGCGGCGGACATGATCGCGCACGGTCGCCGGGCCGGCCTGCTCATCGAGGAACTGAAGGTCGCCAGTGACGCAGACATAGTGCTCGACCAGCCGGAACAGCGCGTACTCGTTGGATACGTAATGGTTGCCGAGCGGCCCGCCGCGTTTGGCATCGAATCCGAACGAGCTCTCGTATGGGGTTGCGAGCGCTCGGAGCAGCCAGGAGCGCATGCCGGCTGGCTCGAGCAGCGCGTACAGCCGGCTCCATTCGGTCTGGTCCCAGAAGAACGTGGTGGTAGGGCCTAGGCGCGGTCCGCCGGTCAGGAATACCGGCTCTGAGCTGCTGACGCGGGTGTTGCGCATGTAGAGCGCCAGCAGCGCAGCCAGGTAGTAGGACCTGGCGATGCCCTGGTCCGTCGTCTGCAGCGTGGGCAGGTGACCGCTGAAATGACGGTTACCTGGCGTGAACATGCCGCGCCACAGCTCCCGGTAGCCGGATTCGGATCGCGCGAGCACGGCACCGAAGTTCGTCGCGATGGTAGCGGCCGCGTCGTCGGCTAGGTCATCGCCGCCGTAGGCGCACACGATGCCGATCGAGATGGTCTGCAGCGGCGCGAGGTGCAGCGTCCACTCCGCGCGAGCACCAGCACCGATGGTCTCCAGCGAGTCGGGTGGGGTATCGAATCCGTAGCAGGCGCGTGCTGGCGAGCAACTGTCGGCGATAACCGCAGTCGTGCTGTCCGACAGGGCCTTCCACCGGGGCGACACCGACCAGTGCGCTGTTGCCGCGGCCCTGTCGCCGTCGAGGTAGAGGGCAACGCATTCTGCCTCCAACGCCACGGTGACCTGGTACCACCGGCCGGCGACCAGGTCGCCGGAGCAGCACTCCTTCTCTCCGGCGATGCCAAGCCACAGCCGACCGGACTCGACGCCCAGCTGGAGTGAGTCGGGATGGTTGCCGTGGGTCAGCACGACGCCGTCCTGATCGATATCGTCGATGCGAAGGCCCAACTCGAGCACCTGGCCGGCCGCCAGCTCGAAGGCGCCCATGGTGACCTCGCTGGACGGCTGCAGGGCGATATCCGCGCTGGCGAACAGCACGGGGACGCCCTGGCCGAGCTGGCGGCAGCGGATATCCCGCACAGTCGCCCGCGCGCTGGTCCGGTACGGGTAGACGGTGTCCTCGCTGACGTGCCGCGGAAGCTCGTAAGCCAGTGACATTGGCTCGCTGCCGGAGTCGCGCTGGATGCCTGGCAGCCGGGGCTTGCCGAGCCGCAGCTTCCGCGGCCCAGGTCCGAGCTGATAGGAGGGCGCTGGCCCGGAGGCGACGGTGGAGCGGATCCGCTCCAGAGTCATGAAGTCGTGGTAGTTGCCGGCGGTCCACGGAACGTCGTAGAGCCATCCCCAGCCGGTGTCGCTGTGCGCGACCATCGCAAAGAGGTCCTGGGAAAGCGTGCAGCTAACAGGACCGGCAGAGTGGTTGGTGACATGAATCTGCCACGCGAGCACGTCGCGCTCGAGCAGCATCCGGGTATCGGTGCGGACAGTCAGTGCGGCGCCGGCGTGCTGGCGCTCGACGCCCCAGGGCTTCCAGCGGTATCGCTGCGCCGGCAGCGTCACGCCATCCAGGCGCAGCACGCCGGTGTGATAGCCGAAGGTATAGGGCGGCGCGGCGAGCCACGACAGCGAGCTCAGGTCAGCGTTGACGTGGCCCTGGCCAAACTGGTTCCGCAGCGAGGGGAGATGCGTCAGGTCCGCTGCCTCAACCCAGGAGCCTGCCAGGCCCCCGAGATCGGGGACCCCGAGCGGAAGAGGATTGCACGCGGGGTCCTCGGATTCGCCTGATCCCGTCATCGCGTCGCGCCCGCGGTGAGACCCGCCCGGAACTGCTTCTGCACCAGCAGGTAGGCCACGACAGGGATGAGGGCGGCGAGGAACATGAAGCCGAACTGCAGGCCGTAATCCGGCTGCACCTGGTTACTCACTGACTCGTAGAGCCCGACCGTGACAGTCTGGCCGGTGAGCGGACCAATGATTAGCAGCGGGTTAAGGAAGTCATTCCAGATCCAGAGTGACAGGAATATGCCCACCGTGGCCGTCGCGGGCCGGACGAGCGGCATGATGATCTTCCACCAGATGCGCAGGCTGCTTGCCCCATCCATCCGCGCTGCCTCGATCACCTCGGCCGGGATGGAGCGCATGAACCCGACGTAGACAAAGACCGCGAACGACAGGTAGCCGCCGCCCAGGTTGGACAAGATGAGGCCGGGGTAAGTGTGGTCGAGCCCGATGTGCGCGAGAACGTGAATGATCGGCAGCACGGTGATCTGCGGCGGGATCATCAGGCCTGCTGCCAGGGCTGCCAGGATGGCCCTGCGGCTCCTGCTGCGCTTGCGTGAGATCCAGAAGCTCAGCACCGAGCCGAGCGGGATCAGCAGCACCACCGAGCACACCACGACGATCAGGGAGTTGCGCAAGCCCAGCTGGAGCACGTGGTCCGGCTGGTTCAGCGCCGCTGACAGGTTGCTGAGCGTCGGGTGCAGCGGCAGCGAACCAGGGCTACCGTCGATCGCGGAGTTGTTCTTGAAGGCGTTGACGATCGTCAGGTAAATGGGGCTGACGAACGCCAGGATGACCAGCAGCGCGATCGCGAGCCGGGTTGCCCTCTTGAGCCGGCGTTTGTTTGCTGCCGGTCGGCTCGCTGCTGGTAGCGGCGGGACGCGGACCGGGGTGGCTGCTTGCTGGTCGATCACAGGTCCACCTCCCTGCGTCGCAGCAGGGTCGTCACCGTCAGCGCAATGACGGCTGTGAGCGCCAGCAGCAGCATGGCGATCGCCGAAGCGTAGCCGTAAGCGCCGTTGGAGAATCCGACGCTGATGATGTACATGGCGACCGAACGGGTGGCGTAGGCAGGGCCGCCGCCCGTGAGGGCCGTGATGATGTCGTACAGCTTGAGGACCGTGATCAGCGAGATCACGACGCTAATGGTGGTGGCTGGCGCAACCATGCGGAACGTGATCATGCGGAACTGCTGGCGGCTGTTCGCGCCGTCGATCGAACTTGCGTCATAGAGCTCGCGCGGGATGTTCTGCAGTGCGGCGAGATAGACGACGGTCGTGAAGCCGGTGAGAACCCAGGCCACTACGATGCTCACCGACAGCATGGCCATATGGGGCGTGCCGAGCCAGTTGACGGGCTGACTGACCAGGCCGACTTTCATGAGGATGTTGTTGACCAGTCCGCTTGGGGACAGGATCCAGCTCCAGACGAATCCGACGATGATCCCAGAGATCACCTGTGGCAGGAACGCCAGTGTCCGGAGCACTCGGTAGCTGAGGCTGGCGCGGTTCAGCAGGATGGCGAAGGCCAGGCCAGCCGCGTTGGCGACGACAGTGACGACGGCCGCGAGCGCCACGGTGAACTCGAGCGCGGCATCCAACTGGTTGTCATGCAGCATTTCGCGATAGTTGGCGAGCCCGACGAATCCGCTGCTGGCCGAGAGAACGTTCTGGTTGGTGAAGCTGGTCTCCAGGCTCAGTAGCACGGGCACGATCAGGAACGCCAGGTAGAGCAGCATGGCCAGTCCCGCGAAGGCGCTGAGCCCAGTGTCCCGCCTGGCCAGGTGAGCCCGCAGTGACATCATCAATCCTGCCTATCTTCGGTTTCCGGGGTGGCGCCGACGCGTGCCGGCGTCACCCCGGATCGGTTCAGTGACCTTCGCTATGACTAGACGTCAGGATGACGCCGTGGCACTCGCCCAGTCCTGGTCGAGCTGCTGCATCTGGGCCTTCACGTTCGACGTGCTGAACAGCGCCTGTGCGACGGCGTCGAAGTCATTTACCACGTTCCCTGGGAGGGCGTTGTCGTTGGTCGCCCAGCTCATGGAGCTGACCTTGTTGTTCTGACTCGTCACATAGGAGTAAGAGGAATTGAAAGCAGGGCTCAGCGTGAGGCCGTAGCTGGCCAGCGACTTGCCCTTGATCATCGGGAACGCTCCGTCACCCGATATGAGCGACTTCAGATTGTCCGGGTTAAGGGACCAGGATTCAGCGAACTTGAAGGCGGCTGCCTGGTCAGGGCTCTTGGAGCTGACTGCCATCGAGCCACCCACGGCGAACGGGATGACCAGCGATCCGTTGTTGGTCGGCCACGGGAACACGCCGATGTTGTTCCACTCGCTCTTCGGGAGGGAGCCCAGGTACCAGCTGCCCATCGGGTACATGGCAGCCTTTCCGTCGTTGAAGTTGGTGATCGACTGCGCGTAGCTGACGCTCAGCGCGTCCGGCTCGAAGTAGTTGTCGGTGACAAGCGTCCGCATCTTGGTTGCAGCGGCGACAACGTTCGGGTCGGCAAACTTGACTGTGCCGGCGTACCGCTGCTGGATCCAGTTCGGGTCCGAGCCGAGCACGTCGGCGCTGAGCGCGCCGGTGAGCGGCATCGCCGCCGCGAATGAGTCGTGGCCGCCGAGCTCGATCGGCACGATGCCGTGAGCCTTCAGCTTCGCGCAGTCGGCCATGAACTCTGCCCACGTGGTGGGCGGCGTGACGCCGGCTTTAGCGAACAGAGACTTGTTGTAGTAGACGAGCGGAATGATCTGCGAGTTGGTTGGCGGGATGTAGTCCTTGCCCTTGATGTTGTTGGGCAGGATGAAGTTGGCGTTGATCCAGGACGAGGGATAGGGAGTGAGCAGCTTCGCCGAGAGGTACAGCGACGGCGTAATCGACTCGAGCAGGTCAGGGAAGCTCCCGGCCTGCAACAGCTGCTTGGCGTAAGTGTCGCGGTCGGTGGTCGGGTCCACGTCCTGCTTGATCGTGACACCGGGCACTGACTTCTCCGCAGCCGCGATCGACGTGGACCAGAATTTGGCCGTCAGATCCGGGGTCAGGAAGGTCAGGTATGTCAGTGTCACCTTCTTGCCCGCAGAGCTCGCGGGCGAGCTGGAACACGCTGCAAGGAGCAGCAGGCTTGCGGCAGCGGCCGCTGCAAGCAATCGTCGGCGCATCGTCGGCCTCTCTGGTCTGGCTATCGGGTTGAAAGGCTATGGTCGTCCGGGTTTGCCCGGCTGGGTGTTGCTGAGATAACGTTATCTGTGAGAGAGATAACGTTATCTCGTATGACGTGTCAAGTGGCCCAGCGGTAACAAACTGGTCTCATAGGCGAGGGCAGCCTCGGAACGGGAAAGGAACGGCATGTCCGGTTCGGACGGAGTCGTTAAGCGCACGGTCCCTCGTGCACGACGGCCCACCATGGTCGATGTCGCCCGCGAGGCAGGCGTGGCGCTGCGCACCGTCTCGCGCGTGGTCAACGGCGACGCGACGGTCGGCGAGGCGTTCGCGTCACGAGTGCAGCAGGCGATCTTGACCCTGGGCTACCAGCCGGACGAGCGGGCGCGCCAGTTGCGCAGCGGCTTCACCGGGACCATCGGCGCGGCGGTCCGCAACATTTCCGATGCCCACCCCGTGCTCGGCGCCGCCGATGAGGCCGCCCGTGCGGCCGGTCTCACGATCGTGGCGATGTCGACAGAGGACGACGAGGACCGGGAACGCGAGGCCGTCATGTCCATGTGCCGTAGGCGGATGGACGGAATCATCATCGAGCCGATCGCCGAGAATCATCAGTATCTGCAGCCTGAGATCGACTCCGGCCTGACCGTTGTCGCGTTCGACCGACCCGCGACGGGCGTGGTGGTTGACACCGTGCTGACTGACAACCGCGGCGGCATCAGACAGGCGTTCGAGCATCTAGTGCGGCACGGGCACCGGCAGATCGGCTACATCGGCGACGATGAGCGGATTTACACCGGTCGGGAACGGGCATCAGCGTTCCGCGAGTGCCTGCGCGCCCAGGGCGTCGCGGTCGAGGGGATGGTGCACCCGGGGCCCATTGAGCCAGTCCGGATCGCTGCCGCGGTCGACCGCCTAAGGAGCGGTCCTGACCCGGCGACTGCCATCGTCACGGGCAACGCATCGTCGACCATTGCTGTCATCAGGCTGCTCGGCCCCGCCTATGGGACCACCGCGTTGGTCGGGTTCGACGACTTCCCGCTGGCTGACCTTCTCAGGCCAGGCCTGACTGTTGTCGCCCAGGGAGAAGCGGAGATCGGGCGGACCACTATTGACCTGTTCAGGTCAAGGCTCGCGGAGCCTGGGCGACCCATCCAGACCGTGACCGTCGCCACCACGCTTATTGCGCGGGGATCCGGTGAACTGCCTTCCTGACCAGGCGCTAGGAGTGTCCTCGCGCGTCTATGACCTGACGCCGAGGTATCCGTTTCTCGGCGAGGTCTCTAAGGGCTGGCCGGGTTTGTGCGCGGGCTTGCCAGCGGGCTCGGCCGTTATCGCAGTTGACGGCCCGGCGATGCTTGATTGGCAGGCGCTCGTGACCGGCATCACGGATGCGCTGCACCGCGTCGGCGTCTTTGTCGATGTGGTGGACATGCGCGAATTCGTCGTTGGCTGGGACGAAGTCCTCAGGCGCACGGCACCGGCGCAGCGCCTCAAGGATGATCCAGACTTTGCCACCCTCGCGGCGGGAACTGTACGCAACCTATTCGACCGTCTGCCAGTGACGTCCAGACAACGGGACCGAGTGGTGATAGTCGTCGGACCGGGCGCGGCGCTGACGGACTGCGACGTGCTGTGGTACGCCGATCTTCCCAAGCGCCACGCTGAAGCGGCTGTCGCGTCCGGGCGCGGCCAGAACCTCGGGCAGCCGAGGGAGGCTGGCCGTCCGTCAGCGCGTCGGCTCTTTTATGTTGACTGGCCGATGACTGACAGGCACCGTGATGCCCTGGCGCCTCGCATCGATTGCTGGATTGATATGCGGGACCCAGCCAACCCCTCATGGGCTACCGGACGTGAGCTCCGGCGCACCCTGCGCACGCTATCGGAGCAGCCGTTCCGCACGCGACCGGTCTTCAACACCACTCCGTGGGGCGGGCACTGGGCCCAGACCGAGCTGGGGTTTAACCCCGATGCCCCGAACACCGCGCTCGGATATGAGCTCATCACGCCAGAAAGCGGCCTGCTGCTGGGGACACAGGATGCCGCCATCGAGGTGCCACTGCAGATGCTCATCTCACTCCATGCCACGGAGGTTCTGGGATCGCATGTTCGTGAGCTGTTCGGCACGTCGTTCCCGATCAGGTTCGATTATCTCGACACAGTGGGCGGCGGCAATCTCTCTGTGCACTGTCACCCTCGGGCAAAGGACATGGCGGAGGTCTTCGGGTGGTCTTACCCGCAGCACGAGACTTATTACGTCATGGTTGGAGGCAAGGACAGCGTCATCTATCTCGGTTTGAGTGCGGACGCCTCGCTGGAGGAGTTCCAGCGGCGTGCATACGAGGCTGACAAACATGGCGTCGAGTTCGACATCGGGCGATTCGTGCAGACGTTTCCGGCTGAGCAGCACCAGTTGTTCATGGTCCCGGCCGGAACCCCACATGGCAGTGGCGCTGGCAATGTTGTCCTGGAGATCAGCGCTACGCCCTACCTGTATTCGCTTCGCTTTTACGACTGGCTGCGGCGCGACAATGACGGGGCGCAGCGCCCCGTGCACGTCGAGCACGCCTTCCGCAACTTGAACCGGAATCGCCGCGGATGCGCGATCGGCCACGACCTTGTCCAGCACCCCCGAATTACGCTGCACGGCGACGGCTGGCACGAAGAACTCCTCGGCACATTGCCCGAGATGTTCTTCGAAGTGCGGCGGCTTGCAATTGCGCGCGATGCGCAGGCCTGCCGGCAAACCGGCGACCGCTTCCATGTGCTCAACCTCGTGGACGGCGACGAGGTCATGATCTATTGGCCCAACGGCAGCCACCACTTGTCCTACGCCGAAACGATCGTTATCCCGGCACAGGTGGGAAGCTACCGAGTCGTCGCGAGCAGTCGGTCACCGGCCCGAATCGTCCAGGCAGTCGTGCGGTGACCGGTCACCCCGTACTCGAAGTTGGCGGAACCCACGTCCGGGCCTCCCGCATTGACACCACAACCTGGCATCCGTTGCCTGGCTCGGCATACCGACTGCCGCTCGACGGCAGCGGCAGTGCTGATGCGATCACTGCGACAATAGTGGCATGCGCGGACGCGCTTTGCCTTGCACCATCCGAGACCTTGTCTGTTGCAATTCCCGGGCCATTCGACTATCACGCAGGTATCGCCCGGTTCGAGGGCGTGGGAAAGTTCGATGACCTGGCGGGCGTGGATCTGAGGCAGACATTGCTGAATCGGATGGCTCAGCCTCCCGGTCAGGTGAAATTCGTGAATGATGCGGAGGCATTCGGGCTCGGGGAATGGTTCGCAGGATCAGCGCGCGGCTACCAGCGCGCGGTCGCGATCACTCTCGGCACCGGTGTCGGCTCGGTGTTCATCGAGGGCGGCAGAATCGTCCGCAGCGGCCCGTCTGTTCCCCCCGGCGGGCACGTATACCGATTGGTTGTCGGCGGTCTCCGGCTAGAAGACACAGTGAGCCGCCGCGCAATTGTCGCCGCATATGACCATCTCGCCTCGTCACCGCGAACTGACGGTCAGGACGTCCGCGAGATCGCTGCGGCAGCGCTGAGCGGCGACCAGGTGGCAGCACGCATATTCGCGCACGCGTTTCGTCTTCTCGGCGAAACGCTCGCACCCTGGCTAGTGCTCTTCAGGGCACAAGTTCTCGTGGTCGGCGGCGGCCTGTCGGCGTCCTGGCCACTGATTTGCGGGCCACTGCGTAACGGACTGAGCGAAGCGGCGGACGAGGTGGCCATGGTTAGGTCAGCTAACACAGAGAACGCAATTGCCGTGGGCGCCGCTTGTGGCGCGACCGAATGCCGGGCCGTCGCTCAGCCGGTGCCTGGTCCTGCGATGACAGGGTCAACGGAAAGGACATGATCCTTCCGGTGTACGCAGGTGTAGCCGTTGAATGGCAGGCCGACCGGCTTAGTCAGGTTCGGCGGGTACACGAGGACTCCGCTGACCGTCGTGCGGCGGCACGGGCCGGGCGGGTAGTTCTGCGCGTCCACGACGCTGATCTCGGCGCGGCCGACTGGACCAGGCTCTAGCGTGACCAGGCTCGGCTACGCGGCGTGATTCGGGTCGCTGCCGTGCCGACCTGGACGGCATAGGCCTCGCCGGTGAACGATACGCCGGGGTAGCCGTTCAGGATGAACGTGATACTGAAGTCGTTGGTGAACAGGATCTGGTAGAACGTCGTGCCCGCCGCGGCGTCGCCTTGTCCGAGTGTGAACCTTGAGGTCGCTGGAGCGCGGCAGCGGATGGCCGTTGACTAGCGCAAACGCTGGCAGCCGCGCTACTTCAGCAGCTGGCGGGCCATCACCATGCGCTGGATCTGGTTGGTGCCCTCGTATATCTGGGTGATCGTGGACCAGCGGACAGTTTCCGTAGGTCAGCGCCCGAAGAAAGCCGTGGTGTCAGCACGGATTCAGCACGGCCTGTTCGAGATAAATAGAGTTTCTGGCCACCAGCGCAGCGCGCTTCGCCGCGCGGCAGGGATCTCTGCGCGGCGGACAGACCGACCGCTACCGCCTTAGCCTCCGGCCATGCGAAACCGAAAGGCTCGGCCGGCGGCTGTGCTCTAGCTGGTCTGGCTAGTCCTTGCCATAGTGGAAGCGACATGCAGCGATTTCCACGCCATCGTCGCTCACCCGATAGATGAGGCGGTGCTCCTGGGTGATCCGGCGCGACCACCAGCCGGACCACTCGTGCCGAAGCGGCTCGGGCTTGCCGATCCCCTCGTTCTCGTTCCGGGAAATGTC
>Ga0335075_10011259_pt1 | contig 13527 bp, 16 predicted proteins | sample Lox_Sample_24_FD_206723 | JGI IMG/M metagenome (GOLD analysis project Ga0335075, IMG submission 206723) | Soil microbial communities from Loxahatchee National Wildlife Refuge, Florida, United States - Lox_Sample_2.4 | ecosystem: Environmental > Terrestrial > Soil > Wetlands | place: USA...
AATTCAAGTTTCGCACTCACCTTCTTCGTCTTTTCAGAGCCTTTGTCAGCCCGCTTAGTTTTCTCAGCCATGCGCAGAGGATAGAACAACTATTTGTATAATGCAAGTACTTTTGCAACGATTAATATACGTCTACGCCTTCCTGTAAGCGAAGCGTGGCGTAGGTGTGTCGGAAGCAATAGGTCGAGCGCGGAACGCCCTGCGTGCCTTCGCGCAGATTCGCTTCGTCTAGCAGATCGGCAATCAGACTGCTGTAAAGAGTTTTTGCGGGCTTGCCTGTGACGTTGGTAAAGACTCTGTCGTCCGGTGCCGTGGCTTTGGAGATTGCGCGGATACGTTCCAGATACTCTCCGACGCTTTTGGGAGCCACCAGCTTGCGCGACTTGCCTTTGCCTTGGACAAACAGCACAACGATCTCACGCCCCTCGCGGTCTTTCGCAGGCATAATGTCGCGCCAGCGGAGATTCTTCATCTCCGCTGGTCTCATGCCTGTATTGCAGGCAATCAGAATCATGTTGTAGGTGACGGTGCGATACCAGACGCTTGAAGGCTTCTCTGCCTCCGCAATCCACTTCCTTCCCACGGTGTGGAGCTTGCGGTATTCCTCCAGCGTAAACTCGTCGCGCCGCATGGACTTCAGCTTGGGCCGCTCGTCGAAACGCTGGCTGGCGGGAACATAGCGTTTCTTGATGGCATAGTTCATCACTGCGCCGAAGATGGACATCTCAAGGCGGATCGTGGAATCGCTGATAAAAGGAACCGTCCGTTCTTCGGAAGGTTTGACTTCAATCGGCTTCAAAACCCTGATGCCCAGGGTTTGCTGGACCTTGGTGCGGCGCTCGGCTTCCGTATCCGCGAAGGCTTGCGCCATGTCGGCAGTGATTTCTCGAACTCCGTTTCGCCTGTTGCGTCCCGCGCCGTTCTCCCGCCGCCATGCCGGATACCCGCCCCAAAGCTCATCGCCAATAAGGTGGACCTGCGTTGAGCCTACGTATCGCTCTAAAGCGCCTTCGATAATGGCGCGGACTTTCTTAGGCCGCGCCGCGCTGATCTCGCCGCGTTTCGCCCGCGCCTCCTGGATCAGCAGATACTCTCTCCCCACCTCGCGGAAGGGATGGTTGAACACAGGAACGTCATGCTTTAATCGAAACCGGATGTCTGCGTCCTGGTCGAAGGCGCGTTCGCGCGCCACCTCGATGTCGGTCGTCTTGAGCGAAACGGTCTTGTAGCGGTCGGCTTTGGGGATCTTCATGCGGCAATACCACATCCGATGATCCACGTCGCCACGCCGGAAGAGAACCAGGCCCGGCTTGAGTTCCGCTTTGTCGGTGACGAATGCCATATTCGCCTTTGTCTTTTTCGATGCGTTCTGTGCAGATTCCGTGCAGATTTTCCCGGCAAGTCGTTGACTCTGCGTATCTGTGCAGGACTCGTATAGAGAATATCAAAATATTATGTTGATTAGTTATAATTATTTACGATATAGTTGTCATCCTGAGCGGACCTCCGATAATGGACCTGACGGCAGCGCCGTATGGTGGCGCCCGCTATTCGATCGAGGCGCGAATGGACGGAAGAGCCTTTGCCCGGTTTCATCTCGATGCAGGTGTCGGCGACGTGGTCATTCAACCGCTTGAGACCACGGAATGCCGCGACTGGCTTGGCTTTGCCGGAATCGAGAAGCCGCGCGTGTGGATGATTTCAGGGGAACAGCAATTCGCCGAGAAGGTCCACGCCTACACGCTTCCCCGAAGCTCTCAGAACAGCCGGGTGAAGGACCTCGTGGATTTGGCACTGCTCATCAGCGACGGCCGACTTGACCGCGCAAGAGTTGCGAATGCGTTGCATCTGACATTTGCTCGAAGGGCAACGCACGCGCTGCCTCCGAGCTTGAGCGCGCCGCCTGAGGATTGGCAAGCAGCATTCAGCGCACTCGCTGACGAATGTGGGCCTGACCCTGATATCACCGCTGTCTTTGAGAATGTTCGAGCGTTTTTTGAGGACGTCTTTTCCGACGGTATGAAGCACTGAGCCCATCGGAGCCGGCGCGATCGAGAATTGCTGTCAATAGAGACGCAGTGAGGAGATTTGTCCGCAGCGCAGCGAATGCAGGGGTTTCAAGAAATAATCCACGCATAGCCTGCGGCGATTGCGACTCCTATTCGCCGCACCGTCTCGGCTTGCAAAATCCAACTCAATTGGCAGGGCAACAGTGGCGATGAAGATGTCTACCAATCTTTTCGTTCCGCTCGGAGAGACGACGAGTCGATGCATCTCCTATTACCTGCGAGGTAATTGCTGCGATTCACGATCCGTTCAATAGTAGGCATGTGGCGTGCAGAATTGCTTGCGACGCGACAGTTTCACAAAGGAGAATCACATGCGGACCTATCCGGTTCACACCATTGCTTCAGCGCCTGAGGGCTCAAAGCCAGCGCTGGAACAGCTCAAGAAGGCCTTCGGTGTTCTGCCGAACCTTCCCGCAGTCATTGCAAATTCACCGAAACTCATCAACTCACTCGTAGGCCTGTTTGGCCAAGTGCATAGCCCGGGGCTTAGCGAGGCAGAAAACCAGATTGTTCTGCTGACAGACGCAGTCACAAACTCCAGCACGTACGCGGTGGCCTTCCACACGGCCCTCGCGCTTCAACAGGGCATCAGCGCGGAGGAGGTCACTGCGATTCGCGAGAGGCGCGTGCCCACGAACAAGCGCTTCGCTGCGCTTTCTACTCTGGCAAAGACACTGATTGAGAAGCGCGGACACCTAAAGGAACAGGAGCTCGATTCGTTCATTGGAGCCGGATTTACAAAGGAACAGGTTCTGGAGGTCATCGCCATCGTGGCGGCTTCGACCATCACCAACTACTCTGGAACCATCATGAATCCGCCGCTGGAAGATCCCTTCCGGCAGCACGCTTGGCAGGGTTGAAGGTGAAAACTGAACCGTAAAGGAATCCGCCGCTCGCGCGCTTCGATTCCTTGCGAATAGGAGGAGATCAAGATGGGAACACAATCGATTCCGGCTGCTCCTCAACTCGGCGAATTGCTGCGCTACTGGAGGCACGAGCGCGGCAAAAGCCAGCTTGATCTCTCGCTCGATACCGGTATCTCGCAGCGTCATCTCAGCTTTGTGGAAAGCGGACGCAGCTCTCCCAGCCGGGATTTCCTTTCCCTTGTATCCGATGCGTTGAATATTCCGCTGCGCGAGCGGAACGATCTGTTGCTCGCGTCGGGATTCGCTCCGCAATACAACGAGCAGAGCATCGATTCCGAGCAGATGACGACTGTGACGGGTGCCATCGACCGGATGCTGAAGCAGCATGAACCGCATCCCGCGCTGGTGCTGGATCGCCATTGGTACGTGGTGCGGACCAACAGCGCCGCGCCGCGATTCTTTGGCTCATTCATCGATCTTGAGAAATGGCGAAAGCCGCGAAACCTGCTCAACCTGATGTTCGATCCGGCAGGCCTACGGCCCTTTGTCGAAGAGTGGGAAACCGTTGCGGCCGCGCTTTTGCAGCGGGTTCGGCGAGAAGCCGTGGGACAGGTGTTGGATGCAAAACTGCGGGAGCTGCTGAAGCGGCTGCGGGAGTATCCAGGTGTTGCCCACCTGAAGCCATCGCCTGCATCACAGAGTCCGGTGCTGCCTCTAGTATTTCGGAAGGGGAAGCAGCGCTTCTCCTACTTTTCTTTGATTACAACGGTCGGTACGCCACAGTGCATCACGGCACAGGAGCTGCGTGTGGAGTGTATGTTTCCGACAGAGACTGAGGAGAAAGCACGATGAGCGTCCCCCTGTTTGTGAGCCAGAGAACGAAACCGAAACTCACAACTCTGCCGATTTCTGTGGGCTCACTGATCTTCGAGCGGATGGATCAAATCGACTTTACGGGACCGTTTGAAGTTCTTTCGCGCATGCCGAACTCGACGATTCAGATTGTGGGCAAAGAGCTCGCGCCTGTGCGGGACGTGCTGGGGCTTCGGCTTTCTCCGGATGTGAGCATCGCGGAGGCCGAGCGCTTTGACGTTCTCGTAGTACCCGGCGGTTATGGACAGCAAGCGCTGATGCACGATGAAGAAGTGCTTGAACTCATCCGTAGTCACGTTCATAACGAAAAGCTCGTGTTTTCCGTTTGCACCGGAGCGCTGCTATGCGGTGCAGCGGGCGTGCTCGCGGGAAGACAGGCGACAACACACTGGTCTGCACGGCACCTGATGCCTCACTACGGCGCGGATCTTGTGGATGCAAGGGTTGTGGTCGACGGCAGTATCATCAGCGCCGCAGGCGTGACAGCTGGGCTGGATGCGGCACTTGTGCTCGTCTCGCTTCTGCGAGGAGACGCTGCCGCTCAAGAGATCCAGCTAGCCATCGAGTACGCGCCGAACCCTGTTTTTCATAGTGGAACACCCGAGAGTGCGCCTGCCGAGGTGCTGAAGAGCTTTCAGAACAAGTACGAGCCGATTGGGGCCGCAAGGGAGACTGAGGCAATCGGGTATGCGGCACGAATAAAAAAGTAAGCTCACGCAACCCGGATCGAGAGCGAAATGAATAAATTGAGCGAGAATCGTCGCGAGGCCGGGAATTACACGCTTGCGGACTCTTGGGGAAGGCCTGGCGCTCTGATCAGAAAGCGAAGCTCGGTATCTTGTCGGCGCGCGACACAGATCAGCTTAGTGACGCATTGCGGAGCCTACCGAACTGGCCGCTGACTACGATTGAGGTAAATCCCCTGTGGCGACTCATTCACTTTTTGCGGAAACAAGCGCTTTGCCCTGACCTCGTTCTTCAGATCCTCGTCTGCGGTATTCGCCAGGGCTGGCCCCGACAAGTCGCTTGAACGTCTTACTGAACGCAGCGTCGGACTCGTAACCCACCGAGCGGGCAACGTCTATGAGCTTTTTGTCACGCTCTTCGAGTAGCTGGATCGCCTTAAGCATCCGCCACTCGGTTACGTATTCCAGTGGCGTTTGTCCGAGTAGCTCTTTAAAGCGTGCTGCGAATGCGGAGCGTGACATTCCGGCTGCTGTGGCAATCGATTCGACCGTCCAAGGTGAGTCCACGCAATTGTGAACAGCGCTCAAGGCCGTGCCGATTTGCGGATCAAAGATCGCACCCAGCCATCCCTTGTCGCGTTCCGATCCCGAAGCGATATGCGCCCGGAGGATCTGGATAATCAGAACCTCAGCGAGCCGGGTGGAGACGACTTCTGACCCCGGCGCCTGTTTGGCCATTTCCGATGCCAGCGCCTGCATGGTGTTGTGAAGAGCAAGCGTGTGCGCCTGATCGGCCTTAATCAGAATAAAGCTCGGCAATAGCTGGGTGATCGGCTTCAGACTGGCGCGATTGAAACTCAGGGATCCACAGACGATCGTCGTCGGCGCGCCACCGCCTCCATAATGAGCGACATTGCCGTCGATCTTGGCGGCGACCTCGCGGAAGGTTGACGTTGGACGTGTTCGTGGGCTATCGCGCATGACGATTGAAGTGTCGCGGGCCAGCAAGAAGCAGTCGCCACCGGTAAGTGGAATCGGATCCGGAATGCCTTCGACACTGAGCCAGCAATTGCCTCGCGAAAGCATCGCAAAGTGCGCCAGGTCTGTCGGTGACGCCGGTGTGGCCTTTCCTTCGCTCTTCTTTCCTCCGATCAAGCCCCACGGGGCCGTGGCTTCGAGCCTGTGCTGACCGAAGGCAGTCACATGCATCGTTCTGAAGATGTCGGTCATCGGGTCCATCGGAGGGCTCCATATCTGGACGAATAGACAAGAACTTTGGACTTCTGGGCAATTCTCGTACGACGCCAGAGAATCTAGTCTACTGTAGCGATTTTGAAGGGAGCAATTATGGGAAAGCTTGAGGGAAAGGTTGCGGTCATCACGGGTGGGGCTACCGGCATTGGCCGCGCCGCAGCGAAGCGCTTCATCGAGGAAGGCGCCGTGGTCTTCATCTTCGGCCGCCGGCCAGCAGAGCTCGACGCCGCTTTGGCCGAGCTCGGGCCCCAAGCCCGCGCGGTCAAGGGCTCGATTTCTGATCTGGCCGACCTCGACCGACTCTACGCGGCGGTGAAGGCCGAGCGCGGAACTCTCGACATCGTCTTCGCCAATGCCGGGGCAGGAAGCCCGCTTCCGCTCGGCAAGATCACCGCCGAGCACATTGACGAGACCTTCGATACGAATGTGAAGGGTACGATCTTCACGGTCCAGAAGGCGCTGCCGCTGATGAGAAATGGCGGTTCGATCATTCTGACGGGCTCGAGCGCCGGTACCACGGGCGCCCCGGCCATGAGCGTCTACAGCGCGAGCAAGGCGGCAGTGCGCAACCTCGCGCGGACTTGGGCGGAAGACCTGAAGGGCACGGGCATTCGGGTGAACGTGCTGTCGCCCGGGGCGACTGCGACCGAACTCGCGAAGGCAGCGCTAGGCGAGGAGGGCCAAAAGGTCTACGCCTCGATGACTCCGCTCCAGCGCATGGCCGACCCCGCGGAGATCGGGGCGGCGGCGGCCTTTCTTGCGTCGGACGATAGCAGCTTCATGACTGCCAGCGAGCTCGCCGTTGACGGCGGCCTGGCGCAAATCTAACGCGATACGCCCGAGGGCAAATTCAACCTGTAAAGACAACGAAGACGCAAAGGAGAAAACATATGAGCAATAACCATGGACAGAAATTGACGGGCAAAGTTGCGGTAATCACTGGCGGAAGCAGCGGGATTGGCTTGGCCACAGCCAAGCGCTTCGTTGAAGAAGGCGCGCACGTGGTAATCGCTGGTCGACGTGAGAAGGAGCTGAAAGATGCCGCAGCTTCCATCAAGGGAAACGTCACGACGGTCGTGGCTGACGTGTCGCGCTTGGAAGATCTGGACCGGCTCTATGCCGTTGTGAAAGAGAAACATGGTCACATCGACATACTCTTCGCGAACGCGGGCGCGGGTACAATCGCACCGCTTGCCGTGGCTACTGAGGCACATTTTGATCAGACCTTCGACGTGAATGTGAAGGGGCTGTTCTTTACGGTGCAGAAGGCCCTTCCTCTCTTCAACGACGGCGGCTCGATCATCCTGAACTCTTCGGTCTCGAACGTGTTGGGGCTCCCTGGGTTTAGCGTCTATGCCGCGAGTAAGGCGGCCGTGCGAAACTTCGCGCGCGCCTGGACTCTCGAGCTGAAAGACCGCAGGATCCGCGTGAATTCGATGAGCCCCGGACCAACCGATACCCCGGCCTTGGCGACAACGACGGGCCTTACCCCTGAACAGGCCGAACAAGCGGCGGCACAGTTCACCACGCAGATCCCAATGGGTCGCAGAGGCATGCCCGAGGAAATTGCGGCAGCAGTCGTGTTCTTCGCCTCGGATCAAAGTTCTTACATCACCGGTGTGGATCTCGCCGTCGATGGAGGCATGTCCCAGGTCTGATTGGCCATGTCTGAGGCTTGATCCTCGATGGTCACTCTGGCTCCGGGAAGCACTTCAAATCACATTCAAAAGCGAACGCGGGGCCGCACACGGAGGAAAACACATGAAGGTTCTTGTTATCGGTGCAACAGGCAGGGTTGGAAATGAGGTAGTCAAGGGGCTTCTTCTGCGCGGAGCAGGGGTTCGGGCGTTGACCCGCAAGCAGCCCAGGCCAGGTGTGTTTCCCGACGGGGTAGAGGTCGTTCTCGGCGACCTGAACGATCCAGTCTCGATAGCAGAAGCGATGAAGGGTGCCGACAAATTGTTCCTGCTGATTGGAAGTGAGGCGTCCCAGTGGAGTTGACGCAAGCTCTTATAGCTTATGGACTGGCAAAGAGGTCTGGTTTGAGACATGTCACATATGTCTCGGTGTACAAGGCGGATCAGTTTATCGAGGTTCCGCATTTCGCTAACAAGTATGCAGTCGAGGAAGCGATTCGTGCAGGCGGGATGCCGTATACGATTCTGCGGCCGGCGTACTTCACTCAGAATGAGCGCTCGCTCAGGCCAGCGTTAACCGAACTCAGCGTATATCCGACTCCTGCGGGAAATGAGGGCGTGGCTGTGGTGGATGTTCGGGATCTTGCGGAAGCTGCCACGATATCGCTGACGGAAGAAGGGCACAACGGAAAAGCGTATGACTTGGTTTCATCAGAGATGCTTACTGGGCCTGAGGCGGCCGCTACATGGTCGAGGCTGCTGCGCAAACAAATCGCGTATGCGGGACACGCAGATTTCGACGCCTTTGAAGCGCAGTTGCGGGAAGCGGGGAGTCCGAGTTGGCGAGCCTGGGACCTTCGGATCACGTTCGAGGGTTTCATCGAGCGGGGATTCACCAACACTGAGGACCAGGCGGCGCGCTTTGGTGCCTTGCTTGGACACCCTCCGAGAAGATACAGCAGCTTTGCTGAAGAATTGGCAAGTGAGTGGGCTGCAGCCTAAGCCGCGAACCGGAAAGGTGCGCGCCTAAAGGAGCTACGCGAAATGGATTTCCTGGTACGTATCGATACGACCGCTGTTTATAAGCTCCCGGACGGAGAGCGAAGAGAATTAATTGAGCGCGAACGGGCGCGAGGCCGAGAGTTGCACGCCGGCGGTTTCCTGCGGAAGGCATGGAGTCTACCAGGCCAGAAGGCAAACGTCGGTATCTGGTCGGCACGCGACGCCGATCAGCTTACTGAAGCACTGCAGAGTCTACCGATCTGGCCGCTGATTACAGTTGAGGTGACTCCTTTGGCGACTCATCCGCTCTTTGCTGAGATGGCTTGCGACGGACAAGACTGACGTCGATTTTGACGATGTCATTTCAACGAAAATGAGCGGCGGCTCAATCGGGCCGGATGGAGTTCTATGAGTTCCCCAATACTGTTCACTCCGATCGAAATCGGCAACTTGAAATTATCCAACCGGATCGTGATTGCCCCGATGGCACAGTACTCATCTGAAAACGGACAGATGAACGATTGGCACCTGATGCACCTCGGCCAACTGGCAAATTCGGGTGCAGCGGCGTTAACGATCGAGGGGGCGGCGGTCAGCCCCGATGGGCGCACCAGCTATGCCGACGTTGGGCTCTATTCGGATGAGACCGAAGCCTCCATCGCTCGCGTGCTGCATGGCGTTCAGCGGTGGTCGGACATCCCCATCGGGATCCAGCTCAATCATGCAGGCAGGAAAGGATCTCGGCAAAAATTATGGGACGGGGGTGCGCAGATTCCTCCGAGCCAGCCGAATGGTTGGAAGACGTATGCCCCGTCACCGATCGCTTTCACCTCTGCGGATACACCACCCGTCGCGTTAGACCGCAATGATTTGGCCGCAGTTCGCAATGCCTTCGCGGACGCTGCACGGCGTGCCTCCCGGCTCGGGCTCGATTTCATTCAGATCCTTGGCGGGCACGGCTATCTGGTCCATCAGTTCCTCTCCCCTCTGTCGAACCGCAGAGACGATGAGTACGGCGGGTCGCTGGAAAACCGAATGCGCTTTCCGCTCGAAGTTTTCGAAGCCGTGCGAGACGCCTTTGCGCATGATCGCCCCGTCTCGGTGCGTGTATCTGCGAAAGACTGGGTGGAAGGGGGTTGGTCCATTGAGGAGACGATTGCTTTTGTCAAAGCTCTTGAGGCCAGAGGCTGCGCTGCGATCAATGTTTCAAGCGGCGGTTTGAGTCCATCTCAGCAGATTCCGATCGGACCCGGCTATCAGCTTCCCCTGGCGCGAGCAGTCAAGCAGGCGACGTCGCTGCCGGTCATTGCCGTTGGCTTGATCACCGATTTCGAGCAAGCCGAGTCGATCCTCCGATCAGGAGATGCCGATCTTGTCGCACTCGCGCGGGCCATACTCTACGATCCTCGCTGGCCGTGGCATGCCGCCGCTCACTTTGGGACCCAGATCAGGGCGCCAAAGCAGTATGTTCGTTCCCAACCGAGTGGCTTACGGAATTTGTTCGTTTGATTTCTGTCCTGCCGCTCAGATGAACACCAGCCGAGAACATACAGCAGCTTTTCTGGAGAATCGACAAGGGAGTGGGCCGCACCCTAAGCCGAAGATCGGATGAACGTGAGTCAAGAGGAGGTACGCGAATGGACCTACGAGTGCGGCGAACGATGCAAAACCATGGTTTTTTCGCCTTAGCTTCCCAAAAGAACGGCAGCATTAGTGTCCATGTGGATTCACAAATGGACGAATAGACAAAACATTTAGACGGCTGAGCAGTTCTCGTTCAGGGTCCGAGAAATCTATTTTCTGTACGCAATGCGCCCCGGAAAGCTGAAATTCTCATCACCACAGATCGGAGAAGTAGCATGAGCTATTCAATTGTAGGATTCGGCAAGATAGGCCAGGCTCTCGCCCGCGCCTTCACCCGTAAGCACATCAACGTGACCGTCGCGAGCCGCCGGCCGCCCGAGGAGTTGGAACCGCAGGCTCGGGCGATTGGACCTACAGTCATCGCCAAGTCGCTGCGAGATGCACTCGAGGCCGACACAGTCATCTTGGCTGTGCCGTTCGGAGAACATCGCGAGGTCGCGAAAGCCCTGCCGAGTTGGAAGGGCAAGACGGTCATCGACGCGATGAACGCGTTAGTTCCATCTGAGGATGTGGATGGTCTGCTGTCCTCCGCCTTCGTTGCGAAGTCGTTCACCGGCGCCAAGCTCGTGAAAGGCTTCAATCACTTGCCTGCGGCCAACTTGGCTGCCGATCCAATCGTCGGAGGCGGCCATCGAGTCGTCTTTCTGTCGAGCGACGACGAGGACGCGATCGCTCCCGTGGCGGATTTGGCCAAGCAACTCGGCTTCGCACCCGTCAAGCTGGGAAAGCTCAACGAGGGCGGCGCTCTGGTGCACGCACGCGACGGCATTTGGGGGCCACTCATCTTCCAGGATCTGTTCAAAGAAAAGCAGTAATCGTTCTACAACCGTGTGATCTGGCACGAGAAGTGCCATTCCAAAATGCTCGATTCGGTCGGATACGCGCTGATGTCAGGGAAAAGGAGATTTCGATGAGCACACAGCAGAATGTCGAAGTCGTGAAGAATTTTCTTGCGGCACTTGGCCACCGCGATAAGCAGGGTCTGCTGGCGTTGTCTGCCGAAGATATGGAGTGGATCATTCCGGGCGAGAACTGGCCACTGGCCGGCACGCACCGCGGGCACGCTGGTTTGGAAGCTTTACTCCAGAGAGCCAATGAAACGGTGGAAACTTCTTACCCAGAGCCGCCGGAGTTCATAGCGCAGGGAGACCGGGTTCTGATCATCGGCTTCGCTACCGGAAGGATCAAAGCCACGAAGCGGACGTTTGAGGACCATTGGATCTTCGCCATCACCGTTCGAAACGGAAAAGTGACGAACATCCGGGAATATATCGATACGCAAGCGCTGGCGCGGGCGTCCGAAATGGACGCGAGCGTCCGGCCTTCACCCATCGAGACCGGGTCGCATTCAAGCGGCTCTTCGCAGCCCCTCGCGCAATAGCAAACAGGAAGCAGACCAGGCGCATTGCACGCGATAAGCGCAGGGCACTGGATAGCAGAACAAGCACCGCCTCGAACGGCGGTATAGAGAGGAGAAAGTCAATGCTGTCATCTCTTGAAGATCGGCGCTCCACCCGGGGGAGCGAGATCGTGTTTCATCGGATCAGCGCGATAGATAAGAGAGTGATTGCAGCATTGCGCGCCATGGTCGAACCGAACAAAGGGAGCTTGCGCGGAACCGCAGCGCGAGTGCCTTTCGACGGCATAATGGAGCATGTAGCTATTCCTGAAGGCGTCACTTTTGAAGCCGGCACCGTGGGGGGCGTTTCGGGGTTGTGGTCGAAGCCCAAGAACGCTCAGCCTAACGCGGTCATCCTCCACATACATGGCGGATGGTTCAACTGGGGTTCGGCGAAAGCGTATCGCAACCTGGTCGGGCACCTCGCAACTCGTGCTGGCGCATTTGCATTCTCGCCTGATTATCGTCTCGCCCCCGAGAGTCCATTCCCCTCAGCAGCAGAGGACGTGCACGCCTGCTATGCCGGCCTAGTCGAACTTGGCTACAGGAAGATCGCTGTAACCGGCGACTCCGCAGGTGGGACCTTGGCCCTCGGGCTCCTTCTCGCGCTGAAGACCTCCCAGGTCAACAATCACGTGGTTCCCGTCGCCGGAGTTGCGCTGTCTCCGGTGACGGACCTTTCGCTCTCTGGAGCGAGCTGGACGACGCGCGCGGCGGCGGATCCTTACTTTGTCCAGTCCCAGGCAGCGGAACTGGTGCGCTCTTATCTGAACGGAGCCGATCCCAATGATCCTGCTGCCTCACCCCTGCGCGCAGATTTGACCGGCCTTCCGCCGATTCGCGTGCACGTCGGTGACGACGAAGTGCTGCTCGATGACTCGGTCCGTTTTGTCGAGCGGGCTCTAGCGGCCGGAGTGGATGCACAACTCGATGTCTGGGAAGGCATGGTCCACGGCTTCCCGGGATCGGTGGGCCAGCTGAGCGCCTCGACGCAGGCACTTGAGAAGATCGGCTCGTTCCTTTCTGAGTGCTTTAGCAACTCCACAGAGAAGCGGCAATCGTACCGCAGAACCAACGGGGACAGTGATGAAGATGGGAATTGAAGCCAAAAAGCTGGATTGTATGCATTTGGGCTTTGCCCCTGGGGCTTGAGTGCGCCGATGGTGCGTCAACTTGAAATCACTTTATCTCTTTCGAATTGAGGACAAACCATGCAGAAACTGAATAATCTCGCACTCTGTGCTCTTGCCTTTTTGCCTTTGGCGCTCACCGCTCAAACGCCGGCGCCGTCCATAGCTCAAACCCAGACCGCCAACGATCGCCACGCAGACGAGGCTGCCATTGAGCAGGTGATGAACCAATATCACGCAGCGATCCTTGCTCACGATGGAGCCGCGCTCTCCGCCTTGTTCCTGCCCGATGCCAATCTCTGGCTGAACGTTCTGACAGACTCCGCATACGCTCGGGCGAAGGCAAATTCGCCAACCGCCCAGAAAGTTCGCGTGAGTAACTATAAGGACTTCGCGAAGTTGGTCTCCACGACACCGAAGAATTTCGACCCGGAACACAGCAACGTCGTGATCCACACGGATGGCACTATCGCAGATGTCTACTTCGATTTCGTTTTCAATGTAAACGGGAAGGCAAACAACCGCGGTAGCGAAACCTGGCAGCTGGTCAAGGCGGCCGACGGCTGGCGGATTGCGTCCATCATCTACTCTTCACAGCCGCCCGTGCAGCAATAGAGATTGCCGGCAAGACCCGACACTCGATAGGTTCCAGATGTGACCACAGAGCCGCGCACTGTTTTATTCGGCTGGGCGAGAACCAGCGATGAGAATGTCGGCGAGTCTTTTGGCACTTTGCTGCCAATCACCTCCGGAGCTCACATAGGAGACGCCGATCACCGCCCGAAGCAGATCGGAGGCGTCGATATCTCTTCGCACATCGCCACTCTTTTTCGCGCGCTTCACCAACTCTTCGATTGCTCCCTGGACCAGGCTGCGAGAACCCTCATAGAGCTTGGTCGGGCCTCCGGCGACGCTGTTGAGAGCGGGGGCAATGATGTGCTTTGCCGCGACATAATCGACAAACAGC
>Ga0335075_10011260_pt1 | contig 13526 bp, 12 predicted proteins | sample Lox_Sample_24_FD_206723 | JGI IMG/M metagenome (GOLD analysis project Ga0335075, IMG submission 206723) | Soil microbial communities from Loxahatchee National Wildlife Refuge, Florida, United States - Lox_Sample_2.4 | ecosystem: Environmental > Terrestrial > Soil > Wetlands | place: USA...
CGGCGGCATCCCGATGATCGGCGTGATTGTCGCGCCGTCGGCAAGAGCCGCCTCCATGGCTTCGTAGCCGGCGCTCCGCATGGTCTCGAGCATGCCCGGCGTGTTGACCGCGTCATAGAGCGGCAGGTCGAGGATCGCCGAAGGGACGAGCTCCGCGGCGTTCACGACAAGCTTCATCCACTTGCAGGATCGGATGTCCTTCGTCACCTCCACTGTTCCGCTATGCCGCAGCAGGCGGGCCACCGCTTCGGCCTTGTCGTGCGTTTCGTCATCGAGCGCGCCGAGCGCGAACCAGCTCTCATCCTGATCGTTCTGGCGGGTCGTGACGCCGGGCGTGAACATGTTGGACGCGATCTCGATGACCGCGCCGATTGTCCTTTCCGGGCCCACAACCGAGGCGATGACATCGTGCGTCATTCCGTTTTGCAGGCCGACCACCACCCCATCCGGCGCGAGACAAGGTTCGATAAGCTGGCAGGCCCAGCGCGAGTCATAGGCCTTCATCACGAGGAAGACGACGTCGAACGGCTCGCGGATTTCGGCGACCTGGCAGAGATGCAATGCCGGCGGCCGGGCGTTGAGGGTTCGCGTGGGCAGATTGACGGTGATCCCGCGTTCGCGAATGGCGATCACATGTTCGGGCCATTGCTCGATGAAGGTTACGTCCAGACCGGCCAACGCGAAGTCGGCGCCAATCGAGCCTCCCTGCGCGCCTGTCCCCAGAAACGCGATCCGCGGACCCGACTTTGAATTCCAACCCATCTCGCATGCCCCAGAGTGGTGACTTCCTCAAAAACGCGTTCTTGGCGCCCTTCAGCCTATCGATCCAGGACGCATTTTCTCAACCTAGGAATATTTCGATCCCCCCGTCGCCCGATCGCCGGTCTCGGCCGCGCTCGACACGCTGTCGCCATTTCGAATCGAACTCCTGCCGCTGGTCTCGATCGTCGTACTGGTCATCTATTTCACGGCGAGTAATCCGCCGTCAGGCAGAAGCGCGCTGCACCAGAAACGGGGGAAAGGTCTTCGATTCCCATTTCGTTCCGCGATCGACGATGAGCGCCTCGACCAGCTGGCCAGCATGCCTGCTGACCTCGGAGACAGGATAGTCGACGGTCGTGAGCGGAACCGCGAGCACTTTCGAGGCCTCCGTATTGTTGAACCCGACAATCGCCAGGTCGTCGGGGCAGCGCAGCCCCCGCTCTCGCATGGCTTCGATCAACCCATAGGCCAGCTCGTCATTATGGGCGAAAACGCCCGTTGGCCGCAGAGGACTCTTTAGAATTTGCTCCAGCGCTCGTTTGCCCACGCTCGGCGTCGCCTGGTTCACCTCGATCCGCCGCGGCGATTCGACGAGCTTCGCCGTGCGGCATACACGGGAGAAGCCTTGAGCGCGGTTCTTGAAGGTCGCCGCCCGACGCGGCCCCTGAACCTGGCAGACGACCCGATGCCCCCGCGCGGCAAGATGTGAGGCCGCGAGGCCACCGCCGGCTCGATCGTCGCAAAGCGACGAGGGAAACGCGGCGCCGGAAAGACTGCGCACGGCGAGCACGACGGGAACCTGCTTTGCGGCGCCGAGCAGTTCGTCGACATGCTTCTCCGTCGAGGCGAGCGACACGATCGCGTCGACGCGTCGCGCGAGGAACGCGCGCAGAAGGCGCTTGAATTCCTCCGGCCGGTCGCCGGTCTCGCCGATCAGGGGAATGATGCGCGAGGCTTCCGCGCTGTCGCGGTTCAGATAAGCCACCGTCTCGCGGATGACCCGCACAAGAACCTCGTTGAGAAGATCCGGCGTCAGAATGCCGATCGTTCGCGACCGCCCGCGCCGCAATGTGGCGGCGGCAATGTCCGGGCTGAAGCCGAGCCGGGCGGCTTCGGCGCGGATTCTCTCTCGTGTCGCCGCCGCCACGAGATGCGCCTTGTCCTCGCTCAACGCGCGCGAGACCGTGGCCCTGTCGACGCCGAGGCGCTGTCCTAACTCGAGCATGCTCAAGCGAGCCATTGTCCGCCCATCGACCCAATCGATTCAAATCGCCTGCGCTGTCGAGACGCTCCCGATTCGCAAGGACGCGACGCTCCGGAAGCTTCTCGCTGAACGCGGCGCGGAGGCAAGCCATTCGGCAGAATGAATGGCATTATGCAATCGATTGACAGATGAAAAATCCTTGCTTAGCGTGGCGCCCCATCCGGGAGGACGCATGAGGAGCATCTCCGCCTGTCCAGGCGCGTCGCGCCGAGGCGCTGGCGCTTCACAGGCGCAGATTCAATCCAATCCTGAGGCGGGCGCCTCGCGCCCCACGAGGTCAATCGATCTTCAGGCGCACTAAGTGCTGCGGCTTCCTGGGCCGAATAGGTCAACGTTCCGCGATGAAGGATGGAGTGGCGCCAAGATGAGCAATGTCGGAATCATTACGGGCGCCGCGGGCGGCGTTGGCCAGGTCACCGCCGAGCGCTTCGCCAGGGATGGCTGGGACTTGGTGCTCGTCGACGTCGCGGACCAGGTCAAGAACGTCGCGGCTCAGGTCGCCAAGGCGACAGGCCGCAAGGTTGTCGGCGTTGTGGCGGATATCACCAAAGAGAGCAGTCTCGGGCCAATCGACGCGGCTGTCCACGACCTCGGAGGGCAGCTGAAATTCCTCGGTCTGATCGCGGCGGTGCTGCAGAAGGTTGGGCCGATCGAGACGCTCGACCTTGCGGAATGGGATAGAGTGCTCAACATCAACGTCCGCGCGAACGTGATCCTCATCAAGCATTACGCGCCGATGATGAAGGCGGCCGGCGGCGGATCGATCGTGACCGTTTCGAGCTGGTACGGCCGCACCGGACACGGCTTCTTCAGCGCCTATTGCGCCTCGAAGGCGGCGTTGATCTCGCTGACCCACAGCGCGGCCGCCGAACTCGTGGCGGACAAGATCCGCGTCAATTCCGTCGCGCCCGGAAACGTCGCGACCTCGATGCACTTCACCGCGCTTCGCGAGGAGGCGGAGAAGCGCGGGATCACGTTCGAGGAGATGAAGAAGATCGAGTGGGACAAGATCCCTCTCGGCCGGGCCACCGACCCGGCGGAAATCGCATCCGCGATCGCCTTCCTCGCCTCGGTCGACGGGAACTATCTCACCGGCGCCACCATAGACGTGAACGGTGGCGTTCTCTTTTCGTGAGTAGCCGCCGCGAGGCGTGGAAGTAACCATTTTCGGGCGCCGGCCGCCGGATGAATCGGAAGACAACACGCCCGCCATCGGAAGGCGGCGCAAGGAGCAAAGCACCAATGGAAAGACTCGACGTCGAATTTCAGTCCGAAGGGGAGACGGTTCGCGGGTGGTTCTACCGGGCGGATGGAGGCGGTCGCCGGCCGACCGTCGTGCTGGCCGGCGGCTGGTGCTACGTGCGCGAGATCGTGATGCCCACCTACGCGAAGTCATTCGCCGCGGCCGGGATCAACGCCCTGATCTTCGACTACAGGAACCTTGGCGTCAGCGACGGCGACAACCGGCAGCATCTCGACCCTTGGGCGCAGATTCGCGACTATCAGAACGCCATTTCCTTTCTGGAGCGGCACGAAGCGGTCGACCCGAACCGTCTCGGCGTATGGGGCATCTCCTATTCCGGCGGGCACGCGCTGATCCTCGCCGCCATAGACCCGCGCGTGAAGTCGATCGTCAGCCAGATTCCCGTGATCGACGGCTATGAGAACATGCGCCGCGCCCATGGCACGATGGAGTTCCGGCGGCTTTGGGATCTCGTTCTCAAGGATCGCAAGCTCCGCTACGAGCGCCCGGGCGAGCGACTCTACCTGCCGCATGCGACCGAGAATTCGGAAGCCGAGGTCTCCGCCTGGCCCTTCCCGGAGACTGTCCGCACGTTCATGGCGATCAAGGCGAAAGAGGCGCCGCTCTATCAGAACAGGAGCACCGTCGAATCGGTCGACCTGCTCATGAACTATGACGTCGGCCCGTTCGTGAAACGCATCTACAACACGCCCACTTTCATGATCGTGGCGGAGGGCGATGACCTGACGCTTTGGGATCTTGAAATCAACGCCTTCAATGCGGTTCCAAGCGCGCGCAAGAAGCTGCACGTCCTGCCGCACACATCGCATATGACGCTCTATTCGGACGCCTCGAAGGTCGAGACGGCGGCAAAACTCGCAACGGACTGGTTCGCTGAGACGCTTTGAAGCGCGCCAGCCCGGGCCGAGGGGTCGGCGCGGGCGCGAACGAATCGCGCGGGCCCGGACTCAGGCTCGATCGCGCTCAGGGGGCTCCAGGCCGCTCGGCACTTGCACATTCTCCGATTCGGGGATGAGGCCAGCCCCGCGCGCCGTGGTCTCGAACAGCGCCGCGAAGTCCGCCTGCTCGAAACGCTCCGCGCCCGGCGTTACGCTGGAGGCGCCGATATGGGCCTGAAAAACCTCGCGCACAGCCGCGGTCACGGGAGCGGGAACCGCGAGCTTGCGAGCGGATTCCAGGCCAAGATCCAGGTCCTTGAGCATGAGCGCCGGCGTCAGCGTCGTCGTCCAGTCCAGGTTGACCAAAGCCGGCGACTTGTACCGGGTGAAGACTGAACCCATCACGCTATTGTTGATGAACTTCAGGAATGCGTGGCGCGGCACGCCGGCCTTCTGCGCCATCAGCGTCACCTCGATCAGATTGGCGATCGTCACGCCAAGCAGCACGTTGTGAGCAACCTTGCAGATGCGAGCAAGCTCGCCCTCGCCGACATAGGCGACGCCGCTCACGGCATAGGCCTCGATGATCGGCTTCACCTCGTCGAAGGCCTCGGCTGAGCCGGACACGACGCTCGACAGCTTTCCGGCAATGACGCATTTCGGATTGCCGCTCACCGGCGCGGCGAGATAATCGACCCCGGTTTCCCCAAGCTTCGCGCGGATGTCGCGGGACTCCTGGACCCCGATCGTAGAGCAATCGACGATAATCTTAGGACGCTTCGCCGCTTCCTTCGCGGCAAGGCCATTGTCGCCGAAACAGACGGACACGAGGTCCTTGCCGGTGGCGAGCATGGTGAACACCGCGTCGCATTCCCTTAAGTCAGCGATCGTGTCGACAATGGTCACGCCGCGCGCGGCCAGCGGAGCCGTCTTTTCGCGGGTCCTGTTCCAGACCGAAAGTGAATAGTTCGCATCAAGCAGCCGGTTAACCATCGGCAAGCCCATACGTCCGATTCCGATCCACCCAATCTTCATTGCTTTCTCGCCTTTTGTCGCCAGAGCCTGCGCGCCCTGATCTAATTCCGTCATAACGCCTGCCCCCCGAACGACGCCACTCTTCTAGAGCCTTATCGGTTCCGATTGAATCGGAACCGGGCGTCTTCAGTCCTTGTTTTGAGCGTGATCTTATCCGAAAACCGGCATCCACTTTTCGGGATCACGCTCTAAGGATCAAAGCGAGAAATCCGTCAGACGCCCTCACAAACGCGACGGAGTAGGCCTTGACCGTCGACGCCGCAGCATGCGGAGTTTCCTTGAGAGTCCAATCCCGCTCGACGGCGCGCTGCTCGCGGTCTGACGGGCCCTGTCGACCAAACTTGCCGCGCTGCTATTTGGCGATGTCCGGAATGAGGTTCTCCAACGCCACCGGATGGCGGGAATCGAGCACCTCCTGAAGCTCGAAGATGTTTCCATCAGGATCGCGACCGTAAGTCGATCGGAAGAGGCCAACCGTTTGCGGCTCGGTATGGAAGGGAACGCCGGCTTTCTTCAATCGCTCGTATTCGCTGAAGATGTCGACCACGTCGAAAGCCACGTGGGTCAATCCGGCGTCACATGCGGGGCGATTGGCGATCGGACCTTTCCCATCCGGCGTCAGATACTGAAAAATCTCCAGATGCGTATTGCCCGCGCGAAACAGGGCCGATCGCGTCGTCGACCCCTCGAGCCCGACGATCTTGTCGAGGTTGTCCGCGTCCAGCGATGAACGGTCCCAACCATAGGACGCGATGAGCTCAAGTCCGACGGTGTCGCGGTAGAAGGCGACAAGACGGTCGAAGTCCTGCGTCGAGATCGAGGTGTGATGAATGCCTCTAATCATCCTGACCTTCCTGACCAGCGCGCTCCCGGACGCCGCTTTTAACAACCAATGCAACGCCTCATGCGGGGACGCCTCGGCGAGTTCGATTTGACCGGGATACCTGCGCTCCCGCGCTTCATGGCGGCGAGAGCCCCAACACCCCGGAATGATGCGCCCGCTCCCGAATGATCGTGGCGCCCAGCTGGACGACGAGGACGAAAATGAGAAGCGCCCCGATGGCCAGGCTTTGTAGCCAGTAAGGGGCGCCAAGGCTCGCCACGCCGCCCACGAGGAACCTCATCGTAAACAGTCCGATCAGAATCCCGAGGACCGTCCCCTTGCCGCCTCCAAAGCGATCCCGCCGATCAGACAGGCAGTGACAGCGGACAGGAGAAGCGTATCGAACCCGAGAGGGGTTGCGCTGCCGAGGCGAACAGACAAAACAGCGCCCGCGAGTCCAGCGAGCGTCGCCGACAGCGCAAACGAGATCACCATGGGACGCATGATGGACACGCCAGCCGCTCTAGCCTCGGCCCGTCCTCCGCCGATCGCAAAGATCTCGCGCCCCCACAGCGTGTAGCGAAGAAACAAATGCGCGACGAGAAAGACCACAAACATCAGCATCGCAAGCGGCGAGAGCAGCCCGAGATATTTGGCCCCGAGGAAGTCGGTCTCCCCAAGGCGCGGGATCGGGATCGTCACGCTGTTTTCGTTGCTGATAATCAGCGCGAACCCCCTCAGGCCGATCAGCGTTCCAATGGTAAAGACTAGCGAGTTGATGTCGTAGCCAAGGTCCTTGGCCTTGGCCCTCGCGCCGACCTGCCACTGCGCGAGATAGTTGTCGGTGCCCGGCGGCATGAAGACAACGATCTTTCCGGCGCTCGCCGCTAAAGCCGGCGCGACCGCAAAGCCAAAGGAAAGGGCAAGCGCCGCCGCCGTGACCTTCCTCAGAAGATTGGCCATGCAATTGGAATTCCATGCATATGTCATTCGTTTGAATTCCATGCATATGTCATTCGTTTCCTCCGTGCGCCTTCGCGTCATCAGCGAAGGACAGTTCCGGCGTATCGGCCGGTCAACCGGGCTCTTCGCTTGCGGACTGGCGTCTCGGGCGTCCGCAAATCGCTGATCGCCGTCGCCCATCTTGGCCGCAACTTCAGTTCCGACGCAGCCGGAATGATGTTCAAATCGGATATTTCCTTTGCGCCAGACGCGCCGCCTTTGCTGTGCAAATGGCCCCATCTGTCCAAACTCGACATTTCAGGAATTGGGGCCGGCGGCGGCCCATGTCACTTTGAGCGCGAGAAGACAGCAAACGCACGGGCGAGGAAATTGAGCGAGGCGCTTCAGGCCTACGATTATATCGTGATCGGCGCCGGCTCCGCAGGCTGCGCTGTGGCGGGGAGGCTCGCGGAGGCCAACGCGTCGGTGCTGTTGCTGGAGGCGGGCGGGCCGGCCTCGAACCCTTGGATTCGCATTCCCCTCGGCTATGCAAAGCTGTACGCGAACCGAAGCGTCAACTGGTGCTACACGAGCGAGCCTGAACCGCATCTCAACAATCGCAGGCTGTTTCAGCCGCGCGGCAAGGTTCTCGGCGGAACCGGCGCGATCAACGGCATGATCTATATGCGGGGTCAGCCGCAGGACTTCGACAATTGGGCGGCGCAAGGATGCGTCGGCTGGGGCTGGGACGGCGTGCTGCCGCACTTCAAGTCCTGCGAGGACCAGGAGCGCGGACCTGACCCCTATCATGGCGCCGGCGGCCCGGTGTCCGTATCCGACCTTCCCTCGAAGCACAGGCTCGGCGAGGCCTTCCACGCGGCTTCCGAGAAGCTCGGCCTCCCGCGCAATCCCGACTTCAACGGAGCGACGCAGCTCGGCACAGGCTATGTCCAGACGACGACACGGAAGGGTCGGCGATGGACCACCGCCTCAGGCTATCTCCGCGGGCGCGCAAGGCGCAACATCGACATCAAGCTCAACGCCCTCGTCACGCGGCTCGTCATCGAAGACAAGCGCGCGGTGGGAGCCGCCTGGCGGGATGCGAGCGGACCGCACGAAGCGCGCGCGCGGCGGGAAGTGATCCTGTGCTGCGGCGCGTTCAATTCGCCGCAGCTTTTGCACATTTCGGGGATCGGCCCGCCTGCGCTTCTCAAGGCCAGGGGCATCGAAGTCGTTCATGAGCTGAACGGCGTCGGCGAGAACCTGCAGGACCATTTCGGGATCGGGCTGCAATTCCGGTCGAGGAGCCGGACGACCGTCAACGACCTCTATAACAATCGCGCCAGGGGCGGGTTGCAGCTCATTCGCTACCTGCTCCTTCGGACCGGCCCGTTCGCCGACAACGGCAATTACTCGAACACCTTCATCCGCAGTTCGCCCGACATCGCGACGCCGGACATGATGGTGACTTTCATGGCCTGGTGCACCCAGGAGGACCTGACCCCCTTTCCCTTCTCCGGCTTCACGATTCTGGCCGAGCACATGCGGCCGGAATCGCGCGGATATGTTCGCGCCCGCAGCGCCGATCCCGCCGACCCGCCCGAGATCCGGTTCAACTTCTTCGAGTCCGAGGCCGACCAGCGGGCCGCGCTGGCGGGATTTAGATTCGCGCGGAAGATCTCGCGGACGCAGCCCATGTCCGATTGCGTGGAAAAGGAGATCGCTCCCGGCCCGGACGTCGGCGCGGATGAGGAGATCATCGCCTATTGCCGCGAGGCGGGCCTCTCGCTCCTGCACGCCGTCGGCGCCTGCAGGATGGGAGTCGGCCCCGACGCCGTCGTCGACCCCCGGCTGCGCGTCGTTGGCCTGAATGGCCTGCGGGTCGTCGACGCCTCGATCATGCCGCGCATCGTGACCGGCAATACGAACGCCGCCGCCATCATGATCGGCGAAAAGGGGGCGGCGATGATCCTGGAGGACAGCCGGCGCTGACGCGGAGAGCCTTGCAGCGCCGACCGGAAGCCAGACTCTAGATGATGCTCCGGATCGTTCCGCCGTCGACGCCCCACACCGACGAAGTTACGAACGACGCAAGGCTCGAGGCCAGGAACACGATGACATTGGCGACTTCTTCCGGCTCGCCCAAGCGATTGAGCGGCATTTGCCGCAGAGACAGTTCGTGCTCGACCGCCTGCCTCGGCGGCATTTTGTGGAAGGCGGCCATCGTGTCGGCGAAGCCGCCGGGCTTCGACCAGAACGGCGTCCAGACCGGCCCCGGCGCCACCGCATTGACGCGGATATGGGGCGCCTCGGAGCGCGCGAGGCCCTTTGTCAGCGCGAGCACGGCCGCCTTGGATACGGAATAATCGGTCGGCACCGGCTCGGGCTGGCGCGCCAGGTCCGACGCATTGTTCACGATCACGCCCGCGCCGCGCGCGCGCATGCCCGGCAGCACCAGGCGAGTGGCGCGCACATAGCTCATGAAGTTGAGCTGGAGCGTCTTGTCCCAGTCTTCATCCGTAAGCTGGTCGAAAGTCCGGACAAAGCCTGAGCCGACATTGTTGACCAGCACGTCGACGCTGTCGACCTTGCCGCCGAGCGCAGCCGTGACGCCCATCTTGACGCCCTCTCCGGTGCTTAGATCGCCAATTCCGTAACTCGCCTCAGCCCCCAGCTTCCTGATCTCCGAGCAAAGGCTTTCCGATTCCGCCTTGGCGATGTCGACGATCGCCACCCGGCTGCCCTCCTTTGCGAAGGCCAGAGCAGCCGCGCGCCCGATGCCCGTCGCGCCGCCCGTGATAAGGACAGTCTTGCCCTTGAGATCCGTCTGCACTCTTGTTTTCCTCCCGTCTGCTCGGCTCAGACCCGGCTTGCGACCTTGGCGAACTGCGCCATCGTTCCTTTGAACGATCGCTCCGCCTGCTCGCGCAGAGGCAGCCTGCGATAGGTGTCGTTGATGATCTCGACGCCGTAGAAGCTGCTGAACCCCGCCTGCTCCACGGCGTCGATGAAGGCGGGGCAATCGAAGCTTCCTTCGCCCGGGTTGAGGCGATGGCGCAACGTATCCTCCCACAGCGTGCCCTTCGGCTCCGCCGCCGCATCGTCGAGCTCGACCGAGTTGATCATCGACGCTGGAAGCGTCTTGATCTTCGCGAAATCGATCCCGCCCCGCACGAAATGCCAGATGTCGAGGCAGAGGCCGCCGTTGGGTTCGCCTGCGCGCTCAACGATCGCCCTCGCCGTCTCGAGCGTTCGCACGTTGCTCATCGGCAGGATCTCCATCGCGACCGTCGCGCCGACCTTGCGAGCGTCGGCGCATACGCTGGCGAAGGCGTCTCCCATCCTGGCGACATCGCACTTGTCGGTCCACATCTCGCCGGCGCACTTGATGTCGCGGGCGCGAAGCTCGTGAGCCGCCTCGAGGAGATCGGCGCGGATGCGGTCCGACTTCGCCTTCTTCTCGCCGGTTTCGAACCAGTCTCCGAGAAACTCGACCTCGATGTGAGTGATTCCGTGATCGTCGAACAACCGCTTCATCGCCGGATAGCCGATCAGCTTGGCGTTGTGGACGAAGTCCTGATGAACGAGGCCGAGGCCGGTGTACCCCGCGGACGCGGCTGCTTCGACGCGCTCACGCAGCGGAAATGTCGCGATTTCCGACGGTCCCATGGCGTAGCAATCGCCAGCGAGGGTCCAGTAGCCCGCGAGCAGCTCGATTTTGCGTGTCATCGATCAGGTCCCTGCAGACGCTCCGTTTCGCGAAGGTGAAGCTTCGGGACTGAGCCGATCGATCGCCGGCTCGAGACTCAGTATTTATGCGTGATCGGCAGCTCCTCCGCCGGGAAAAGCGTGATGACGGTGCAGCCCTTGTCGGTGACGACGACTTCCTCCTCGATGCGGGCGGCGGAATAGCCGTCCGTCGCGGGGCAATAGGTTTCGAGAGCAAAAACCATCCCAGTCTTGATCTCCATCGGATTTTCGAGACTGACCACCCGACTGATGATCGGCCGCTCATGCAGCGCAAGGCCGAGACCATGGCCGAACTGGAGTCCGAAGGCCGACAATTCGTCCGGGAAGCCGAGGCTTTCCGCGGTCGGCCAGACCTTTGCAACGACGTCGGTCGTGACGCCGGGCTTGATCAGGTTGATCGCGTTGTCGAGCCATTCGCGGCATTGCTTGTAGGCGTCATGCTGAGCCGGAGTCGCGCGGCCGAGATTGAAGGTGCGGTAATAGCAGGTGCGGTAGCCCTGATAAGCGTGCAGGATATCGAAGAACGCCTGATCGCCGGGGCGGAAGATGCGGTCGGTGAAATTGTGAGGATGAGGGTTGCAACGCTCGCCTGAAATGGCGTTGATCGCCTCCACGTCGTCCGACCCCAGTTCGTAAAGCAGCTTGTTGGACAAGGCGACGATATCGTTCTCGCGCACGCCAGGCTTCAGCTCCTCCCAGATCATATGGTACACGCCGTCAACCATGCTCGCGGCCTGATTGAGGAGCTGGATCTCGTCGATGTTCTTGATCTCGCGCGCGCTCAGCATGATCTGCTGGCCGTCGACGATCTTCAGGCCCGCTTCCTGCAATGCGAAGAACATGGCGGTCTCCGCGTAGTCGAGGCCAACCGGCATGTCGGCGAGGCCCGCGTCGCGGATTAGGCCGGCGATTTCCTCGGCATAGCGCTTCATCAATCCGAAGGATGGCGGGATCGTGCCGCGCATGCCGACCACGCCGGCCCGGCAGCGGTCGGGATCAAGCCAGTCACAGTAGAGTTTGTGGTGCACGGCGGCCGAGCCGAAGTCCCATACATAAGGCTCCTCGTCGCCAGCCAGCAACGCGAAGCGGCACATCTTGTCGCGCTCCCACTCGCCGATCTTCGTGCCGGTCACATAGCGGATGTTATTCACATCAAAAAGCAGAAGCGCGCCGCAACCGGATTCCTTGAGCGCCGCTTTGGCGCGCGAGAGACGATACTTGCGGAGGCGGTCGTGATCGACCCTGCGCTCGAAGTCCACCGCGGTATGGCCAAGAGCCGGTATGTGCTTGTCCCACCGCCATCGCGGATCCCTATCCTCCGGACGGAGGATGCGGGGGGAAAGCGCGTTCGCCATCACGTTCATTGAATCTCTCCTTAGACGTCAGAATTTCCCTGCGGGATCGGAAGCTTGGAGACGCGGGCGGACGGAGATCGAAAAACCGCCGAAGCCGTTACAGGCTACGGCGCCGGCGCGGCCCTTGGGCGAGATTTATATTCACATTGAACAAAGCGCTCGCCCCGCCATCCGATCACTCCGGACATTTGGGGTCTGTTCGGCTGTCCGCTTTCATGGTCTGAACGGCGTTAGACGTTTCGGCAGGAGACGCAGCGAGGTCAATCGATGAGAGGAATGTTATGGCGGACTCGCCTATGAGCCGGTACGACAAGCCCGCGCAGCGGCCCCGTCTCAACATTCGGGACGTCGCTCGCGCAGGCAAGATCTATTCATTGGCCGTCGATCGCTTTCCGGGCATGCCGCTCTTTCCCGGTCACCCTCCGTTTCAGGTGCTGACCTATCGGTCGCCTCAGGGCATTCGGGTGTCGGGCGCTCAGCCATGGGGGCCCGCCAACGAGGTGCGCCTCGGCTATATGTGCGAGTATGTCCTCGCGACCTCGCACTCGGGCGCGCATATCGACGCGCTCGCTCATATGACCATCGGCGAGGATGACCATTGGTTCTGCGGCGCGGCGGCCACCCATCTGGGAGACTCCGGCCCGACCGCTGGAGACGCGACCGCGATCCCCCCGATCTGGGCGCGCGGGGTTCTGTTCGACGTCCCGCGCCACCGGGGCGTGCCGTGCCTCGGCCGCGGCGAGCCTGTCTCGGCGGACGAACTCAAGACGATAGCGCGCGAGGCCGGCCTCGAACTCGGGCAAGGGGACGTCGCGCTCGTCCGGACGGGGTATCTCTCGCATTGGCCGGACCAGGCCAAACTCGAGGCCCATCGCGGACCGGGCCCGGATCTGTCCGCGGCTCGATGGTTCGCCGAATGCGGGGTGATCGCCTGCGGATCGGACACGGAAACCTTCGAGGTCCAACCCGCGCCGGCGCACGACCGCGGCAAGCCAAGCAATCCGCAGCCCGTCCACACGCTCCTGCTGATCGAGAAGGGCATATACATCATGGAAAGCCTTTATCTCGAGGAGCTGGCGCGCGACGGCGTTTCCGAGTTCCTGTTTGTGGCCTTGCCCGTGAAGATCCGAGGCGCGACCGGCTCGATGATGGATCCGATCGCCGTCATCTGAACCTCGGTCCACCCGCTCGCGGCGACGCCATTTCCCCGAGTCCATTTTGAGCGATTTCAACGGCTTGCGGCGCCATTTCCGAGTCGCAGAAGCGCATTGGCGGCGACACTTTACTCAACCCCTAAAACTAAAACCACGATCTCTGCGTCCCAGGACGATGGCGACGCCGATTAAGTTTAGGGGTTAAGTAAACTGTCACTGTATTGCGTATTGTTGATTGGGCCGAAGGAAGGAAGGGCTGGCGCCGGCGGATCGCTGGAATCCGTTGTGCGACGCAGCTT
>Ga0335075_10011261_pt1 | contig 13526 bp, 12 predicted proteins | sample Lox_Sample_24_FD_206723 | JGI IMG/M metagenome (GOLD analysis project Ga0335075, IMG submission 206723) | Soil microbial communities from Loxahatchee National Wildlife Refuge, Florida, United States - Lox_Sample_2.4 | ecosystem: Environmental > Terrestrial > Soil > Wetlands | place: USA...
GCGGCGCGTTCAGCAACGCGGCGCACACGGCGAGCACGGTCACGGAGCACCTGCACGCGCCGGTCACGATCGGCGCGGTCGTCGCCGCGGTGGTCCTCGCGATCCTCGGCGGGCTGATCGCCGGGGCGTTCGGCGGCTGGCGGGCGGCGCGGCTGCGCCCGGCGGCGGCGCTGTCCAAGGTCGGCTGAGGACGGATTCAGGGGAGATTCGAAGATCCATGTACAAGCTCACGAACGTAACCAAGGACTACGCCAAGGGCCGCGAGATCGTGCACGCGCTGCGCGGCGTCGACGTCGAGATCGGCGACGCCGAGTGGCTGGCGGTCCAGGGGCCGACCGGGCACGGCAAGTCCACGCTGCTGCAGATCCTCGGTGGCCTGGACCGGCCGACTACCGGCTCCGTCGACCTGGACGGCCGTGACCTGGCGCGACTGCGGGAGACGGAGGTGACGAAGGTGCGGGCTCGCTCGATCGGGTTCGTCTTCCAGACCTTCAACCTCATCCCCACGCTGTCCGCGCAGGAGAACGTGGAGACGGCGCTGGTCCCGCTCGGGATCAGCGGCGCGTCGCGGCGGGCCCGCGCCTCCGAGGCGCTGTCCCAGGTAGGGCTGTCCGACCGGCTGCGCCACCTGCCGGGCGAGCTGTCCGGCGGCCAGCAGCAGCGCGTGGCGATCGCCCGCGCGCTGGTGAAGGAGCCCACAGTGCTGCTCGCCGACGAGCCGACCGGCAACCTCGACGAGGACACCCGCGACGAGATCATCGGCCTGCTCGAGAAGCTCTGGCAGGACAACGGGCTGACGATGGTGATCGTCACGCACGACAGTTCGATCGCCCGCCGTGCCCAGAAGGTGGGCACGATGCGGAACGGCAAGCTGACCGTCAAGCAGACGGTCTAGCCCGACCGGGGCCGGCCAGACGGCCGGTCAGGCCAGGCGCGCCTCCTCGATGAGGAGGCGCGCCAGCCATTCCGGGTCCGCGGCGGGCAGCCCGCGGGCGGCGAACCACGTCGCGACGTTGCGGGCGTCCCGGTCGAGGAAGCCGCGCCCGTTCGGGTGCGCGATAACGTCGACCACCTGCGGGAGGTCGATCATCACCAGACGCTCGCCGTGGACCAGCAGGTTGTACGGCGACAGGTCGCCGTGCGCGAGCCCGAGCCCCGCGAGCGCGGCGAGGGCCGTCACGAGCTGATCCCACAGGCCGGCCAGTTCGTCGGCGCCGGGGCGGGTCTCCGCCAGCCGCGGCGCGCCGGTGCCGTCCGGTTCGCCGATGAACTCGAGCAGCACCTCGGTGCCGGTGATCTGCACCGGATACGGGACCGGCAGCCCCGCCGAATGCAGCTGGCACAGCGCGGTGAACTCGGCGTTCGCCCATTGCCCGGCGATCGCCTGCCTGCCGAACGCGGTCCTGTTGGCGGCCGCGCGGCTCACCCGCGAGTCGCGGGTGCGGCGGCCTTCGAGATACCCGGCGTCGCGGTGGAACTGCCGGTGCTGCGCGTCCCGGTACCGCTTGGCCGCGAGCAGGCACGACCGGCCCCCGCCGGGCACGCCGCGCCGCAGCAGGTACACGTCGGCTTCCTTACCGGTCTTCAGGACACCCAGTTCGGTGTCGACCGCGGCGAGCTCGGTAACCAGCCACGCGGGGTGCGGCCGCGGACCGCGCTCGGTCGGGATCGACTGATCCCAGGTGGACCAGCGATCGCCTTCCGGCAGGCCGTCAGTCGCATCGTTGGCGTCTTCCGCTGCGAGTCTTGGCAGGTGGCGGTCGCGCTTGGCGTAGGTCGGCTCGTCATCGCTGAACTTGCCGCGTTTCCTACCGCGGCGGGTGACTCCGTAGTCGCCGGAGTCGGCGCTGTTGCGCATCGGTGGTGCTCCTCAGATGGGCTGTGGTCAGGGCTGGGCTGAGAAAGCCCGCAACGGGCGCTCGCATCACAGACGCCTCCCTTCCACACGGCCGGTCTCGGGCGAAACCAGATCAAACTTCGCGAGAGTCGGCACCGAATCTGATTCGACGGCACTATCCCATCAGGCGACAGCCGTAGGCAACCGAATATCGGCGCACCGCCAGACCTGGACCCGCGCTGTGCGCATGCCAAGCACAGCACCGGCTACAGATGCGCAAATCCCTCCCGCCAGGACGGGTATGCCGGCGTCCAGTTCAGCTTCTTGCGGGCGTGCTCGTTAGACGCGCCCCGGGCCCACCCGTGACGCTCGGCCGGGGTGATCACCGCAGGATCCGACGCCCCAACAGCCCGGCAGAACACAGGCACCCAGTCATGGCCCGCGGCGGGCACGTCGTCGCACACATTGACTGCCCCTGTGGGCCACTCCAGCGCGTCCACCGCCGCGCCGGCCGCGTCGTCCACGTGCACGAAGCTGCTCATGTCCCCGTCCGCAGCCAGTTCCCCGCGCGCCGCCTGCTCCGCCATCAGCCCGTCCCGGGCGTACCACGTGCCGGGCCCGTAGAGCAGCCCGTATCGCAGCACCACCCATTCGGGTAGGTCGCGGACGGCCGACTCCAGCGCAGTCACGCCCTGTGCGGTCTGCCGTCGGCTGCCGCTCGCGCCTAGGTCCAGCGGCACGCTTTCCACTGCGGGAACGCCTCCCGCCTCATACATCCACGCGATGCTCTGGACCACCATCCGCCGAACCCCCGCGGCCAGCGCGGCGTCCACCATATGACGAGTCCCGGTCTTCCGGATGGTGGAGTTGGCCTGGAAGTTCCTGCTCTTCAAATCGGTCAGCTGATCTATTACCACGTCAGGCGTTACCTGGCGGAGGGCCCGCAGCACGCCGTCCCGGTCGAACGCGTCGCCGGTCACCGCCTCGGCACCGAGCCCTCGCAGCCAGCCGGCGTCCGCGGGGCGCCGCACCAGGCCGGTCACCGAATGCCCCCGCTGGACCAGCAGCGGCACGAGCCGCCGCCCGATAACCCCCGTAGCCCCCGCCACAAAGATTCGCATCACTAGCTCCTCCGCGCGCTCAACGCGGTCGTGGCGCGCGGCGGTCGCGGCGCTGCTGGAGTTCCTCGTCGCTTACGTAGACGAGCATCTCCTGGCCCGGCGCGCACATCATCACCACCACGAACCGGCTCCACCGGTCGGACAGGTTGTTGGCGGCCTGATAGTGGATGACATCCCCGCCCGGTTCCCAGAACGCTTCGCCCGCCCGGATGACCTGCTCCGGCTCGCCTTCAAGCTCGAAGATCATCTCGCCTTCCAGCATGTAACCGAAGACCGGCCCGGAATGGCGGTGCGGCGGAGTGCCCGGAGTGCCGGGCGGCAACTCGATCAGGACGGTCATGGCCTCCGCCCCCTCAGGAACGAAGGGCGGCCGCTGCGACAGCAGCATCGTCATCGGCGAGCTGTTCGATTGTGTTGTCGTCATACGCCCCACGCTAGGCGCCAGCCGGTCTAATGAACTAGACCACTTAGCATCATGTTTCCTGTACCAGTTCTGTGAGCGCGTCCAGCGTCCGTGCCCAGGCGTGCGGCGGTGGAGCGGCGTAGCCGAGGATCAGCGCGGCAGGCCGGCCCGCGCTGGGCTCTCGCCAGTAGCCGTGGGTATGCAGTCCGTGCAGGTCGAGGCCTATTGTGTGCGCCTGGCCGATCAAGGCCCGCTCCCGCTCGGCCGACTCGAGCGGCAGCAGCGCGTGCAGGCCCGCCGCCACCCCTTCCAGCGGGGAGGTCGCGACCTGGGCCAGTTCGGCCCGCCGACGGCGGTAGACCAGGCGCATTCGGCGGATATGGCGGTCGTATCCGCCCCGCACGATCAGGTCCGCCATCGCGAGCTGCTCGACCACCGGCACCGCCGCCCCCACATCGGCCATGACCTCGAGCAACGGCCCGCGCAGGGCCGCGGGCACGACCAGCCAGCCCAGCCGCATTCCCGGGGCCAGGGTCTTGCTCGTGCTGCCCGCGAACACCACCTGGTCCGGGGCCAGCGCCTGCATCGCCCCGATCGGCTGCTGGTCGTACCGGAATTCCCCGTCGTAGTCGTCCTCGACGATGAATCCGTCGTGCTGCCTGGCCCAGTCTATGAATGCCGAGCGGTTCCGGGCTGCCAGCACCATCCCCCTCGGATACTGGTGCGCCGGGGTGAGCAGCGCGGCCTGTCCTTGACCGGTCAGCCCGCCCGGGTCCGCGCCGCCCGCGCCGACCTCGAGCGCCGTGGTGGCCAGCCCGGCCGCGTGCAGCACGTCGCGGTGCTTGCCCAGCCCGGGATCCTCCGTGGCCACGGCCCGCATCCCGAGCCGGTGCAGGACCCGGGCCAGCAGCGCCAGCCCCTGGGTGAACCCGGCCGTGATCACCACCGCAGAGGCCTCTGCCCGGACGCCCCGCGCGCGGGTCACGTAGTCGGCGACCGCGGCGCGCAGCGCCGACAGCCCGGCAGGTCCGGTGTAGTCCAGGCTCTCGTACGGGGCGGCCGACAGGGCCCGGCGGACGCTCGAAGCCCACGCGGTCCGGGGAAACGAACTCAGGTCCGGACGCCCCGGCCGCAGGTCAAATGCGAGCCGCGCCGACGTGGGGGACGGGTCCGGCTCGCTCGCTGCCATCAGCCCGGTCGGCAGGTCCGCTACCCGCGTCCCCGAACCTGCCGCACCGACCAGCCAGCCCTCCGCGGTTAGCTGCGCGTACGCCTGCACCACCGTGCCCCGGGATATCCCGAGGTCAACGGCCAGGCTGCGGCTGCCGGGGAGCCGGGCCCCCGCGTGCAGCCGCCCTGACCTGACCGCCTCTCGCAGGGCCGTCTCGAGCCCGCGCCCGACGAACCCGGCCTCCTTATCGACGCCAAGATGCAGGTCCAGCCCTTCCGGGCCAATGCGCCGGCCTGTCTCTGCCACCCCTCCAGCGTCCTACACGGCTCAGCGCCAGCAGTCGCCGGGCGCCGAGCGCATGGCGCGCTCCCACCGGCCCGGCCCCCGATCAGCTCGTCATAGGGGGCGGTCAGGGCGTGCAGCGTGCCGTTCCCGCGACGTCAGCGCAACTGATTATCCGGCTATCCGGTCAGGACTCGCTGCTGCCGTCGCCGTGACCGCTGCGCAGGTCGTGCAGGGCGCGCTTGGCGCTCTCCTCCGCCTTGCGCACCGAGTCCCGCTGCCGCAGGTCCGACAGGGCGCTCGCGGCGCGCTTGGCGGTGTCGCTGTCGCGCAGGTCGTTCAGCGCGCTGCCGGCGCGCTTGGCGGTGTCGCTGTCGCGCAGGTCCTTCAGCGCGCTGGCGGCCCGCTTGGCGGTGTCGCTGTCACGCAGGTCGCTGGCCGCTCGGTGCGCCCGGGCGGTCGCCTCACGGCGCATCTCCGCTGAGTTTCCCGTCCGGCTCATGAAAGCTGACCACCAGCTGGTGAGCTTGGCCTTGAACGGGTCGATCAGCTGCCGCATCCGGCTCTCGAAGTCACTCATCACTTACCTCCTCTGATCAAGATATATCGCGTTTGGCTGCACGTCCAATCGGCAGCCGGGGTGCGTCGAAGGCAACCATGTGGCCGTAGGGGGCCATGGGGCCCAAAGGCACCATCGGGAAAACTGCATATCGTCTTTGATCATCAGGTGCACCGCGTCTGGCAACCACCGCTACCTGCCTGATAGGTCATGCCCGCCGAGAGAGCGCCGTCCCGCAACCGACATTTCTCTTACCCAGAATGCCCGTGATATTCACGCAGGCGCGTGACCAGGCCTTTCGCTGGCCATTAGCGCTCGCGTCGTTCCCCGGGCAGACGCTAGCCGTGGATGCGGGAGCAGGGGACGCTCACGTCGGGGGCATCCCAGGTAGACAGTGAGATCTCGCCGGTCGTGCTCTTGGCGCAGGCTTCCAGCCAGCGGTGCTCGATCGTCGTCCAGTAGCCCGCGCTGACGCGGCTGGGCACGTAGTACCGGTAGTCGGTCACCCAGCTGAACGCGAGCGCGCACGTCAGCGCCGCGACCGCGACCAGCGCCCACGGTCGCAGGCCCGGCCACGACCGCTCCGGCGATGGCGTCGGGGCGGTCGTGAGCGCGCCGCGGCGGCGGATGAACACGTCGACCGCGATGATCACCGTCGCGTACAGGAGCATCTCCGGAACGGCGTCGTAGCGGGAGCCTGGCTGGAAGTCGGGGGTGGCCACTTGCTTCGCGACCCAGCCGGCGCCCGGCGGCCCGGGAACGGACGCGACGATGATCACCTGCACGAAGCCGATCACGATGGCGAGCACCGCGAAGACGCGGACCTGCCGGTTGCCGGTGATCAGGACCCAGGCGAGGACGGCCACCAGGAACGCGCCGACGAGGGCCGTGGCGCCGTTCAGGCCAAGCGGCCGCTGCAGCCACCACGACAGGTGCCAGCCGACGGAGCGCAAGACGGTGTTGTGGAAGTAGAACTGGACCGCGGCGAGCAGCGAGCCGTGGCCGCTGAGCCGCTGCCCGTGCTGGGTGTACGTCGACAGGATCGGCGGCACCTGCAGCAGCAGGCCGAGCAGGAAGCCGATCGTGACCGCGTGCTCCCGCCAGCGCGGCAGCGCGATGACCCGGATCACGAGCAGCGGGAGATAGATGATCGCGACGATCTCGGACGAGCCGACCGCGAAGGCCATGAGCGCGGCGGCCAGCATCCCCCAGCGCGTCCGCGGCCGCCACATCACCGCCCAGAACGCTGTGGGAAGCAAGTACCAGGGGGAGGTCACCCCGCTGTCGACCATCTCGATCGGCGCGAGCGGCAGCAGGATCAGGGCGGCGCCCAGCATGGCCCGCAGCCACGGCGACCGGATGTACCCCTCGCTGGCGTGATACGTGAACAGCGCGCAGAGGGCCGCGATGAGGGCGCCGGAAAACGCGTAGATGATCGCGGCGTCCCGCAGTGGCAGCATCGAGACGATCTGCCCGAGGACGCGCGGCACGAATTCCAGGTAGCCGCCGAACGGGGTGAGCAGGTGCCACGGGTGCGCGAGTGCCCCGACGAGGAAGACGCCGTTGTCCTCGGCGTAGACCAGGTCCCAGGCCGGAATGTGAGCGACGCGGAACAGCATCGCCGCCATGGCGACCAAGACCGCGAGGATCTCGATGTAGACGCGCACCGCCCGGTCGCGCAGCGGTCCCGCCGCTGGCGGCGCATCGGGCGCTACGGGGAAGAGCGTGGCGAGCGCGGCCCGGAAACCGCCGGCGCGGGGGTCGCCAGCAGGATCGCCCTGGCGGGGGCGAAACAGGAGGGCCCTGGAAACCACGCGATTCCCCCGGGGACAGGCGGCTCAAGAAAGCCGATTCTAATGTGAAGCTAGGGCAACGCACAGAAATTATCAGAGATCTTTGGATTCAATTGTCAGCAAAGGCGCGTGTCGTGCCCCAGCCTGCGCAGGTAACCGTCGCCCCGCGAGGGGGAGTAACTTGCGCGTGTGGTCTCTCGCGCGCGGCTGACCGTGCTTGGCAGCCTGAACATGGACATCTCCGTCACCGTGCCGCGGCTTCCCGCGCCCGGCGCGACAGTGCTTGGCGGCGCGGCGGCCTTCGCGCCCGGGGGCAAGGGCGCCAATCAGGCCGTGGCCGCGGCCCGGCTCGGCGCGTCGGTGCTGATGGCCGGCTGCGTCGGCGACGATGATTTCGGCCGGGGGCTGCGATCCGCGCTCGTCGCCGAGGGAGTCGGCGACGAGGCCGTGCGCACCGTGCCCGCCGTGCCGACCGGGCTCGCCATGATCACGGTCGACGAGACGGGGGAGAACATGATCACCGTCGCGCCCGGCGCCAACCGGGAAGCCGGCGCGGCCGAGATCGCCGCCATCGCGGACGCGGGCGGCGACGCGCTGGTGATCAGCGCCGAAGTGCCGGTAGCGGCGATCGGCGCGGCGCTGGCGGCCGGCGACTACCGGTTGCGGGTGCTCAATCTCGCGCCGGCGCCGCCCGAAGCGGCGGCCATCGTCGCGGCGGGCGTGGACTGGCTGGTAGTGAACGAGTCGGAGGCCGCCGCGGTCCTCGGCAGGCCGGTCGCGGGCCTGACCGGCGCGGCCGGCGCGGCGTCAGCGGCGGCCGTCCTGGCCCGGGCGGGCGCGCGCAACGCCGTCGTCACCGCCGGCGCGGCGGGCGCCGCCTACAGCGGGCCGGCCGGCGACTTGAGCGTGCCCGGGTTCCAGGTCCGGCCGGTGGACAGCGTGGGGGCCGGCGACACGTTCGTCGGGGCCCTGGCGGTGGCGCTCGCGGCCGGCGTCCCGCCGCACGACGCGCTCGTCGCGGCCGCCGCGGCCGGGGCCGCCGCGGTCACCCGGCCGGGCACCCAGTCGGGAATGCCGCGCCCCGCCGACGTCTTCGCCGCAACCGGTTGCACCTGGCCGGTCCCCGGTCCCTGAATCGCGAGCCTGACCGGCCCGGAGCGGGCCACGACAACAGGGACCCGGGGCGAACGTGAGCAGGGCAAACCCATTAAACTACCTACCAGGGTTAACTTCAGGTAAACGGCAGATGAACATGATTAACACATAAGTGGAAATTTACGCTTAAATAGAGCAGGGGGCGGCCGGGAAAGGAGCTACGGGATGACGCCTGGCCTGGCAGGGTTCATTGCCGCCGGACAAGACACTCAAACGTCGGACGACGTCATCTCCGAGGTGCTTACGGCCCTCGAACAAGAATTCACGCTCGTCCCCGATCGCGGCGGCTCACTGCGAACTGCCGCTCGGCGCCGCACCTGGTTCGACACCTTCGACTGGCGGCTGTACCGGGCGGGCCTGACCCTCGAGTACGTGCCCGCGCACCGGGGCGGCGAACTCCGCCTCAGCGGCGCCGGCTCAGCCGCCCCGCCCGCCCCCGCCGCGGACGTGGAGCAGCCGGTGACCGGCTGGCAGGCATCCCGCCCGCACCAGCTCAGGGACCTGCCGGACGGGCCGATCACGGCCAGGATCGCCGGTGTCGTCGCGCCCCGCGCGCTGCTCCCCGCGGTCACCGTGTCGGATGCCGCCACCGTGCGCAGGCTGCTCAACGAGGACGGGAAGACGGTCGCCCGGCTGGTCATCGACCAGCCGTCGGTCCCGGCCGCCGGCCAGCCGCTGCCGCCGCGGCTCACGGTCACCGAGGTCCGCGGCTACCCGGGTCAGGCTCGCCGCGCCATTCGCATCGTCGCTTGTGTCGTCGGCGTGCGGCCCGCCACCGAGCCAGTGCTCGCCGCCGCGCTTCGCGCGGTCGGCCGCCGTCCCGGCGATTACTCGAACAAGGTCGACGCGACGATCACAGCCGGCATGCCCGCGGCCCAGGCCGCCGCGACGATATTGCTGCGGCTGCTGGACACGATCGAGGCGAACGTGCCCGGCTTGCTCCGCGACATTGACACCGAGTTCCTGCACGACCTCCGGGTGGCGGTGCGCAGGACGCGGTCGGCGCTGAAGCTGTTCGGCGACGCTCTCACGGCGCCGCTCGCCCCCCGCGACAGCCGGCTGACCGGCGACGAGCTGGCGCGTTTCGCCGCCGAGTTCAAGTGGGTCGGCGACCTGACCACGCCCACCAGGGACCTGGACGTGCACCTGCTCGGCTTCGAGGACACCTCGCGGGCGCTGCGCGCGGCGAAGCCGGATGACCTCGAGCCGTTCCGCGCGTACCTGGCGCAGCGACGGCTGCGGGAGTTCCGCGCGCTCAGCCGCGGGCTGCGCTCGGCGCGGTTCGCGGCCTTGACGCAGGACTGGCGCGAGAGGCTGACCCGGATCCGCGAGAGCGTGAGCGGGCGGACAGCCGCCAGCGCTCGTTCGGGACAATCCGGAAGCCCGGCCAGGGAGACCGCCGGCACGCTCGGCATGGAGCGAACCCGGCGTGCCTTCGCCAAAGTCGCCAGGCGGGGCGCGGTCATTAGCCCGGTGTCGCCCGCCGAGAGCCTGCATGACCTGCGCAAACGCTGCAAGGAGCTGCGGTATGCGCTGGAGTTCTTCGCACCGCTGTTCCCGCCCGTCGCCTATGGCGCGGTGCTCGGCGACCTCAAGCGCCTCCAGGACTGCCTCGGCGAGTTCCAGGACACCGAGGTGCAGATCGGCGAAATTCGCGTGCTGGCCACCAGCATGTTGACGGCGGGCGAGGCGCCGGCGGTTACGCTGCTCGCGATGGGCGAGGTGACGGCCGGGCTGGCGGCGCGCCAGCAGGCGGCGCGCGCGGAGTTCGAGCGGCGGTTCGCGGCGTTCGCGGGGGCGGACGGGCAGCGCCGGATGTCACTGCTGCTGCGTGGAGGACTGGCGTGAAGATATACGCGACCTACAACATCAAGGGCGGCGTCGGGAAGACGACGACGGCGGTCAACCTCGCCTATCTCGCCGCGACCGAGAGCAAGCTGCGCACCGTGCTGTGGGACCTGGACCCGCAGGGCGCGGCGAGCTTCATGTTCCGCGTGAAACCGCGGGTCAAGGGCGGCGGGAAGGCGCTGATCCGCGGCAAGCGGCCGCTCGACGACGCGATCAAGGGCACCGACTTCGACAACCTGGACCTGATCCCGGCCGATTTCACCTACCGCAACATGGACCTGCTGCTCGACGACGCGGGCGGCTCCGACCGCAAGCTGAAGAAGCTGCTCGCCCCGCTCGCCGCCGAATACGACGCGGTTTTCCTCGATTGCCCGCCCAGCATTTCGCTAGTGTCGGAAAACGTGCTGCACGCCGCCGACGTGATCGTGGTGCCGCTCATTCCGACCACGCTTTCCGTGCGGACGCTCGATCAGCTGACCGAATTCGTCGATGGCTTTCGCGGTCACCGCCCTGATGTGCTCGCATTCTTTTCGATGGTTGATCGGCGTAAAAAGCTGCACAAGGAGATCACGGAAAGTCTTTCTTCCGAACGGCCGGATGTGGCTGCCACTGTCATCCCTTATCTCTCGATAGTGGAGAACATGTCGGTGGAGCGCTCTCCGGTCACCGTATTCGCTCCGCGCAGCGCCGCGGCCCGCGCCTACCGGGCGCTGTGGTCCGAGATCAGGGCCCGCACCGAGTAGCCGCGCGGTTTGGGCGGGCCCTCCCGGTCAGACCCTCCAGTGGTATCCGATGGCGAAGTCCACCGCGGTCGCGTAGGCGAGGTACATGAGCCAGGCGCCGGTTATCAGGTGGAAGAAGCCCAGCCCCAGCTCGCCGAGCCGGAGCCCGATCGAGGCGAAGAAGTCGGTGAAGTAGACCGCGAACAGGCCGAGGAATAGCAATCCGACCGGCCAGTCTCCGGCCTTGAAGAACACGTTGGCGCCCATCGCCGAGATCACCATGAACGCCACGCACATGCCGGCGTTCGTCCGCGGATCGTTACCGCGGTACCGGTTCCAGCCGATCGCGAACCAATGGATGCCGTACGCGGTGAACGCGAGCGCCGCCATGTAGAACGGCGCCGTCTTCGAGAAGACCTGGAACCAGGTCAGCCCGCCGAACAAGATTATGCCGGTGACGAACTGGCAGAATCCGGGCATCCAGATGCCCCACACGCCAAGGCCGCGGTTGACGGCGGCCTCGTCGCCGTCGCGGCCTTTCGGGTAGCCGAGCAGTTCCTTTGGACCATAGATCAGGTAACCTGTGCCGAGGCCGAAGAACCCAAGGGCCAGGGGCGGGAAAGCTGACGCCGTGAACGTAAAAGCCAGCGCTGCGGACGACACAGCCACGCCATCTCACCTCGCTACGAATTCGGGTTTGATCGCAATCGCGACTTCGGTATACCCGACCGTCGCGGAGGGGGAACCGGCGAAGCCGTTCCGTGGCCAATGATCGTGAAACGATATGATGATAACCGTTGGGTTTAGTTACATCAAGTCCCGGCCGGTAACAAGTGTGTGAGTTAGGTGAGCGTCGCCACAGGCGCTTCGCTGGGCACGTGCTCGATGGCGCCCGCCGCGCTGGCGGGCGGCTGCTGCGCGTAGCACGCCGGGTTCGCTGCCGGGAAGGCAAGCTCGGCGGCCAGCCCGCCGCCTTCGGGGCGCGGGCTGATCGTGAGGGCGGCTCCGTGCGCGGTGGCGATCGCCCGGACGATCGCCAGTCCGAGACCGAGGCCGTCGCCGCCGGTGCCGGGGGAGCGAGCGCGGTCCGGCTGCGCGCCGCCTCGCTGGAACGGGGTGAGCAGCCGGCCGACCTCCGCTGGCGCGACGGCCGGCCCGGTGTTGGCGACCGTGAGCACCGCCTGGCCGGGGTCGCCGCTGGTGCCGACGGTCACCCACACGGCGCCGCCGGCGCCGTCGGGCACGTTGTGCCGGAGGGCGTTGTCGATGAGGTTGGCGACGGCGCGTTCGGCGAGCGCGTGATCGCCGGCGATCAGCGCGGGCTCGAGCGTGACCGCCATCTCCAGCCCGCGGGCGGTGATCTCTTTGCCGCGGGCCGCGAGCACGTCCCTGGTGATGGCGGCGAGGTCGAGCGGCCGGCGGCGGTGGAGGCCGCGCTGTCCGCGCGCCAGCGTGAGCAGCGCTTCGATCAGCCGCTCCTGCTCTTCGCCGGCCGCCAGCACCCGGTGGCAGGTGGCGCGCAGCGACTCGACGGACGTGCCCGGGTCGCGCAGTGCGACCTCGAGCAGGGTCCGGGACCGGGCCAGCGGGGTGCGCAGCTCGTGCGAGGCGTTGGCGACGAACTGGCGCTGCGCGTCGAACGACGCGTCCAGGCGGCCGAAGAGGCCGTCGATCATGTCCGCCAGCTCGCGCAGGTCGTCGTCTGGCTCCTCGAGCGCCAGCCGCTCCTGCAGGTTCGTGGCGGAGATCCGCCGCGCCGCGGCGGTGATCCTGCGCAGCGGGCGCAGCGCGCGGCCCGCGGCGAACCAGCCGACGGCGGTCGATATCACCGCCATGATGCCCAGCGCGATGCCGGAGTCCATCAGGAGCGTGTCGTTCTCCGCGGCGCGGGCGGTGGCGGCGTTCTGGACGGCCTGGACCTGGAACTGCTGCGGTCCCGGGACCGTCCCGGCAGCGCCCCCGCTGAGCTCGCTCCCGGCGTACGTCCTGGCCACGATGATGCCGTCCGTCGCGTGGCTGACGAGCCCGTAGGTGATGCCGAGCACCGCGGCCCCGGCCGCGAGGAACAGGCCGCCGAACAGGACCGTGAGCCGGAGCCGGACGCTGCCGCGCCTCATATCCTGTATCCCGCTTGGGTGACGGTCTCGATCACCGGCGGGTCGCCGAGCTTGCGCCGCAGCCGGCTGACCGTGACCTTCACCGCGGTGCTGAACGGGTCGGCCATCTCGTCCCAGGCCCGCTCGAGCAGCTCTTCGGCGGACACCACGCGGCCGCCTGCCGCCATGAGCAGCTCGAGGACGGCCAGCTCCTTCGGGCCGAGGTCGAGGCTCCGGCCGTAGCGGGTCGCGGCGCGCCGGCCCGGGTCGAGCATGACGCCCTTCGCCCGCAGGACCGGGGGTACCGCCGGGTTGCTGCGCCGGGCCAGCGCCCGGATCCTGGCGATCAGCTCGGCGAACGCGAACGGCTTGGGCAGGTAGTCGTCGGCGCCCCGGCCGAGCCCGTAGACGCGATCCGCGATCGTGCCCGCGGCGGTCAGCAGCAGGATGCGCGCCCGGACCGTCCCGGCCAGCTTGGCGCACACCTCGTCGCCGTGGACGCCGGGCAGATCCCGGTCGAGCACGATCACGTCGTAGTC